>SESG01033680.1_pt1 | contig 28939 bp, 32 predicted proteins | sample 3171421 | NCBI WGS metagenome assembly SESG01 (sample SAMN10866946, study PRJNA518727) | freshwater metagenome | biome: subpolar coniferous forest; feature: holomictic lake; material: water; isolation source: holomictic Lake 227, 6 m and 8 m depth | place: Canada: near Kenora, Ontario | collected...
ACGGCACAACGGACGCCCTAGGTTGACGATCTTGAAGGCCCCAAACATGAATCCCTTCAATGTGATCGTGTTCATTATCCTCGTCGCCGCCGTTGTGATATTTGCACTGGCAAGATGCAACGCGGGCCATTCCAACGAGGGACGGTTGCAGCATGATGCGCATCCCGTTGCAGCGCCAGTGAAGCAAACAGGGCGAGGCGAGTTTCGATGAACAGGAGCCAAACCCCGGCGCTTTGGGAAACGGCCTCCATTGAGGTGATACGTACCGGACTGGCACAGATGGAGTCCTATCTGGACGACTGCACGGAAGCGATTCGTGCCAGCGGAACCGACGCAATAAGCCCGGCTTGCAGCGGTTCACTGGAGCGGAAAGTGCATCTCGTGATTTTCGCCCCGGAGCAAGGTGTTCCTGAAGATGAGAGCATGGCGTGGCTGGGGCAAGCCATCCTGGATACCAAAGTGCTGCTGTCTTCTCTGGAATCCAATTCCCCTTCGGCGGATCAGAAGATCGGCAGATTTCTCAACGAGTGGTTTGCAGATACCGATGCTCCGGCGTGGGCTGGGATGAGTACGGCGGAGAGATTACGCCAGTTATTCGGGCTGTTCTGTGCCGCGCTGGAAGGTTTCCGGGATGGGACACGAAAAGCCGTCCGTTCCATAAAATCTGGAAATTTGCAAAATTCTGCGCCGTTCGCGTGAGATTTCTGAAAGGCCCTCGAAAAGAGAGTTAAGGAGCACTGCTTTGGGCGGCCTTAGCCCGAGCGGATTTCTTCTCGGAACCGGCCCTCAATGGGTGCCGATCCCTCAATCAATCCAAACCAGCACAGAACCAGAAGCACCATGAAAACCCTCACTCTCACCCGGCGCGGCATCGCTTTGGCCGCTCTTTCCCTCCTTGCCTCCGCAGGCGTTGCCCTCGCCGCTTACTCTTACCAGTGCCCGCGTTGTGGCTACGTTTCCACTTACGCCTTCCCCTCACCGGGAGCCCGGTGCCCCAGCGATGGAACCATCATGGTCATGCGCTAACACTGCCCTCGCACAAAAGTCGCAGGTCCATCAGCTACGAAAAAAGGCGGTTGGGAGCGGATAAATGCCCCAGCTTCGACTTAGAATCCAGCGTTTTTGAGCAAAGAAGATGCCTTGGTCCCAAGAGCCCGACCGATCTGTTCAAGCCGAGATATGCTGATCTCATATTCGCCCCGTTCAAGGTTGCCGATGTAGTTTTTGCTCAGCCCTACAAGCTCCGCGAAACGCTCCTGAGTCAATCCAAGCATCTTGCGGTGAGTAAAGATCTGCTTGCCAACCGCGAGGGCGATTTCGGATTTTTTTACTAAGGATGATTTTCGCCTCGGCATCAGGAACTGAGGCTACGTAAGCGAGACCAATCACTCGACCAAGCATGCTTGGTTTTTTGTTGCGTCGACGCTGTAAACCGGTGTTGAATGTAACTTGGAACTTCGGCACCCACTCAACTGACGGAACATCCGCCACGCCATGAAAAACACACTGATCCTTACCTGTTTAATAACCCTGACGATTTTGCTTGCTGGTTGCGGCAAGCCACTCGAAGAGAAACTTGCTGGGAAATGGCAGGGAACGGACGCGTTAGGTGCAAAACTGGAATTTAGTAAAGGAGGCGGTTTTACGATTACGGTATTTGCGCCGAGTTCACTGTCGGGAGGGGCGGGAGTTCCACTCAGTAGTAGTGGAATGTGGGTAAAGACAGGTAGGAATACATTCTCCGTTCGTGAAGGAGGAGAGGAAAGTGACGGCGAAATAGATGGGAGCGGATTGATTTTGACGAAACATGGTGGGTTGTCTTCACATTTTCAGAAAATAGGCAGCGCGAATAATTACTGATCAAAATACGAAACGCCGATGGAACAAGGATCAACCCCACACGCAGACGCCGCCCCCACCCTTTGGTATTATGCCGAGGGCGAAACCATTCATGGCCCGTTCGATGAGGCGTCTATCGTCGAGCTGATCCAGAATCGCGCTCTATCGCGAGAAACGTGGATTTTACGCGAAGGAACTCAGAAATGGGTTGCTTTAAGCGATACTCAATTCGCCGCGTATCTGCCGGTCTCTGCCCCCCCTCTTTCTGAAAGCCAAAATGCTGAGCCGCCTTCGGCAATTTATTCTCATTTCAATAAATGGATGGCACATCTCAGGTTCAAGCGTTTGGCTATCCTACTCGCCATGTTCTTTGGATGGATTGGTGCTCATAGCTTTTATCTCGGATTTTGGGTTCGCGCGAATATACAGATTCTCCTGACATTCCTTGTCCCCGGCGGTTTTCTTATCGGCATATTTTGGGGGATCATTGATGCTGGTTTGATAGCCAAAGGGCGAATAGCCTTCGCTGCAAAAGGTGCCCCAATCAGTATCGGATCGCTAAAAATTGAGAACTGGCTGGACAACCTTTCCTCGCGACTTTGGCGCATTGCTTTTCCAGTCCTCGTAGCGGGGCTCTTGCTGCTCTGCGTGACTCTATTCGCATACCACGAGAAGAGAGTTGCCGATGAGGCTGCGGCCGATGCGCGGTTTAACCAATCGTTGCGTGAAATCGGAGCCCGCGTGGCTCGAAATAACCAAGCGGAAGAGGAAAGTCGGCGACGGGACGCAGAGTGGCAGCAGCGCACGAAGCTCCGCGAGGATATCCGGGCGGCTACGGAACCGGCATACGGTTCTACCGAGTGGATTCTACGGAACGACCAGCAAGGGCGCTACCGGGACGCGAACGGAAACTGGCGGACGCGCGGAGACGGCGGGCCCGGTTGGCGGCAATAGATTATGGAGACTCGCCTCAATTACAGCATGACAACTTTCTTCCAAGATGAAAGTCGTGGCCTGATTATCAATGATAATGGTGTGACTTTTGGACATAAATTCTTTCCAAAAAACAAGATTTTGGAATGGCAATGGAAACCTGGTAGCATATCTTTATTTAGGGAGGCCAACGCGGTAAAAGGCCCATTATCTATTATCATTCGCACATTTAATCCTTTAGATTTTTTTCGTGCAAGGGTTGTAATTGATGAATTCGCCGTGACTGAAGTTGTTGGAAATTTTCAAGGTCACGTCAATGAGCTTAAGTGGGAACAAAAAAATCTCAGGGGTGTTTGTTGGAAACGAGAAATTGAAGCTGCTGAAAATGAGAAAAGCGCTGTAAAATTCAAAGAATATTTCGATCAAGAACATCGCCGATACAAAGACATAAAAAAGGCTCTTGATCTTATGTTGGCATCAAAAGATGCATAAACTCTACGGTGCATGCCAGTTTGGCTGCCTGTAGAATTATAGACCTATGGATAGCGGAGCCGGTGCGTTAACCTGACTCCGTCGCCAAAAACGGAATGCCTAAAATGCCTTCAACGCTGACATGCAATAGCACATCATTTCACGTTATATATCTTTGATAATGGAAGGTCGTCTTGGCTTTCCTTGAGTTGATTCCTACGCGGATCAGCTTTTTAACACCAACCCGAGCCCGGCAAACCGCCGGGCCTTTTCGTGTACCGATCCGGCACACGAGCAACTAAGAAAGAACCAATCACATGGCCGTAATACTTCAAATGACCTACAGCAAAAAGCTGGGGCTGCCGAACTTCTCATCCCATTCGTGCAGCGTCAGCATCCAATCGGAAATCCCGGACCTGAGCCAAGTGACCGGCGAAGTGAAGCGGCTTTACGCCCTCACGCAAGACGCCGTGGATCGGGAAATCCAGGAGGTCGGGTACCTGCCCGATGCAACCACCTACGGGATGCTCCCACCCGGCAGCGGAAGTAATGAAACCCGCGAGGCCAATGGCAAGTCCGATACAACCGTCTGGGCCTGCTCATCCAAACAGCGCGATCTGATCGAAAAGATTGTTCGAGAGAACGATCTGGATCGGCGCGAGGTGGATGATCTCGCCAAGGGGATGTTCGACGGAGCCGGTGTTCGGCAGTTGAACCGCCTCCAGGCAAGCGGTCTCATCGACGAATTGCTGGAGCGCCACGGCGGACAGCGGCGGAATGGGAGCGCGAACGGCAACGGTTCTCGTGGTCGCTTCCAGCGCGAAGGGAGAGGAGCGGCCCGATGATCGCCTTCGCCGATCCGCCGCTATCGGAAGTCGAGCCGGTGAAACCATGTGGGCGTTCTATTGAGGAACTGACCACCACCGTCTCGGCTTCCCGGTTGAGCACCTGGTTACAGTGCCGACTCAAGTTCCACCTGCGCTATGTTGCCGGAGTGCCCAAACCGCCCACAGCGGCACTGCACGTTGGCAAGACCGTTCACGCCGTCTTGCAGCAATGGAATCTTGCCCGTTGGCGCAATGCACCGCTGGATGGCGACGCCATTACCGCAGTGTTCGAGCAGGCATGGAGTGCTCAATCGGAAGAAGCTGCTACCGCATGGAATGGTGAGGAAGAGGCGGCGAGCAAAGCTAATGCGCTTGCCGTCATTCAAACGTACCTGCGCGAGACGCCGATCCCACTGGACGAAAAACCGGAGGGCGTGGAAGTCAGCGTAGAGATGGACCTCGCTTCACACGGGCTGCCTACTTTGGTGGGCGTGCTCGACCTGGTGCGGGCGGGCGGACGGATTGTCGATTTTAAGACAACCGGCCGCACACCATCCCCGGAGCAGGTTCGCCACACGACGGAAGTTCAGACCACCGGGTATGCCTTGCTCTACCGCGAGGCGACCGGGCATCGGGAATCCGGCATCGAGTTGCACCACTTGGTGAAGCTCAAGACGCCGAAGCTCGTGGTGACGGAAGCGGGACCGGCAACGGAGCAGCAGATCAACCGGCTCTTCCATTTGATCGACGCCTATGTCGATGACTTGGAACGCCGCGATCCGGTTCCTGCACCCGGCCTGCAATGCGCCAGTTGCGAGTTCTTCAACGAATGCCGTAGCTGGCAATAACCGAAAGGAGTCATCTCATGGATTTTCTGAAAATCCTCAACACGTTCGGGGCGGTCATGGCGTGGATCATCATCCTCGTCATCCTCTGGGCCATTGGCCCGCTCCTCCTCAAAATCCTGACCGTCATCGGACACTTCCAGTAAGCGCCTCAGAACGGCCAGAACTCAGCAACAAACCCGGACAGCGCGTCCGGGTTTTTCATTTCAACCACAAAGAAAGGAAACACCTATGGAGCAAATCACGCTCTACTTCAAAGAAGGCGGCTCGGACAAAGTCTACCGGGCTGCCATTGAACCTAAGGACGGCGGCTACGTCGTCGTTTTCGCATACGGTCGCCGGGGCTCAACCCTCACGACCGGCACCAAAACACAGGCCCCAGTCGATTACGCCACAGCCAAGCGGCTGTACGATAAACTGGTTGCCGAGAAAATGGCAAAAGGCTACACGCCCGGCGAGGACGGTACTCCGTACCGCCAGACCGGTCGTGAACTGCAAAGCACCGGCATCCATTGCCAGTTGCTTAATCCCATCACGGAGAACGAAGCCAAAGCTCTCCTTGACAACCCGGCATGGTGCCTTCAGGAGAAGTTCGACGGACGCCGGTTGCTGATACGAAAGGAAGGCGGTGTGGTGTCCGGAATCAACCGGCTCGGGCTCACCGTTGCTCTGCCGGAACCCATCGCAGCCAGCGCGGAAGCGATTCCCTCCGACTTCATTTTGGACGGGGAAGCCGTGGGCGATTGCCTGCACGTCTTCGACCTCCTGATCCTCACCGGCACCGACCTGCGACCCCAGCCATACCGGGATCGTTACTTGGCGTTGATGGATCTGGTTATCTCGCATGCCTTGCGTGGAATCCGGCTTGTGAACACAGCATTCATGCCAGGGCAGAAGCGGGCATTCCTGGAAGGCTACCGGGCGGATGGCAAGGAAGGCGTCGTGTTCAAGCATATCGAAGCGCCCTACACGGCGGGCCGTCCCAATTCGGGCGGTTCGCAGCTGAAGCTCAAGTTCACGGAGTCCGCCTCGTTCATCGTGAGCCGGGTGAACGGCAAACAGAGCGTGGCATTGATGCTGTTCAAAGGTGACCGATTGGTCTCTGCGGGCAACGTCACGATTCCACCGAACCACGACATCCCGCCCATCGGCGCGGTGGTCGAGTGCCGCTAAAATCCCGAGTTCTTGATTATGCCGAGTTCATTGGAAGGAGCCCCTGAATATTTGGGGTTCCTCCCGGATTGCCACCGCTTTACTCGGCATAATTATAAACTGTCGAGGAAGGCAACAAGTTGGTCTGACGGTCGATACCGAGCGATCGGCGCATTCATCGGTTCGGCTTTAGCGAGCGCCTTCTCTTTGAGTTCGAGATTGGCGTGGAGATAAACTTGCGTTGTTTCCATCGATTCATGGCCCAACCACAAGGCGATAACCGAGCAGTCTACACCGTGTTGCAGCAGATTCATTGCCGTGCTATGACGAAGCACATGCGGTGAGACCCGTTTGTTCTTTAATGACGGACACTTTAATTTCGCAGTCTTCAGATGTTTAGACAGCACATACTCCACACCATCACGGCTTAGAGCCTGACCGCGAGCGTTGGGGAAAACGACGTCATTTGGACGACCACCCTGTTTTTTGAGCCAAGCACGCATGACCGTTTCGGTCTCTTTGCGCAAAGGAACACAGCGAGACTTTCGCCCTTTGCCCACGCACCGCACATGCGCGCCAGTGCCAAAACCTAAATCTTGGCAACGCAGCCCGATCAACTCGGATACACGCAAGCCCGTCTCCATGGCCAGCAACAGCAGTGCCCTATCCCGCTGTCCCGACAGGTCGCTTGGCTGGGAGCATCCAGCAAGGTATGCATTTCCTCGCTCGTTAAATAATCCACGGTGTTTTTCGCGCAGCGTTTGCCTTGAATGGCTAAAACCCTTTGGGCGACTGCGGCTAACGCAGGTTCTTGACGGACAACGAACTCAAAGAATGAATGGATGCCCGCCAGTCGGCAATTTCGCGTCTGTGGGGCGTTGCCCCGCTCTTTTTCCAAGCTGTCGAGAAAGCAAAGGATGAAAGGCGCATCCAGATCTTCTATCGTCAAAGAGGATGGTGCCTTTTTAAGTTTGTGTTCGGCAAAGGAGATGAGAAGCCGGAAGGTGTCACGATAATTGGCTATGGTGTGAGGGCTGGCATTACGTTGCCCCATCAGTCGCCCGGTAAAATATGCTTGCACCAACGTGCAAAAGGTCGATTTGGTTTTCATATCGCACGCCCTCCCTCTGCGCGTTGCCAGCGTAAAGTTGCCAGTTGCAGCAGTTCTGGCGTCGCCGATAGATACCAGTAGGTGTCGTTGACATGGGCATGGCCCAGATACGTTGATAGTTCCGGCAAGTGCACCCCGACATCCACGTCGGTTCGATACCAGGTCAACAGCGTTTGGATTGCAAAACGATGTCTCAAATCGTGAAGCCGAACACCATGAGCATCACCGGGTTTACGCAGACCTATCCGACGTGATATGATGAGGAACCAACGATTGACGGTGGAGTAACACAGGCGCGATCCATATTCAGATACAAAAAAACTGGAATCAGGCAACGGAGGAAAACACTTTCTCCGAACTTCCGCATACTGCTTCAATGCTTGCGTGGTTGAGTGATGAAGCGGCACCAGACGTTCCTTGTTGCCCTTTGCTATTGGAATGGTCAACAGACATTGACTGAGATCAATATCCTTAAAATCCAGAGCGATAGCTTCACCTACCCGCATTCCTGTTGCCGCCAGCAACCCGAACAACGTCGTATAGGTGGCGCATTTGAGTGGATTTTGCACATCAATTTGTCCGGCAGCCTTGATCAGTTTAACTACATCCGCATCATTGAAGATGTAGGGAGTTGGTCGGCGATACTGGCAGGGTAATAGTTTCTTCGTGGGGATCTCGGTGCGCGGATCGATCGCACTTAAATATTCAGCAAATTGACGCACCACTCGCAGACGAGTAGCCCGCTGTTTCTGTATTATATTCACCGGTAGTGTCGCCCACCGAAGAGCTGTTTCTGTGGTGATGAACGCCACCCGGTTTTCTTGTAAATACCGAACAAAATCTCGCAGCAAAATTCCGGGAACTATCAGTTTGTAACCCAGTTGCCGCCGAAGCTTCAGGTAATTATCGAGGTGGACGGCTAACGTGCTCATAGCGCACCTCCCGGCCATGGTTGTGCCAGCTTCCGTAAAGCAATCAAATCGACCTTCGCGTAAATCTCTGTAGCTTGAATGTTTTTATGGCGCAGCACTTGGCCGATTTGCAACAACGACGCCCCGTTGTTAAGCATCTTGGTGGCCAGTGAATGACGCAGGATATGCGCGCCTTTATGGGGCGGATTTAGTTTCGCACGTTTTAACGCGCGGCGAACGAGGCAGGAGATGCCATTAACCGGGGAAGCAAATCCTTCATAAGGTGCCTTCGCGTGGACAAAAATACATCGTGATGAACAACGTGGGCGCCCCCTCTGTAGATAATCCGCGATGGCTGCACCGACATCTTGAAGCAGCGGCAGGCGATCGATGCGGCCGCCCTTGCCTCGAATGCATACCTCGCCGGCACTCCAATCGATGTCGTCCAATCTAAGTTTAACCACTTCACCAGCGCGCAAGCCCAGTCGTGCCATCAATAGCAAAATCGCATAATTGCGTTTGCCCACACGTCTGCGGCGGTCGCAAACCTTCAGTGTTTTCTCCACCTGCGCTGGCTCCAAATAACGGGGCAGTTCTGACGAACGCCAACCCGCGACGGTGGGGACAGCGGTTACCAGATTGGTAGCCAGTTGCCCCTTCATCAATAAGAACCGCAACAGGCTGCGCAGTGCGGTAGTGGTATGCTGGCACGCCCTCCGCCCCAGCGTAGTAGTGGCTTGCTGCACATATCGGGTAAGATCTATTGCCTTGAGATTTTGTGGTTCAAACTTCCCGCCAGGAAAACGGTCGGACAAGAACCGCCGGACTATGAAAGTGTAGCCAGCCACGGTTTCCAGTCCCAAACTGCGCTCGGAGAGCAGATATTGCCGATAGTCCTGGATGATGGCCTCGGCCGGACTCAGTTCCACTGCCCGAGGAGTAACGGGAATGATTCGAGCCTGCCGCAGATGTTGGATCATCAAGTTGAAAGTCGCCCTACCATGCGGGCGTGCACCACTACTTGCCCGTGCCTGCAAGTAGCGGCCAACAACTTGTTCGTCGAGCATTTCCACACGTATTTTATTCCGTTCAAGCCAGCGGCTAAACTCACATAGCCGCCGGATTTTTTCCCAACCAGCTTCATCCGTGTAACCTCGCTGATGAAGCAATCCTGCGTAGGCTGGCAAATATGTCCCTAACGGGCCTGTCTGAAACCGGCCTATTTTTTCAGGAACTACATTGAAATAATCAGTCATATATTTCCTTTCGCTTTGTTTCGTCTTTGAGACGAAAGGAAACCTCTCCCGATTATGCCGAGTAGCAAGCGGCTGAATGCTCAGCTTTGCGATGTTTTCCCGACGAACTCGGCATAATCCGGGACTCGGGATTTTAACGGTTATGCCGAGCTCGGCATAATCGGTACCTCTACGCCTTCCCGGAAAGCGGAGTCATTTATCAGCCGGTCTATTTGGGCCGGAGGGACGACATCCAGGCCGAGGAATGCATCGTAAGCCAACTCAAATTCAAGGCGCAGGCAATCCGAGAGGAGGCGGCATGAAAACCCGCATCGATTGGAGCAGGGCTGCTTGGAACAGCCTGCGCACCATGCAAACCGGAACCGGCCACATCCTGGTCGGCACGGGAAGGCTGACGCTCGCCGTTGGCCGACTCCTTCGCGGTCTGGGCAGACGGCTTGCGCCGTCTCCCCGGGCATTCAAATAAACCGCGCCCGCTTCACGGCGGGCATAACCATTTGGCAACGGAAACACGGGGACGTGCGGTGCTGACAAGTGCACGCACGTCCCCACTTTCGTTCGCCAACAACAACAGAAAGGAAACCAAATCATGGTCTCATTACTCGACCCTCAAATTCAGACAGAACATGTTCAAAATACCACTCGCCGCCCAAATCTCCTGCTTCACTGCGGAGCACGAGCTGTGGAACGCGAGCAGGTCATGGATGTCCCAACACCATGGCCCACCGACACCTGGACTCCCATCGCTCATATCGCGCTGGTGGCCCACGTTGAGCAAACCCTCCGAACGAACGGTCTCATCATTGGCAACCAAGCGCACAGCTTGAGCCACGATGGAGCCCGGTATTTCGGTCTCATGGAAGTCCAACGCAGCGAGTCAGATCACGACTACTGCTGGATTTTGGGCCTCCGCAACAGCCACGACAAGACCTTCCCGGCAGGCATCACGGCTGGCGCACAGGTTTTCGTCTGCGATAACCTTTCCTTCAGCGGCGAGGTAAAACTGGCCCGAAAACACACGCGGTTTATTACCCGCGATCTGCCCCGGTTGGTCCAGTCCGCAGTGGGCAGACTGATGGATCGCTGGTATCACCAGGACACCCGGCTCGCCACCTACAAGCTGGCCGACATCGACGACCGCACGGCCCACGATCTTGTGATCCGGGCATGTGACGTCGGCGTCGTACCCAACCGCACGATCCCGGCAGTCCTTGGAGAATGGAGGGAACCGCGCCACTCTGAGTTCGAGCCGCGCAACGCGTGGAGCCTCTTCAACGCCTTCACCGAGGCGCTCAAGGGCAACCTCGTCGAACTTCCCCGCCGCACCGAAGCCCTCCACGGTCTCCTCGACACCCACGTCGGTCTGGCCACCCCGCTGCTGAACTGATCCTGTCCTAGAGGGCAGAGTCGCTTTGACACGGGGAGGGAAAAAGAATCTGCCTACGAGCGGGTTCTTTTTTACGTGTCAGGTCAAACCAGCCGGCAACGAATTTTTAGGCAGCCCTTTCTTTTTCAAAACTAGTTAAGGTTAATAATTGATGACTCCCGAAAAAGCGCTCAAATCAAGTTCGTACATTGGCCCAATGCCATTTGTATACCTTTCTGGGAACCGAAACTCACGGGGGGTTGGATAAACGATCTGGACATCCTCAATAAAGGCGCAAAAAATCCCGACCGCAACCGATTGCATTTTGCTTCCCGTCGGCGCAATGAGTAGGCGCTCTCGAATTGAATGATTCCGATATAATCCAATCAACACATCCAATGTCTCAGAATAGTCTAACGTACTGGCATTTAAATGCTCACTGGAGGAAGAATCGATATGGTTGATGCGTGCAATGGCATCGCGCCTCCATTGATTTTCGGGGTTGGGGGGAATCCCATGAATATAGGAAATCCGAGAGGGCTGCAGTTCGGATTGCAAAACGGAGAGTTGATCCGCATTGAACGAAGGAAACACAATCAACCGACTCTGGTTCGCTCCCATTGATACAGGCGAAAGTTCGGGCAGTAAGATCACCTCAGAAACTCCACGTGACAGAAACAGTGCCGCGAATTGCGGATCGAGATCACTCTTTCGCATTTCCTCATCCACTTCTGCTTCTGTGGGCGGATAGCTTGCCGCCTCGGCAAAAATAACGTGACAGCGGTCAAATCCAAGCGATCGTCCCCGCAGCACCACAAGTGCTTGCACAATCAACAAGCGGGACATCGCGGAAATATCCAGATAAATTGAGCCGCTGCAGTCGACCAGTGATCGCATGAGTGTTTCCCCAAACCCAGCCGGGTTCTTTCGATCATACAAAATACACGAAACCTCCAATCTTGCATCCTCGCAAAGGTTTGTTATTTCCTGCAAGCGGTTCTGTGGAATCAACGGCGCATACTCAATGATTATCACTTTACATGACGATTGCCGCGACACGACATCTCGTAGGAAAGCAACCGCGCGCTCTTCAAAACCGGCGCAGACCACCAGAATATCGCACTTATTAGGTGAGACTTGAGCCACGGACTCCAAATTGGGCTTCGTCAGCAGTGCCAGCCTATCGTCCATTCGTAAAACTCGGTCCATAATTTTAAGAATTCCAAGTTAGCGGCAACTCATCCTCGTGTGATTTTCCCTGCTTCTTTAGACGGAAGCGCACTTCGAATGTAGTCGGATCGTTTAGTAACTGTTCAAAATCGCTCGGTTCAACTTGAATTGAATCGCGAGTGCTGAAAGTCAGATTAAAGTGAGGAATCAAAAACCGGCGAAGAAATAATCGAGGGACTACATCTCCTCGGCGGCTTTTCCCCCTAAAATCCTCAATAAAAACAGAATAGCGCAGCAATTCGTTATATAAAAGCAGAGCTTCTGGCCCCAGTTTCAGCTGTTCAAATGGCTCAATGCGACTTGCTTGATGGGGGGGGCTTCCTTCTTCATTCTGAGAGTCACGATACTTTAAATAGGAATTTGCGACCTTTCCAAATGCCGTAACTATGGCAACCAACTTCTCGCCGTATTCACAACTTCCGCTTAGGTTCTTTAAGAATTTACCCGCTTCAGCGCGAATGCACTGATCCTGTATACTGGCGGGAATCCGTGGTGACTCGATTGAATTTGATATCGCCTCTATGCCATGTGTCGCTACCATCGTTCTGACCAGGTTAATTACATAATGGATATCCCCGCTGCAGAGGTAGGAAAGAGACTCCTTTCCCCAATGTTTCAGGCGATTTACACGGCGAATCTCACGGCCATCCTCATTAGAATTTCTGGAGGTGTTACAACCCACAAGCGTCCCCAGGTCTTTTACCGGGAATGCAGTAGCAGCCTCAAGGCGTCGACGAAAAATATCTTCAATGAACTGAAGTTTACGGCTTGATCCATCCCGAAGATAAACTTGGCCAATATTCAAAAGATTATATTCGCGGGATTCTACATATTCTTTTCCGTCGATGTCCCTTGATGAGAAAGAAACAGGACTTTCAGTCGAAAGCTTGAAAAAAACATGCGGCGTGCGCTGCATGAAAATCCGGTTCAGATTAGATTGCAATGGCATCGACACCTTCGGTGCCGAATAATCATCGAGAAAGAAAAAGAATGGTCGATCTTTCAAAAAGGAAAAACAGTTGCGCAACACCTCGCAAGCTTTATGGAGTGCGTCTACTCCTAGGTTTCGTTTAATTACGAAATCCTTATTGTGATAATTTCGACTATCGTTGATAGCTCTTCGTCTGCATTTAGCTAAGATAGGCTGTAGCGCCTTAAAGCTCTCCCCACCCGGTACCATTGGAAGGTTTAGTTCGAGCGCTTCTGCAAGTTTCTGTGACGCGCGGGCCTCTTCTCTCGAAAAATCTGCAGAGAAATATTTCTTAGCCCAGCAACCCACATCATCGAGTAATTCACTCAAAAGCGTAGACGTAACAAAGCTTACCGGAATATCCCACGCGTCTTCACGAGATGGCAGTTGATATCGTGGAAACTTAAAACAAAGGTCTGTACAAAAATAATATAAACCAATATAGGAAACCGACGCTGGATCTGCTTCAACAATTCCCAGTTTCTGTCGGAGGCTCAAGTTCTTGAAAACTGTACTCTTTCCGCAGCCTCGCGGTCCCGTAACCACCAGATTATTGAGTCCCTGAATTTCGTTCAAACCGAGGAATAGATCCGAGTAAAGTGCCTTTAAAATCGCGGGAACATTTCCGATCTGCTCGCAGCTCAAGAAATCAAACGGCGTTACGAGAACAGAGCCCGTTTGTACTGTAAATTTTTCATATTCATCATCAAATTCTTTCAATCGTCCGAAAAGCAACTCGGGATTCCGGGCCATTGGGGCAATCGTCTGATCTTCTTGAACAAGATGGCGTGTAAGAAATTCATCGTTTAGCTTATTGAAAATGAATTGATCCTTGGGTTCTGCGCTCGCGTAATCAAATGACTCAAGCAGGTTGCGCAGGATACTCGCCAACTGGAAATAATCATCTGTGAAGCTCAAGGGATCGCTGGTTACAGCGGCAACGCCGAAATCCGTCACGCGGAATTCATTCTTTGGACCCCGAAGAGAGCCAGACCGGTCTTCGACCAAGATATTTCCTGTATGGAAGTCCCCGTGAACCAGATTTACACTTTTGAGCTCGTTAAAGAAGTCGAACATCGCTTCTAGGAACTCACAGATGAAAGGAATTGTAATTTCCTGTTTCCTCTCCTTGATGAAATCACGGAGATTTGGGCCGCGGATATAATCGGCGATAAGTACGATACAATCGATTCCCGCAGAAGGATCCTTCCACTCGCGCATATCGGAAAAACGCACTACCGCAGTTCCCCTGACTGTGTTTGCTTTTTCAATTTCCTCTCTCCAGCCTTGCCCCCCGTTATCAGCCCCAACAAGGTTGGCTCTGGGAATTATTTTGCATGCAAAATCCCGACTCAAGGAATGTGCATGAACACGAAATACATGGCCATAATTTCCGCTCTTGATAAACTCGACGACCTCCGAATCCGCGCGGCCGGGGATGTATTTGTTTAGGAAGTAATTTTTGTCAGGTAGGTTTGACGGCATATTAGCTCTTTTGAAATATTAGAAAGTGTTCTGATTTCACCCCTTTGCATTCTCTCCGGGCTCTTCGGATATCGGGAATATTGTCTGAAATCAGGTCTATTAAGCGCAGCGACGGCGCCTTTTCATTTATGATCGCCAAAATCGTGTTCGAGGGATGAGCTTTGAAACTTCGCTGATGTTCTTCGCCCACCACAAAAACGCAATAGCCTTTGGGCTTTAGTCGCACCTCAATTTTTTCAGCAAAACTGGTTATCGCTTTCAAAAAACCTTCGAGGCGAACAGTCACATCGTTATCCACAGTGGCTGCCAAATTAGGTTCAATGAACCAAAGGCGCAGTCGATTATCCCGTCCATAATCGAGTGCATTCATGTAAGGTGGACTGGTAATTACTGCATCGAATGCATTCGGGAAACACACATTACCCACATCCCCCTGTTTAAAGGAGGCGCTACCTTTCCCCACCATTTGAAATCGCTTGAAGCTCCGACTGATTTTAGACAACAGCCTCGGCTTTAACTCCCGATAAGCATACATATCCGCGAATAACTCAGGGGGGTATTTGTTGCTGCGTAAATAGGGAACGAGATGGCTGCTCGGGTATGAGAGAAATCCAGGACGTTGATGGTGCAAAATGCCAAGAAAGCAGGCCATCAGAAATTCATTCCCAGAACGGCGAGCAATTTTTGCGAAACGAAGAGCCTCGCGGAGAGTCTCAGGATGGAAAAAGCGCCGGACCCATAGAGGCACTGAACGAAGATCCGGTGCAGGAAGCGACATAGCCTCATCCAAAGCAATATGAGCAGCCTTGACGGCATCAGCCTCAGACGAAGGGGGAGCCAACTTGGCTGTTGAGAGAATCCGGGCATACGGGCTAATGTCGGAACCAAAAGCGCGTCGTTTTCGAATTACGGCTTCTAAAGGGACGGTGCCCGCCCCAGCAAACGGATCCACCACCAACTCTCCGCGCTTTGAATAACGCTCTATCAATTCCCCGGCGATCGAGCTTTTGAGCTTTCCAATATATGGAGAGAGCTGGTGTAAGGTGCACTCCGTATGCGTACAAGACGCATTCCAGGACGGAGGCGCAAGCCTGGGGATAAGTCTTGGTTCGACGGATGAGTTCAAATGCAGTTTCTTCCGGGTATTTTGGCATCGCAGTCGATGGCTCGTTCAACGCCAAAGACCTTAGCCAATTTTACATTTGACCAGATGGAGGTCGGTTTGGGAAGAACTATTTGGCGCATTTTGTTTGGTCGGCAGCAGCCTTCTGACACTGTCTCTGGATGAAACACACCTAGTCGAGGGGGCATCGGGCAGGCGTTTTTTCCCCGATTCTCCCCCCACAATGACACAGTCCAAATTTTCGAGCTATCCCGGCTGGAGAGTAACCGGTCCAAGCAAAGGCTCCATCGAGAGACCCTAAAACCGCGCCGGGACTTCGACAGTTGGGAAAAGTGCACATCGCCGCCCGTTACTGAAAGTGCCTCATAAAGATAGTCCCACAGGCATTTAATCTGACGCGGAACCACGGGACGATTGCCTCGCAACGTCCGTACCCTTCTTAATTCGGTATGCAGCCCAAAATGCGCTCTGTCCATCATCCAGATTTTGACTCGAGTCTCAGTTTCAATATCCTGGAGTTTGTCGTTTAATTCTTCTTTGAATACCACTGCCGCTTGCGGTTCTTCTTTGGAGTGGCTGGGCCAGCACTCCGCCGAATTTTTGCGAGCCACTTCCAGACACTCGCATAGGGCCGATCAACGTGATGGGCGCTTGGAGCCAACGGCGAACTTGCTCGACTGTGGCAAACTCGTTGGCGGCCAGTTTTGTTTTCAGTTCCTCGATGATTTCGGGCGCAACGCCTCCTCCCGAGCCTCTTCCGGGATGTCCGGGTTCAGCCGGTCAATCACCGCCCGCAACCGTCCCGCCAGCACCACGTCGCCAAACGAATCCCGCTCCGCCGCCGGTTCACCGGGGGCCATGTGCGGCCCGTGGCCAATGGCATAGCCGAGTTCCCGGAACCATTGCAGGGCGGCTTCTTCGGTGTGGGATTCGTTGAGGGACATTTCTATAAAATGTTCCAGTCGTTATATGCCTCGGCTGGATAAATTGACAGACTCCCAGGAGGTGGGTTATGCACAGTAATATTTGGGATAGCTTCAGTTAATGGGAGCTTTTTGAATGGGATGTGCAACACGCGGGCACATCCATTGTTAATTCTTGATGCCAAGGCTGACGGCCAATACCCACTCAGTGCATCTGGTGATAAAATGCGCCTCTCAAAACCTGTATAGGCGGCAATAATTGGAATCCTGTATTGATCGACTGCTTGCTCAATTTCAAACGGGACCCAGTCTGTATCGAAGCGGGTTGTCTCGCCTATTATCAGAACCATGTTCTTTGAGTCTTTTAGACGTGCTTGAAGCGACGCACGGAGAGTCGCCCGTTTGCTCGAGTCTCGAACTGCCGACGCCTTATCGTGGCTGTTGATCATTGTGAAATCGTCGTCTGTCTTCGCAGTCCACGCCTTCATCAGATTGTAATACTTTATGTCAGAATTGATTGGGACATCTGTTCCATTTGCGTGGAATGCTACGTATGTGCCGTTGCGGTATGCCATAATAATTACCTCCAGTGTTCTTTTACTTCTCTCAGATCGAGTTCCTCGAATTGATCCCGATGTAATACGATGCGGATTTTTGGTGTAATCTGATTAGCTCTGGTCTCTGTAATTGCAGAAAGGATAATGAGATTAAGGAGATCGCGAGGAGGCAACCCGATACCTGACAATCCACTGCCAACCAAGGGAAGATTTAATGCATCCCCTCCCGATTCAATACGCGCTCGCTGCCATAATTGATGCAAAGCAGTCCACATCATTGTTACATCCGAATAAGCTTTGCAAGTATCCAGGTTCGCTTTTGCAAGTGCATATACCAAATAGCGGTCGTGACCGACCATGACTAGTGCACATGTACCAATCGGGAAACATTTTGTTTTCCCTTCGACTTTCTTTGTTTCAGTCCCTTCCGTCTGCAAAAGCTGCTCATCAACCTGTTTGTCGAATGCGTCAACCCCACCTCCAAAGCACTTTTTCAGAAAGAGTCCGTGCAAGCTTTTCTCTGAAACCGGCTTGCCAAATTTGCTATCAAAAAACTCAGTTACTGCAATCGATCGGATTCCATTCTGTTGGAAAAGATCTCCGAAAAGCACCTCGATGGTTGTATTCGTGTTGGCGATTTTGATTCCGACCATTGACGGTTTCCAAATCTTTTTGAGTCCATATCCGAAGCTGACCACCACCACGATAAGCAGCGCAAGAGGGCCTTCGATTTTTACACCGGGCACAAAATAAGTGACGCCGCGAATGAGTGTAAAGAGGACACTAAAAGCCGTGAAGACATAACGCGCTGTTTTCCACCGGTTTTGAGTAATCCCGCGCCAAAGGTCTTTGATTGATTGCATGGTTTCGATGGGAATGGCTTTGTTTATGATTCCCTTACGCCGTCAGCAGCGTGAAAAGCGGTTCGTTGATGAAAAAATTGGTCCGACCCAGCTTCTGCTTTTTGAGCATCCCGGCAGCGGCCAGTTGTTCGAGGTATTTCGTCGCCGTTGGGCGGGAGACGCCGAGGTCGCGCTCGATGAAATCGATCTTGGTGTAGGGATAGCGGAAGAGGTTGTTGAGCAAATCCTGGCTGTACATTTTCGGGAACTGCTCCCGCATCTCGTGCTTGGTTTTCTGCATCAGCTCGCGGATCGCGATGACCCGGCGCACGGAATCCAGCGAGGTTTCCTCCACCCCTCGGATCAAGTAGAGAAGCCACCCCTCCCAGTCGGCCTCCGTCCGTACCGTTTGGAGAAGCCGGTAGTAATCCGCCTTGTTGCGAATGATGTAGCGGCTCAGGTAAAGGATCGGGATGTTGAGAAGCCCCTGAGTCACGAGGTAGAGCAGGTTCAGGATGCGGCCCGTCCGCCCGTTCCCGTCGTAAAAGGGGTGGATACTCTCAAACTGGTAATGAATCAGAGCCATCTTCACCAGCGGGTCGAGATCAGCCAGCGCCCCGTCATTGAGGAACGCAATCAGGTTGTCCATCAGGCGCTCGACTTCCACGGCATCTTGCGGCGGTTCGTAAATCACCTCGCCGGACTGCTGATTTTTGAGCACCGTTCCGGGGAGCTTCCGCAGGCCCGCCCGGTTCTGCTCCAAAGTCGCCTGAACCTCCAGAATATCCTCCAACCGGATCAGGCCCGTCTCGCGCACCCGCTGGAACCCGACCTTGAGCGCGGCGGTGTAATTCTGCACCTCCTTGGCGGCTGGCCCCACCAAGGAATCCCCGCCCACCTCGGCCCGGAACAGCTCGTCCTGCGTGGTGATGATGTTCTCGATGGCCGAACTGTCCTTCGCCTCCTGGAGCGCCAGCGTGTCGATGAGGATTGATTCGTTCGGGATACTCGCGGCCACCCCCTTCAATTCCGCCAAAAAACGATGCGCCCTGGCGCATTGCCTCAGGACGGCTTTCGTCTCCAGAGTCACCGACTCGGCAACCGGCAGCGGCGGAAGAGAAAAGCTCATATGTAAAGAAACCGGCAAAATCTTTTCATATTTCCGGGAAATGTAAAGAAAAGTGGCGGATTTTTACTACATTTCTTCATGCGCAAGATCGGTTTGGGAACCATGGGGCGCAGTCGAGTTTAGAGCGCGGTGTATTCGATGGTGGATTATGTTGAGGGCTTCGAAGTTACTGCTTGGATGAGGGAAGCGGAACATTCCAGATAGTACGTGCCATGATTCCCAGCATAGCTTGTCTGCACGCTACATTGTTTTCATTCCAGATGTTGAACGGGCACAACTCTCGAACCGCACGGTCAACACTTGTGTTCGCCCCAACCTTGGGAAGTTCCGCAATCGCGTGGACAAGTAGCAACTTGGATTGCGGATAAACAAGCCGCTTCTTGGAAAAGGGTTTATTACCTAGCGAAGCATTAATGGGCTTCTCCACCAATACCAAGTTGCCCAGGCGATTGATAATGTTTGGATCAGATACCGCTCCAAACTCGTCCATCGCATCTTTGCAGGGGTTGGTGGGCTGAATGTGTTCAATCTGAAACTCGTTTGCCACGTAGTTCTTCAGCCATCGTGTGCCCTCGGTTTCGCCATACGCGCAAATCTCCACATGCTGGTTGAGCTTCGCCAAAATATACCGAAGTCGGTAAACCTGAAGCTCATCCGAAGTCATCCGCTTGAATGTGTCATCGAATTTATCAGAGAGAGCGGCTTTAGTCGGCTCGATTCGCAGCCTTAGAAATTCCTGCAACTGCTCGTCGGATTTCGCATCCCTTAAATCTGGAGCCCACTTGGCGAAGCTGCGTTCAAAGTCGCGGGTATTTTCGCGGCATGCGACATAAACGAAGAACAGGTTTTCAACCTCCCGGACCAAACGGCTGAATAATACCTCCGGCAGGTGTCGCCCGGCGAGCAGTAGAATCAAATGCTGACGCGCTGCACTCCCGCCCAAAAATTGGAGACTTTGCAACTCAGGACGTTGTTTACCCGTCGGATCACAGCCATTGAGAAAGTGCCCATACGCCTTGGCTGCATCAAGTAACTCGCGGGCAAATTTTAGCGAATCCTCGGCATACCCGCAGATTTTCTCGTTCTTCGAGAACCATCCGTAAATTTCGTCCTCTCGCAATACCTCTACGTTGTAACGGCTGAAAATAAAATAGCGAAGAAAGCGCAGCGGCTTCTCTCCTGCCGAGAAAATAGTGTCCTGAAGTTCCTTCCAGATTTTTTTCAGAGACTCGAATTCATCCTGATCCGACTTCATGAAGAGAAGGTTTTTCAGCAAGTCCATTGAATCGAGTCCGACCCCACGGTCATTAATCGTCTCGAAAATTTTGAGCGCCTTGGCCACATCTTCCGTTTGTATGCGGATAAGTTTTACCCGATTGATGAAGTAACCGTAAAAGACCCGTAGCGCGTCTGTGTTATCCCCAAACTGTTGGGTGAGAAAAATCGTGATTACGTTGTAGGCGTTGAGGATATTGCGAATCGATCGCGTTTTTGTGGCGTCCACGGAATCCTTTTTCTTGTCCGCGATCTTGAGAAGCACATCGCCGCTGTCCTCATACTGCAAGTCAAGCCGGTAGCGAAATACATCGCGACCATGGGCGTCGGAGGATGTCGTGGCGATTTGGGATCCAAGTGCTCCCGGAGAATTGGCACTCAGTGCCTCAAATCGATCTCTGATGGCGCAAAGGGTAAGAAATAGCGTCGTCATCCGCTGCTGTCCATCAATCAGGTCATAGACATCGTCTTTCCCCGGGCACACGACGATGCTGCCGATAAAGTATTCCGGTGCCTTATCTGGTTCTGTTCCATTTAGTTCACCGAGGATATCAGAAAGCAGTTGTTCTACTTGTTCCGATTGCCAGACATACTCTCGCTGGTAATCGGGGACTGAATAGAAGCCGTGGAAGACTTCGGCAATTTTGATGTCCTGACTCTGGATGCTCTGATTACTCATGAAGAAGTGGCGTTATTTAAGATGAAGATGCAACATCCCGCTCAACAGCTTCGGCAGCAGCGTGTCGCGCAGAACGGCGAGGGTGTAGGGATTGCCGCGATGGCGAGATTGCCCAAAACAAGGTGCTTGTATTCCGCCGCATCCATGTTGTTGCGGAGCTTGTCGGCGGTGAGCCAGAGCTTGGCCTCGAAACCAAGGTTGGCGGCTTGGTTGTTGGAAGCGTTCTTGGATTTGGCGATACGGGGCATGGGGAAAAGGTGCAATCCCTGCGATAAGGAAAACCATGGGATTAAATACCGGGCTTCTCTGGATGCCAAGCCCGGAAGCACGGGTTTATCTTGCATCTAGCAGCACGCCTGGGGATGTCTTGGTTTGCCCAGGGGTGGGGCAACGTGTCACCCCCAAGCAACTCCTGGATGAGCGACAGAACAGCATCGAGACCATCCGAGACCGGTCCATCCTCCACCTCAGGCACCGCGACAATCACCCCGTCAGCGCCAATTCATGGCACGACCGGGGGCACTGGAGATCACTCGGAGGAACACCGTGAACGACACCATGAAGAGGGTTTTGCTAAGGCCAACGCATGCATTGACTGGCTCTCTGGACCTCGTAATGACCTGTCTCCCCCGAAGCTACGCTGGCCGCCAAGCAGTCCGGTCAGCTCAGGGAGTGGATCAACCAGAACAGGCCGGAGGCATACGCTGTGAGCGGGTTTACCGCACTGGCCTGCCTCGGGTTGGTTTGGATAGTCCTGTAGTTCTGCGGTAAAAGTGCGCACGTTTTTCATCAACTTGCGCACTTTTGGCCTGAAAGTGCGCAAGTTTTGCCACTTGCGCACTACCCTTACTTTTACATCCATCTGAACGAGAGGTGATTGTAAAAGTCAGCTGGTAGCTAAAAAAGACGCTAAATAATTTACAATCACCTGAGGCCAAGGTGTTTATACCCAAACTAAATTTACAACTTTGCCCTGTCTGGGCTGTTGGTTGAGCTGCGCGAACCCTGATTGCGTCGGTTTTGATCTCCGCCGATGTCAGCAACCAGCTCTCGCTGGATCATGGGGATGCAGAGGCAAGCGCATCGAAATGCCGTGCCCGGAAGGTCCAAAACGAGGTTGGCCAGCACGAAGAAGAGGTGTCGCCGCAGCAGCAAAACCTACTTTGCCATAATGTCAGAAGTGATCCGCCCTACGCCTTCGAACGCATCGCTGCCTGCTTCACCCCTTAAAGAGCGTATCGAGTGAGTGGCCGGGGGCATAGGCGAGGCATGGGAACTGGCCTGCTATTTTGGCCAATGTAGGCTTTCGGGGAGGCTGAGATGGGCATACGAGGGAGCACGTTTTCACCCAACTTGCTCCCAAAATGGCCTGTACGGGAGCAAGTTTCGCCACTTGCTCCCGATGTCAACTTTTGCAATCACCTGAACAATAGGTATTTGTAAAAACGAGCTGATAGGTAAAAAATAGGCTAAATAAAATACAATCACCTGAGATCCAGGTGGTTATACCCAAATTGAATTTACAACTTTGCCTTGCTCGGGCGCGTCGGAAAGGTGAATTCTATACCGGATGTGCAAAAATCCAATCGGATAAGGCTCTGTTTTGATCCTTAACGGCGTTCCTCCACGTGGTCCCTGATGCTTTTCCTCTCGACCGACCAAGCCCATGGGGCTCATGCCGGGTGTTTGCTTCCAGCAAGTGGTGCACACCCCGACGAGGGACGGGGACGCAAGCCGCGCTTAACTTCAAAGGACATCAAGAAGATCGTGGATTCACGCTTCAAACCAAGCCAACGGGAGACATGCACTGGAGTTGCCGCACCATGGGGCGAGCACAGAAGGTCAGCAAGGCCACGGTCAATCGCATCTGGCAGAGCCACCGTATTCAGCCCCACCGGACCAAGAATTTCAAACTCTCCCGTGACTCCAGTTTCTCGAAAAACTCACCGATGTGGTGGAACTCCATCTCAATCCGCCTGAAAAAGCTTTGGTGCTGTGCGTGGATGAAAAGAAGCATTCCAGACCACTGACGCCTTTGTTAACGCCACGGCGATGTGTGCAGCGTTCGGAAAACGGCCAAATGACTTCCTGGTGCTATCATCAACAAAGGCGTTCCAATCTGCACTTTCTGAGGAACTTAAGGCACTACCAGAAAATCTGGTAACGGTCGTCCGGGGCGGAAATCTCAACGCAACCGAACAAGGGACATGGCTTCATCTTGATCTCGCCATGGAGTGCGCCCGGTGGCTCTCTCCGAAGTTTTCTCTTTGGTGCAGCCGGGTTATCCGGCGCATCTTGGAAGGCAAGGCTCCGGCGTTCCCAATTCCCCGTGATTATCCCGAGGAGTTGGAATTTGCCGCCGCGCGACAGGAACTTACCAAGCATAGCCATGCCTGGGCCAAAGCGCGCGCAGTCAAGCGGGCCTTAGCACAAGTCCACATTCACCGAGGCATGCCGGGAGTTCACCTCCTTGATGCCATCGGACTGCAAACAGACCGGACACGGAAAGTAAAGCTGCCTGCCTTTGTTTTCCGGCGCAAAGTGGATCCGGCTATGCACCCGAATCATGGCTTGCGCCAAGTTGACAATCTCCGGAGGGATAGTGCAACCCGGTCGGCTTGGGGTGTATCGGTCATAGAAATTTTTTAAGTTCTTCCTTCTTGGCGGTAAGCTCGGCCTTCCAGACCTCACGAGCCTGGAGTATCTCGGCTTCGGTAATGCCGTAGACGTCGGGGAGCTCCACCCGGCCTTTCAGATACGGCAGGATGGTGAAGTTCTCTTTTAGTTCCTTGGAGATCTGTGTCCGGTATTTCGGGGTCACAGTCATCGGGGCGCGACGGGCGTAGCGCACCAGAACCACGGCCCAGTGGTCATAGGCGGGCGGGATGAAATTGTCCTCCAGCCCGTGGCCGTCAACATAGTGCCGGGATTGTTCCAGAAAAAACTCAGGATCTCCTCCGCAACCCTTGAGCTTCCCATTCAAGATGCTCAACTCGCCAGCGATATGCTCCCCGATGGCCTGAACGGCCAGTGGAAATTTCTTCTGGAGCAATTCCTTGGGGTCTGGAGTGCGCCAATCCTGAACATCTGTGAAGACTTGCGTGCGGTAAAACATCCGCAGCATCCGCAATCCCTTGTCGGTGATCTTTCCGTTTTCCCGGGCGCGGACATAATACCGGGCGGTGTCGATGCGCTCTTCCCACTTGAAGTTCGGGAATATCTCCGGGATGACTGATCCCAGTGGGTCATGGTCTCGGATCGTTTTGGGATAATCAGTCCTGCCGTTCGGCAGCCGGGCGCGTTCTCCTTTGGTGGTCTGGGGAAAAAATTCTGGCTCCCTTTGCTCAGCAAAGGGTTGGGGATTTTTTTTCTTTGGGGATTCCTTTGTAGGTTCCTTTGGTATTGTTGTCTCACGATGAGATACGGGCGTCTCAGCGTGAGATATGGGCGTCTCACGCTGAGAACTGGAACTTCTCGCGCCGAGATTTGCTTCTTTCACGAAAACCAACTTCCCGGCACCCCAGAGTGGGATGGTGTAACCCTTCTCGCGGAGAACGGCGCTAATGCGGACAAGGTCGAGTCTATACCACTTCGTCCGGTCTCGTTTGTCGCACGGATTGAAACGGTTTTTCACCCAGCCAGAGTCGATAAGCTTTTGGATGATCCTCTGAGCCGTAGCTCTGGAGAATGGGTGCATCAGTTCTTCGCAGAGCTCGTCGAGGGTTTTATAGAACCAGCCCTCGGTAGGGCTGATATAGGCTTCCGATGTTTCCGGTGCCTGGCTGCGCGCATTCTCCTGTTCGATGAACTTATCGATGTGATGCGTCCAGGTCTGATACAGATTCATCTGACCCAACACCAATGCCTCGAAGTAGTCTCCCGTCAGGGCGTAAAACTCTTCATGAACAATCGCTAACCGTTTGGGGGTTTCCTTCATGGTATATTCCTACATTGCTGCCGTTATTTCTTTGGGAAATTAGCTGTCGCAGCGGATTGAAAATTGAAGTATGTAAGGGCTCATCTCCCGTGAGGAAGACGAGCCCTCATTGGGTTACTGGTTATGACTGGGGTCGCACTCACCGATTGCCTGCTCGTTTGCAAGGTCTGATAGGTATTTAAGGAGTGCCGTTTCATCCACCAGCCTGATGCCCCGAAGGGCATTGCGTTTCCGAATCAGAACCGATCGTACTGGCGGCTTGAAATCGTTCGCGGCGCATGGGATCGTCAGTTCGTTCAATGTGGAACGGCTAAGCCCGTGGAGCCGAGCGCCCAGTTTGGGTAAACGGATCCAAGCGTCATTCCCCTCGTGATTGGGAACGCCTGGATAGGGAGTGTCTTTAATCTCCGGCATAGGCGACCAGTGTCGCCCGTTTAAATGCTTGGTCGAGTAAACCAAAGGGGGCCACTAAGTCTGTTGCCCGCTAGCCCCCTTTTTAGCTTACTTTCTTGCTAAGCCCACCACGTCTGGGTGGCAAAAAGGATGCCATCCTCTGGCCCTCCCTGATGCTGAAGCACCTAGAAAACAACGACTGCGCGTCTTTGCGCAATTCCTTCAGCCCTTCTTTCCAGCCCTTCGGCCTTTTGTGTCCGCTCAAAGGCTTCCGGAACTCATTGGAAAACTCTGTCCAACCAAATTCCTTCTGGCTCGCTTTTTGCATAATGCGCGTAGCTCCAATATCTCGCAAAGAATGACGTATCGCAACATGAGCGACTCTAGCAGATTTGGGCGACGGCACGCGCTTTGCTTTCTCCTGCTGAATCCACTTCCCGATTTCCTCCAGTATTTCGGCATCCGTGAAATCATCCAAATTTATAAGAAACGGGAATGGAGTCACGTGCTGGTAATTGATACGAGCGAGCAGCCAATAGCGGGGATCACCCATTGCAAGGGTGTTTGGATCCACAAACTCGCTCTTTTGATTTTCCACACTCTCCACGCTGGTTGTCGTCCTCCGACCACTACAGGAGGATGCTCTGGAAAGATAGGCCAGTGTGTCTTTTTCCTGTTCCGGTGAAGCCACATTCCACTTCTCAGGCGGAGGTGGAGGGAGCACAAATTTCCAGCTCAGCGGCTTTCTTTCATCAAGGAACAAAGGGATCAATGCAGGCCAGGGACTTCGCATCGGGCGATTGATGTCCTCCCGAACTTTTTGGGGTAACTGCTGCCATGGCAATAACCGATGGGGCATAGCCATAACGATCCACTGAAGAACCCCAAGGGGAACGTGATGAGCAGCGGCAGAGAACTGAATCAATTCCTTCCCGGGGTCGGTCAATAGCTTTGCGCTATAGCCACTGATCCCATTAAGCCCTTCCCCCTTAATGTCTTCGTCCCTTATTTCTCTGAGGTTTTCCCATGTAAGGCAGGCCGCAAGCTCTTCGTCCGGCACTCCGTTAAAAAGCAACTCAGCCCGATGCTCCGAGAACCAACTGTCGAGTTCAGCGGCTGTCTTTACCTCCGGTTTCATACATGCCCTTCTTTGGCATTTTTTCTGCTTGCTCGTGCCTTGGGGCGATCAACGGGGTTCGACAGTGATGGCAGCTTCTCAATCGCTGATCTAAGCGGTTGGAGCTGGATATGCGTGTAGCGCTGATGTACCTCCTCGCTGGAATGCCCGGTGAGACGCATGCGTACTTCGTCAGGAACCCCAGCGTTGGCGAGATGCGACGCGAAGCTGTGACGCAGACTGTGAAAGCTCTTTGTGGAAAACGCTCGCTTCCCTTTCTCTTTTGAGGAACCGCGGTCAACTCCGGCACTGTCCATAAGACGGGCAAAGTGCTTGGACAGGTTGCCATCCCCCTTTCCTGTCCTGCTGGCAAGCTCCGGGGTCAGGTTCCCACGTGGATCATCCCCTGCCATCCCAAGCAGGTGAGATTCCAAGTCCGGATGGAGCGGAGCAGTCACATCGCGACCGGTTTTACGTTGTTTGTAGCGGATAACGTTGTCGCCGAAATCAACGTCCTCCCAATTCACTGTGACAGCGTCTTCCAATCGCGCTCCAAGGTAATAGCCGAGCATGATGGCTGTCTTCCATTCGACCGATGCTGCCGCAATCAGTTTGGAGACCTCCTCTGGAGTGAAGGTCTCCCGCTCTTTACTCCTGCCCCGAGGCAATTCGCATCCCTGGGCGGGATTGTGCAGCAAGACCCCTTGGCGACGCGCCCCCTCAAGCACCCCTCGGATAATTTTGATGTCCACGCTGACTGTCCGGCTAGATAATTTCTTCTCAAGCCGAGCATCTCGGAAGCCCTCGATGTCCCGGATTGTGAGCGCAGAAAGTGGCCGATCCGCCCTGTCTGCCAAGTGTTTCAAGAAGAGTTTCACAACAGTTTTGTAACGATCCGCCGTCCGATCGCTCTTCGAAAGGGTTTTCCCCCGCATCCAGTTCTCGAAAATTTGCCTCGTCGTCTCGTTCGCTATGGGGCTTTGCCGCCCGGCGACGAGCATGCTGTCAAGCATCGCCCGGGCATCGGCCTCGGTGAATTCGCCCCGGATAAGTCGCTTCGAGGCGGTGATAAGGCTCTCGGCGACCTCGCGTGGGTTCTCGAATTTCAATGCTTCGTTGCCTGTAGTGGGTGCAAATCCATCTTCAATTCGCTGCCACTGCTCACAAAGAGTCTGTGCAGCCACCCGGTTCTTTTCTGTCGCCGGAAGACCGGTACTGCGGAACGTCCGCTTGCCGTTGCTGAGCTTTAAGGAACATACCCAGTTCTTTGACGCACCGGGCAGCTTCTGGATGCTGGCCATGCGTCTATAACTGCCTATAACGTCGCAGACGTCAAGGATTGTCGTAAAGGTATCGGATGAACGCCACTCGCTGGGCCTTGCCAACCGTAATGGGTATCCCTATTCTTTGCTCAATAGAACCTAAGTGATGGGCGGCATGCAAACCCTGCCGGGATAAGCAGAGCTCAGGTCATCACTCTTTCAGTCTTATAACATGGCATCACAACCACCAGACTTCTCCAAGGCGTTCTCCAACAGTCTCAAGAAATGGGGCGGATGGGCGGCTCGTAGCTTTGTTGGCGAGGAGAATCATCTGCTGGCCCCAGTTTCTGAACATATCTCCTCGATATATTCAGGGCGATTTATTCCGAGACGTTTCAAAGAGGAAGGCAGGCAAGACGAGTGGACTCAAATTCCAGGGATCGCTCGTGTCTTCTTAAATGCCTTCCTTATTCAGGAGTATGATAGACGAACGGACGGGCCTGAAAACCTGCATGGTCTTCTTGAATTGACCGAATCTCCAATCGAGACCGCGTTCTTGCTGGCTTTGATCCTCTGTGGACGCGAACACTTCATATCTATCGCCGTTGACGGCCACAATCCGACATCGAAATACCCATTTTACACAGTTTTTGAGGGACATCGTGATCGTGAGTTGTTGATTCAGCCCCAGAAGAGCATTGGAGACTATCGTGTTGATTTTCTTCTGTCCTACACGGGGCTCGAACGACAAAAAGTTGAATCCGAATCGCCCCGCCCTGAAGATCAATGGCAGGACATCCGCATTGATAAGAAGATGATAGTCGAATGTGATGGTCATGATTTCCACGAGCGGACGAAACAACAAGCTGCCAGAGACAAGGGGCGTGATCGTTTTCTTCAATCTCTCGGTTATCCAGTCTTCCGATTTATGGGTTCAGAAATTTTTCGAGATAGCTTGGCTTCCGCGGCTGAGGTTTTGAAAGCACTCTCAGGCCGTTCACTGCCCGAAGATGAACTGTCTCAAGGCTAAGTTTGTGCCCTATAACAGCTCTATAACCACGCGGACAGAAAAGACCGTCGCAGAGCATTGTAAGTAACTGTAAATCAACACCGCCAGTGTCTCAAAGCGATTCCCCGGTTCGATTCCGGGCCCAGCCACCACTCCCTCTCGCTGAGGGACTTAGGCAAAATTCACGATCTAAATCGGGCTGAGTGAGAAAGGAAATTGAGGGTCTACATCAAAGTTTGGGGACTGAATTGGCTCTTCGCTATTTCCAGTGGGTAGCTTTCCGCTGGAGGCGGTTCC
>SESG01007606.1_pt1 | contig 28933 bp, 7 predicted proteins | sample 3171421 | NCBI WGS metagenome assembly SESG01 (sample SAMN10866946, study PRJNA518727) | freshwater metagenome | biome: subpolar coniferous forest; feature: holomictic lake; material: water; isolation source: holomictic Lake 227, 6 m and 8 m depth | place: Canada: near Kenora, Ontario | collected...
GGGTCATGCCGGTGATGCGCCGGAAGGCTTCGTTGAACGATGATTTCGAGGAGAAGCCCGCCATGAGTGCGATGCCCTGGATGGAATATTTCTGGTGCTGCCGTTCGTTGAGCAGCCGCTGCGCCTCGGTTACCCGGAAGGTGTTGATATAGGTATAGAAGTTTTTCTGCTGTGATTCATTGATCAGTTGCGACAGGTACTTGGAGTTGGTTTCCAGTTTATCGGCCAGTACATCGATGGTCAGCTTTTCGTTGAGATAATATTTTTCCTTCATCAGCCTGTCGAGTTTCCGGCCCAGCACCCTTTTCTGCTGCGTTGTCAACCCCGAACCGGCATACTTTTTCAAGCCGTTGCAGTCGCCTTTTTCCTCCTTCACAGTCATATCCGTCACTGCCGCTGTAATCGGCATCAACCCCGCCGGCTCCCCAACCCACCCTGTGGCGGCCTTTTGCCCGGCCGGGAAACCGGATCCTGTTAACAGGACATTGTCCGGCTCAACAACTGCCTGGTGGGGATAGATATCCTGCTGCATCAGGGCAAAAACGGCAAAACCGAGCATGATCAGGAATTCAACCACGCCGATGACATCGCGGAAAATGTCGAACCGTCCCAGCCCGATAAACCGGCTGATCCCCAAAACAACCAGGAAGAGCAGGAACATCACCAAAAGTGAATAGACCCAGACCAACCTCACATCACGGGTGTTGGCGAAGGACTTTTCGATGTTTGATTTATGTACCTTAAACAGATTGGAAACCCGGGTGGAGTATATCACGATCTGCAGGCTGAAACAGCCGTAAATGGATATTTCACAAGCATGCCGGATAACCTCCGGCCAGCCGGCAGCGGGCATCCCGGCGCTCTGTAAAGAACCGGAGTCGGCCAAGTGGCTGGAAATAAGGAAGGCCGGCATCGACAGCAAGAAAATGACCGCAGCGGGCAACAGGTGAAGTATTTCGCGGTTTCGGAAGCGGTATAAGGGAATGATGAGCGATTTGAGATAGAAATAAAAAAGCGGAAAAAGCAACAGCAGCAGGGGTACCGCCATGGGTGAGAAATAATGGCACTCATGGTAAAATCCGGGGCTGACGGATGCCTTCGACAGGGTAAAAATGGCGATCAGCAGCATAAACCACCCCAGGAATTTTTTGGAATAGTTGCCATACCTGAAAAACATGACAAAGGCCAGGAGGGCAAACAAAGCCGACTGGTAAACCTGCAGGATAACGATAAGGGGGTTCAACACGCCCATCCAGTAAAATTGTTATACTAATCCGTCATCCCCGGCCCTTCATGAGCGGCAATAACAGCGGATTTCCATTTTCAAATATAAAAAAAAGTGTGGAACAACGCTGAAATGTTTTCAATATTCTGATAATTTTATCAAAACACAACGATGCTTAGCTGTTGATTTAGTGTGTCTTATATAGTATATTTGTATGGATTCCTGAATTCGAACGTGTGCCACAGGATATCGCATACAATAATTGCCCAAATTTTATAACTTGCAACAAAATACGTGTTCGTTTTTCCACGAAAATCCAGAAGAAATTTTAATCTAAAAACCATATGAAAAAACAATTACTGTTTCTGTTTGCTCTCGTTTTCGGAGCTATGTTCGTTGTTCAGCAGGCCCGGGCACAGGTTGATGTGACCGCATCGGGAGGAACGACATCTGCAAGTTACACCACCCTAAATCTTGCATTTGCTGCCATCAATGCCGGCACCCATACCGGCACCATCGCCATTGGCATTTCGGCCAACACCACTGAAACGCTTTCTGCCGTGCTGAATGCCAGCGGCAGCGGTTCCGCCAGCTATACAACCATCAGCATCCAGCCCACCGGCGGCGGCGGCCGCACCATTACAGGCGCTATCACAGGGCACCTGATCGACCTGAACGGCGCCGACAATGTCACCATCGACGGGTTAAACACCGGTGGAAATAGTCTCACCATCTCCAACACCACGGTGGGTGCAACGAGCACCATCCGGTACATTGCCGATGCCACCAACAACATCGTGCAGAACTGTACCCTGCTGGGATCCACCACCAGCTTCGGGGTTGTTTACTTTGCGACCGGGACTACCACCGGCAACGACAACAACAACATCAACCATTGCAACATCGGCCCGGCGGGCGCGAACAATCCGCTCAACGGTATCTATTCCTTCGGTACCAGCGCCGCCATCGACAATGCCAGTATCACCATCTCCACCAACAACATTTATGACTACTTTGTTGCAGGAAGTTCAACAGCCGGCATGAACATCAATACCGGCAGTTCCGCGTGGACCATCACCGCCAACAGGTTATATCAAACGGCCAACAGGACCTATAACGCGGCAAACACCCATTACGGGATCTATATCGCCGCAGGGTCGGGATATTCCATTACCGGCAATGTGATCGGTTTTGCCAATTCTTCCGGGACGGGAACCACCAACATGATCGGGTTAACCAGCGGATCGCTCGGCGGCACCTTCCCCAGCGCCTACACAGGCGGGGGCTCGGCCAATGCAACCCGGTACGCTGCCATCTACTGTACCTTCACCGCAGCAGGCACTGTTTCCGATATCCAGAATAACACCCTTGCCGGTTTTGCGCTGTACACCTCCAGCGGCTCCGCCACCACCAACGGGATCTGGTGCGGCATCGCGGTTCTTGCAGGGAATGCCAATATCGGAACCTCAACGGGCAACACCATCGGGGCAACTTCAGGCAACAGCTCGGTCTATACCGCCTGCGGTACTTCGGGCGGCACCATCGTCGGAATTTATGCCACCACCACAAACACCGTCACCATCCAGAACAACACCTTAGGCGCATTGGATGCCATGGGTAATGCTGCTTCCTCCAGCGGGGGCATCACCGGGATCAATACCGCCGGCACCGGCACTATTGTCGTTTCGGGAAATACCATCGGCAATTCAACCAACCCCAGTTTGCGCATGGGTAACCTGACCACCGGGACCAACCTTTCCAATGTCGGAACTACCTTTGCTACCGCTACCGGCGTCGGGATGTTCCAGGGGATCCTGAATTCATGTTCGGGTACCGTTACGATCGGGACCCTGGCGCTGCCCAATATCATCCGCAATGCTTCTCTTAACACCTCTGCTTCTACAGCTGCCACGACCAACTTCCGGGGAATCATCACCTCGGCCGGTACCTCTACGGTATCGTACAATTCCATTTATAATATTACCGCTGCCATTGCAAATACGGCAGTTAATGCCAACCTGGGAGCCCTGGGCATCTGCCTGTCAGGAGGAACGACCCCGGTAATCTCCAATAATATTATTTACAACCTGAGTTTAACCAATACCGGGACCAGTGGTTATAATCTAAGTGGTATTTTTTACACCCTTCCTACAACATCGATCACTATTTCCAAGAACAAGATTTATGCATTGTCCAATGGATCAACCTCATCCACGGCAACCACACCCGGAACAGCAACCGGGATTTTTATCAGGGACGGCAACGGTGCAACCACCACCATCAGCAACAATATGATCTCCCTTGGGAACGGCCAGACGACCAACACCACCTTTACCGGTATTTGGTGCCAGTATGCCTCATCAACGTCAACCACCCTGAAAATCTATTATAACTCCATCAACATCGAAGGTACCGTTTCCTCCGGTGCCATGCCCTCCTTCGGCATTTTAAGGGGCGACCTCTCCACTACAGCCAACACGGTATTTACCATGGATGTAAAGAATAACATTTTCACCAATACCCGTTCGGGCGGAACCGGCAAGCACTATGCCATTGCCAACAGCTATGGCGCAACCGCCAGCGCTACCGGCTGGGCTGCCAATGCCTCCAACTATAACGTGCTGAACGGTACCGCGGCCAATATCGGGTACTGGACCGCCGACAAAACCTTTGCCGCCTGGAAGACCGCCTCCGCCTCCGATGGCAACAGTCTATCCGGTATTACGGTGAATTTTGTTGCCACTGCAACCGGCGACCTGCACCTTAACATGGGGACCACACCCACCCAGATGGAATCGGGTGGTACGGTACTGTCAATCACGGATGATATTGACAACCAAACCCGTCCCGGCCCCCCGGGATCGGTAAACGGCGGGGGAACCGCCCCCGACCTGGGCGCAGACGAATTTGACGGGGCACCACTTGATCTTGCGGCTCCCATCATTACTTATACGGCCCCGGGTAATACAGCATGTATCACTTCCCGGACAATTAGCGCCACCATTACCGATGCCAGCGGGGTTAATGTAACCGCCGGCACCAAACCCAGGATCTACTTCAAGCGATCGGTCAACGCCAACTCCCTGCCTGCCACCAACGACAACACCACCGACGGGTGGAAATATGCAGAAGCCACCAACGGCAGCAGCCCCTTCAATTTGCTGATCGATTACAGCCTGCTGTTCGGCGGTGCCAATCCCGCAGATGTTATCCAGTATTTCGTGGTCGCACAGGACTTGGTCGCAACACCAAATGTTGGCATCAACACCGGCACCTTCACGGTTAACCCTACCAGTGTGGCGTTAACCTCCGGCGCTTTCCCCGTTAGCGGGATGAACAGCTACACCCTTATAGCCAGTTTGTCGTCCAATGTTACCATCGGGGCAGCCGGTACCTATTCCTCCCTGACCGGGGCTTCGGGTTTGTTTGCCGCGATCAATGCAGGCGGGTTGTCCAATAATATTACCGCTACCATCCTGGATGCCACGGTAAACGAAACCGGCGCCACGGCGCTCAATGCCATCACGTATGGTTGTGCCGGAAGCTACACACTCACCATCAAACCAGCCGGCGGCGTTACCGCCACCCTTACCGGTGCTGTTGCCAGCGGCGCCCTTATCAAACTGAACGGTGCCGACAATGTTACCATCGACGGCAGCAACAGTGGCGGAACCGACAGGAGCCTTACCATTACCAACACCAGCACGACCAGCCCTACCGCCATTTTGCTCGCCAGTACGGGAACCGGGGCAGGCGCCACCTACAACACGATTAAAAACTGTAACATCAGCACCGGCGTGAGTGGCGCAACCGGCTACGGCATTGCCATCGGCGGCAGCACACCCGGCGTTTCGGGTGCCGATAACGACAACAACACCATCCAGAACAATTCGATTACCGTTGCTACAATCCCTATATGGGCATTCGGTACTGCGGCAGTAAGCACCGGTGGTATGGATAATCTTACGATTACAGGAAACACGGTTAATACCAATACAACCATTACCAATTTCGGTATTGAGTTAGGAAACGCCGTCTCCTGTTCTGTCACCAAAAACAATGTCAGTGTTCAAACCTCTTTCGCAGGTCAGCCTGTCGGTATCTCGCTTGAAACAGGGTTTGTCTCTTCAACCGTCAATGCCAACAACATCACGGCCGTTACAACATCTGCAACCAGTGGATACGGCGGCAGGGGAATCACGGTGGGAACCGGTACCGCCACCAGCGCACTGACCATTTCCAATAATTTTGTCAGCGGGGTCAATGGCAGCAATTATTCCAGTTTTACCAATTCCTCCTCAATCGGGATCTGTATCGGGGTTATCGGCAACAGCACAACCCTTACCACCACCTGCGGAGGAGTCAATTTGTATTACAACTCTGTCAACATGTATGGAAACTACAGCTATGCTGCCAACTGTCTCACCGCCGCCCTCTATGTAGGCACAGGTGCAACGGCACTGGACATCAGGGATAATATCTTCGTGAACTCGATGAACAATACCAGTACATCAGGCACTGCATCCAAAAACTATACCGTCTATTCCGCCGCCGCCAATACCGCTTACAGCAATATAAACTACAATAACTATTATGTTAGCGGGACACAGGGAATGCTGGGATTCCTGGGGACAGACCAGGGCACCCTCTCCGGATGGCAAACCGCTACGGGTAAAGATGCCAATTCGAAAAACATTGCCCCCGTCTTTACATCCAGCTCCGACCTGCACCTTGTTCCCGCGAGCAATGTTTCGCTCGATAACCTGGGTACCTATATCGCTTCGGTACTTACCGATATCGACAATGATACCAGAAGCGTAACCACCCCGGATATGGGCGCCGACGAATTCACGGTTCCTACAGGCGTGGATATGGGCGTTACAGCGCTGGTAACTCCTGCCTCTTATGGCTGTTACGGTTCTTCAGAAACAGTAACCGTCACGATTAAAAATTATTCGGTCAGCACCATCGATTTTACCGTGAACCCGGTAACCGTAAATGTAACCGCCACCGGGGGATACACCAGTACCGGTGTTCAGTCAACCGGGAACCTGACCTCCCTTGCCACCATGAGCTTTATCATGCCCGACCACATTAACATGAGCGCCCCGGGGGCCTATACCTTCAATGCCAGCACCTCGGTATACGGAGATATTACCCCGGGTAACGATGCCATGAGCCCTGTTACACGGACTTCATCAACCCTGGCGGGAGGCACTTATACCGTTGGTACGGCAGGAACCTATACCACCCTCACGGCAGCCGTTGCAGCCTTTAACGGGGCCTCCTGTATCACCGGCCCGATCGTGTTCAGTTTAACCGACGCCTCCTATCCATCCGAAACCTACCCGATCACCATCAATGCCAACCTGGCCCTGGGTTCAAACACCCTGACCATTGTTCCTGCATCCGGTGTTTCGCCTGCCATTTCGGGTGCAAGCGCCAGCGGACCGATCTTTAAGATCATGAACAACAACACCATCATCGATGGTTCAAATTCAGGCGGATCGACCCGGAACCTCACCATTACCAATACCAGTGTCACATCCCCCAATGTCATCAACATCGTCTCGACCGGTACCACCCCGGTTACCAACGTAACCGTTAAGAACTGTATCCTGACGAATGGTGTCTATACCAGTTCTGGTGTCATTGTTTCGGATGCAACGATTGGATCAGCAGGGTATTTTAACAACATCACGATCCAGAACAACAGCATCAGCCAGGCCTCAAACGGGATATATGCCATTGCAGTGGTTGCCTCAGGAAATGGGAGCGGCTTGCTGATTACCCAGAACACCATGACAGGAACAGGGACCAGTTGTATCCTGGCTACCTCTGTTTATGTGCAGGGTGTCGATGGGGTGACCGTTTCAAACAACACGCTGAGCAACAACACGCAATCGGCCTATACGGTGAACCCGACCGGCGTATGGTTTGCCACCGGTACCAAGAACGGGACCATCTCGGGTAACAACATCTCCAACTTAAGCTATACCAGTACAAGCGGTTATGCTCCCCGTGGTATTGCTGTTTCCAACGGGACAACCTCCTCCAACATTGTAATTACGGGGAATACCATCGCAGGTCTTACCTCTTCGGGCACCACTGCCACTTACGGCATCTATGTATATGGTGCAACAGAGGGTGTTTCGGTACTGAAAAACAAGATCAGCAACATTAAAAACACCTATTCCGGGGGTTACGCAGCCGTTGGCATCGGGTTAAGTTCCACCTCAACCACCGCCAATACCACTGTGACCAATAACTTCATCTGGGATGTTGCCGCTTACGGGACCGCCTCAACCGCAAATTACAACGGGTACGGCATTTACATCCAGACGGGTGGCGGCTATAACCTCTATTTCAACTCTGTCAGTCTTGCTACCATCCAGTCCACCCCCGGGTATCCCACCTGTCTGAACATCAGCTCGTCAATTGTCACGGCAAGCACCCTGGATATCCGCGATAACATCTTCTCCATCACCCAGACTACGGGAACAGAGCGTTATTCCGTAATCTGCAACGCCGCCAATACCGTGTTTTCCTACATCGATAACAACGATTACTATACGGTGGGTTCGAACCTGGGCTATATCGGCTCCTCCCGCGCCAACCTTGCGGCATGGCAAACCGGTACCGGTAAAGATGTCAGCAGTATTTCTGCCGACCCGGGCTTTATGAGCGTTTCCGACCTGCACATCAACACCTCTTCTGCATCTCCCGTGAGTAATGTCGGCGTCACCATAGCAGGGGTTACCGACGACATCGATGGTGATGTGAGGACCGGTACTCCGGACATAGGTGCAGACGAATTTGTGCTGACTTCCTGCGCAGGAGCCGTTGGCGGAACTGCCACCGCTTCGAACAGTTACTGCGGATCCTACACCAGTCCCCCCATCGGGGCAACCGGTTATTCGACGGGTCTGGGCGGCAGCTATCAATGGCAATATTCCAGTGACAATTTCAACGTAGATATTCACGATTTTGCCGGACAGACGAATCCTGTAACCCTTACCACCGGGGCAATTACGGCCACAACCTATTACCGGCTGAAAGTTACCTGCTCGTCGGGAACGGCTACCGATTATTCAACGGTCGTTACCATCACGATTAAACCGGTTCCATCAGCCACTGCCAGCAGCAATACACCGGTGTGTGCCGGAGCAACCCTTACCTTCACGGGAAGCTCCGATATCGGAACCTCCTACAGCTGGACGGGTCCCAATGCCTGGACATCCTCCACGCTGAGCCCGAGCATCGCCTCTGTGACCACGGCTGCTGCAGGAACATACCATTTCACGGCAACCTATAACGGCTGTTCATCTGTAACTGCACCGGGAAACTCACCTGTTGTGGTGGTTAATTCACCTCCCTCTGCAGTTTCCATTACTCCTTCTGCCCCTTCCATCATTGCGGGCGCTATTCAGCAATTGACTGCAAGCGGAGGTTCCTTATCAGGAATTAGCCTGCTTTCTGAAAACTTTAACGGAACCCCTTCCGGCTGGACAACCACGAATTTATCTGTCGGAGGTACCACCGCAAGCGCTGACTGGGCTTCACAATCTGACGGATACGCTTACAACAGCGAAACGTTCCACAGTAATGACAATTCCAAATTCTACATGACCAACAGCGACGCGCAGGGGGCTTCCGGCACCCTGACAAACACAATATTGACAGCTCCTGCCGTGAATACAACAGGATATACATCGCTGACGCTTACGTTCTATGATTATTATAAATACTGGTCCAGTGCCGTAAACGATTCTGCGGTAGTGGAAGTTTCGACAAACAACAGCACCTGGACCAGGGTTCTTAAATATTCCGGCGCCAACAGGGGCGCTGCAGGAACTTTTGCTTCAGAAAGCGTTAATCTGAACTCCTATATAAACCAGGCCACCTTGTATGTCAGGTTTCATTTTACCACTGTTTTTGGATATTACTGGGCAATTGACAATGTCGCCATTACCGGTTCCGGAACAGCTGCCATTACCTGGTCGCCAACCGCCAACCTGTTCACCGATGCGGGGGCAAGTTCCGCCTATACGGGAACAGCTGCTACCACCGTCTGGGCCCAGCCTCCTTCAACTGTGACGTACACTGCCACCGCTACCTCCGCCGCCGGATGTACCAGCAGCGCCAATGTAACCGTAACGGTTGGTGCAGCTTCCAGCAACTGGACCGGGGCTGTTTCGAACAACTGGTCAACCCCGGGCAACTGGGATGCCGGCGTACCTTCGAATCTGACCGATGCCAGCATTCCTTCGGCCGCTGCCACACCCAACCAGCCCATCGTCAATGAAGCGCCGGGAACCCCAGCCGTATGCAAAAACCTGAACATCGCCAGCGGCGCCAACCTGGTGATCAATGCCGGGAAGGCCATGACGGTAAGCGGCACGCTGATCAACCTTGGCACACCGGGCATTACCATCAATTCCGATGCCACGGGAACCGGCTCGATGATCTTCAACACCGCCATGGTGTCGGCCAACATCCAGCGTTACGTGGATGCCTGGACCGATGACAACCACGGATGGCACCTGCTCTCCTCGCCGGTTTCTTCACAGCCTATCCGTCCCGAATTCGTTCCCGGGTCAACCCCGGTGGGCAGCACGCAGGACTTCTACAAATGGGATGAAACCACGGGATTCTGGATCAACTCGAAAGATGCCTCATTGAACTGGGTACCCGAATTTGAGACAACCTTCACCACGGGCAAAGGTTACCTGGTGGCTTACAACGCCAATGTCACCAAGACCTTCTCAGGTGTGATCAACGTGACCGATGTAGGGCTGTCGGGACTTACCAACACCGTTGCTCCATACGTTGGCAACGGCACCGTCACACCGGGATGGAACCTGATCGGCAACCCCTTCAGCAGCGCCTTCGCCTGGAACAGCGGCGGGTTCAACCTGTCGAACATTGCGGCCATTGCCAAGGTATGGACCCAGAGCAATGCCAGTTACGCCGATGTGAATATCGTCACAGGCGGGATCGTTCCTCCCCAGCAGGGATTCATGGTCAACGTGATCGCCAGCAACTCATCGGGATCACTTACCATTCCCATTGCGTCGCGTGTACACAACACCCAGAACTGGTACAAATCGTCGGGACTCCCGGTAATCAAGCTGACAGCGCACAACCTGAGCGCCCAGACTGCCCAGGAGAGCGTGGTTATCTTTAACGACCAGGCCGGCACCGGTTATGAGCCAACCCTGGATTCGCGGTTCTTCGCCGGTTATGCACCGCAGTTCTACTCCGTCGACGGGGCCGAACATCTTTCGACCAATACCTTACCGGTACTGAACAGCGAGACCACCGTGCCGTTCAACTTCATCAAAACCGCAGGTTCGAACTATACCATCGAGGCTTCCGTGATCGACAATGTCCCGGGCGAGGTTTATCTTACCGACCTTAAGCTCGACAGGACCCAGAACCTTGCCGAAAACCCTGTTTATACCTTCACCTCCTCTGCCGGCGACAATCCCGCCCGTTTCGTGCTTTCCTTCAGCCATGTAGGCATCGGTGAAAAGACACAGACCAACAACGGGATCTACACCTACGAAAACAACCTTTACCTTGTCAACCCTGGTAAAGCGCGTCTCGAAGTGTACAGTCTCACCGGTCAGAAGCTGTTGACCCAGGAGGTTAACAGCACCGGTTTGTACAAAACCACCCTGAACCTCCCCACCGCCTTTTACATGGTGCGGTTAACCACAGGCACAAAGGTTGTTGTAACGAAGGTATTTATCCAGTCATAAAACGCTAAAAAAACTCATCATATGAAAACATTACGAAAATTATTGCTTACCCTGGTCTTTCTCTTTACCGGCATGTTTATGTTCCATGCCATTGCCGACGAACCACTCGATGCGCCACCCCCACCCCCGGGCGGCGGCCATGGCGGCGGCGGCAACACCCAGGGTGCACCTATCGACGGCGGACTGGGTATTCTGATGGCTCTCGGGGCGGGCTACGGAACTTACAGGCTCTATAAAAGCAGGAAGGCAGAAGATCAGCCTGAAGACCTGGTACACTAACCTGTTGAAATGATCCAACCCGGCCGGGTTGCTTTTCAACCCTGCTGATTTCAACATGAATGCTTTATGGCCGGAAACTTCCCTTTTACCGGGGGTTTCCGGTTTTTTTTATTTTCTGGGATTTTTTCTACTGTTATGATCCGGATATCACGGAAATACCTGTTGCTGATTTTGTTAATCATCTCCCTGTTTGCCCACGGCCAGGACAAACATGTGGTTGACAGCCTGCTGACGGCCCTGTCAAAATCGACAGACGATAAAAAAACATGCAACATTTACGATCATATCTTTGAGATTTTTGTCAGGTCGGACCTTGAAAAGGCAAGTGCCTACAACGACCAGTACCTGAAGCTGGCCCGCAAAATCAACTATTCCAAAGGGATTACCAACGCCCTCTATAACAGGAGCGATCTCTTCAGGGTCAAAGGTCAGTACGACAGCGCCCTGGCCGTGCTGATGACCATAAAACCTGTCGTTGCCGCCTCTTCCGACAGTATCGGCATGGCCGATTGCCTGAGCGAGATCGGCTCCCTTTATGCCGTGAAAAACGATCTGAAAAACGCGCTGATCAACCTGCATGAAGCGAGGATCCTCTATGCCAAAACCGGGAGCGCAAAGAACCTTTCGCTGCTGTATAACCATTTCGGGTCGCTCTTCAAAAATCAAAAGCAATACGATTCCTCCCTCTACTATTACAAAAAATCTCTTGAAATCAATGAACGAACCGGCTTCAAGCTGGGCGTATCGGCAAACCTGACCAATATCGGGACCATGTTTGAGGAAAAGGGGGACCATAAGATGGCGCTTACCTATTATCTGAAATCGCTGGCAATCAAGGAGACGCTCGGGGATAAACAGGGTATCGTCAAGTGCTTGAACAACCTGGGAATGGTCAATATGAACCTTGGAAATGTCAGGGATGCCATCGCCTATCATGAACGGGGTCTGGCCCTTGCCCTGGAATACAAGGGCAACCTCGATATAGCCATGTGCTACATCAACCTGGGGTTTGACTACCAGCGCGGGGCAATGTACAGCAAGGCGGCAATTTATGCCCTGCAGGGACTCCAGGTTGCCCGGCAGATCAATGATCTCAAGCTGATCCGCGAATCGGCACGGGTGATTTATCAATCGTATGATGTTTTAAAGAACTATGAACAGGCATACCGGTACCATATCCTGTACGAAAAATACAGCGACAGCATCGTCAAGCTGAACAACCTGAAGGAGCTTGCCGAGATCCAGGCCAAATACCATTCTGCGACGGAGGAAAATCAAATTGCGGTCCTGAAAATGGAGAAGGACAGGCAGGAGTTGCAGATTCAGCGGTTACGGGCCTGGTATTTCCTGGCGATCGGCCTGTTCATCGCACTGCTTGCCCTGTCTCTGTTTTTTTATTACCGGTCGCGGATTTCGCGGAAATTGTCCATGAAACTCCATGAAATCAATGAGATGAAATCCCATTTTTTCGCCAACCTCTCCCACGAATTCCGTACCCCGTTAACCCTGATGCTGGGGCCTGCAGAGAAGCTCCTGGAGTCGGCCCGCCCCGAAGACAAACCATGGCTGCAGCTGATCCACCGCAATGCAAGCCGGCTGCTTTTCCTCGATGAACAGCTCCTTGAGTTCACGCGGATCGACAGCGGGAACCAGAAACTACATCTTTACTCCGGCAACATCCTGCTGCCGGTAACCGCCATTGCCGAATCGTTCGTGCTGCTGGCTGAACAAAAAAACCTGGTCTATTCCTTCCGGGTACCCGAAACTCCCGTTAATGCCCTGTTTGACCCTGATATCCTGGAAAAGGTGGTCACCAACCTCCTGTCGAACGCCTTCAAATACACCCCCTCCCCGGGGAATGTCGAACTCAGGGTAACCACCGGGCCGCTGCCACCGGCGCCTGGAGTTCCGGGCGGTGCGAAGGAACAGGGTTCATGGGTGAGAATTGATGTAAAAGATAGCGGGATCGGGATCCCTTTGAATAAAAAGGAGGATATCTTCGAACGTTTTTACCAGCTGAACTACAACCCGGGGAATACCACCGGGGGGGTCGGTATCGGCCTGGCCCTGACCCGCGAATTGCTCAACCTGCATCACGGTCTGATCACCCTGGAAACGACCGAGGGAAAAGGTTCCCTGTTTTCCGTTTTCCTGCCGCTCGACAGCGCGGTCTTTCCGCCGGAAGAGGTGAAGGAAGCAGTCCTGTACTCCCCGCCCCGGCATCCGGGGGGTGTCGCTGCCATGACGGAGGAGCTGCCGGCTGAGGCGATCTTTGACCAGGATCCACCTGCAATACCTTCGGAAGGCAAGTTGCCCCAGGTACTGGTCGTTGACGACAACCCGGATATGCGGCTCTATATCAGGGAGATATTGCAACATCACTATTCCGTTACCGAAGCCGAAAACGGGGTATCGGGTTTCGACGATGCCTGCTCTGCAGTTCCCGACCTGATCGTAACCGATGTCATGATGCATCCCATAAACGGGATCGAATTTTGCAGGAAGATAAAACAGGATGAACGAACGAGCCACATCCCTGTCATCATGCTTACCGCACTGACCGGTGCCCGTGAGAAGATCGAGGGACTGGAGACCGGCGCTGACGATTACCTTACCAAACCCTTCAGCACGGCCGAACTGCGCGTCAGGATCCTCAACCTGATCAACCAGAGGAGGAGGCTGCGGCAGCTGTTTTCATCGACGGTGAATCTGGATCCCAAATCGATCAGCGTAACCTCCGCAGATGAAAAATTCCTCAACCGCCTGATAACCCTGGTTGAAAATAACATCGACAACCCGGAACTCGATATCGAATTCCTGCTCCGCAACATCGCCATGAGCCGCAGCCAGCTCCACAGGAAGATAACGGCCCTGACAAACCAGCCGATTACCGGTTTTATCCGCATCATCCGCATCAAACGTGCTGCACAGCTGATGGAGCAACGATTCGGGAACATCTCCGAAATCATGTACGCCGTCGGGTTCAACAACCTCTCCTACTTTACCAAGTGCTTCCGGGAGGTTTACCACATGACGCCCAGCGAATTTATGGCCCGGTGAGACATCCGTGTTAGTTTCCGGCACATCCGTGTTAAGCTAAATCTTCCTGGTTACCTATATTCCGCGCGATCTGACCCATCCCATCCAGCTCCTTTCCATTTGGCACATCGCTGGCAATTTTTGGCACATGGCTGCCAATCCGATCCGGTTTCTCCAGGTAATTTTGTTGCGTTAATATTATGGCAACTTTTATCACCGCAAAATTGTGCAGCAATGAAGAGACTATCGGTTATCCTTATCATATTATTATGTGCAGGTATTGTTCAGGGTGCTCCCCTGACAGGGATCAAGACCATTCCGGGAGATTATCCAACGATCCAGGCGGCCATTGCGGCCTTAAACATCAATGGCGTCGGCTATGGGGGAGTAACCTTCAATGTATCGGCAGGAAGCGCTGAAACCCTTTCAAACGGCAGCGCCGGGCTGATCAGTTATACGTGCAGCCCGAGCTATTATTCCTATAGTTCCTCTCCTGTTATCTTCCAGAAATCGGGTTCAGGGCCAAATCCCCTGGTCACCGCCTTCACGCCGGGCACCTCTGCCACCTGCGACGGGATGATCATGATCGCCGGCGCCGATTATGTCACCTTCGACGGCATCGACCTGCAGGAAAACCCGCTGAATACCACCCCCACCATGCAGATGGAATGGGGATACGCGGTTGTGAAGAAAAACTCCTCCACACCCATTGATGGCTGCCAGTACGTCACCATCAAAAACTGTACGGTCACACTCAGCAAAAGCAATACCGGCTCCATCGGGATCCATTTGGGGAATCATGTTTTCAACTCAACAACGTCGTTAAACTACAACACGGCACCCGATGCAAACAACGGGTGCAAAATCTACGGAAACACCATTTCAAATGTCTTTAACGGGATTGACGCGGAAGGCAATTCCGGAACCCTGGACGAGGTAAACGAAATCGGGGTAACGGCCGGGAATATCATCACCAACTTTGGCGGCCCGGGCGGTAATCCATGCGGAATTTATGCATCGGGGCAGGACAATGTTAAAATTGCCGGGAATAGCATCACCGGAGGCAACGGCACCACCGGGAACCTCTATGGCATCTACACGGGCCCGGGCAGCAGCGCGAATGTTGACATCTACAGCAACACGATCACCCTGACGCCAGGATCATACATCTACACCTCTTTTGGAATACGAAACACCCTGGGCGGCATCGGGGTTTCATCGAATACGGTAAACATATACAACAATATCCTCGAGAACTTTACGGCTCCCACGGCCAGCGCATGGCCATCCTACCTGATTTCACAGGAGGCGAACGCCCTCAACGTGAATATTTACGGGAATATCCTGCGCAACAATACCCATTACGGCGCCAACTACTTTTATTGTATCGGGGAATCAAGCAATGTGACCAATGGCGTTAGGAACATCTACAATAACCAGATCTCCAACCTTTCGATCGCCACCAGCACGACGATCGATGTAATCGATTACAACGTGTCGTCAACAACGACCGGGAATATTTACAACAACACGGTCCACGGCATAAACTCCAACGGGGGTAGCAATGTCGGACTGTTTCTCCAGTCGGGGGGAACAACGAATGTTTTCAGGAACAGATTTTACGACATCTCCACCAATGGGAACGGGAACAGCGGACAGGGGCTGCTCACCGGGATCTATATCCAGGCAACCACCACCTCCAATATTTACAATAATTATATTTCTGATCTAAAGGCGCCAACCTCAACCTACGGATACAACCTGGATGTGGTTGACGGCATTTACGCCTACTCCGGTACCAACTGCAACATCCTGAGCAACACGGTATACCTGAATACATCGAGTATCTACTCCGGGTTCAGGACTGCCTGCGTAAGCATGTCAACCTCGATGACGAACATCCTTTTAAAAAACAACATACTGGTGAATCTCTCGGGAGCATCCGGTTCCGGCAACTTTGCAACAGTCCTCAGGAAATCGGCCACCTCCCTTGCGAACTATTCCCTGACCTCCAACAACAATCTCCTTTATTCAGGCACCCCCGGCCCCAACCACCTGATCCTGGACGATTTCACAAATTCCGACCAGACCCTTGCCGCCTTCCAGGCAAGAGTTGCCCCGCGTGAATCCAGTTCGGCATCGGAATTGCCCCCCTTTGTCAATGCAGCCGGGTACGACTACCACCTGGTTGCCGGGGCAGGGACGGCCTGTGAGAGCGGCGGACAGGTTATCACAACTCCCATTCCCATCACCGACGATTTTGACGGCAACCCGCGCTTCCCCAATGCGGGGTACCCCGATAACCCGGCTCATCCTGCCACGGCGCCCGATATCGGTGCCGACGAGTTTGCCGGCGGAGGGGATAACACCCCGCCAACAATCACCTATACCGCCCTGCCCGATCCGACCGACAACAATCCACGCACTTTAACAGTCCTTATTTATGATGCAGGATTGGGAGTGCCCGTCAGCGGTAACGGCCTGCCGGTGCTGTACTGGAAAAAAACAGGCGATGCCGGGTATACCGCCGTACAGGCAGTCTCCGCCGGCGCCGGCCAGTATCTCTTTACCTTTGGCGGAGGCGTGAGTTCAGGGAATGTTGTCTCATATTATGTGGCTGCCCAGGACCTGGTTGTCCCGGCAAACGTGTCGGCATGGCCTTCCACCGGGGTTGCGGGATTCACCTCCAGCCCGCCGGCCGTTTCAACCCCGCCGTCAAATCCCAGCACCTACACGGTTCAGAGCCCGATGATAGGGGTGTGGACCATCCCAGGAGACCTGCCATCGATACAGACTGCCATTGCCACGCTGAATTTCAGGGGTGTGGGCACAGGCGGGGTAACCTTCAACGTGGCGGGTAATTACACCGAAACACTTACCGGCGCCAATAGTGGGTTGATCAACTATACCTGTGCCGCATCCAGCTATTCTTCCATAACCAACCCTGTTGTATTCCAGCGGTCGGGCCCCGGGGCCAACCCCATGGTGACCGCCTTTACCCCGGGAACAACCACGAATCTCGACGGTATTATCAAAATTGCAGGCGCCGACTACGTTACCATCGACGGCATCGACCTACAGGAGAATCCGCTCAATACCACCTCCACCATGCAGATGGAATGGGGGTATGCCTTGCTGAAAAAGAACAGCATCTCCCCTGCCGACGGTTGCCAGAATGTGATCATCCGGAATTGTACCATCACGCTCAATAAGGCAAACACGGGCAGTATCGGGATCCACATCGGGGCCCATTCCGCGGCTTCGGCCACAGGGGTTGGCATCGTTACCCAGGCTGCCGATGCGAACAACAACTGCAAGATCTACAGCAATACCATTTCAAACGTTTATACCGGTATCGATCTCGAGGGAAACAGCGGGGGATCTGCTTACTACGACGCCGGAAATGAAATAGGTGTGGCCGGAAGCAACAACATCACCGGTTTCGGCGGCGCCTCCCTGCCGGCAGAGGCTATTTATGTATCCTACCAGAACAACTTTACGATAGCGAATAATGTGATCAACGGGGGAACAGGAACTACCGGGAACCTTTACGGGATCAACCTGGCCAACGGAACGGGATCAGGTTTTTCAATTACGGGGAATACCATCAGCCTGAGTGCTGCCACCGCCAACATTTATGGCATTTATAACAATATGGGAATGGCGGGTGAATCGCCCAATACCATCAATCTGAACAACAATACGATCCAGAACCTGGCCGGCACCCTGGCCGGCGATTCCTACCTCTACGGCATATACCAGAACGCCACGGCCAATACGATCAATATCAACGGGAATATCATCAGGAACCTGGTCAAGCCGTCGACCGGCCAGATCTACGGAATTTACCAGTTCAACGCTGCCGCCAATGCGGTTGAATATATACAGAACAACCAGGTATACAGTATATCCTCATCGGGGACATCCGCTGTTTACGGTATCGAGAATAATCCCAATTCAACCACAACCGGAACTATCTCAGGCAATACCATCCACGGGCTAAGTTCTGCAGGGGGAAGCGCCTATGGAATGGATTCAAGAGGCATGGCTGCGGCATTTGTTTACAAGAACAGGGTTTATGATATCGCAACAAGCAGTTCAGGCACCGTTAACGGGATCTATCTTTATGCAAACACCACTGTTCATGTCTACAACAATTATGTCTCCGACCTTCAGATACCCGGGAGCGCCGGCGCCGGCATGTCGCTGACCGGGATCACCCTCTATAACGGAACTACCGCCAACCTCTTCAACAATACGGTCAGCCTGAACTCCGCCAGCCCCAATGTGGCCTATTCGGTTGCGGCCCTGTATATATTCAGCAACACAACCGCCCTGACCCTGAAGAACAACATCCTCGTAAACCAGTATATCTCTTCAGGAACCTACTATTCCTCTGCATTTTTCCGTTCGGGCAGCGACCTGGCCAATTACATGACGGGTTCCGACAACAACCTCTATTATGCCGGCACGCCCGGCCCCCATAACCTGATCTTCTACAACGGATCAACCTCCTACCAGACCCTGGCAACATTCCAGGCGGCGGTAGCGCCCAGGGAGGCCGCTTCGGTTACCGAGCTGCCCCCGTTCATTGATCCTGCCAGCTTTAATTATCATCTCCAGGCCGGTATTGAAACTAAATGCGAAAGCGGGGGACAGGTCGTCAATACACCCGTGGCCATCACCGACGATTTCGACGGCGATGCCCGCTACCCCAATGCAGGCTACCCTGTAAGCGGGCTGGATCCCTCCACGGCTCCCGACATCGGTGCGGATGAATTTGCCGGCGGCCATTACCATGCCCCCCCGGTGATCACCTACACCCCGCTGGGCAACCCCGCCACGGTGGCTGCCCAAACCCTGACCGCGACCATCACCGATGCAACTTCCGGGGTTCCCGTTTCGGGAACCGGCCTGCCTGTTCTTTACTGGAAGAAGAACAATGCCGTTACCTATGCCGCCGTCCAGGGAAATTCAACAGGGAACAACCAGTACAACTTTACCTTCGGATCAGGTGTTTCGAGCGGGGATGTTATTTACTACTATATCGTCGCCCAGGGCACGTGGGCGGTTCCCAACGTCGGCGCCAACCCCAACGGATCGGTAACAACCTACACCTCCAGCCCGCCCGTTGCAACGCCCCCCCCTGTAAATCCAAACAGCTATACCGTTCAGAGCCCTATGTCGGGAACCGTGACGGTAGGCACTTCGGGTAAATTCCCGACCCTGACGGGAGCTTCAGGATTGTTCCAGAATATCAACAACAGCGGACTGGAGGGGAACCTGGTGGCGGTAATACAGAGTGACCTTACCGAGCCGGGAACCTATGCCCTAAACCAATGGAGTGAATCGGGCGCGGGCAATTACACCCTTACCATCCAGCCGGATGCAACCACGCAGCGCGTGATCTCGGGAACCACCGTGGCGGCCTCCACACCCATGATCAACCTCAACGGGGCCGACAGGGTCACGATCAACGGCGGCAGCGGCAAATACCTCCTTTTCAGGAATACCCTGGCATCGCCCGGCACCACCGGCCCGGCCATCGGGTTTACCAACGGGGCCACCAGCGACACCCTTAAATACTGCGTTGCCGAATGCAACAGCTCAGCAACCACCGCCGGGGTGGTCAACATCGGGACAACAGGCGCCAATTCGGTTTATATCGCAAACTGTGACCTGCGCAACCCGACAGGCGGCACGGCCGGTCTGCCCTATTGCGGCATTTTCTCCTCCAATGCCGGCAATACCGTCAACCTTCAATCGAACAATATCTATAACTGGTCCAACGCCGGAATCTCCCTCAGCAATGTGGCGAACGGGTGCACCATCAATGGCAACAACCTGTATGAAACATCTGTTCAAACCACCTCCCTTTACGGCATTTATATCTTAGCTGGCAGCGGGCACACCATCACCGGGAACAACTTCGGGGGGGCCAATGCTTCACGCACGGGAGCGGCCATGACAACCTCCGCGGGGGTACTGGGGATCGTGCTATCGGTGGGCACCTCCTCCCCGACCAGCGTACAGGGAAACCATCTGTCGAACTTCGGATCAACGGGCTCCATCGCTAGCGCTGCTGTCTACGGTATCCAGGTGCTCGCCGGGAATGTCAATATCGGGACGGTGACAGGCAATGTGTTCGGCGGGGGCGCCCTGCCTTCGGATACCATCCGGAGCGGATATGACAACGGCATCATCTATTGCACCGGCAGCGGGATCGTCAACATTGAAAACAACACCGTCGGTAACATCGCCCACTGGGTCGGGGGCAACGACAGGACCGCGGGGGTGGTCGTTACGGCAGGAACGGTTCATATAAAGAACAATATCATCCGTGACATTAAGTCGAACAGCAACGGAACAGGCTATATCTACCTGCCTGTCGGCATCCAGGTGAATTCAACCGGCAGCCTCGTTAATCCTGTCATTGAAGGAAACACCATTACCAACATCTGGAATTTCAATACCGCTCTCCTGCCCTTTATGGCCATCGGCATTGTTATCCAGAGTTCGTCGGTGAACAACATCATCGTGCGGAACAATAAAATCAGCAATATATATGCCACCGCTGGGGGTACAGGAAGCAATTCCCCGCAGCTTTACGGCATCTATAATTACGGCACGGCCACCAGCATTTACAACAACATGATTTCGATGGGACAAAGCCCCGCTGCCTCCGAAAGCCGCCTTTTCGGGATCTATGATATCAGCTCTTCGGCCAACAGCTATTATTTCAATTCCGTCAGCATCAGCGGCACGGCTTCGGGCTCAAACAGCAGCTACGCCTTCTACACCGCGGCAACCGGGACCAATACGGTAAAGGACAACATATTTTCCAATACGAGAAGCGGAGGAACTGTCAAGTCGTATGCCATCGGTGCAGCTGCCTCGGTATCGATGACCAGCAACTATAACGACCTTTTTGCCGCCGGCGTCAGCCTGGGATTGTGGAATGCGACAAACTGCGCCACGATTGCCGCCTGGAGAACAGCCTCTTCACAGGATGCCGGCAGCATTTCAGGAGATCCTTTATTTGTAAGCGTTTCCGACCTCCACATTACTGCAACCGCCTCTACGCCGGTTAAAAATGCAGGGTTGTACCTCGCAGCAGTCACCACCGATTATGACGGCGAAACCAGGAATAATCCACCCGATATCGGCGCCGACGAATTTACAATAGCTCCCACGCTTATTACCTCCGCCGCAACCCTGGTAACCTATAGTTCCGCAACCCTCAACGGCACGGTGAATGCCAATGGTGAAACCGTCGCCGTTTCCTTCCAGTATGGCCTGACAACCTCCTATGGCAGTTCCGCTGCAGCCGCCCCGGCATCGGCCACAGGCACCTCCGTAACTGCTGTGAGTACAGCCATTTCTTCACTCTTGCCAGGCACAACCTACCATTACCGGGTCAGCGGCATTTCAGGGAATATCTCCTTTTACGGATCTGACATGACCGTGGTGACCCCCATGAACACGAAAACACTGAATCTTACATCGTTACTGCTCGAAGGACTCTATGCAGGCAATGGCACCATGAACCTGGCTTATGATGAGAACGGACCCCACTGGGCAGCGGGTATTGCCGACCACATCACGGTCGAACTGCACAGCGCCACCCCCGGCTACTACAATACAGTCCTCTATACCGCAACCGACGTTGCGCTCACCACCAACGGACATGCCACCGTAACGGTACCCGGCACCTTTGGCGGGAGTTATTACATCACCGTGAAACACCGCAACAGCCTCGAAACGGTGAGTGCCACCCCGGTGTCGTTTGCAGGGAATATCATCAACCAGTCCTTTGGCGCTCCCGCAGCGGTTTATGGAGGGAACGTGGCACAGATGTCCGATGGTTACTATGTCATTTTCGGGGGAGATGTCTACCAGGATGGTCTCATCGACATCAGCGACTTCGCCCCTGTCGACAACGAAGCTGCCCAGTTCGGTGTAGGCTACCTGCCCGAAGATGTCAATGGCGACGGTCTGATCGACATCTCCGACTTTGCCATCATTGATAACAACGCCGCCCTCTTTATCGGCGCCATAACACCATAAGATCCTGTGTCAGCGGTCCCGGGGGCTGCTGGTATCCGGTGTGTCACGCAACCGTGGCACTTAACAACCCGGGCATTCATTCCCGGTTTAAACCCAACTATTCATCATCAAACGTAATTATAAAATGAAAAAGCTGATAACACCATTGACCCTTGCTTTCCTGATGCTCATGCTGATGCTTGTTATGACTGCCCTGCAGCTTCAGGCGCAGCGGAACTTCAACCCGTTGTCGCCGGCCGGCGCCAGTGATTTCACCTTTACCATTGCCAACGATCTCCAGGTCTCCGACAAAATTCTTGAATTCGACCTGTACCTCTTCGATACCGATGCCTCCCAAACTTTTGAGCTTGCCTCCGTTCAGGCTGGGATCCTGTTTAATACAGGTATTGTCAACGGGGGAACCGTTTCCATGTCGGTGGTGGCAGGATCGTCGCAGTTAAACAGCAGCCAGCAGCCTACCAGCGTCATTTTTACCTCGCCCAATATCATCAAGCTGGGGGGAAAATCGCCTCCGGGCGCCGGTTCGGGAACGATTATCAGTACGGTTGCGCCAGGGACAAGGGTTTGCCGGCTTCGCATGACCAATACAGTGGCATTTCCCGCGGGGATGCAGGCCAATGCTGCCTTTACCTTTTCCACCACGCCTTATCCCACAAAACTTTACCAGTACCTCAACGGGATCAATACCCAGATTACCTGCAGCGCTGCCAACTGTTCCAGCAATGCGGTCAATATCTACCTGAATGCATGGCAGGGCGGGGTCAGCGCTGACTGGTCTGCCGCAGCAAACTGGAATCCCGGTTTGACCCCGTCAGCCCAGCTGAATGCCTTTATCCCCTACCCTGCAGCCAATATGCCCGTTATCAATGCCGATCCGGCTGCTCCTGCGGTTTGCACAAACCTGACCATCAGCACAGGCGCCACCCTGACGGTGGCAACCGGCAAGGCCCTTACGGTAACCGGCACTCTTACCAACAATAACGGCACGGACGGACTGATCGTGGAGAGCGGCGGTTCGCTCATACAAAACACTGCAAATGTTCCTGCAACCGCTAAACGGGATATTGCAGCCTGGACCATCGCCAGCAAAGGCTGGCACCTGCTTTCATCGCCTGTGAGCGCCCAGCTTTTCCAGCCAGGTTTCGTATCGAGTCCGCCCAGCACCAATGAGGACTTTTACCTGTGGGATGAACCGACCGGGTACTGGATCAACTCGAAATCAGGCTCAGCGCCGCCTTACACCTTCAATGCGGGCGCATTCGGATCATATTTCGGTGTCGGCCAGGGCTACCTGGTTTCATACAGTACCTTGCAGACAAAGTTGTTTACAGGAACTTTAAATACCGGCGACCAGGTGAAAAACTGTACGAATACGGTGCAGAATACCCTCTCGGGAGGGTGGAACCTCCTGGGAAACCCGTTTCCCTGTTCACTTGCCTGGAACAATGGTTCATGGGGATTAACCAATATTGATGCCTTTGCCAAGATATGGAATGAAGGTAACGCTGCCTACACCGACATCGCCTCCAACCAGATCATTCCGCCCCTGCAGGGATTTATGGTCTATGTCAACGCGGCAACTTCGGGCCAGGTAACCATTCCTGCGGCGGCACGCACCCACAGCGCCACAGCCTGGTATAAGACAACGGGCAACCCCTATATCAAACTGATAGCCCGCAACCCCGGCGAACAAACCGCCCAGGAGAGCGTGGTCATCTTCGACAGCCAGGCCACGCCGGGATATGACAGCGATTTTGATGCCTGTTTCCTGCCTGGGTATGCCCCCCAGTTTTATTCCGTGGCAACGGGAGATGCCCATCTATCAACCAATACGCTGCCCTCCATCGGAAGCCAGACAACCATCCCCTTCAATTTTATCAAAACCGCAGGGGCCGTTTATTCCATCGAGGCGGTCACCCTCGACAACCTGCCTGCTTCGGTATATCTCACAGACCTCAAGCTCAACCACTCCCAAAACCTGGCCCAGGACCCCATTTACACCTTCACCTCCGCCGATGGCGATGCCCCGGGCCGCTTCCTGCTTTCGTTCGGGATAACCGGCACCGGTGAAAAAACCGGCATCAGCAACGGGATCTATACCAATGGGAACAAACTGTATATCATCAACCCGGGAAAAGCCAACCTGGAGGTTTACGGCCTTACCGGCCAGAGGCTGCTTTCGGAAGCGATCGACCAGCCTGAATTGTATAAAACAACACTGTTTCTGCCCACCGCCTGGTATGTCGTACGGGTGACCATGGGAACAAAGGTGCTGGTAACAAAAGTATTTATCGAGTCATAAAACATAAAAAAACCATTCAATGCAAACCATACGAAAAACAATATTGACATTTACCTTCATGATTTTCAGCATATTCACCTTCAATTCACTGGCCGATGCCCCCCTGGATGCACCGCCTCCTCCCCCGGGCGGAGGCCATGGCGGTGGCGGGAACACGCAGGGGGCCCCCATCGGTGGGGAAACGGAGATCCTTATGGTCCTTGCCTTTGGATATGGCACCTTCAGAATCTATAAAAGCAGCCGGGAGAGGATCAAACCGGGAGTGATTGCCACCGTGGCAGCTGACCAGGAAAAGCGGTAAAGGGTTCCTCCCTTGGCGGCCGGACTTTGTATCACCGGAAATCCCCTTTAAACGGGGGGTTTCCGGTTTTTTTTTGAATTGTTAATAAAATTCTCACTTTTCCACATTACCTTTTACCATCCAAACCGATTAAGCAATAAAAAGGAGTTTAAAGGAAAGGAGGAACCATGAGCGCGATCACCGTTTTCAGCTATATTATTTTTTTGTTAAATCAATTTGTCATGTTTCAACTCTTTCGGCTTTACCTTATCTTTGCCATACTCTTATTCTTTGTGTTATTAATATAACACGTGCTTTAACAAGCTGAATTGTTGTATGATACAATTTGTATCCATACGAAAAGAAATCCTTGCCCAATCCCAATGCCCTCCGTTCCGGCAGGATAAACAGGAACGCAGGAGCATCAACTGCAGCGTCAAACATTTAAAACGATCAATATGTTACACAGATTACACCTCAAAATCAGCCTGGCAATTACCGCTCTGGCAGTTTTAGTGCTGTTCCCCTCACTGGGACGGGGACAAACCACGGTATTTACTGATGATTTTTCGACAAATTCCAATGCTGCCTGGACAACATCAGGTGCCATCGGAGCCAGCAGCTGGTCGGTTACCCGGTCAGGCGCTGACTGGGGGGCCAGAAGAAACACGTCGCCATTGCAGCTGGAACAAACAAATGATGTTGGTGCGACCGCCAATGCAAATGGTTGGGTTTACTCAGCTGTCCCTTTGAGTACCTTCTCATCGCCCTACACTGCGACCTTGAATGCCAATGCCGGATTGGTTACCTGGACCTTTAATTTCAGGACCAACAGGACATCCGCACTGGCGGGTTTTAGTTCGACAACCGCGTATGGAATGGCCATGGTTCTGGTTTCAACATCCAATACCCCCAACACTTCAGGCAGCGGATACGCCGTGGTAATGGGTGGCGGCACCGCCAACAACATTGCGCTTATCAGTTTCAACAATGGTTTGCAGGGCACACGAACTACCATCATCGGGTACGGGAACACTCCCACGAATTTGACAGATTATATCAGTGTAAGAGCAACGTACAATCCCACCGGCAATAACTGGGAGTTATACAGCCGGGATGACGGATCCTCGGCATTTGCCGATCCAACAACGGGGACATTAACCCAGATTGGCACCACCACGGCCAACTCGACCTATACCGGGACCGCAATGTCATACCTGGGCACTTACTGGCAGGGATCAACATCTGCAAACCAGACATCATTTTACGATAACGTGAAAGTTACCGTGTTACCCGCTTTTTCCTCTTCCTCCGATATCATCGCAAACACCTCATTTGTTTATCCTGCGAATATTGCTTACAGCGGATACCAGGGCACTGCTCCCCTGACAACCGGCACCTCTGTTGAAGTTGCCCAATTTGATATCCGCGACGGCGGAGCCACCCTTTCCGACCCGGACGGATTGCCCACCATCCTCACCGCCATTACCTTTAATGTTGCCAATTCCTCCAGTATCCGAAGGATCGCACTGTTCGACGGCACCAGCAACCTTGCAGAGGTTGCCGGCGGCGCAACGGCCTCCTTTTCGGGATTAACCCTTACGGCACCCGACAATTCCAGCAAGACCTTCTCGGTTCGGGTAAGTTTCAACTCCACCGTTACCGATAACCAGCAGTTTTCGTTTACGGTCAATTCAGCAACCGCCTCCCTTTCCGGTTCCGGTTTTGCCGCTGCCAATGCAGGCGGTGCTGTCACCTCGACCTCGGGAGATAACAACAGGATAGAGGTTACGGCCACGAACCTGGTTTTTAATGTCAATCCCACGACCGTTTCCATCAATGCCGTCATGAACCCCTCCCCGACCATCGACGCCATAGACGGGTTGCTCAACAAGGATCTTGATTTTACGGCTTCGGTAGGATTATCAACCACCGGAACTTTCGGCGGAACGGCCACCACCAGCGTCAATGCGGTGAGCGGAACGGCCACCTTCAGCAACCTGCTTTTTTCGGTGCCCGGGACCGGGATCACGATTGCAGGCTCGGCTACCGGCCTTTCCCCGACAGGGAACAGCCCGGCATTCGATGTGACCAACCCGTTGCCTAAAATCAACCTGAAACAGAATACGACCTCGATTGTTTCGGGGGGCAGCTATGATTACGGCAGCCTGGTTTCCGGGAACAGTTCGTCGCCAATCACCTTTACCATTGAAAACCTTGGATCGGCTGTACTCAACTTAACGGGAACGCCCATCATAGCCATCAGCGGAACCAATGCCTCCGAATTCACCATTGACCAGACGGCTACCACCTCAACCGTAGCCGCAGGAGGTACAACTACATTTATCATTACCTGCAGTCCCGTCAGCGCAGGAGGTAAAACGGCCCAGGTCAGCATTGCCAACAACGATGCCACACCCGGGGCAAACCCCTATATCCTGAACCTGACCTGCACCTCAACTACATCCGCTCTTTCGGATATTGTCAATACCAGCGGTTATTCCTATTCCTCCAATATTGCCTACGCCGGTTACCAGGGCTCCACCACCCTAACAACCGGTACTTCGGTGGGTGTTACCGGACTCACCATCCGCGATGGCGCTGGCACACCCGATGGCGACAACCTGGGAACAACCCTGACCGCCATCAGTTTTTCAACCGGCGGCTCCACCGCAATCAGGACAGCCGCGCTGTTCGACGGGTCGACGAATGTGGCTGAAGTGGCTGTCAATGGCGCCACCACCATCCCGTTCACCGGGTTGAGCCTCACAGCCCCCGACAATGGTACAAAAGACTTTGAACTGCGGGTAACCTTTCAGGGTACGGTTACCGATAAACAGCAAATTACTTTCACCATTACCTCGGCTACCGCTTCCGCAACGGGGTCGGGATTTGCAACCGCCAATGCCGGCGGCGCTGCTTCCGCGGTGACGGGAGATATCAACAGGATTGCAGTCACGGCAACCCAGCTGCAATTCGCTCAGCAACCCTCCAATACTGTTGCAGGGGCCGTCATGTTCCCGTCAGTGACCGTAAAAGGAATTGATGCCCTTGGAAATACCGACCTGGATTTTACGGCCAACATTGATATTACCTCCTCCGGTTCGTTAAGCAGCTCCCCGCAAACCGTGGCTGCCGTTGCCGGCATTGCCACCTTTAGCGCCATTACCCATACGGCTACCGGCACGGGGTTTGTACTTACTGCGGCATCTGCAGGCTTTACGGGAATCCCTTCCAATGCCTTCAACATCACCGTACAAACGGCAGGCACCCTGATATTTGAGGATAATTTCAGTTATAATACCATCCTCACCAGCAACGGGTATATAGCATCAAGCGGCACCAACACCAATAACCTAACTGCAGGCGCAACCGGGTTATCCTATACCGATTATGGTTCCTCAGGTATCGGGTATGCCCTGGCCGTTGCCAATACAGGCCAGGATGATTATAAAACTTTCACCCTGCAAAGCAGTCCCGGTACAATTTATGCCTCCTTCCTGGTCAATATTTCAGCCTCGCAATCGGGTGGAGATTATGTTTTCGCTTTTGCCCCCTCATCTTCTGTAACAAACTACAGGGCAAGGCTTTTTATCAAGGCATCAACCACTGCAGGTTACGTAAAGTTCGGCATTGCCAATGCCTCAACCGGAACAGTTTACGGCACGACCGATTTTGCCCAAAATACGACACACCTGGTGGTCGTCAAATACCAGTTTGTATCGGGCGTTTCGGCAACCGCAACGGTTTTCGTAAATCCGAATGTGGTAAGCGAGCCGGGGACTCCCGAGATTTCCGTAACCGATGCCGTTGCCGCAAATGCACCTGCCGATATATCTTCGTTTACAATCCGCCAGGGTTCGGCCGGCAGCGCACCCACCTTCGTTATGGATGGTATCCGGATTGCCACCAGCTGGGGATCGTTGCTGGGAAACCCGCAATATGACGCCAGTTCAGCGATTGCCGGCGGGAATTAC
>SESG01010471.1_pt1 | contig 28699 bp, 31 predicted proteins | sample 3171421 | NCBI WGS metagenome assembly SESG01 (sample SAMN10866946, study PRJNA518727) | freshwater metagenome | biome: subpolar coniferous forest; feature: holomictic lake; material: water; isolation source: holomictic Lake 227, 6 m and 8 m depth | place: Canada: near Kenora, Ontario | collected...
GCGATTTTTCGATGGGCGACATGACAGCCCGAATGACGCCGACAGATCAATATGTCTCCAAGACCTATCTGAGTTCGTATTCCGGCCATCTGAACAAATACATGCGGCGTCAGGATTGATATCCTATCGTGATGCCGATGATCCTCAAGATTTGGTCGGCTTCAAATGCCTGCAACCTGATTATTGCGCCTTCGAGGCCAACTTTTTGCCATGATTTATTGGTCGTATTTGATACATTATGCTCGCCCTTATTGGTGTTGTCGCCCAAACACCACACCGCAAACGATTGCCGCTTTGAACCAATTACCGTGCTGAGGCTATAATATAAAACTAATGCGAGTATTTCCAAGACAGATTTTCAGCCACTTAACGAAAATTCTTGCACTCAAAAATTCCTGCACTCAGTGCAAGAATCGTCGAGTGCAAGAATCTCGGCCCAACAACGACAAAGCCCGGCTGTATGGTGGGAGGTGAAGCTCCGGATGCGCTCGTTCACGTCCTCTGACTGGCCTCGCCTTGGATGATTTTATTCACAATAGACAGCTCAGGTCGGTTTCGAAAGAGATATCAGTTTTCCTTTTCGTGCGACTATCGGCAAGTCATCGGAATTCATTTTTTAACACTGCGTGCCCCATGAGACCAAACCCTAACAACTCGTTCCTTAGCAACCTCTTTAGGTTCTGATGAATGTGAACTTTTATAATCACAATTCCGTGCAGTTGGTTTGCGATTAACACTACTGGCAAGATATTCATAATCAAGCTCAAGCATACTAAATTTAGACTCCTCATTTCTAAGCATAGCTTCAAGCTCTAGTATTCTTTGTGTTAAATCTCTTTCTCTGTCAAGTCGCATTTTACGCTCGTCAGCTGCGGACTTCAGGTAATAAGTTATGTTTTCTATTTTTGGGTTGTTAATGATTTCAATCAATATATCAACTGTGGCGCGGTCTCCAAAAACTTTTTGGACAGAAGTTCTTGTTTCTTGATGCAGAAGTTCAGGGTCTCTGTGAAGCTGCTCCAGAGCAAACCCTACAAGTTTTTTATTCATTTTAGACACTCCTCACGTTCCACATAAATAACGTTTCCTTACTTCTGACATTTTCTCCTGCAGAATATGTAATGTGATACTCACATTTCCGTATTCCATCTCCAATTCTCTTACTGAAGAATTTATTGTGATCCCTGTTTGACAGCAACACTCTCGCGTTCCTGTTTTCACCAATCTTGTTGCACCAGTTTAGGCACCTAATTTGATCGAATTTTGTGAATTCTCCGTAAGCAATTCTTGATGCGTGGTAAGGCGGGTCGCAGAAAACTAATGAGCCATCTGGGTCAAACTTTATTTTTTCAAAGTCTCCACAGCACAGTTCAGTTTTGTCAAGAGCCATTTTCCACATAAGTATCTGATCTTGATCTATTTTTACAGTCCTGTTTGGACCTCTCATGTGCCCAGAATGGCCATTGTATTTTCCATCCTGATCAACTTTCGTAATTCCACCATAATCACTTTTTCTAACAAATAAATGTTTTGCGGCATTGTATTGCAATTTGAGAGAATCCCTTGCTTCAATAAACATCGCCTCTTGGTTACCTGGGCTCAAATCGCGGTATGTTTTTAGTAAATCAATAATCTCACATGCAAAAGCAACGTGATCGTGCTGAATTGCCCTGTAAATTCCAATAATGTCATTTCTTATATCGTTTATTATAAATCGCTTCGCCAAGCCGAGATTTACCATATGGCAATAAACAGCCCCAGCCCCAAAAAATGGCTCTACATATGTATTAGAATATTTTAGATATCTTGATATATGCCGTAGCGACCGGCCTTTTCCGCCAGCATATACAAAAAGAGGCTCTAAGCCTACACTCATTAGATTATAGCCTCATATTCTCTTGATATATTTAGGTAGCAAATTTCATCGTCCGTCATACCACCAGAAGAAAACCTTTCAAAGGTCGTGAAAACATCATTCCGAAATCTCCTAAGAAGGCTCGTGAAGGCGCCTCGATTTTCCGGCTCCTCTAACGAAAAGGTATTGTGAACAATCACTCGCATACCCTGACAGTACAAGTAAACATTTCTATGCGTTAAATAGGCTGAAGAAAGATCGTCAAGACCATACTTGTTCCTCGGCGTGACCGGAACATGCAGGTCAGACCTAACCAAATCTTTATCGAATGGTCCGCACCACTCACTTTTCTTTTTGTAACCTGTCATGACCTTTGCGAGCGATCTCAAATCACGATATCGCGAGAATGGCATCGTATATCCAGACTTTGTTTTTTCTAGGTGAGTATATACTTTACCGAAACGCCCACTCATCAGGAATGGTGTTGAAATGTCATATGAGATGCGGATGTTTCTATTGATATATCTATCGAGACACTGTTGAAAAATGTTGAATACAAAAATCGCATTTTGGCTTCCACGCCCAAGCAAATGTATCCAGTTTTCTTTTTCATTTAACCGCCCGTCCTTCAAAAGTTTTAGAATCATTCGTAGGGTTATGGTCGAGTCACTAACAACGGGTCCGGCGAAACTCCAACCAGAATATGGGAATTCTGACACATCTTTTACATCACTATACCAGTTAAAGGCTTCATCAATCGACCTTCCTTGTATCACTGATAGGAGCTTAAGTTTGCCATCTCCAGTTAGGTTATCTCTAAAGAACAACATATTGCGCTTTGTTTCGTAGAGACATTCTTGAAATTTATCGAAAATAAACCCTGGTTCATTAATCGCCCACGCTGGAAAATCAATTATCATTCCATAATCTGCGTATTTTTCCATCCACCTTAATACCGACAACCTTAACTCATCATACTCAATACTCTTTAGGAAACTACGAGACATTTTTCCTTCTATTTTTTTGAACGTGCCCTTTCCAAGTTGATAACCACCTGAATCTGCAATTAGAAGCGTTCTACCAACATCTCTTTGAGTGATCATCGTTTCAGACGGATCATCTAGTCTCAGGCTTGATTGCCCGAGGCTATAAAGGCCAGCACAATAGCTCCAATGTTCATTTTTTGGATCGAACCAGTTGAGTTCCTTCGCGCCAGGAAATATGGCTCGTTCACGAGGGTTGGAGATGCTGGACACCGCAGGCAGCTGAAATGCAGGCAGAAACACTGCCTGACCAGGCGGAATACCGGCATCAGATGGATTGTGAGACATGGTAACCTCACTGCTATGCCGGCATAGTCATTGTCCTATGCCGGCATAATAAAAAATGGCTACCTTGTTTCATTAAATATGTACAACCACAATGCCCCACACCTTAAAATTACTGGGAAACACTTTCTTTCCACAACCGATGTTTCGACTTCCTGACCATCGACCTCTTGCTTAACGACGAAGTTGTATATACCATCATCAATTTCCCTTGTTGAGCAGAGGTTTTTCATACGGCCTAATGGGAGATTTCGTTCTGAATCTCTGGCTATAACATGCGTTAGCCTTAGAAAAGTCATCGGCGGCTCAGGATGATACATTACCTCCTGAATATTATGCGGAAAATAGAATTCCCATGGGCCTGTTATTAGGTTCCATACACGCCTTAACTGATATGAAGGAACTCGCCATTGCCCACTATATGTCTCTGAAACAGTACCTATTGGAACTAGTTCATCACGATTGTCGTAATATATTATGTCCTCAGATATGACATTGTCATACCACATGCCGATCACGCCATTCCTCATGCAAATCGTCAGATACTCAGGGTGCTCTCTTTGTCCATATTTTTTGCGGCATTCTGACCACTTTTTGTAGACAGCCCTCGCGAGTCCAAAATCTACATGTTTGCCAATTGTACGACTAAAAGTTAAACTGGCCTCCCCTTCCTCGCTAAAGATGTAATGTCGGCAGGCTGATATATACCGATAACCATAGGCCGGAATAGCTGGCTGACGAGTGCGCTTCAACTCTTTATCAATATCATTCTGCCTCTTTGCCCGCCTGTTCGTCGCAAGCATCCACTGAGCGCCCATAAATTCAAGAACCGTTTCTTCTTCATTGAGTTTAAAGCTTTCTTTAAGATTCCCCTTGAATTCTAAAACTTTAGATAGTTGGTTCGTCACAAAGCCGACTTCCAGAATGCTCTCATCGAAGTCCGTTTCCGCATCAACTGCATCAGGCAACATTAGCTGGGCATACTTTGCCATTTCCTTGTGATCGTAGGCATCAAACAAGTTCACAATTGCCGCAAAATGCGTTGATGGATCCTTGTGAATGATATTGGGTTGGCCATCATTTATCCATGCATCATATAGCGGCATTACAAATGTTGTTGTCGTAGAGTCCTGCCACAAAATGAGTTCTGGCGCCCCTGAAAATGGGACAAGGTTTTTGATTGCCGTTACCATATTCGAATTGATTGCGTTTGCGCTCCCACTTTCGCAATCCAGGTCGGTCGGGAATAGCGAGCCATGGCCGCCTCTAATCGCATCTTTCATTTGAGATTCGTTTGTCGATACATAATTCACAAAAGTGATGCGGTTATCGACAACCTTCCCCATCATCATAAATGGCTCATCAAAATCCTCGACGCATTCTTCAAGCCATTCAGGCTTTTCGACTACATGTCGCTTGGTCGTGCTGTCGAACGCTTTCGCGATAATATCATCTGCATTACGCCCTTTTTCAATCGGCGGCGGCTCGGTTGCCCTTACAAAGAGATAAGCCCCACGCATACCGTTTTTGAAGGTTTTAACCCCCTTGATTGTAACTTCGTGCTTACCAGCAAGCCATGTTACAAAATTAGGTTCATGCTTCAGATGAGCCCAATTCAGAACGGTGTAGTATTGGGTTCGCATCGACGGCGATAGGCTTGGAAAATAGAATGTCACCAGTGTTTTGTAAACAAATAAAGCATCTTCTTTCATACGCTTGAAAAACTTTTGGTCTGCCACTGGCATTGTTGGCACACCAATATTTCTTATACCTCTATTCGGACGCTTCTCATCGGTTGAATTCTTCATCTCATCGACGAGCTTGGCTCTAAGATAGGTGAATGCTGTTTTGATTGTTTCGAGGTCTGCCTCCACGATCCTTTCGCCAATATTTAATATGCCGCCAAGGGTACGAAATAAAGGGCCATCACCACTTTCGTAGGCAATGATTGTACGCTGAGTTCGTAGCAAATCATCACTTGCGGCGAGTTCTGAAATAAGAGCGAGGATTGGATTTCCGTTAACCTCAATATCTTCACCGTCATCAAGGCGCAGTTCTTCTCTTATTGACTCTTCAAAATACCGCTCTTCCTCAGCCATGTTAATGGTATTGGCGCTGACGTCGTCTGAGTTGGGAGTTTCGTTAAGATTTTCATGATTCTCAGACATTGTCGCGCCTCCGATTGGCTGGTAGAGGCTTTGATCACGCGATCACGCCTTCAACATACCCGTAGCCATTTTACGTTTATGGAGTCAAGGCTCTTTCAATTCCACCGAGTCGTCTCGGTTTGGTCGGTTTTCTAAAAAGAATGTCAATGGCTTTCGGCAATCATTTCTTGGTGTTCATTAGTCAATCAGATACGATATTTTTACAGAGGCGCTCTTACTTCATTCGAGTCGCCGAAATTATACCAGTTCATATGCTTGCATATAAGGGAGGCTATTCGTAATAAGATGGTGCGTCATCTGTTATATCAAGAATAGGTTTTGATGTGCGCCCTCACTGGTTGTGCAGATTATCAACAACCAAAATTGATGGTGCTGCGGCGCCGGAGGTTCAGGCCGTTGCGATCATCGCGACTCGACCTTTTCCAGTACCATCTCGCTCTGTGCCGCTCCATCGGTCACATTATATAAAGCGCCACCGAAGAACCGTTGACGGCCTTCAATACTCCTCGGCCGTCATGACCGTCATCACCCGCGTCGTGACGGCCGGGTTAGCGGGGTCTGGCGAATGGAACTCCATGGCGCGATCATAGTAGGAGATTTTGAAAAACACGACATCATGGCCGTGAATGATCTTGCCGAAGTCGTGCTCCTGGTAGGGATCGTTGCCCTCGTTGAACTGGTCAAACGCTCGGACCTTGGCGATTATCTCGGCGACCGCCTTTTGCCCGAGGGCCTGGATACCCTGGGTCAGCATGATACGACCGCCCCGACCAGTCCGGCGGAAGTGGTCGTTGAGGGTTCGAATTTTGGTGGCGTGGTCGTTTTCTTTCATGGGGTGCTCTCCTCTATAGGCGTGGTTGATCACAGGGCGACATGCCCTTTGCCGGTGTTGATGGTGGTTGGAGGCCGTGTGCCGATCTGAATGACCGGCTATCTATTATAACCTAATAACCAAGCCGACGAAGTTTGGCTTCAGCAAGTTTGCCTCGTGAATAACAGAAGCCGGCAGCATATCCGTGACCACGTTTAGCTTGGTCTGCGGCCAGCATATAGGCACCAGTCATTTCGGATTGTAGATTGTGGATCATGTCTTCATGAACGCCGATGTCACAATCTTTCTTGTATTGCTCGAACATGGCGGAATCGGCTTCAACAGTTGCGATAAACTTTTTCAGTTTGTCTGAAACCTTCTTGTGGACGATGTAGGCGACCGCCGAGACAACCGCCGACCCGACGATCATCAGGGTGCTGTTATCGCTCGACGAAGCAATGTCGCATCCTCCAAGCTTCATGGCGATGACAGTGGGGAAGGAAAGCATCAATGCTCCAGACTTCTCTTTAAGATTGCCGAGCATTTGTTTGCGGCGATAGAGAGACATGGTCATCACCAAGCAGTATATTTTTACTTACTGAATGGTAATGCCGCCACGGCATTGGTCAATGTTATTAATGACGGCCTTCATAGGAATTCCAGGATGCCGCCAATTAAATCACTCGATGCCGTTCAGTGCTCGTTTTCGACTTTATATCTGCTCAAGGAGCCATGATGCTGATGTACAGACAACGGGAGCGGCAATTCTGCTGGGCGGAACCTGGTCCAATTATGAGAACAATCCAGTCCTGGCTCTCGTTGATAATTTTCAGAAGGTGTCTCAAGCCGGCTTTTTGGCATACCCATTGAAATTGGGTTGAAGGCCATATGCCTGAAGCACACCTATAAGATTGTGTCACAGCACCTCAACGGCAGCCCGCATCAGGTCATCATTCACTTCTATATAGCGTTGCGTCGTCGTCAGGTGCTTGTGACCGGCCAGTTGCATGATCACCTTCGCCGAAATTCCGCTGTGTGCGAGCTTCGTGATAAACCAACGCCGACCTGAATGGCTGGTGGCTCCGTCGAGACCGGCGGCGTCATACAGATCGCCCATCAACTGGCATAGGGTATTCGCGGAAAACGGCGTCCGCTTCTGCGTCAACAGGAGGGGCCGTTCGGGTTTCAGATTTTCCCCGAGTCGCTCCCGATACCGGTCCAGTTCCTTCCGAAGTCGGTCGGACACGAACACCACCCTGGCATGACCGCCCTTGGTGATGTCCGATGACAGGCGGATTTGGGATCGTACGGTCTTCGAGTCGGCTTCGAAAACATCGCCGATTGTGAGTGCGGCGATTTCCCCCACCCTCATTCCGGCCTGATAGCTCAGAATGAAAGCCATCCGATTTCGAGGTGCGTGTTTGGTTTGGGCGACCACAGCAAGGATACGCTTTTGCTCATGGTCGGTAAGTACGCGGGCTTGTGGCATGTCATAACCTCATTTAATCCTGCTTCACCTGTTTATTATTATGTTTCCAGATTTTGCGAAGGTCAAACGATGGTTGAACCCCAGCGTTACTGCGGGTTTTCGGCAAAACATCATCTTTTCTGTGGAATGTGAGGTTTCGGAAGCGCATCGAAAGTTTACATTTGAGGCCTCTACATAGTTGGAGGATTTTAGCTATATGCTGAACTTATGATTTGATGCACTTCGTGGCTAAATTTGGATCGGACAAGTCATTGAAATATCGACGATTTCAGAGTTTGCACAGAAACCTCACGGGCGATTTTGTAATAAAAAGCAGTAGTTTTACACAGGTTTATCACGCGCGATTCTGAACCTGCTGAAAAGATATTGAATCCTGGTGACGATTTGGTGATGATTGATGGCTAACTGGGCGGCGAATCGGTGATGGGTGATCGTTGTTGTTCGGTTAATTTCAAAGTCAGCGGCCGGAGGTTTAATGAAACCTGCCAGGGTTCGGTTAGAGTGTTAAACTAGCAAGAGAATATTAAGGTATGATTACAGAAAATATCCTATTGTTTCTGGATATCATGAAAAGAAGGTTGTGATTGGCTGTGGCCATCTTTAGCGCTTGATCTATTAATTCAGCGCTTCCTGTCGGCATGCCATTGATTTCAAGAATTATGTCATTCGCCCTCAAGCCGGCTCGCTGGGCAGGAGAGGTCACGCTGACCTCGGCAATCACCGCTCCCTTGGATTGACCGCCGACACCGGGACCGGCAGGTGTCACTGCCGCAAATGTCTCAACCTCCATCCCTCGCCAGTTGAACTTCGTTGGCAGTGGGGTGGCTGCGGCAGAAGGAGCGACGCTTCCTGCGGGAATGGTCAGTTTGAGTTCCTGACGGCCTCTCTCAGTGTTGACCGTCAGTCTGAGAATGTCACCGATCTTCGCCATCGCAACTAAGGCAGTCAGATCACTTGGCAAATGTAGGCGACGACCATTCACTTTCTCAATAGTCATTCCTGGTCCAAGGCCGGTTAACGCGGCTGGCGACCCTGGGGCGACGCTCGACACCAGCACTCCCTTTCCTTCCGGCTGCGCAATCCGCCCAGCCTCATCCGCAGTAACGGTCTGGATCGTAGCACCCATGATCACAACGTCACCCGTGCCCGTCACGGCACGGGTCGCCGTAGCGGCATTCAGAGCCAACGAGGCCGGTGGACGGGCGAATTGTAGACCAGTCTGAGCAACGGGAGCCATGGCTCCGCCGCGGGTTGTGGGAATGAAGGCATGACATGTTGCACAGTTCATGGCTTCTCGGCCATCACGGTGCGGCGCCGGCGTACCAGCGACAATCGGTGGCCCGGCCATAGCTGGACCGGCAGCGGGAATAGCTCTTATGGAATTAGCCTGCGTCCCGGATCGCGGCAAAAGCTGATGGCAGATAGCGCACTCCATGGTGTCACGGTTATCTCCGTGAGGGGATGACGCCCCTGCCAAGATAGGCGGTCCCGCAGCTCCGAGGGCAGTTGTCCCTGGAGGGGCGGCTACAGGAAGGCTCCACGGACCGATGCTAGACTCGGCCATTGTTTGCGGCGATCGAGGCGCGACAGCTTGCGGCGATTGAGGTGAGACTTCGTCAGCCAGAAACAATTTAGCCTGATTGCTGGACACCGCAAACCCAACCCCGGCGAATGCACCGTTCGGCGTGTAAACCGCCGTGTTCACCCCGATTATCTCGCCCAGACGATTGATAAGCGGGCCGCCGGAGTTGCCCTGATTAATCGCCGCATCTGTTTGAAGTAAATCCCGGTGCACCGTGCCCTCGATCACAAGCGACTTTCGCTTTGCAGAAATAATGCCCCGGCTTACCGTCAGGTCGAGGCCAAACGGGCTTCCAACTGCAATCACGTCATCAGCGACCTGCGTCTGATCGGAGTCTCCCAGCGGAAGCTCCCGCAGCGGCGCTTTCGGTTCAATTTTAAGCAATGCCAGGTCTACCGTGGCGTCAAGCTTTATGATGTTGGCGGCGTAGCGCTCGACGCCGGTTTGGCTGAACACCGAGACCACCATGGAGTCGCTTCCTCGTACGACGTGGTAGTTGGTCAGGATGTAGCCGTCTCTTCGGACAAAGAAGCCCGTGCCGACCGTTTCCAACACCGCTCCGACAGCAGGCGCCGCAAACTCAAGTGTCCCGTCGGCTCTTGGAGCAACCGGTTGGCCGGGTTCGCCGCCCATGGCACGGTTTGCCCCGAAGCCGTTCACCCGAGATCGGCTAATACTGACCACGGTTCCCCGCAGTCCGGAAACGATACGAGCGAAATCTGGAGAGGTGTCAAAGGTTCTCACAATACCAAGTGAGGACTGCGCTACAGGGACAACAGAACCTACGGAAAATTTTGGAGATAACCCCATCATATTTTGAGAACTACTTGTCGCAACCGGTCGTGCTATTGAATTCCGCGAAACATACCACGCCGTCGAGATCAAACTCACGATGGCAAAAAGTGCTAACAGAGCAAAGTATTTTCTTAGCCCTCTGGAGCAACCGCCATAAGGGTGCTCACTAATCTGAAGCTCACTTTCAGAGTCATTGTCTGACATTATGGCAATACCTATGCATCCATCATCTTATAAAGCCATATCCATATCGTGTTCCCACCATCGGCTAGGCCAGCACATACAACAAGGACATACTGAGCCGCCATCGCAACCCAGCTTCGGACGCTCGCCTCTGTATACACCCATGCTTGGGGATGTAGTCCAAGCATTATTGCGGGGGGCGCAGGTCCTCTAGGTGTCAGGAAAAACATGCGATTTTATACGAATCGCCCGACTCAGCCCCGATTGGGGCCTCGTTGGTAGATAATGTACCAAGGCATCAGTGCCACCTTTTAGGATACAAACCACGTTATGGAGGATTGATAATTATCAGTCCCGGGGCTTCATTGGTAGTTTAGACTGCAATGTATTGGCATGGGCATGCCCGTCATCTTCGCGTCTGATCACAGGTAGCTGATAATTGGCATTGCGCACAGATTTTTTTTTGGGCTTAAGTGTGGATTGTTGATTCACAAGGCTTGGCCCGTGGCATACGATGAGGCCCAGTTTCTGGAGACGGCGGCCACCCTGGGAGGGATGTTCGGCGGACAAGAGACTTGGCAAATCAATGTGCTCAGTCTGTCTGCTGGGCTAGCTAACGAATTGAATCTTATGGTTCCGATCGGCATCTCAATCGTGGCTCTATTGTACGCGTCCGAACCGCCCCTCAATAATCACGTTTGTCGTATCCGATGGGCGGCCATCTGGCGTCGACACCAGTTGAACGCAGGCAGCGGATATCTCCGTCGGAATCGGGAAGTCAGCAAGGGAGGCGCGGTGTTCTTCAGTCCGCGGGCGCATCCATGATGGCTGCCTTTCCCGCTCGTCAGAACATGGCCGCATGGATCATGGCTTCGGGAGTCGTCTTTGGAATGGCGATGTTTCTAACTGCCGTGTTTAATGACAATCCTTGGAACGATCATACCTACAGCAAAGCCTCGCCGATTGTCGCTGGGATGCCATCCCCTCATCGTGACGGGCGCGATAAAATGGTTTGCTCCAGTTGCCATGTAGTTGTTCCGGCCAAGCCAGCCGCCGGGCCGGCAAGTTGGGGATTGCCCATCATCCAGGGGACCAAGGCCCCTCACATCGATGGCAGGGAGAAAATGGCTTGTGCCAGTTGCCACACCGTCGTTCCTAGGGACAAGGACGCCTTTGGCGTCGGTGCGCGCGGTAAAACCCCGGCAGGACCGATAGCCTCTGGGCCAAAGGCCCTCACGGTTGCGCTTCCCGCAAATCAGATAGCCCAACCCCCGGCGGAAATCCTTTCCCCGGAAGCTCACGAATGGTTCGCGCCATATCGGTTTCAGGGGAAAGTGCTTCGGGTCGCCGGGACGGGCGCGCAATCCGTCTGGGGAGATATCTATCTGCTGGTTGACGATGGCATAAACGTACCTGGATGGATAGACCTTGCGCCCCGCTTGTTTCTGCAGGCAGCAGGATGTTCTGTTCGCCCGGGGATGTTCGTAAAAGGGACGGCTTACCGTGATCCGACCAAGGATAATGGCGGACTTGGATACGCCAAAACAATTCTTGTGAATGGCGAGTTGTGCACCCTGCGAGATTCGCACCTCAGGGGGTTGTGGGAAGAGGCCGGTGGCGCTGATGTCGATGAAAAGTGAAACGGAGGATGTTCCGAAGACTCGTGGGTTTTCGCGGTCACAGTGGAACATCATCTACCTCTTGTCCTGCGCAGGCGCGCTGGTGGCGGCGCTCGTAATCAGTATTCAGCCGCTCTTGCTGGACAAGGTTTTCGGGATCGCCTTTGAGAAGGAAGGGGCGATCAATGCCGACGTCCAGGTGGTCGCTGAAATCGCGTCGATTCTGGGTGTCGGTTGGTTCGGACTTATGTCCGACCGCATCGGACGCGTCCCCGTCATCAAAGGTGGGTTTCTGGCAATTTGCCTGGGCGCACTTCTGTCGTTGGTAAGCCTTGAAGCTGGCCTAACCGTAGGTGCGGGTGCCCTGGGCCTTTTTTATGTCACGCGGGCGCTCATTTCCAGCGGGGCGGATGCCGTCCAACTGGAAGTGTCCACGCTGGTCGGAGATGTCACGGATTTCCAGAATAGGCCAAAGTTGCTCACGAAGGTGGTCTTCATGATTTTTTTCGGGGGGACGATACTCTCCGCGATTATCATGCAGGTCACAGAACAGCCAGGGGGTATTGGTGTCATCATCGCGCTCCCCTTCTTCATCGGTCTAGGCGGATTTCTTCTGGCTCGACGCCACCTGACTGATGTCGCTCCAAAATCAGACGACATCGCAAACCCACTCCGCCAAGTATGGGATTTTGTTAGTAACGACCCTCGAATGCAGCTCGCGTTTGCTGCTGAGTTCTATACGCGGGGCGATGCGATTATACTAAGCCTATTCTATTCCCTTTGGTGCATTTCCGTCTCTGACATTGCGGGTTTTTCACGAATGTATGCGGCTTCCCATGCCGCGCTCATGATTGGCTTACTGGGCGCTGGTGTTCTCATGTCAATTCCGGTGTGGAAAATCGTGATTGAACAGAGCAGTCGGATATCGGCTATCGGCGCTAGTCTATCCATGGCTGGAATCGGTTACCTCACCCTCGGCTTATTCGTAAACCCGTATAATTGGCTGGTTGCGCTGCCGCTACTCCTGATTGGGGTCGGTCATGCTGGCTGTACCGTCACCCTAAAGGTCTTGACGGTCGATATTTCGCCCAAGCCAATTTTGGGCGCAGTGTTAGGCATGGCCTATCTAACCGGCGGAGCGGGAATCATTATGCTGACGCAAAGTGGTGGCTACTATTTTGACGCCGTTGGACCTCGTGCGCCCTTTATGCTGATGGGCACGGCCAAGCTATTAGTTACTCTCTACGCAGGATGGCTAATATTCAATGGAATAGATGAGAGCAGCGACCATAACATGAAAAGCAGCCGGAAGATTGATTGGAAGCCTTTGGTATTTATGTCTGCTGCGCTTCCATTCATGTGGCTTATCGGGCGCAGCATGATAGGTGGATACATCGTTGGCGGATCTCTAACCGAAACCCCCGTTGGTTTTATTAATAGATACCTAGGAGATTGGGCATTCACGTTTATGATCATTTCCCTGGCAATGCGCCCTCTCCAGCAGATGACTGGCTTAAGCAACATTGCTAAATACCGGAGAATGATTGGCTTATACGCATTCTTTTATGCAGTCATGCACGTTATTGCCTTTATCGCGTTGGAATGGGCGTTCAATGTTGACGACATGGTTGCCGACGTTTATAAGCGCCCGTTCATTCTTCTAGGGCTGGTTTCCTTCATGTTGCTTGTACCGTTAGCGGTTACGTCGACCAATGCACAAGTCAAGAGGATTGGTGGAAAGCGTTGGAAGCAGCTTCATCGCTCTGTATACATCATAAATGCTCTGATAGCGCTTCATTTTATTTTTGCGGCAAACCATGAAAATGGGGAGCCATATATTTATGCTGCTGTGGTTGTGATGCTGCTTACTTATAGAGCAGACCCAATAAATAATTGGCCATGGCTTAAGCGCTTATTTAGGAATTTATCCACTACGAAATAGCAATTTTAGTTCAGAAACCTGTGGACACAACTTTCTGGGTACAAGGATTCGAAAGTGAAAGATAGTAATTATATTTCAGCTCCATCTACTGCAATCGTGTTGGTGCTTGTTTTCATTGTATTTGCTTCTGCCGTACTCGGCCTTGATGGTCTGCTGCGAGGTTCCATCTCGGACGCCGGCGATCCTGCGCAAGCCGGGATGGTCCCGGTTGGTGGTCGCGCCAATATGGGTATGGCCGTCAATGTTCCAGGGTCGGTGCTGACACAACACGAGATTGCCCATATGCGCTATATGCGCGAGGAAGAAAAGCTCGCCCGCGACGCCTACCTCACGCTCGCTAATCGCTGGGGAATTCCGGCCTTCGGCAAAATCGCGCAGGCCGAACAGCGTCACATGGATGCCGTCTTGGGACTGCTAACACGCTACGGGATACCGGATCCAGCCGCCGGCATGGATACAGGACAATTCTTCGACCCAAACCTTTCGTCCTTATATGCAACCCTAATGAAAAAAGGCGCAACATCACCCATCAACGCGATCAAGGTGGGGGGGCTGATTGAAGAAGTTGATATCGCCGACCTCGAATTTGCTGTCTCCAGTACTAAGCGCCAGGACATTATCAGGGTCTATGAGAATATTCATCGCGGCTCCAGGAACCACCTGCGTTCTTTCGCCGTGCTGTCGGCCCAATATGGCGTGACCTATCAACCCCAGAAGCTTAGCCCTACTGAGGTTCAGTCTATTTTGTCGTCACCGATGGAGAACGGACCTCCTCAGTGGTAGTCTCGGTCACAGACATTTTCCAGGAGATGACTCCACTACAAGTCAATATGCGCCTTGAATTTGCGAGTTTTTTTATGGAACTATGCGCGAACCGTGGCGTATGCACTGTTATTATTTGTCTATAGACCATGACTGGGAGCGATCAATGAGCACTTCAGCAATCACGACAATTGGGCTTCTTCTTATTTCTAACGTGTTTATGACATTTGCATGGTATGGCCATTTACGCTTTACTGACAAGCCTCTTTGGGTTGTTGTTATCGTGAGTTGGTTGATTGCTTTTATCGAATATTGCTTTGCAGTTCCTGCCAATCGATTAGGGAATGCCACTTTCACTGCCCCTGAACTCAAGACAATGCAAGAGGTCGTGACCTTATCGGTATTTGCTGTGTTTTCTATTTTTTATTTAGGAGTGCGGCTGACAATTAATCATGCTGTTGGTTTTTCTCTAATTTGCCTTGGCGCCTTTTTTATATTTAAAGGGCCAATTCCATAAGTGCAATAGCGCCACTCTATCCACCTATAGGAGGCAGAGTCATGCAGTTTCACTTAGCACCATATCTCGCTGAATCCATCGCCGGCGTTGCTTTCCTTGGCTGCATAATAGGTGGTTCAGCTTCAGCCGCAAAATTTATTCGCCTCATGGCGCAAGGGACAATATCGCTTGAAAATGGCCTCATCGAAATCGGCATTGAAACTGGGGGAGCCGGCTTCGCGACAATCATAGGTGCGTCATCCGCCGAATTTGTAGGTGGGGGATTCATTATATCGGTTTTCACGGCATTGGTGACGGGGACCATAGGGAAATATGTCTGGGACCTCTTAGTCGCGATGTATAATAAGAGGCCAGAGAAACCCTCCGCTGAGTACGATGAATTTGAACTCTAAGTGCGTCCCGGCGACCTAAGGAAGTATCCGTTTGCTACGTCATTATTGGGAGCTAAACCGTGACGTCCGCATCATGGCTATCACTAACCGACGTCATTTTGGAAACATAGACGGCGTATATTAAAGCGAGGATGTTTCCGATCCCCGTGAACACGAAAGGTGCATACGGTCCGACCGTATCGAACAGGATACCGCCAATCTCGAGGATAATGATGAGACCGATGCCTGAAACCATGTTGAGTGGTCCCATGATTGAGCCCCGCATGTCTTCAGGCGCAGAGTCCAGGGCAAGAATATCTGGCCCCAGCATCGACCCGGCCTGCCCCATGGCAATTAGGGTCATGGGCACATAAACGTACCAGTCGAACGGGTTAACTACGAACTCCTTATGCACCTAGCTCCTGCCCCACAAGATGTGGTATGTAAGCGGGCATCGATGAAGGGGTCCTGACGGGGATTGGAGCGAGCATGGAGAGGTTTCCAAACTCATTGATTGAGTTTCAGGATCGGTTTCCGGACGAGGCTTCGTGCGCTGCCTACCTGAATTCGTTGCGCTGGCCGAAGGGTTTCGTCTGTCCGGCCTGTGGTGGGTGCCGTGCTTGGGCATTGAAGAGCAAGGCGGATACATTCCAGTGCGCGGCTTGCTACCGGCAAACTTCCGTGACGGCGGGAACGATCCTTCATGCCAGCAAATTGCCTCTGCGAACATGGTTCCTGGCGGCGTTTCTGATGGCGACACATTCGAACGGCATCTCTGCGCTGCAACTCCAGTCGATGCTGGGGCTCGGTTCCTACAGAACCGCCTGGATGCTGACCGGAAAGCTGCGTCGGGCGATGGTCGATCCACAGCGCCACCCGCTGGCCGGGGTTGTCGAGATCGACGAAGCGAGCCTGCCGCTGCGGACCAAGAACGATCCCCCGGCTGGCGGCGGCGGACGGAGCCACGAGGGCAAGATGCTGATCGTCGGAGGCATCGAGGTCAACGGTGGAAAGCCGGGCCGGTTGCGGCTCTCGGCGATCAAGGACTATTCGGCCGACAGCCTTCATGCTTTCATTTCGGCTGCTCTTGCGGCCGGCAGCACAGCCAGGACTGACGGCTGGTCCGGCTATCCAGGCGCTCCCGAGGTCGCTCACGATCCCCATGTCGTCGGTCCGATGGCAGCCCACATCGTGCTCCCGTGGATTGAACTAAACGCTGGCGCGGGATTGCAGAGTTTTTGAGACCGGGGGGCCCCCTGGCTGCGAGGATGTTGGGTTGTCCAAAACCCACCCTCACAGCAGGAGATACCCGAGATGGCCCAGATGAGCCCCCTCCGTCGTCGGATGACCGATGACATGATGATCCGCAATCTGTCCCCGGCGACCCGCTATTCCTATATCCAGGTTCTTGTTCGGTACAGCCGATATTTTGGTCTCCGGTCGCCAGCTGGGCTGACGCTGGAAGACGCGCGCGCCTACTTGGTCCATCTGGCCGGGCGCGGCCTTGCTTGGAACACCCTCAATCAGACGGTGGCGGCGCTGCGCTTCTTTTATGGCGTGACGCTGGGGCGTGATGCCGTTCCGGCGATGATCCCATACCCTCGCAAACGGTCGGAATTGCCGGTGGTCCTCAGCGTCAGCGAGGTTGAGCGATTTCTGGTGGCTGTCCCGAACACCATGTGCCGGATGGCCATGATATGCGCCTACGCCACCGGACTCCGGGTGTCGGAAGTGGTGGCGCTGAAGGCTGGCGACATCGACAGCGCGCGAATGGTCATTCGGATTGAGAAGGGCAAGGGGGGAAAGGACCGTTACGTCATGCTCTCCGAGATATTGCTTAGCCTTCTGCGTAAATACTGGCGCGATGACCGACCGCGCGGCGGTGTTTGGGTGTTCCCTGGCTCTGAAGGGCGCCCTCTCGATGTCGGGGTACTTCAAGCGGCGTGCCGCAAGGCCCGCAACGAGGCGGGGCTGGGAAAACGGGCGACATTCCACACTCTGCGTCACTGCTTCGCGACTCACCTGCTGGAGGCCGGCACCGATATCCGGATCATCCAGGAACTGTTGGGGCACAGCCAGTTGGCGACGACCGTCCGCTACACCCATGTGGCCGTCACGACAATCAGCCGGACCATCAGTCCGCTTGATCGCCTCTGTTTGGCGTCCGAGGCGCGACCCTGACACCGGAGGGTGGCTGCTGGTTTGGAAGTGGCGGATGTGTTCCGCCACTTTGGCGCTGCTTGGCGTGCCGACCATGCCGGGCAGCTCAGCCGCGACCATCTCCGGGTGATGGGCGCAATCGAAACCTGCCGGACCGCCGCCCTCGGCGGCCATGCCGAGGCGTGCGGCGACTGCGGCCATCTGCACATCTCGTACAACTCGTGCCGGAATCGCCACTGCCCGAAGTGCCAGGGGCTGGAACGCGCTGAATGGCTCGCCGACCGTCAGGCTGAACTGCTGCCGGTCCCATACTTCCATGTCGTGTTCACGGTACCGCCAGCCGTTGCTGAAATTGCCTTCCAGAACAAAGCGGTGGTTTACGATATCCTGTTCCGCGCCACGTCGGAGACGCTGCGAACCATCGCGGCCGACCCGAAGCACCTCGGCGCGAACATCGGGTTCTTCGCCGTTCTGCATACCTGGGGCCAAGCTATCCTGCATCATCCGCACCTGCATTGTATCGTTCCAGGCGGAGGAATTTCTCTGGATAATCAGAGCTGGGTCGCCTGCCGTCCAGGTTTCTTTTTGCCGGTGCGCGTCTTGTCCAGCACGTTTCGCCGGCTGTTCCTGAAACTGCTCGACGCCGCTTTCATCGATGGGCGCCTCAGCTTCTATTCTGAGCTGGCCGGGCTTCAAGACCAAGCCGAATTCTCCCGTCATCTCGCGCCCGTCCGAGACCAGGACTGGGTGGTTTACGCCAAGCCGCCGTTCGGAGGGCCGGAGCAGGTTTTGGCGTATCTCGGCCGGTATACCCATCGAGTCGCCATCGCCAACAGTCGGCTGGTCGCCATCGGCAAGAACACCGTCAGCTACACATGGAAGGACTATCGCCACCACGACAAGATCAAGGTCATGACCCTCGAGGCCGACGAGTTCATCCGCCGGTTCATGCTCCACGTCATTCCTTCTGGCTTCCACCGAATCCGTCATTACGGGTTCCTCGCCAACGGCCAGCGTGCCGCCAAGATAGCTCATGTCCGCCGGTTGCTCGCCGTCCCGCCGCCCGGCCCGCGAGAGGTGCCATCGGACTATAGAGAGCGGGTGCTCCAACTCACCGGCCGCGATCTCGACGTCTGCCCCGAGTGCGGCGGCCGCATGACCTCGAAGGGAGTGATCAAACCCAGCCGGCCGCATCGGCCCAATCATGCGAAGCCCCCGGACGACAGCTCATGATCCTGTCAAGCAATCTCCCCCCGCATGACGTCTGCCTGACGCTGGACGATACCGGCAACGGGGCCACGCGACCCGATCTCCAAAAAACGACAACAACGTTGACAAAAAATATCGAAATTCGCAATGGTCACGAGCACGCTACGAATACACTGGCCGTGATGTCCGCCAAAAGCCAACGGCAAACGGGTAATTTGCGATCCGTATTCCAGCTACCTCACCGCATACCGGCTATCAAATCCCCATAGCGCGTCTCCGGCCCTTTGGCCCCAGCACCGTTCAATCAGGGTTTCCCTATACCCCGCGCAACCAGTTTGCCGCGAGCATCGCGTTTGTCATGCGGGGTATAGGGAAACCCTCCCGATTCACGTCACCTTTTCCAACCTCAAAACGTGGGCCAAAGGCGTCTACCACGGACTGCGGAGGCCGCATCTCCAGACATACTTGGATGAGTTCGTCTTCCGGTTTAATCGCAGATATACGCCACATGCCGCATTCCGTTCTCTTCTCGGTATCGGAAGCGCGATCAGCCCGGTTCCCTACAACATGTTGATCGGCAGGACGTAGGTGCATAAGGAGTAACTACGAAAAACATCAGCACGAATCCGGCACCGGAGATTGCCAAACCGGCGATGACAGCCCTCAGGCGGCCGATCCGTTGCATGACCTGGCCCCAAACAAGGATCGTTGCCATGACCAGCAAACCGACGTAGCCGATCATCTGGCCACCATGTGCGGCCGCTGCTTCCTGGCTTTTTCCGACTAGGTCGGCGAAATACAGAGTCCAGAGCATGTAAAATAGGCCAATTAAAATGATATCGCTGCGTGAAAAGATGGATACCGCAAAGGCAACTCTTATCCGCGGTTCCTTTTGAAGGGCGTTCCATAACCGACGCCACGGAATAGATTTGTCCGTTGATTTCGGTGCGACGTCATTTAGAAAGCCATGCGCCAGCCACGCTCCTATCAATCCTAAAAAAGCGTTGATGAGCATGACAGGAACAATCCCAGTATACAGAGGGATTTTCATCAGTACGGTGAATGCCAGCGTACTGCCGAAGGCCATCATGAAATTTGCATTAGCGAGGTGAACGACCCGGCTATTGAAATCCGTAAAGTCGCCAGTCAGCGTCGTCAGTTGGGGCCAAACGGCGCTTGTACCGAATACCATGATGATCCGGGCAAAGAAATAAAAGGCAATGCCGCCGAAGCCAAGCATTGCCCCCAGTTTGAAGCTCACAGGAGCCAGGAAGCCGCCGCAGGCGCCAACCATAAACCCGGAGACCATGATGGGCACTCTTCCGAAGCGGTCCGAAAGAACTCCAAGGCCACCAACCGCCATGAGTGCAAGCACCTCGGTGGCAACCTGGACGTTGGCGTTGACTTGACCTGCAGTATCAAATCCGATTCCCATGAACTGCCGCAGATAGAGCGGTTGTGCGGCAACAGCAAGCGCCATGAAGATCATGGTAATTGCAGAGATCAAATACAGTGCATTCCAGCGGTGTGTCTCCATTATCAGGCAAGACCTATAATGTGTATGAAGTAAACACTATGATAAGTTACAGTTCGGACGATCTACGTCAGCGCGCGCCAAGCGCCTCTGAAATTTCGGCTTCTTCGTCAGTTTGTGGCGTTTTAGCCTGATAACTTTTCCAGAGAGCGTACGCACCAGCTGCACTAGCACCCGCGAGGATTAGCGGCCCCCATAGCCCTAAACCAATACCGAGTCCAAGACTGATGCCCTTGGCACCTGTTACGACCCCCCAGCTAGAGCAGCTTTACCTGCACTGGCCGTTGCAAGAGGAGCGCTCGCAGCGCTTTGGCCGAGTGCAGCGGTCACACTTTTGGCCGCTCCCCCCGTGCCAGCCGCAAGGCCACCTTGAAGGTGCAGCCCCGGCATTAGGCCAGAGCCAGCCGGACACGCCAGCAGGCCAGCACCAGCGCCGAGATGCGCGCCATGACCACCTCCCAGGCCCAGCCCCAAATGGGCCCCTTGTCCTACCTTTAAGCCCATTGCTGACCCCGGCACATTGCCCATTGGGCAGATAGGCGTAACGGCCATATAGCGTCTCCCTGCCTCATTGTTTCAAAAGATGCGGCTTGCCCTTCGGCTGGCTGCGCACCTGAAGTTGGGTCAAACGATCCTAGCGGCTCCGGCTATCAGGCTCAGAACTGCGCCATTTCCCTTACCTACTGATGACTACCACATTGGTTGTGATCTGACCAGAATGGTTCGGCACATCCACGAAGCGGCACACTGGGCGCTCAAATCCTGTAGAGTGCTGGGTAATCAGCTTGCGTGTTACACGGGGTCCTGGTGAATTGTAACCTCGAAATTTGGATATGCCTCCATAATCGATCGCTCCACCTCATCACCAATATCATGCGCACGTTTCAGAGACATGGAGCCATCGAATTCAAGGTGAAGCTGAATAAACCCATTTTGACCAGAGAGCCGCGTTCGTAAGTCATGAACATTTTTCACGCCAAGGTGGCCGATTGCTAGGATTCTGAGATTGTTTCTCTCATGATCCGGCAACTCCTTATCCATAATCATTTCAAGAGATTCCATTGCAACAGTTTTGGCGTTCCACATTAAAAAACCAGATACAGCAACAGCAAGAAGAGGATCAACAAATGTCCATCCGAATGTTGAAACAACCAACATTGATGCAATAACGCTGATATTAATAAGAATATCACCAAAGTAATGAACTGAGGCGGCTGAAATAGCGATTGATCTTGTGCGCGTAACTACAAATTGTTGAAAACGAACGAGTAAAATTGTTATAATAATGGAAAAGACCATAACGCCGATGCCGATATCCATTCGTTGTATTTCAACGGGATGAAAAATCCGATCTGCAACTTCTGTCAGAAGAATAAGCGCAGACCCAAATGTAAAGGCCGCCTGGAACAGTCCTGAAAGGGGCTCAGCTTTGCCCTTCCCAAAGCGAAAATTTCTATCCGCAGGCTTGAGAGCATGCCTTACAGCCCACATATTGACTAGTGATGATACAGCATCAGTGAGAGCATCAATAAGAGTGGATAGCAATGCAACTGATCCTGTGATAGCCCATGCTGCCAACGTGACGATAATCAACGTTGATGCAGTGGCAAAAGACGCATAGGTTGCCCATCGCATCAGATTACTACCTGATGTCGATATTTTGTTCGCAGTTTCGGTGGATTTCATACATTTGCCCCAATTGATAGGAGATGTCTTTGTAAGAATGCGTTATTCTCGCGTATCATTTGTTCACATCACCTAATTCTCAATGAGGGCTGATGGTTATAGGGTGATGCGCTTTCATTTCTTAAATCAACCTCAAGCTTTGTTAAAAGCATTATTACCTCTGCGCTACAGTCGTAAGCCTTATTATAACAGTCATCAGCAATTTGATAATTACCGTGCTGCAGGGCTGATACAGTATCCTCAATTAATCTGTGGAACATCCTGTGAACGCTGTCGAGCATATTCAGCCCGAAATGGCTATGACTCTTAATGCTCATGCTCTTATGTAACCACAGCCCCAATGGACAATTCTCAGCCGACTGTATATTGCTCATCTTTCTTCCGCCACTTAGAAGTTTTTGAAGCTCACCAACCCAATGGAGATGTGTAAGCCGGGCACCGCTAACCGAGAGCGTCGAGCAATCCGTGCATTGATGATCACCCTCGGGACGTTTCCTCACCCAGCCTCGGACGCGATTTACTAACCCTCCTTTGACATCTTTAATTGAACCCAACTCAATTGAAGTAAGCAAAAATAGAACCTGCTGACTAGCTTGTTTTATCTTATCTATGTATTCTGAAGTGTTACGCACGTCACCGGCGGCAACCAAATTAATAAAATCGGAAGCCAAACGATGGAACTGCTTATGCGCCACCTTCAACACCATGAAGGTTTTATTATCTGCATATCGGAGCCCACCTTCATCATCAATCCACTTGCCTAATGGACAATTTTCGTGCCCATCGAGTGGCCTGATGGCACCATTGATTAAATCCTTCAGGGCCATCTCCCAGCGGAGATGAGCAAGGCGAGCCTCATTTATATCAAAAGTCCCTGAAGTCATTTTGTCCCCTCTGCTTGAATTGGTAGGCCACGCTTGAGCCAACCGGGACCAAAGCTACCTCCCGACATTCCCTCTCTGATATTAAGGACGTGAGAAACCCGTTTGCGCGCAAAGTATCTACAGCCCGGGTGGAACGGTTTCCCGACCGGCAGATTAAGGCAACCGGACGCGACCTATCGGATGCGACGGCTTCAACCATCCTATCCAGGAAATCTGACGCGCCGAACTCGACCGCTTTCGCACCTTTTGGTATTCCTGTCTCGCGCCATTCAGCAGGTGTCCGCACGTCAATGATCAATATCTCTCCTCGCTCGGCTGCTGCATGGGCTTCATCGGCTGCGAGTTGACCGTCAGTTGCGGTGGCGGTGAAGGAAAACGCAGAGATCAGTGCGCTTAACAGGCAGGATATTAATCTATTCATCGTCTCCTCGCGTCATAGAACCCAACAGCTCGTGTTCATCAGCGTCGTTGAGCGACAAAGCTGACAGTAGCGGCAAGCCCTTGGTGAAAAGGCCCCTCATCAAGTGTAATCAATTCCTCCTCGTTTAACAAAATGGTAGCTTCAGCGAAGTCGGCGGTGAGCATGGCTGAGGTATAAAGCCATGACACATCTCTAGGGCCGCCGCTGGCATATCCGAGTTGCTCGGGGCGAAAACCTTGCAGGATGATCCAACCGCCCGGCCTCAATGCTCTGAGCATAGCTCTATGAATGCCCGGACATATTTCAGGGGGCAGATGCAGGAAGATAGCAACAACGGCGTCAAATTGGCACTCCGGCCATACCCAGGTCGCAAGGTCCGCGCACTTGGTTTCAATGGCGACACCATGGCGGTCTGCTAGGCGCTTCGCTTTAGCCAATCCGACGGCGGAGTAGTCTACCGCCGTCACGCTCATACCCTGGCGGGCAAGCCATACACCGTTCCGCCCCTCGCCATCGCCGGGAACCAATACGTGCGCGCCACGGGGAATGACTGCAGCTTGCTGAACAAGAAATCTGTTCGGATCAATACCATAGACATAGTTTATATGGGCAAATCTTTTGTCCCAAAGCGTTTGCTCCGCCACACCTACCTCCCTCGCATGCCGACATAAATTGCTGAAATAGCCAGTACAGTCAGGAGCGTGGACGCTCCAAGCCCAGACAGCAAGGAAACCGCCAGCCCCTGACAGATCGTATCCCTGAGAATAAGCGCTGCGCCGATCATGGCGGCAAGAGCCATCATCGTTGCTCGTGATTGTTCGGGTATTTTCAGTGAACTTATGACATCACCACCAACAAGACCCTTGGCCCGTAACTTGTCCCATTCCTTGACCTCGCCCCATGCCCTGACTGCCTCCCATTCCCGAGCCAGCCCAACGGGGGCGCAGTGTGCTGTCGCGAAGCTGGATCGCTTGGTTGCCCACGGTGATTGTTCTGACCACATAGGCATTCTGTGGCATCCGGTCTGTGCGGAATGCATCCGCCGAGATCGCCGTTCCAGTCTTCACCGCCTTGAGAACGTCATCGACTGATGCTGAGGGGCCAAGGTGAAGGTTAACCACGCTGTTGTCGGCCGCCTTGACGATAAGGTGGGCTCCTACGGCACTACGGCCTGTCGTGTTTTCACAAGAACCGATCTTGACCTCATTAACCGTTCCGGTCACGGTAACGATTGGCAAATTCAACCCCTGACGAGCGACACCGTTGGCTTCGCCAGTTCCCCGCTGAGCCAGTGCTCCGCCTGCCATAAGCAATACTGCCGATGTGGCAACAACCGCAATTTTGATGTATCTCATCATAGCCTCCTGTTGTTTGCTGTTGACCTAACTGGGTATGACTATAACATTTCCATATTATTTCCTGGCGCTAATATGCAGTGTCAATATACTACAGAGAATAAAGTGCAGTCCATATTCCACTGCTTAAGCTAGGTTAATTGGCAATTTCTTAAGCATGCCACCCTCTCTGAACGGAACCCTGAAACCTTCTGATCATCGGCGTGGTCGTTGCAATACTCGGCCAGAATTTCTCCGCAAGTTCATAGACCACCGGCAACCGCCATGTTTGACCGAGCAAGACTGAAACAACACCAATGGCCGACAATATCAGTATAATGAACGACGAAAACATGAATAATGGGCGGCCAAGCGGCAAAGGAAACAAAAATAATGTAACCACACCCCAAAGCCATATTACTAATCCTTGCCGCGAGTGAAAGTGAATAAATTGATTTTCTCTACCAATCACCAATGGGACAAAGCACAGTATGCCAAGATAACTCAATGCTGCAACGATCTTAGTTCTTGTGGTCATTTCTATAATCCCTCATCATTGCATGGCCTGCCTTATAGCATTCCATGACTAACTCTCGGTTCGCACCTCCAGAACATAAACTAGAAAAAAATCTGCTGCTTATATTACAAAGATTGACCCTTCTCTCTTGTTAAAAACATGACAAGGCTTTTGCCAGAAATGTGGTATCGATTGCCAACCCTCCTCGCAAGAAGCTCACCATCACGAATGAATTGAATAATCTGAAGGCGTGTCGTGCCAAGAAGCTTAGCTGTCTCGCTTGTGCTATACACTCTCTCTGGTCGTATTTCGCTTCTCTTACGCTCCGGTACCAACATGACCACACCAGATACGATCTGTATGATCTCAGAAAGCAGTGTAATGCCTCCGCGTATTGCAACAGCTGGGATCAGCATGTGACGCCCTCCTTGTAAAACCACTGGCCGCGCCAATCGACACCGATCAGGCTGTGAGCATCGCGTCAGTATTTTCCGAGATGTCTGGCGCACATTGACAATCGATTGACTCAAGACTGGGCCTGACTTCGGATGTCTTTGAGATAGTCACCCCAAGACAAGCACCAAGCTTTTCGCTATCTTCTATGAAATCAGCAAGCGTGTGGCGATCAAGTTCAGCAAAGAAGGCGCCAAGCGCACTTTGCAGGGCAATTCGAAATTTGCATTCCGCCCGAAGTGGGCAGGTATTAGTTTCGGGGTCAAAGCACTCAACAAATGATACGGTACTCTCAGTGTGGCGTATAACGTCACCAATCCTAATCATTTCAGGGGCCATCCCCAGCTGAACTCCGCCAGTCCGTCCGCGTGTCATTTGTAAGTACCCAAGATGACACAACTCCGCCGCTACCTTATTCAGGTGGTTTTGGGATATGCCATAGGCCCGCGATATTTCTGGCACACCACTGGGATGATGGCCCTTCAGGCCCGCATAGATCAGAGTGCGTATGGCGTAATTGGAAAACTGGGTCAATCTCATCGGAAAAATCTCGCTTCGTTGCCTGCAATGTGAAGATGGCATTGCCAATGCCGGTATTCAAGATGTATGATTTTGGGCGCTGAACGATTTTGCTGCATAGCATCGCCGAGGTAGCGTCAGGAAGGGTGATCCTGGTCATCTCGACGAGTTGCTCTGTCCAGAAGGGCTTGCCCGTCCGGACGCTGATATCGAAAAGGAAGCTTATGATGCATAAGGATTGGGTGAAAATTGCTAAGGAGTTGTCGCCGCTGATGGGCGAAGCGCGCAAAAGCAGTCCCGAAACATGGGCTGGATTTGGGGCCCTGGCCAAAGCTGCTACTGCGCCGGGCGCTCTCGACACAAAAACCAAGGAGTTGATCGCGTTGGCACTAGGCATCGGCGCCCGTTGTGATGGGTGCCTTGCATTCCACGCTAAAGAAATCGTTCAGTTGGGCGGAACTCGGGCAGAGGTTCTTGAAGTAATCTCGATGGCGGTCTACATGGGAGGCGGCCCCTCTGCAATCTACGGTGCCCAGGCACTAGAGTCTTATGACCAGTTTTCCGCTCTCGCGAAGAAATAAAGCCCTAGCAATCGCCATCTGATTGGCATTATGCAGGCATGCGGCATGACATGGTTGAGATTTAATAGAATACGGCGGAGTACTTCAATGATAGATCGCTCTATAATAATTGCATTCTTGCTCTCTGTGCTTTTCATTATTACGCCGGCTTCTTCAGCAAAGGCAGATGATTCGTTGCTTGATTGGTTTAACAACGGAATGTTCTCATTCAATGCCGGGGTTTCCGACACTTTATCAGGCGTTGGCAGCGTATTCCCTGAACTTCCCCTAGCGGTCACGCATGGAATGCACAACTTTGCGGTTACATGGGTGAGCGAGCCACTAAACGCCGGGGCTCACCTCATCGCTGGGAGAACTGATGATGCCGGGGTGGCTATGCACCGGATGTTCATCAATGCCTCGCGAGGTTGGTTAGGTTTCGTTGATCGAGCAACTGAAGAGGGGCTGGTTACGGCCCCGATCGATTACGGTCTGGCGCTGTGTACAATAGGTGTTCCAGCCGGGCCATTCATTGTGGTTCCCCTAACGGGCATCAGAACTGTACGAGATTTCGGAGCAGACTGGGTTGCTGCCCATGTTGTTTTGTATAGCATCGTGTTCGGCGTTTTCGGGCTGCCGATCTCTGCACAAACCATCGCTACGGTTGAGGCATTCGAAGAAGCAATCACCCTATCAATCGCTGGAGAGCTTGGGGAGATGCCGAATGATGCCAAGGTGAATGACATCACCGTCGCGCAGAAAAATTACCTAGCAGGACGAGAGCGCAGTTGTGCAGAATTGTCGAATAGCCCATTACCATCTCCGAAAAGCTAGTAACAAACTGCCACCTCTAGTCACAACAATGAAGGACTGCAAAATGAGATATGCACTGCTTCTTTCTGCGATGATGATAATATCATCGCCAGCCTTTGCTCAAGTACAAGCTAATGATTCGCAACCCCAAGCGTCATCAGGCCCAGTCACAATTGGTAGCGCCCTGTTCACTGCCGCTGGCGTCGTAACCGGCGTACTACTTGGAGATTATATTCTCGGTGGGAACATGGCCGTACGCTTGGTTAGTGGTTATGCTCCACAGATGGGCAGAATGAGTGGCATGGGTGGCATGCGCGGATTTCCTCTCGGCGCAGGCCTCTTGCGTCCCATAGTCCTTGCTGGTTCCGGCTTTCTGGGCGGCTATGTGGGCAGAAATCTTTCGAAGTAAAGGGGCCTTATTTGCTGATATGGCTGCCCTTTGATTTGGAATGGCCGACAAGAGTGAGGCGACCAATAAATGGGCGGTGAAACTCGCATAGAAATGATGATTTACAGTTCAATGCGACTACTGCCGCCTACTGCACGCTAAAGCATAACTGTACCCATTGAACCTGGAGGTGTCACATGTCACAAAATGTTGGTGGGATAGACCGTATCCTGCGGATCATCGCTGGATTGGCTTTGATCGGAGCAACCCTAGGCGGCATGCTGCCGGTTTGGGGCTGGATTGGAGTTGTGCCGCTTGCAACTGCATTGGTCGGTTGGTGCCCAGCCTACTTACCCTTCGGCTTCAAGACATGTCGTTGTGCGAAGCCGTCGGAAGATTTGCATCATTGACACTTTATAATCTGAACTGAACCTGAAAATGCTGGGGGAGCCGTTCTCAGCATTTTTTCGATCTTCCACGCCCGTCACCGACTATTGTCATAAGGAAGCCTCGCAATGTCCAAGCTCACCGCCTTCCCGATGTTCCAGACTGACATCACCAAAATGCTCACCGATTTCAAGGTGCCTGGCGTTGATTTCGAGCCGATGATCGCCGCCCAGAAGAAGAACATTGAAGCCCTGACCGAAGCAAATCAGCTCGTGATCGCCGGCATCCAGGCGGTCATGAAGCGTCAGGCTGAAATCCTCCAGGCGTCGATGGAAGAGGCCCGCACTGTCGCCAGCGATATCATGGTTCCTGGCGCCCCTGAAGCAAAGGTCGCCAAGCAGGCGGAGGTGGT
>SESG01029696.1_pt1 | contig 28659 bp, 18 predicted proteins | sample 3171421 | NCBI WGS metagenome assembly SESG01 (sample SAMN10866946, study PRJNA518727) | freshwater metagenome | biome: subpolar coniferous forest; feature: holomictic lake; material: water; isolation source: holomictic Lake 227, 6 m and 8 m depth | place: Canada: near Kenora, Ontario | collected...
GGATGGGGCTAAAGCTTTAAGGTCGCATTTTGCGACTTCAAAGGGGCGGGCGGCCACAAAAAGGTAGCGTCTACCTTTTTTAAAGATGCTTTTTTAATGGGTTAGCGGAAAAAATCCTTCATTTTTAAAGACTTTTTTCAAAAAGGCAAAAGGCAAAAAAGGTAGACGCTACCTTTTTGAAGAACGAGGCATGGCCCGGAGGCTATTGGATGGCGAAGGTGTCCGGGGTATCGGTCGCCGCTTTTTTCTGCGACAGTATTTCAGGAGCCAATAACACGTCTATGTTGCGGCCCTGAAAAAGGTTTGAGTTAACCACTAACTCAAGGTTAAAGCTGCCCTCTTTAAGGAACGAGCCGGCGGGATCGGCGGGGTTGTATGTTGTGTCCATAATTTCCCCCTCGTTCAACACAAGCAGTTTGCGCGAAGAAAGGGTGGAACCGTCCTCATACGCGGTAGTGACCATATAATCAGCCTTCCCAGCGCCGCTCAGGTATTCCTCCGTGGTCACAGGGTTGATAGTGGCGGAATAATCAGGATCAGACGGGAAAGGCCCTCCCCAAAGGCCAGCATTATCCGTAATATTGGTTCCGCCGGCAGCGACATTAACGCTGTCAGCAGGGTCCAGAGTCGTTTTTTCAAGGACGGCAAGCACACCTGAGCCGTTAACAACTTTCTGCGTAAAGGTAAACTGATTGGCCGTGGTGGAGTTGTAATCCTGCGTTTGCCGGAACTGCACGCGCTCGTCAGCGCCCGCGGCCAGGGCCACACCCGGACCGGAAAGTATCTGTTTGTAATCTATCGACCCGGGATAATACCGGACGCCTGCCCCGTAACCAGCGAAGTTAATGGCTACAGGCTGGGTGAAATCTATGGTCTCTTTTATACTGTCCACCGTGTTGGTCAGATAAACTTCAAAATATTTCATCCAGTTGGAGGGCGCGGTCTTTGAAAAATACATGCTGTCTATTATCGCCCCGACCTGGCTTATATCGTCCGGGATCTTTGAATTGAACCTCTCTATAAGGTGGCCCCAGTCGAGACGGTCTTCCTCGGCGCGGCGACTGAGGAACAGAAGTTTAAATTCTTTGTCGGTGGGGCGCAGCAGGTATTCCTCGATGCGGACCCGCTTGCCGAAAGCGTCTATTGAATCCTTACCCAGCTGGGCTTCGTTGGCTTTCAGTTCGCGGTTGCGCAGCTCTTCCAGCATGGTGCGGGTGCGCTCACGGGCAGTTTCCTGACGCACAGCCATGGGGCGCGCGGCGTCGCCGGCTCTTTCGTCCTTCAGCGAAACCGTCTCGGGCGGTGTCATGCCGTCCATGCCGACTTTTATCCTTTCCTCTGAAGAAACGACGGCCATCGCCCCTTTTGAGTCGTTCACTTCCACCAGACCTTCGGAAACGTTCATCTCGGTGCCGCCGTTATCGGCCACATCCAGTTCAAATTCTGTGCCGCGCACCGCGCAGACGGCGGACGGTGTCCGCACTTCGAACCGGCTGGAAAAATAACCGGCGACGGCTGCCTTCAGGCGGCCTAATTTCAGCTGAAAGCCCGCCTTCTTTTTATCGGTCGCTTCTACCGAGAATAGAGTGTTGTTGCCTAGCATAAATCTTGAACCGTCCGGAAAAAAGACTCCGGCCGTGGAATCCTTGCCTGTGCGTATTTCGGCGCCAACGGCTATCTTTGTGTCACCTTTCACCTGAATCCACTCTGAAGAGGGGCCGGTGCGTGCTTCCACTTTGCCCTCCGGCGACATTATTATATCGGAAGTCATGGCAAAGCAGGGCTGCGCGGCTAAAAAAGGCCAAAGAAAAACATAAAATATTTTCATACTTAGAATCTCCACTCAAGACCCGTAAAATACATTGAACTCTCGTAATTGTAGCGGTAAACCTGCTCGTAGCGGTTGTTGGCGCGCGAGGCTGCCCAGTTTGCCTGCAGCTTCAGGTCCATTGAACGCGTCAGAGGATAGGCGGCCTCAAAACTGACGCTGTTGGAATATTGCGCGAGCTTGCGTTCGGTATAGGCGCCGTCCGATTCCTGCGCCAGCCTGTCAGTGTAATTGCGCACGGCGAACTCATAGCCGAGCCTCAGGATCAGGCCGGAGGAAATAAAAGTGAACTGCGCGTTGGGGGCCAGGCGCGTTTCAAAATAATCGTAATAAGCGCTAATAAACTTCAAGTGCTTCGGGTCAGTGTCCAGATGATTTTGATTGGAGAACAGATTGGCCAGCCCTACTGTCATGCCTAACACCGGCCGGATACGCCCCAGCGCGTCGATATCATTATAGCGTTTGGATAGTCCCAGGTTCAGCACCTGGTAGGAGTCCGACCGCTTGGAGGAAAGATAGTTGCCGGCCGAGTTTATAACTTTTTGGTCGTTATACCCCACCAGCGAGACCGCGGCAAAGAGGTTCGCCTTCATAAAGCCGGGAAGGTCCAGTTCGCTGTCATAGGAAAGCTGATTTGTAACGGTATCAAGGACTCTGCTGCCGGGATCCGGGGCGGCAAGTTCCTGCCCGTACTGGCTGGCCAGCGACTTGAACCGCGTATAGCGCGTGTAATAAATATCCCAGGACAACTGATAAAGCCAGGGCGTAGAAAGCCCTAGACGGGTTTTGCGCTCAAGGGTAAGGCCGGCTTCGTAGCGGGTGAAGTCGTAAAGGCCCTTGCCCCATTTTTCGTCCTTGGTTTCCCGGAAAAGCTGATTTTTAATTCCTATCCGGGGCTTGAGGGAGAACCCGCCTTCATAGCGCTTTATCCATTTAGCGCCGAGCGAATCGTCCAGACTCTGCTGGAAAAGGGTGCCGCCGCCGGCCAGTTCGTTAACCTGCTTGAAGCCGGTGTAGATAGAGCGGGCGCTGACAAAAAAACCCGAGCTGGACGAGTAACTTTTAGCCAGCTGGGCCTCAAGAACGCCGTAGCCGTTGAAAGCGCCGGTTTGATTTTCAAAGAAATACTGGCCTCCGAAAAGGTCCAGTTTTCCGCTTACTTCAACACCTTTCGCGTCCGCTATGCGCGGGACGCAGATCAACAAAGCTATAACTAAATATTTCAATGCGCGCTCCTGTTGTTTTTATTAGAAGTTAAAACCGATGGTCATCCTGTGCGTGTCGCCCAGATCGCCGAACGGCACGTACGCGTAGTCCAGATTAAAGCGCTCCAGCTTAAGCCCCATACCTGCGCTTAACCCGGTCAAGCCGCCCAGTTTATCCTGGCTGCGCCCGATCTGGTAACCGGCCCTGAAATCCAGGTAGCCGTTAAGCGCGTATTGCGCGCCGAGGTCAACATAGAACCTTTCGTCATAGGCCAGCCAGTCCAGATCCGCGGCCGCGGTCAGCTTACCGTTCAGGAACCGGGTCGCCGCGCCGCCTTTAAGAGTGAGCGGCAGTTTATCAGGGCCGATGCTGCTGCCCAGGTTCCGCACGGAGAACCCCGCGGTCCAGTCAGAATTTACCTTATAAACGGAACCAACATCTACCGCGATGGCCTTATCGTTGCGGGTGTCCAGTTTCTGCTGTATATATTTCAGGCTGGCGCCCAGGTCCAGCCCGGGGCGCACTTCGGCCCGCGCGTAAGACAGGTTTACGGCAGTGTTGTTATTGCTGAATTTTGAGTCCGGGTCCTCGGTATCCCCGGCGCGCTTTTCGATATTGGAAACGGTCAGGTAATTCACGCCTACGCCTATGACGCCCATGTTGGAGCTGAGGGGTGAAGCGTAGCCGATAAAGCCCTGAGACTCGTCTATAAAGAGCGCGTTATAGCTGGCGGTCAGATTTTTTTTGGTCAGGGCGGCAAGCCGGCCCGGATTCCAGTTGACCGAATTAGCGCCTTCTGTAAGCGCGCTGGCGGCCGAACCCATAGCGAGTTCCCTGGCGCCGACGCCCACCTTAAGGAACGCCGCGCCCGTAGTACCCACACCAGCGGCAGATAAGGGGTCAGGGGCCAGGGTATAGGGTATAGTTAAGGCAAGAAACAGAAGGATAACGGCTTTCCCGGCTTTTGCAGCCGCGCTTTTTATTGAATTCATTAATCCGGTAGTCATTTTAATCACCTCTTGAATATTTGCAAGAATACCAGCAACCATTCAGGTTGTAGCTGAAGGCTGCTAATCGTCTATCATCTTACCTACCCTGAACCCTATACCCTTATTTAATCACAGCCATTTTGAAGGTGGCGTCTTTAATGTTCGGCGATTTGCCGGACAATTCGACGATGCCGTAATACACGCCGTTGGCGACTTCCTGGCCGCCTTTGTTTTTGCCGTCCCAGTTAACATAGTTATGCTGGCCGGCAACAAAAGTGACACTGATATCCCTCACCAGCTCTCCGGCCAGGGTGTAGATACGTATATGCCCGGCGCCGGCGTTCGCGGAAGGCACTTCCACGTGGATAAGCGTGCCGTCAGTAGTCTGAGCTCCGGTGTAGGTGGTAGCGACGCTCTTTGAGTCCAGGTTGAAGGGGTTGGGAACATTGAACACTTTCAGCTTGGCCCCGGTGTAAGCCCCGCCGGCGACCGACGGCTTTATGACGGCGAACGTGCCGGAAGTTGTGGCCGGCGCGGCAGCGAGAGGCTTCATAGCATACTCGCGCCCGTCGAACGAAGCTATTGAATAGCTGGGGCGGCCCCTGACCGACAGAACTGAAGCGAGTTTCTTAAGCTTCACTTTAACGGTGCCCTTTACAGGGTTGATCGTTGCTACGCCAGGGATAGTATCCCACGCGGCAGTAGTGTCGTTATATTGGGCGACGCTCAAGTCGTTAAGTTCAGCGGTGCTCTTATCGTAGGCAAGCGTGACTTCGAAGCTCTTGCCGTCGTTTATGGTCACGCTGGTAAGCGCTATGGTATAGAGATTCCCGGCGAAGGCATCGGCGCCCAGCGCGGCCACTTTATCGGCCACGGCGGAACTATCCTTATCCTCACCCTGGAAGGTGCAGGACGGTATAGCGGCGGTGGAAGTCTGCATAGTTCCGGCCGGCACAACCAGCGCCGACGGATCGTCGCCGCTCTGGTCCATGGAAGCCTCGTTATTCTTCCTGCCGGTGGCGTCCTCGGAATCGTCGCCCAGGATTATATCGTCGATATTCTGTTCGGAATTACCCTTATAATCTTTGCCGAACAATATTTCCTTGGTGACCGTCTTATTGGAATAAGACGTGGCGTCTCCGCGCAGGACATAAGTGATGCCCGCGGTAAGGGAGGTCAGCGGTATGGTTCCGCGCAGTTCCCCGCTGGATAATTTTTCCAGGGGGAGGTCGACCGCCGCGCCCGCGTTATAAGGAGAGGCGCTCCACTTCGCCGAACCTTCCCTGAAATCCTGCGGATTCAGCACGGTAAACTCGTAGAAACTCTCGCCGCGCTTGGCGAAGATCTCGATATCAAGCGGCTTGGCCAGCATCGTGAAGTCCATGCCGGAAATAATTCCGGAGGTCGCCACCGTGGAGAGTTTCAGCGTATACTTTCCCGGCACTTTAAGGAATATTTTATAAACATCGCCGTCAACGAGCCCGGTCAGTTGATAAGTGCCGTCGGACCCCGTCATTGTCTTTAAGAGCGGCACGGTGTCATGTGTGCCGTTATAGGTGTCATCGTAGGCGTAGATCAGCGCGCCGGGCTGCACCTTGGCGAAAGGAAGTTTCTGAGAATAGACCGTGCCGGTTATGGAACCGGGGGCTGAGATAAGCGCGAAGTTCTGCGTAAACGTATCGGCGTCGCTAAGGTCTTTTTCGACTTCACCCAGAGCGTAACCACTCATGGTAGCTTTAATCCTCACCGTTCCCTGCGGCAGGCCTTCAAACTTATAGGCGCCTGAGGAGTTGGTTATCACCGATTTGGGATCCACGCTTTCACCTGAGATCTGAACCTCAACGTTGGCCAATGTTACGCTTGTGTCAGTGCTGGTAACCACGCCCTGCAGAGTGGCTCCGGCGCCCACGGCGTCGTCCAGATTTATAGACACAGTGGTGTTGGAACCATCCCCCCCAGAGCAGACCCTGCTCTGATAAGGAGGATAGTTGGGGGTTGTCAGCACCGCTGTATAACAGGTTGACAGAGCAAGCGAGCGTATCTCATATCCGAAAGAACCGGCTGAATCCAGCAGATCCTTAAACGCGGTATAGCCCTGCGAGAATGCGGCGTTAAATTCCTTGTCATGTTCGGCGATGAACGCCGGGGACGGCACCACCATGCCCGCGGCTTTAAACACTCCATTGGCGTCATAAAGCGTCACTACCGGCAGGTAGGTTACGAACTTGTCAAAATCCCCTCCGGTCGCGTCATAATCTGAACTCCGGAAGAAGTTGGCCGCGGTTATCGCGCCGCTCAGCGTGGCGTTGCCCCTGCCCGACATATTGGTGGCCGGGGTAAGGTTTACCAGCACGCCGCTGGAAACGCGGATACCCATCCCGGGGCGCACACTGGCCGTGGCATGTGCGTCATCTATGATAACGCTCTTGGACGAACTCATAAGCGTGAAGTGCGGGTAAGGCGAATTGTTCACGGTTCCGGTGGATTTAGCAAAATCACCCGCCCGCATAAGATAGAAATCATAAACCGACGGCGAGGGCATACCGATAGCGCAGAAACCTCCGCCCCAGTTCTGGCCGCAGGGCCCCTCGCCGGAAGACGCCGGCGCGTAGCGCATCCGCATACCATCTTCGTCACTGCCGGTGAGAATTTTTGCGATAGTTTCGCCTTTAAGAACTGAACCGGCCGGCAATGGGATCACCCTAAAACCCAGCAAGGCATTAGATCCGTCCATGATAATAGTCTGATCCGGCATCCAGGCCAGAGTAGCTTCCACTCCCACATAGTTGGCCTTAACAAGGTTAAGATTCACGGTGGCAGTGCTGTTAACGACAACAGTGACCGTGGGGGCCGGAGAAGGCAGCGCGTAATTGAACGCGGTGCCGGTGCCGCCGCCTGCCATAATCGACAATCTGCTTATGCCCGGCAGGACATTGTTCATAACAAAGGTCCCGTCTTTCTGCAGCTGGGTGCCGGCCCAACCGTTATTGCCGCTGGCGTTAATTGAGACGTACTGATTGGTTGTCGGAGTAAAAATAGTGCCGTCTGGCTTGTATACCGTGCCGCTTATCGTGCCGGCCGGCTCGAAATCCATATTGACAGTGAAAGTGCCGGTGGACTCAAGATGTATAGTGCTGTCGCCGCCGCCGCGGTTCACGCGGCCCCAGCCCACGGAGTTGACATTCATATTATAGGCCGCGCCGCTGGCTACCGAAATGGAATAATCGTAATGATCAGAACCGCTTGAATTTACGACACCGAAATTGCCCTGGCCGCACTGACCCATGCCGGTGCATTGGGGATACAGCGTTATCATCACGGGATTGTCGCGCAGGTCGACCAGGCCGGAGAATCGGACTGTTCCTTTAACTTCGCCGGTCGCATTGCCGCCGGCCGCGACTATATATGTAATTGATGAAAGAGCGATTGGAGTACCGCTGCTGTTATACACATGCATTGTCAGTCCGCCGTTGGTAACGGGGTCAGTATCAATGGTAACGCGGTAATCGTCCACGCCATAGCCCTGGCAATGCGCCTGCTGCCAGTTGTCGCCGCCACCATTGCTATTGTTACCGAAAGCGAACTGGCCGTCGGTGCCGCTATTAAAAGATGAAGGTCCGTTGCCGCCGCTGGAGAAGGGCGTCCAGATATTAATACTGTAGTTGCCGCTGGGCAGTCCGTCTAACAGGGCGTAGCCGGTGGCCGAGGTGTTGACATTAGCGTTGGAAAAACCAGGGTTTGAGCTATACCCTGAGAAGTCATTGCTGGCGCAGCTGGTCGGGGTCTTGCCCCACGGGGTGCCGTCGGGATTTATATTCACATTAGCGTTAGGAATGTTGTAACCGGAAGAAGATTTCACGTACACGCGTATCTGCCCGGTGCTCTTGGGCATCTCCCGCAGGGTAACGCGGTGGAACTTCACATCGGAACTGACATAGACTATGTCGTTCCCGGACGGATCAAGGCTGGAATTATCAACCGCTCCGCTGCAGATATCCTGCGCGTCATACTGCGCGCTGCTATAGGGTTCATAGCAGGCGCCGGGACCGTTCTGGCTCCATGTGCAGCCACCCATGACCTGCAAATAATACGTAACTCCGGGGGTAAGACCGTAAAGCTGGAACCGGCCGTTCTCATCGGAATTGCTCCAGTTATTCCATTGGGTGCCTACGCAGGCTTTGATGCTGATCCCCATATGAGCAATAGGAGTGAAACTGCTATTGGTGCTTATTATTACGCCTTCAACGCTTGCGCCCGCGGCAGCCGAGCCGCCCTGCTGAGCAGTATTTTCGGCCCTGGCCGGAGGCACCGACTGGTTAAAATCAAGTTTAGCGACTCCGACATAGGCGACTATAGGGGAACTCCCGCTAAGCGCGGTCATAACGTTGCGGCCTATGCCGCGGTTGAGTTCGGGGTCGTAAAGACCGATATTATAGGTATTAGCTTCGGCGTAAGGCACATTATCCACGACAAGTGTGCCGTTACCGGAACCGTCGGCGCGCACAATACCTGAACCGCCCTGCATCTGGGAACTCATATTATAAACGCCGCCAAAAAGTATTTTATTTGCCGTGGCGCCGGTAAATTCCTGCACCAGCCTGCCCACCCTGGTCAGGCCGGAGATTAAGGTGAATGTGGAATAATATATATTAGTGCCGGTAGCATACACATTCCTGTTAGGGTCGTATTCGGGATTATTGAACTGGTCGGAAATACTGGGAGAATAGCCGTGAGAACTGTAGAAGAGGTTGTAATTCTTGTTGATGGTCAGGTCAAAAGGCGTTACTTTTCCATCAGCGCCGGTCACGCCTATTACAGTATGAGTGGACGGGCCATTCATGCCAAATTCTATCGCGGCAACCTGTACGCCTTGCACGGGATTGCCATGCTGGTCCTTTATGTACACGTTTAATTTGGGAGGGTCAACCTGAGCCGAAGCCACGCCTAAAGATACGGCCAACAGCGCCGCCGCCAGAATTGTTTTAGTGAATCCACGCATAGTTTTCTTCCTCCCAATTAAATGCACGCCAGCCGACGCGCATCCGCGCGCCCGCAAATCATCTCTTGGTTCTTCGGTAAAATAAATCCCCCGTAACGCTTCTCTATGTTAAGTATAATGCCATCAGCATGCTTTGTCAATACCTTTTTGTTACACCTTTTTGTTACACTTCGCGCAAATCACATCCCTGAACTCATTCCAAACACCGCAGCCATCTAAAAAAACCTCCCCATCAAAAAGGTAGCGTCTACCTTTTCAGGGGGCAATAAAAAATCGTTTATCTATAAGGATTTTTTTTAAAGGCAAAAAAAGGTAGACGCTACCTTTTTGTTAAAGCTACCGGACGCGTGACCGGTGGCGCTGGGGTGTGGCTAAATTTGTTATACTTTTTTTATGAGGAATATATGCGTTTTCGCCGGCTCCGGGACCGGATGCAGGCCGGAATATGTCCGTGTGGCTTCCGAGCTAGGCCGTCTGCTGGCTGAAAGCAAGATCACTATGGTCTACGGGGGCGGCAGCACCGGCCTTATGGGCGCGGCGGCCGACGGGGCGCTTAAAGCCGGCGGCAAGGTTATAGGCGTTATTCCCACGGACCTGACCGGCGTGGAATTAGAGCATAAGGGTCTTACCGAACTGATAGTGACCTCGGATATGCACACCCGCAAGGCCAGGATGCACCGGCTCTCGGACGCTTTCATCGCTCTGCCCGGCGGTATAGGAACTTTTGACGAACTTTTTGAGGCGCTTTGCTGGGCCCAACTGGGGTTTCACGACAAGCCCTGCGGCCTGCTGAACATAAAAGGCTATTACGATCCGCTGCTGAAACTGGTCGCGAGCGCCGTAAGCGAAGGTTTTGTGAACGAGAAACACCGCAATCTTATCCTGACGGATGAAAGTCCGCGGGAACTTTTGTCAGCGTTAATAAAGCGCGAAAAAATCTGACTTTCGCGGCATCAGCCCCTTGACCAGCCGGCGCTTTTATGAGATATTCTTAATAAGGAAGGGGACTAAACCCATGCTGAATAAAAAGATAACCATGACGGCCGCTTTGGGCCTGGGCCTTGCCGCTGCGGCGTTTTCGCTGGCCGCGAGTTTTGATTTCTACGGCTCCCGCGCTTCCCTGGACAGCAGTGATGATTTAAATATACCCGCGCCGGAACACGCCGACATTTCCCGATCGGCAGCCGCGGACTGGGAAGAATTCTATCCCGGCGAGATGTGGCAAAAAAACCTTTCCTCTGACCCGCGGGAGGGAACTATTTTAATCGCGTACGGCGGCTATGGCGCCGATGAGCCGGGTGTCAAAAACTGGGCTAAAGCGCTTGCCTCAGCCGGCGGGTTTAAACAGGTTATCGCCGTAAAGGGCCCGGCCAAAGTGGATTATTCGGACCACAACAAGAAAAAGGCCAACGGGCTGCTGATAAAGACGCTTTCAGGCGCAAAAGTTTCAAAAATAATTATTTCCGCGCATTCAAGCGGGACTTATGTGGCCCACGAACTGCTTGCAATGCTGGCCCTGAAGGAAAACAGAGCCATGCTGGATAAGACCGTTTATTACAATCTGGACGGCGCCACCTGCGTTGTTTGCGAAAAGCTGGCTTCGGCTTCCACCTCCTTTAAATTCACCTGCGTCGGCGCAAAGCAGGGCGGGCTTAAATCGCCAAACTATGAGAGCGTAAAGGCGTGCGGGCAGGAGCATTTTATGCCGCTTGATCTTAATGCCGGCTGCACCGGAACCTGGTGTATGCACGCCTGCCTGATAAACACCGCCGCGGCGGCCATTGACCCCAACAGGCCCTCCGTTCCCCGCTACTACGCGGACCCCCGCATTAAAGTCGCCTCAGGCTTTCTTGAAAGCGGCAGGTAACGGATCAGTCTTTTTTGGCAAACTACACCGCCGCAGTTGCGGCTTATTACAGTGTTTTTCACTTACCCGCCTGCCGTAACCGGGGATAAATAATAGGAGAAATCACCAATGAAAGAAAAGATCCTGAAAAAAATTGAGGGCTACGAAACTTACGCGATAGAATTGCAGAGGAACCTGACCGCCATACCGGCCATCTCCCCTTTAAGCGGCGGCGAAGGCGAATACGATAAAGCCATCTATCTTGAGAAAGAGCTGAAAAAACTTAAATTTGATTCCATAGAATGGATAAACGCACCGCAGAAAGAAGCCAAGAACGGCGTGCGCCCCAATCTGATCGCCCGATACCACGGAAAGAGCCCGGCCAAAACCATCTGGTTCATGTCGCATATGGACATAGTCCCCCCCGGCGAAGCAAAACTGTGGAAATCGGATCCGTATAAAATGGAAGTGCAGGGCCGCAAGCTCGTGGGCCGCGGCGTGGAGGACAACCAGCAGGCCATAGCTTCCAGCATGATGGTAGTAAAGGCAATGATGGAGTTGAACTACCGGCCCGAATACGACATAGCCCTGCTGTTCTGCGCGGACGAGGAAACAGGCTCAGGCTTCGGCGCCGACTACATCTCCGAAAACAAGCCGGAGCTCTTCGGCAAAGACGATGTTTTCTTCGTACCCGACTCCGGCACCGAGGACGGATCCATGATAGAGGTGGCCGAAAAATCCATAATGTGGATGAAGGTCATCACTCACGGCAAACAATGCCACGCCTCGCGGCCGTCCCTCGGGATAAACGCGTTCAAAGCCGCCAGCGAACTGGTGATGAAGTTCGGTTCGCTATATGAAAAATTCCCCCACAAAGACGCGCTTTACGAGCCGCCGACAAGCACCTTTGAACCGACCAAAAAAGAGGCCAATGTTCCCAACGTTAATACCCTGCCCGGTGAAGACGTGTTTTATATGGACTGCCGCGTGATGCCGCAATACCCTCTGGCCGAAGTCAAAGCTGAGATGCGCCGCCTGGCCGACGAGGTGGAAAAAAAGCACAGCGTGAAAATATCTTTTGAGCCCCAGCAGGAGGCCCAGGCCGCTCCCCCCACCGACCCGAACGCGGCCATCGTAACCGCGCTTAAAGCCGCTATAAAGGAAGTCCTTAAAGTGGAACCCAAAGCCTACGGCATAGGCGGCGGAACGGTGGCGGCATTCTTCAGACGCCTGCGCCTGCCGGCGGTAGTTTACTCCCGCCTTAACGATAGCGCGCACATGCCCAACGAATATTGCGTGATAGATCACATGATGGGCGACGCAAAGGTGTTCGCCGTAACAACACTGCTGCTCGGCGAGCAGAAGTGACCTTGCCAAGCCTGGTAATGGCGGTTTACCGATGATACGCCTTGGCCTCTGCTGCAAGTTCGCGGCCGAACCGATAAAGTTCCTTACGACCACCGCGCTTTACTCCGGACGACTCAGGCCAGGAGCGCGCCAGGAAAAGCTGGCGGCGCTGTGCCTGGCCAACTCCGGCGCGCTTAAACATTCCATCGAATACTGCGCTGCCAACAATATAGGCAGTTTCAGGGTGAACAGCCAATTACTGCCGCTGAAAACCCACCCAAAATTAGGATACGAAGTCCTGACTCTGCCCGGTGGCGCCGGGATTATAAAGGCCTTCAAAGCCTGCGGAGCGCTGGCCCGACGGCTGGACGTACGCCTTACCTTCCACCCCGACCAATTTATTCTTTTAAGCTCGCCGAAATCCGCCGTAACGACCGCTTCAATAAAGGAGCTGGAATATCAGGCCGAGGTTTCCGGCTGGATAGGGGCAGATGTCATCAATATTCACGGCGGCGGAGGGTACGGCGATAAAAGATCCGCCCTGGAAAGAGTAGCCGCCGCGCTTAAGCTGTTAAGCCCGGCCGCGCGAAAACGCCTTGCCTTTGAAAACGACGACCGCGTCTATACTCCGGCCGACCTGCTGCCTTTCTGCCGAAAGCATTCCCTGCCTTTCGTCTACGACGCGCACCACCACCGCTGCCTGCCCGACGGTATGAGCGCGGAGGAAGTCACGGCGCTGGCCCTGAAAACCTGGAACAGAGAACCGCTGTTCCACCTTTCAAGCCCGAAATCCGGCTGGAAAGGGCCTGATCAGCGCCGTCACAGCGATTACATCGATATCAAGGATTTTCCTATATGCTGGCGCGGGCTGACTATAACTATCGAAGTGGAAGCCAAAGCCAAGGAACTCGCCATAAAGCGCCTTCAAACCCAACTTTACAATTTAAAATAGGAATAGTGCCGGCTTATCTGCGGTTTTAGAGGCGCAACGGGTTTGATTTATATATAATAACCTTACGAATGGAACCCCTTGTGGAGGAATTAATGAAATCCGCGATTTTATTACCTTTGGTAATGATGTGCGCCCCCTTGTACGGCGCCGAAAGCTCCGCCGGCCCCGCTGAAAAGATGGGCGCGACCGTGGAAAAAGACGCGAAGTTCCCGCCCGTGGTCTCCTACACCATGAAAAACGGCCTGCGCCTGCTGATCCTTGAGAAAAAATTTGTTCCGACCGTGTCTTTCACTATGATCTTCAAAGTCGGGAACGTGGACGGAGCCCCCGGCAAGACCGGCCTCGCGCATCTGTTCGAACATATGGCTTTCAAGGGCACCAAGACCATCAATTCGGCCGGCTATGAGAAAGAAAAGATCCTGCTGGAAAAGGTGGAGCTGGCCGCTAAAGCCATGATAACCGAAGAGTCAAAGCAGACCCCGGACCCGGCAAAAATGGAAGCGCTGCGCGGGAAGCTGGCCGAGGCCGAAAAAGAAGCCGACACTCTGATCGTTAAGGACGAATACTGGAAGCTTTACAACGAGCTTGGCGAATCGGGCATGAACGCCATGACCTCGACGGATTATACCGGCTATGTCGTATCGCTTCCCTCCAACCGGCTCGAGGCCTGGATGATAATCGAGTCGGACAGATTTAAGAACGCCGTGCTGCGGGAATTCTACCGCGAGCGCAGCGTAGTCATGGAAGAGCGCCGCATGGGCGAATCCGACCCGAACCGCCTTATGTGGGAGACGCTTTTCACCAACGCTTTCGCGGCGCATCCCTACCATAACCCCACCATCGGCTGGATGGACGACCTCACGCGCCTGACCCGCACCGACGCCGACCAGTTCTTTAAAACTTTCTACGCGCCCAACAACGCCACGCTGGCGGTGGTCGGGGACGTGAAGCCGGAAGAAGTCATAAAGATGGCCGAGAAATATTTCGCCTCCTGGGCAAAACGCCCCCTGCCCGAAAGGAATTACACCAAGGAACCGCCCCAGAAATCGGAAAAGCGCATCAACGTGTTCTTCAAAGCCCAGCCCGCCCTGCGCATGGGTTTTCATAACCCCGGCTATGAAAACTCCGACATCTACGGCCTGCTCATGCTCAGCGAAATTCTGTCCAACGGCAAAACTTCCCGCTTCTACCGGAACCTGGTTGAGGGCAAGCAGCTGGCCCTGTACGCCAATTCCTATCACTCCACCCCCGGCGACCGCTATCCCTCGCTCTTTATAGTGGCTGCGGCCCCTAAAGCGCCGCACACCGTGGAAGAATTAGAGGACGCCATAATGGGCGAGATCGCTAAAATCGGCAAAGAGCCGCCGACTCAGTGGGAGATGGACAAGGTTTTGAACAATTACGAAGCCGGCCTTGTGAGGCAGCTGGAATCCAACTCAGGCCTGGGCATGAGCCTGGCGAACAACCAGCAGATACTGGGCGACTGGAAATTCGACTGGAAAGTGACGGACGAATTGCGCAAGCTTAAGCCCGCCGATATTTCCAGGATCGCGACAAAGTATTTCACCAGGGATAATAAGACCATAGTGTTCCTGCGCGAGCCCGACGCAAACCAGTCGGAAAACGGCGGCGCAAAATGAAAAACATAATCTCAAAAACTACCTTCTTAGGAGCTATCATGGCTTTAGGCATATCATCATTGTGGGCGATCCCGCCTATCCTGCCCAACATAGGCGGGATAGACTTCAAGCCGCCGAAGGGCTCGCGCTATGAGCTGGACAACGGCCTGGTCGTGTACCTGATGAAGGACGCCACTCTGCCGGTGGTGCATGTCACCGCCATAACAAGGACAGGCAAGATCTACGACCCGAAGGAAAAGATAGGCCTGGGCGAATTAGCCGTGTCCCTGATGAAAGACGGCGGCACGCTTAAATACAAGTCCGACGACATAGACACAACCCTGGAATTTCTTGGCGCGAGCGTGGAAACTTCCATAGCTTCGGAAGAAGCCAGAGCGGACATGTTCACCTTAAAAAAAGACCTGGACAAAGTACTGGATATCTACGCTTCGGTCCTGATGGAGCCGGCTTTTGAGGATGACAAAACGGCCCTGAAGAAAGCCGAAACGCTTGAGCTTATACGGCGCAGGAACGATGATCCCGCGCGTGAAGCGCAGCGCGAAGCGGTCCGGGCGTTCTACGGAGCGGAGCACCCTTACGGCTGGCGCCAGGAACTGTCAACCATAGAGCCGATAACAAAAGACGACCTGAAAACTTACCACTCCAACTACTACCGGCCCAACAATATAATCATAGCGGCCGCCGGTGATTTCGGCAGCGACGAAGCGATGCTGTCTAAACTGAAAGAAAAATTCGGGGGCTGGGCGAAGGACAAGGTTAAGTTCCCGGTGATAGCGCCGGTGGCGATAAATGAAAGCCGTCAGGTCTATTTTATAGAAAAAGATATATCGCAGACTTTCATCGTGATGCTGCAGAAGGGTGTAAAGCGACACGACCCCGTGGAATTCCCTCTCTCTATAACGAACGAAATACTGGGCGGCGGCCTTTCCGGGCGCCTGGCGGCGGAGATACGGTCGCGCAAAGGTCTGGCGTACAGCGTCTACAGCTACTTCTCCAAAAAGCCCGACTTCGGCTTTATTAACGCCTCGTGCGGCACCAAGCCGGAGACCTACTCACAGGCGATGTCGGAAATGATCCGGCAGTTCGGGCTTATAAAGACCGAAATCGCCCCCGGCGACGAGGTCAAAAGGGCGAAGGACTCCATAATCAACTCGTTCGTGTTCCGCTTCGCGACGCCGTTCGACCTGATAAGCGAAAGGGCGCTCTACGAGTACTACTCCTACCCGGCCGACTATCTGGACACTTATGTTGACAACATGAACAAGGTGGACCCCAAGGCCGTTCTCGATACCGCGAAGAAACTTTTTAAGCCTGAGAACGCCCTGATATTCGTGATCGGCAATTCTAAGAAGTTCGACAAGCCGTTGTCCGTCTTCGGCAATGTGGTGACAGTAAAAGAAGATTAAACCAGCGCGACAGCGCGGCAGCAAGAAAGCAGGACAGGTTAGTAAAATCTTCGCGATTCGTTCGGCTGTCTAACTGTCGCGCTGATCGCTATTCTCCTATAATTTTGACCAGTATCCTTTTATCCCTGCGGCCGTCGAACTCGCCGTAGAAGATCTGCTCCCAGGGTCCGAAGTCCAACCCGCCTTTCGTAACCGCAATCACTGTTTCGCGGCCCATTATGGTGCGCTTCAGATGGGCGTCAGCGTTGTCCTCGCCGGTCAGATTATGGTCATAGCCTTCCTTTGAATATGGCGCCAGTTTTTCCACCCATTCCAAAAAATCCTTATGCAGGCCCCTTTCATTATCGTTTATGAACACGCTGGAAGTGATATGCATGGAGTTCACAAGACAGAGCCCCTCTTTGATACCGCTTTTTTTAACTTCAGCCTCAACCTTTGAAGTGAGGTTGACGATATCGTATCTGTGCGGCGTATTGACCAAAATATAAGCTGTATGAGATTTCATTTTTCTGCTCCCATGTCCGCGAAACGCGCAATATCCGGCCCCTGCAACATTCTACAAAAAAGGTGTCAGCTGCTTTTTAAAAAGCAGTCTGATACCCGAACGTCCCTTGGCGAATGAAAAAGTATTTGCTATAATAAAAACCATGTCATATAAATGCACAATTTGCGGAAAAGGGCCGGTTGCCGGCAATTCCTACAGCCACTCGCATAAGGCTACCAAGCGGATCTTTAAACCCAACCTTCAGAAGCAGAAGCTGCTGCTGAAAGGTTCGATCCAGTCCGTTTTGGTCTGCACCAACTGCATAAAGAGCGGCAAAGCGCACAGACCCCTGAAAGCCGCCTGACGGGCATAGCCGATAGGCTGATTAACCGCCCGCAGCACCTTTAAGGACCATAAGAGCGCTTTCCTGTCATCAGGCCGCCATGGATACAGTCACCTGTACCCCGGGCGGCCTGGGTTTTTATATCCGCGTCAGGGCACCCTCAGGCTTCACAATAATTTAATATTTTTTAAACATACCTTTTGTATAATTCTCATAAGAGGTTGCGGTGATAAACGAAGGATTACACTGATTTTTGCCTGAGCGCCCGCGTAACTCTTCAAACAGAAGCCGTATATTTATCATAGCCGCGATCATTTCTTACAGCCGCAATATCTTTGCCGGAGGCCTTAAATGGATTTCGATAATCAGCTTGACCCGTCCACCATCACCGACGTGGAAACCGCCAAACTCGCCTTGCGCTGGGCCGTGGAGAAGATACACGCTCTCGCGGATGACAACGCCCGACTCAAGGAAGACAACCAGACCAAGACCAATATCTCCCGCACGCTGACCCAGCAGGGCGAGCAGAAGGATGAGATACTGAAGAAATGGCAATCCACGATAAAAACCTGGGAGGCCAACTGGAAAACCCAGACCGCCATGGAAGTGGATTTAAAAGGCAAGCTTCGCGAACAGATCCTCAACGAGGAGACCGCCAACTGGCGCCAGGCCAGAGTACAGCTGGAAAACGAGATCCGCGCCCTCAAGGAAGAACTGTCATCCAAAGAAGCCGAGATAGGCAAGCTTAAGATTTTTACCATTGAGGAGATCCGCAAAGCCTCGGAGCTGAAAGAAGCGGAAGCTCAGGCGCTGCTGCGCGCCCGCGGCGACGCGCTTGCGGAGCAGGAAGCAGCCATGCGCTCCCGGTTTGAGTTGCTGGAAAAAGAACTCATCGCAAGCCAGCGCGTTAAAGTAGAGCAGGACGACCTGGCGCTTAAAGAGCGATACGAGATCAAAATGCGCGAGTTTTCAAAGCTCTATCAGGCCAAAGAAAACCAGCTGGAAGATTTCAGAAAGAAGCTTGAGGACGAGTACCTTCAAAAGGCGGAAGACCTTTCCGCCCAGCGCGCCGCAAAACTGGCAGAGGAACGCCGCGACCTGGCCGCCAGGAACGACACGGCCCTGCGTGCCGAAATTGACGCGAAGGAAAAAGAATTTTCCACGGAGAAAGAGCGCGAGATCTCAAATCTTAAAGAGCTTCACCAGAAAGAAATTGCCGAGATACGCGACCGCCTGCGCCTGAATATTCAGCAGCGCGACCAGGACTACGTAAATCTGCGCCTGCAGCTGGAAAACCAGATGCTGGAGCTGGTTAAAAAGCATAACGATGCGGGCGAGGCGGCATATAACGCGGCAACCATGGAAACCCGCGAGAAGTGGAGCCGCCTGGCCGTTGAGAACCAGAAGAAACTGGACGCCCTCGTCTCCACCATGAATTCACGCTGGGAAAAAGACTGGGCCCGGCGCGAGGAAGAGCTGGCAAACAGCAGTTCCGCGCTGGTCAGAGAGGAAAAAGACCGTCTGGCCGCGGATTTCAGGGCCAAAGAGGACGCGCTGCGGAAATCCCTGCTTAGCGAACAGAACGACCTGGCCGTCAGAGAGGCCGCCGAGCTTGAAAAAGCCAAACTTGAACTTAGCAAGGCGTATGAAGAACGCCTGGCACTTGTGAAACAATCTTTTGAAAACGCCTGTCTACTGAAAGAAAGAACCATGGAAGAGCGCCTGGCCGCCCGAGAGAGAGCGCTCTCCGACGCCTGGCGCGCCAAGGAAGAAGAATGGACAATGGAAAAGGAGCACGCCCTCTTTGAACAGCGCGAAGGCCTTAAAGAGGAGTTTTCAAAATACCGCTCCGTCCTTAAAGAAAAACTTGTCCAATTTGAAGACGAACTTAAGCTGAAATACGCCCACAGAGAACTGGAGCTCGCCGACAGATCAAAAGATGAGTATGCCGCCGGAGAGAAAGAGCTTGAAAAGCGCTTTATCGCGGAAAGGCAGCGCTGCGCCGCCGAACTTGAGGGAAAAAAGAAAGCTCTGGGCCGCCAGCAGGCCGAACTTGAAAAAAATCTGGAAAACGCCAGGCACCGCATAGAAGCCGAAAGGGCTGAATTTGAAAACCGTCTGGCTGAACGCGGCCGCGAACTTCTGGCCGGGGAAAGAGCGTCCCTGAAGGAAGCATTTGAGCGCAAGGAAGCTGAACTCGCTAAAAACCGGGAGGCCGACGCCCGTAGAGTAGAGCTGGAAAAAGCGGCTCTGGAGAAGGCCCTGTCGGACAAAGACGCCGCCGCCGAAACCGCGGCAGAGGCGCTGCGCCGGGCCTGCGAGGATCGCATTAAAGCGGAAAAGATAAAGATAGAGGAAGCCGCCCATTCGCGCGAATTACATTTAACCGCGCGGGAAAGCGAGCTGGAGAAACTGCAAAACGCCCTCCGGCAGCAGCACAGCGAACTGAAAGTAAAACTTTACCAGGAACTGCAGGGGAAAGAGCATGAACAATTCTCCCAGATGGCCAAGGCTAAAGAGGAGATGTATAAAGCGCTTAATGATCACCGCGCCGTAATGGACCGGGAATACGAGGAGCGTTTTGATGACCTGCGACGCAAGGAAACGGAACTGGAAGCCCGCTTCGAGGAAAAGGCCAAAAAACGCCAGGAAGCCCTTAAAAAACAGAAAGAGGACGAGATAGACAAGCTCACCATTGAATTTGAAAACACAAAAGCGGAAACGGAACGCCAGCACAAAAAAAAGGAAGACGACCTTCTCGCGTATTATGACAATAAACAGAAGGAGCTCCAATTAAAATACGAGAAGGTGCTGAAAACCGAGCGTGAGCGGCGCCAATAGCCGGCTGCCGCGGCGGCGTTGTCTGCCGCGCTGATATATGGAAACTAACGACTTTGACGAAATTCTGAAAGAGACCGAACTGGATTCGGCCAAGATGATATTCAGCCTGACCTCCGAGCTCAAGGAGAAAGAGCTGGAGCTGGCGTCACTGCGTTCTAAAAAATTCGAGGAGATACAGCAGCACAACAAAGCCAAAGAGGCCGAGTTTGAAGCGCTGAACCAGGCTCAGGAAGGGCGCTTTAAGAAGCGCGAAGCTGAAATAGCCCGGCTGATGGTGGAGAAGGAGGCGCGGCTCTGGCAGAAACACCAAACTATTCTGGACGAGGCCATTACCAGGCACCGCGCCGAGCTGGAAGAGGAACGCGGCCGCCTGAACGCCGACATCGCGCGCAAAGAGGCCGAAATACTGGAACAGAAAAAGAACCTACGCGCCGAAATAGAGACCCTTTTTAAGAAGTGGGAGACCGAGCGCGAGGAAGATTTCAAGAACGAACGCAAAACCTTTATAGAGGAACTTAAGCTTGGCCGCGAGACGGCCCGCAAAGAAGCCGAGGATCGTGCCCGGCAGATGGAAGAGCTCTGGAAGGAGAAACTGGCGCAGAACTCCGCTGAAATGGCAGCGCGGCATGACATGGAAATGCAGGAGTCCCGCCATAAAATACGACAGGAACACCTGACGGAAATAAAAACTCTGTCTGACCGGCTGAACGAAGAATTTACCCTGAAAGAAAAGCAGATGTACGCGGCTTACCTTAGCTGGCTCTCAGACAACAAGAAGTTGCTGGAGGAGAGTTTATCGGCGCGCCTGACCCAGACCGAAGCCGATTATTCCGCCCGCGCTGCGACGCTGAAGTCCTCCCTCACAGAGGCGGAAAAGGAGCTCGCGCGCAGGCACGCGCAGTGGGAGGAAAAGCACACCGAGCTGAAAAGATCTTACGACGCAAAAGAAGCGGCTCTTGAAGCCGGGGCCGCGGAGAACGCCGCGGCACTGAAGGAACAATTCGCCGCGCGTGAAAAGCTTCTGGATGAGCGGGAGACGAAGCTCTCGGCCGAGCGGGAAGAACTGAACATCTTCAGAAAGCAGGTGGCAGACACCATACGCCAGCGCGAGACGGAACTGGCCGGCGCTTTTGAAAAGCGCTACGCGCTGCTCAAAGAATCCATGGAAGAATCCGCGCGCATAGCCGAACTGGGACTGTCGCGAAAACATGAGGAGACCCGAAACCAATTTTCCATAATTTCCGGGCAAAAGGACGCGGCGCTGGCCCGCCTTAACACGCTGGCGGAAAACAACACTGAACTTAAGCGCCAGCTGGCCGATAAGGAAGCCTACCTGCGCGCCATGGACGAACAGGAGCACGCCCGGGCCTCCGCGCTGCGCGTGAAGCTGGAAAAAGAATTCACCCTCAAAGTCATCACCCTGCGCGAAACTCTGGCCGCGGAGGAGGAAGCCGCGCGAAAAAATTTGGAAGAGAGCCTCAAGACCGAAACCACCCGCTTAGCGCAGGAGTATCGCATAAAAGAAGCCGGACTGGCCGCGCAGCGCGACCTTATGAACGCCCAGTCGCAGAAACTTGAGGCCAAGTTCATGGAAGCGCTTAAGGCCAAAGAGGCGGAAAACTCCGAAAACATAAAAAAAGTCCTGGCCAGCCTCAACTCCCAGTTGGAAACCTCAAAGGCCGCAGCCGCAGCCGAACTGGCCGAAGTCCGCCGCCGGGCGGAAGAAGCCGCGGCCTCCCTCCGTGCGGAGCACGAGGCCCGCCTTAGGGAAAAAGACCTTCGGCACGAACAGCTGCTTTTGGCGCGCGAAAAACAGTCTTTTGAGGCCGCGAGAAACGAATCGGAACTTGAAAACAAAAAAACAGCGGAGAACCATCAGCTGAAACTGCGCGACATGGAAAACCGGCAGCACGCGATGGAACAGAACCTTAAGTTCGCCTTACAAAGCAGGGACTCCGCGCAAACGCAATTATCCCTTTTAAGAGAGGAAATAGAACTCACTAACATCAAGCTGGAGGAAACCGAGCACGAAAAACAGAATCTTATCCGTGAGAATCTCTCCGGGGCCAAGGACCTGAGAAGCTCCATGGAAAAGGAATTCACGGATAAAACAGCGAGCATTGAGAAGAACTACCTGGGCCAGATGGCGGACGCCATACGCCGCGGCGAAGAAAAAGAAAAAAACCGGCAGGACGAATATTTCAGGAAGCTGGAATTTATAAAAGAGGAATACACCGCCAGATCAGACAGGCAAATCAAGGATCTGGAGGAAGCTTACCAGGGAAGGGAAAACCGACTGCTCGCGGCTCTGGAAGAGAGTTACAAACTGAAGGAGAAAGCCTTGTCAACGCGCTTTGAACAGATGGAGCGCAATTACTCCGCCGCGCTCTCGGATAAGGCAATGCAGCTCGATAATGACCGTTCCGTGGCTGAAAGCGTCAGCCGCCTGAAATCCGACCTGGAAGCCCGCAACATGAAGCTCAACTCCAGGATCCAGGAACACGATAAGCGCTTACAGGAAGCCAGGCAGACGCTGGAAGCTTCTTTCGCCGCGACAAAAAAAGATCTGGAAGACACCCAGCGCATAAAAACGGCCCAGCTGGAGAATGAACGCGTTAAGTTTAAGGGCTTGCTGGAACAGGAACAGAACCTGATCTCGGATCTGCAGAAACGCGAAGCCGCGCTTCAGGAAAATTATACCGCCAAGGAAGCCGCGCTGATAAAAGAATTCAATATTTCTAAAGAGAGACTGGAAGCCGACTACCAGGCCAGGCTAAAATCCCTTGATGCCCGCGAAAAGAAGCCGCCGCAAAACGCGGGGTAAAAGAACGCATGTTCGCATATCTTTTTACTCATATTCCTAAATATTTATTATAATAATAACCATGTCAATATTCGTCGCCAAAGAAATATTTCTCACCAAAGGTATCGGGCGCCATAAAGAGAAACTCGCGAGTTTCGAGGAAGCCCTTAGAGATGCCAAGATTGCCAGGTATAATCTTGTGCATGTCTCCAGCATTTTCCCCCCCCACTGCAAAGTGATCCCGAGGCAGAAAGGCGTGGAGCGGCTTAAAACCGGGCAGATACTGCATTGCGTTCTCAGCCGCAACGCAGTCAATGAAAATCACCGCCTGATAGCCTCCTCGGTGGGCCTTGCTATACCTAAGGACCGCAGCCAGTACGGCTACATCTCCGAGCACCACACTTTCGGCGAAACCGACGAACAGACCGGCGAATACGCCGAGGACCTCGCCGCGCTGATGCTTTCCACCATCCAGGGAATAGAGTTCGGCAGCGAAACCACCTGGGACCAAAAAGAAGAGATCTGGAAAGTAAGCGGCAAGATCGTAAAGTCCACCAATGTGACCCAGTCAGCTATCGGCGTTGAAGGCGCCTGGACCACAGTGGTAGCCGCGGCAGTATTCGTGTTTTAAGCGACATTTAGAACTATTAAAATCCGGATCTCTTTTACGGGATCCGGATTTTTACATGATGGCGGAAAAATATGAACATAAAACCAAACAAAACCCCTTTTCTTATTGACGAGGCGGCATCACTTACGGACGCCAGATTCCTGATACTCCCGGTCCCATACGAGAAGACCACTTCTTACGGAAAGGGCACAAAGAACGGGCCGGCCGCCATACTGAATTCTTCTTGGCAGCTGGAATTCTGGGATGAGGAAGCAAAAAGGGAGATATGGAAAAAAGGCATCATTACGCTGGCACCCTTCAACTGCGCCCAGGGCGAGAAAGCTTTTTTTAAAAATCTTGAGCGTTCGGTCACGGAACTGTTGGCCGCGTTCAAGGGCATCCCTATATTTCTGGGTGGAGAGCACAGCGTAACACAGGGCCTGCTGCCCGCTTTTAGTAAAAAATATAAGGATCTCTCAATATTCCATTTTGACGCGCACGCGGATCTGCGGCCGGAATACGAAGGTTCCGCGCATAGCCACGCGTCCGCTCTTTATCCCCCGTCGCGGACCATCCCTACCGTGCAGGTAGGGATACGCAGCGTGTCCCACGACGAGAAGCAATACATCAACGCCGGCAAGGTAAAAACCTATCTGATGCATGAGAACCTGAACCTGGCCAAGCTTGAAAAAAATGTCCTGAAAGACCTTTCGGACACGGTCTATCTGACCATAGATGTAGACGGTTTTGATCCCTCGGTTATGCCGGGGACCGGCACGCCGCAGCCTGGCGGTTTCATGTGGTATGACGCTCTGCGCCTTTTTAAAGCGGTCTGTAAAAAAAAGAAGGTCGTAGGAATAGACGTGGTGGAGGTAGCCCCGATAAAAGGCTCCCCCATGACCGAATTCAACGCCGCCAAACTGATCTATAGATTAATGGGGTACCTTAGTTAACCGGAAAGTTTCAGTTGGTCCGTCTCACCGGCGGCATTCCCCACCGTGAAATTGGTGGGGAAGCCGGTCGTCCTACCGGCGCAAGCCGGTATCCAGCATCAAGAATACCCTGGATTCCGGCTTGCGCCGGAAAGACGGAATAGAAAAATCTGGGCTACCCGACGACTAACATGCGCCAACTGCATTTTCAGGCTAGTGGCGTTGCTTACGCTCCACGGTAATTGGTTTGGCAGACGGCTGCCAGGTCTGCATCCTGCAGGATTATTTGTGTTTGAAAAAGCCTGAGCGGCATATCGTGTCCAGCGCCGATATATCCGTATCGCCCGCTTTCAGATTCCCGCTACTGTTTATTATCTTATACATGACGGCTTCGGGGGCGGAAAGGTGCTCGATCCCCAGCGCGTGCCCCATCTCATGCGCGAGAAGTCCGGCCAGCTGTATGCTGTCGGTATAGCTGTAGATGTCTATCTCCTGCATTCCCCAATAAGCCCGGTAAGACCCCGATTCAACGCTGCCCAAGGCCGCTCCTACGCGGTTATACTGTGCGATGTTCAGATTAAGCTGTACGATGAGCTGGTTAAGCATTGTCGCGAGCGCGTTAAGGGTATTAATATGCGCTTTAACGGCTTTCTCGGACGCGCTCATATCAGATAACTCGCGCTCCAGCGCCGCATTCACCGCCTTCAGCCGCCTTAACTGCGCGGCGGATCCGCCATAGGTCCATCGCCGCATCTCGTCCTTAAACGCGGCGTCGCGGCGTTTATAGGCGGCCAATCGGGCCGCGTTCTTGGCCTGCTCAGAATCCACCAGCGCTGAAAGATTATTGTACCGCGCCCTAATTGCTTCGTAGGACGCGCGGCCCTGGTCGGTCCGTATATCCATCGTCTTGAGCTTACCGGCCGCGGCTTGGCGGATGTCGTAGATCAGGTTGACCGTAATGTCGCCGCCGCGTTCCACATATTCAAAAAGATCCCTGCGCGCCGGCCCTTCCCAGACCGCTTCGGCTTTTTTCAGGTCATCGGAAAGTGTATCTGCCGTGATGTCGAAACGGGGGTCGATGGAACCCAGCGAATACGTGATAGTGGTCGCGCAGGGAGACGCCTGCCTCTTCACCATGCGGGCTATCGCGCGAAGCCGCGCTTTATTAGGATATACAGCGTACCACGCGAACGACATAAATACGACGAGAAGCATACCGCTGATAAACCTTCCCATCGTTATACTAAGTTTCCACATATATATTTTCAATGGACGAGTTCCGGGGACAGTATATTTAGTTCCGGGGACAGTATATTTAATTGGTTTTTACGAGATATATATACTGTCCCCGGAACTCCCGGAACTCCCCGGAACTCCGATGTATCAGCAGATTTTTTTCTGGTCAGTAGGAATCCAACTTTTCGAATTCGGAGACCTGCTTTTTTACGAAAAGATGCTCAAGATCGCGGGCATAGGCAAAGGGCCCCTTGGGCCAGCCCATGGCCAGCTTCATACCGGTCTCCACATCATACTCGGAAGCCATAATCTCGGAGGCGAGGATCCGGGCTTCCTCTATAACCGGCCGCATGAGTTCCGCGAAGATCTCCTCTTTGGAGACCTTCTTTAAACCCAGATACTTCACGACATTGGAAAGTATCGGATTTTCCCCCACTATCCGTCCCTCTTCATAAATATAAAAACCTATCGTGGCGTTTCTGCCAAGCTGACCGTACTGAACCAGGCGCAGTTCCATAGGCGAAGGAGTGAGCCGCCCGGGCTTGCCCAGCGCTTCGTAAATACTCTGAGTGGCCTTATAATCCCTGTCCAGCCCCACAAAATCCACCGCCTCAAACGGCCCGACCGGCAGCTGCCCAACCTCTTTAAACGCCGCGTCTATCTCGTGCGGGCGGCCCTTTCCGGCTTCCAGCAATTTAAAGGCACTGAGAATAAAAGGCCTGAACAGGCGCTCCACTATCTGCCCCGGATTATCTTTTACTAAGATCGGCGTCTTGTCTATCTTTCTTAAAAGATTTACGGCGGCGTCCAGATACTCATCTTTGGTGCCATCCAGCCGCACCAGCTCCACCAGCGCGTTGGTCCGCACCGGCTGAATAAAATGAAATCCCATTATCCGCTCTTTCGGAAGATTCGTGTTCTCAATCAGAGCCTTTAGCGGCTGTACGGCGCAGTAAGCCGCAATAACGCAGTTGGGCTCCACAAAATCCTTCAGCTTGGAGAAAGCCAGTTGCCGTTCCTCCAGATCCTTGGCCATCGTCTCTATGATGATATCAGCACCTTTGAACTTGGACAGGTCCTGGATACCCTCTATATTGGATAGCAGATCCTCCTTACCGGCCTGATGCATTGACCAGCGTATCTTAGCCAGGGAAATATTAAGACTATCCTTAAAATCGTCGTAGATGCGCACCTGGTAGCCATGCTTCAGAAATATCTCAGCCAGGCCCGTGCCAGTGGTGTTGGCTCCCATGATGCCTATCGCGTTTATTTCCATTCGTTAAACTCCATTCAAGATATCGTTAAAACAATCGTGATTTACTGCCATAAGCCGTACGGGCGCCGAGCCCGCCATATGCCATACGCAGAAAAAATCAATATGGAACTTCCTTAAAGAACTTATGGCCTACGGCTTATGACCTATGGCAGGATATTGCCGTCGGCAATATCCTATATCAGCTTCACTTCTTCCAGGCGAACCAGGCCTTCCTTGTTGATGACTATCCGGATGCGGTCGAAATGTATCCTGGCGGCGCCCTGCGCGTCTACGTATGAATATTTTATCACCATATTGATATGGTAGACGCGCGCGCAGACAGCGACGCGGATCTGGCCGGTCGCCGGATCAGCGTACGGGTACTCTACGCGGGAATCATCGGCCTGAGTGACAAAATCTTTGATGTTAAAGCGCATGATATCGTTAAGGTCCTTGCGCCGGTCATGAACGCTGAGGATCTTTTCGGGATAGAGGACTATTTCTTTTTTATATTTAAAAACGCGCTCCGGCTTCCCATCCTCGTCTATGGATGTGATATTGTCTATCTTTCGTATGCGCGATATATCCGGCGGCACCGCGGCTTCCGAGATGAAGGTGAACACCTCTTTAAGCAGACCGATAGCCTTAGAGTTGTACGGGTCAAGGATCTTTATCTCACGGTCGGAGAACCAGCGCGTCAGATTTCTGGAGAACAGGAGCTTAAGCCAGTCCTTGATACGATCCTTAAAAATGTAGCTGGTTACTATCACCAGCACGAACGGCACGCTGTTCATGGTGTAACGGTTCTGCGCGTAGATGGTGGCCGTGACCGCGAACAGCATTGCCAGGCCGGCCGCTAGGCCGAAAAGCAGCTGCGTGAGCGTCTGCCCCTCGTCCAGTTCCGGCTTCAAATAAAGCACGCTGGATATAAATTTTTTAAGCACTCCCCGGCGGTAAATGATAACCTCGTTATTCTCGCCCTCCTTAAGGACGGACGGGTAATTCATCGCGGCGCGGTAGCGGTTCTGCGATACGATAATAGCGGTCAGCTCTTTTTCCACGTTTTCAAAAGCGGCAAGGGCCGCCTTGTTGCGGCGCATAGCCGCCAGCAGGGAGGTAAGGTATTCCTCTGTTATCAGGCTCAGGTATTCGTCGAAAAACTTGAAGGTCTCTCTCAGCTTGACCGGCACCGCGGGATCCAGCACTTCCGACTTTAGCGCGTTTATCTGGCCGCACAGATACTTAAAATCCACAAGGAAGCTTTCCAGCTCCTCTCCGACAAAGAGCTTTTTGCCGTGTTCCGGGGCCGGGTGGGAGTAGGTTTCTATGTCCGCCATGAAACTTTTTACCAGGTCGCGGATCTCGCCGCGTATGACGCAGCCCAAAAGCTTAAACTCGTCGTAAGCAAGTTCCACCAGGGCGGGATCTTTGGAGCCGGAAAGTATTCGGGAGATATTCTCCTTCACCCGGTTGAGCGGGGAGGTTGCAAATTTGGGATCGCAAAGCCTGGACAGGCTGATCTTGGGCGTTCTGAAACGGATATAGCGCTGATTATTGTTGTAAAAATCTTCCTTTGTGTAGGTATTGGGACCTATGTTAAGCGCGCTTGGCACGAAGAAGTAACTCTCCAGTTCATAAACCGTGCGGGAGGACGGGGGAAGATCAATATCCAGCTTTATCTCGAACCGGTGCCGGTCGTGCAGAGTTATCTTGGAATCAAAAATATCGTCATGTTCGTCTATCATAGTGTTAGTAAACCGTAAAACGGAAAGCGTAAAACGGAAATAGTAAAAATGACATTCCTTAAAAAGTTTACTGTTGCCGATTTACGATTTCCGCTGTCGCATTGCTCCCCGGCCGCATCCTTATTTATCCGGATGAAATTTTTCGTGCGCGGCTTTTACCCCGGATTTCTCAACGTGGGCATAGATCTGCGTATTAT
>SESG01004035.1_pt1 | contig 28656 bp, 26 predicted proteins | sample 3171421 | NCBI WGS metagenome assembly SESG01 (sample SAMN10866946, study PRJNA518727) | freshwater metagenome | biome: subpolar coniferous forest; feature: holomictic lake; material: water; isolation source: holomictic Lake 227, 6 m and 8 m depth | place: Canada: near Kenora, Ontario | collected...
CTGGGTGATAAAATCATTGAGTTTCACAAAGTTTCAAAATCCTACGGCGAAAAGGTACTGCTCAAAGACTTTGAATATCATCTGCAGAAGGGAGACCGTATTGGTATAATCGGACCGAACGGTTCAGGCAAAACCACCCTTTTTGATATGATTACAGGTCGTGTCGAGCCGGACAGCGGCCATGTTGAACTGGGCAAAACAGTTAACATCGGCTACTACGATCAGCAGAGCAGGGGACTTGACGACTCCAAACGGGTTATAGAATATATTCAGGAGCATGCCGAGCAAATCAAGACAAAAGATGGAATGGTATTTTCAGCCTCCAAAATGCTTGAGAGATTTCTTTTTGCTCCTTCCACCCAGTACAGCTACATACGCACACTTTCAGGTGGGGAACGACGTAGGCTTTATTTACTCAAGCAGCTCATCGATTCTCCAAACGTACTTCTTCTTGATGAACCTACGAATGACCTTGATATACCGACACTCAGGGTGCTTGAAGATTATCTCGATACCTACACTGGCTGCCTTATGGTAGTGAGTCACGACCGTTATTTTCTTGACCGCACTGTTGAGTATATATTTGCTTTTGAAGAGAACGGTGTTATCCGCCGTTATCCAGGAAACTATTCGTTGTATCTTGAGCTGAAGGCGTCTGAAGGTGGAAAGAATGAAAAAAAACCGTCAAAAAAAGTAACGGAGCCCCAAAAGCAAGTACCGGTTATTTCAACAAAGTCCAGCGGGCTTACATCAAAAGAGAAACGCGAACTCGAAACGCTTGAGCGGAGTATTCATGAAGCTGAAAACCGTCAGACCGAAATAGCAGAAAAGCTTGCAACGTCAGGTGGCAACTTTGAGCTTCAACAAAAACTTGGCGCCGAGTTAAAGGGTATTCAGCAGCAACTCGATAAAGAAATGGTCAGGTGGACAAAACTTGCCGAACAGGCATAAATTTTAAAGCGGTAGATCGTAACGGAAGAGTTCCATGACCATGACAGCTGCTGGTATACGAAGAAAACTCGATGCACTGGGTAATCCTGAAGCAGCACAATTTGCTCAAAGGTTTTTCAAGACCTCACCAGGCGAATACGGTGAGCACGATATTTTTCGCGGCATTCGCGTCCCGGTGTTGCGAAAGCTATCAGCGACGCTGGATGATACAGATTTGCCGGAGGTACTCATACTGCTTTCATCCGAGTTTCATGAAGATCGTCTGCTTGCACTCCTGCTCTTGATGCGTCGTTTTTATCGTGGCAACGAAAAGGATCAGGAGCAGATCTATAACCTTTACCTTGCTCATACTCACTGGATTAACAATTGGGATCTTGTTGATATTTCATCAGCTCATATTGTTGGCACCTTTCTTCAACATCGGGATAGAACGCCACTCTATACGTTGGTTAAATCTGATAATCTTTGGGAACGCAGGATAGCCATAACCGCGACTTTTCATTTTATCAGACGTGGTGAGTTATCTGACACATTTTCTTTAGCTGAAGTTTTACTTCACGACAAGGAAGAGTTGCTGCATAAAGCAACTGGATGGATGCTCAGGGAAGCAGGTAAGCGTGATGCACCGGCACTCAAAGGCTTTTTATTGAAGCATTATAAAATTATGCCGAGAGTCATGCTCCGATATGCAATTGAGCGTTTTCTTGAGGAACAACGGCAGCAATACCTGAAAGGCATTTTGTAATAGATACCCGGGTTAAACATACCTCTTTTTTGTTTGCGCCTTACCGCGCATAAATCCGCACACCTGTGCGGATTTATGCGTTTAAAAATTGGCAGCACGACAAAATAAATCATCTCCGCTTGAAATCGCTCTTCATAAACAAATCCTTAAAACATTTTATTAAAGTAGCATAGCAGTACATGCATGCCATATAAAAAAATATTCATTACTGCTGGCACATTATATGCATCTCTTACTCTGTGAGGTAAACCGTCCCTCACTTTACAAGACGGTGTTTATAGACCAAACAATTGGAGATTCATCATGGCAGTAGAAAAAACAATCGGCTCATCAAGCCTCGTAGAGGTTATTGATCGTATTCTTGATAAGGGTGTCGTTGTTGACGCATGGGTAAGAGTATCGCTAGTAGGTATCGAGCTTCTTGCAATCGAAGCAAGAGTAGTAGTTGCCTCTGTTGAGACCTACCTGAAATATGCTGAAGCAATCGGCTTGACTGCAAAAGCAGCATAAACAATCAGGATAGCATTATGATTGTTCTTGCTAAAACATCCTCAGACTTTGAGAGTCCCGCGAGCATGATTTACCAAGAACACATATTTAAAGCCCAGGTGACAACTTCGCAGATATTGGTAAGGTCATAGTGTTACGGTTTAAATGGATATAACATTAGTTCAAGATGAATATTAAGCACGAAACCTATATGATGGATGGAATGACGGTAGAGATGGGCGATTCTGATGAATTAAGGATAAAAAAGATTCAGAACGCATTCCAAAGTTCAGAAAATATTAAAGAGTCGTGTCATATTCTTGTTGACAGTGTTGAAAATTCCCTGGAATATTTAAGAGAGAGACGTACTGTTGTTAGCTCAAGACTTTGTGAGGCACTTGCAAAAAAGGAGTCATTGAGAAAAAAAGATTACAACAATATAATGGACGATATATACAGGTTGCTTGAAGAAAAGGAAAACAATGCAAAAATTAACTTTCTGAATTATATAGAAGATCAAAAACAGTTTACCCAGTCATTAAAAAATATAATTCTGAACATTACCGATTATAATATTGCTGAAGTTGCAGATAAAAATAAACAATTAAAGGAAGAGTTGTCAGAAATTGCTGAATTGCAGGAAAAAAGAAAAGAAACAGTTATAAAAATATTAACAGATTTTCAGGAAACGCATAACAAAGTTATGGAATATCTGGAATCATTACTCGAAAAAGGTGATGCAATCAATATCAGAGATATTAAAAACGCGAAAAATATCATAAGTAAAGAACTTTGTTAATAATATTTAATGTAAAACGGAGACAACAATGGGATTAGCTAATGAAATGAAAAGTTTAAGTGAAGAGATGCTTTCTTCATTCAAAGGGCGTGTAAAAGATAATGAAGAGTTGGTTGCAAATGTAGGAAAAAAACTTCAGCAATTTCGAAATGAACAAAATAGTACAGCAAAAACAATAAATGCAAACGCGGTAGCCCTAAAGAAAAATCTTGCTGTTGGTGAAAATGATAGATTAGGAAAATACAATCAGTTGATGGGCTCAATACAGAAAGACATTAAATCCATAGAAAAGGAAGTTAAAAGTTCAAAATCATCTACCAACTCATTGATAAAAGATTTTTCAAAAGCAAGAAAAATAATGAGCAGTGATCTTGAAAAATTTTTCTCAAACGAGAATAAATCTCGCATGGAGAATGAGCAGTTAAGAATGGCTGATTACGAGGAATTTATTGGAAAGATAAGTGATGAAGTCTCAAGTATTTTCAATTATACAAACGAAATGCTTGAGCAATTCGATACCGAACATAAAGACATGTCAACAGCATTAAGAAATGATCTGAATAAGACCAACAAAGAAAGATTTGAGTATACTCATGCTCTTCTTAAGAGTATTCAGGAAAGAATATCAGAAATAAGCAATGAAAACCTGAATGCTGCACGCAAACTCAGAAAAGATTTAAATCAGGGCGAAGCTGACAGACTTAAAGAGTACAATGCATTGTTTGACAGAATAAGTCGTGAGGTAACCGATCTTAGAAATTCAACATCCACACTTCTGGACAATTATTCAAAAGACAGGTCCGAGGGAGCAGATCACTGGAAAGCTATGCAGGATAAAATTGCCGCGATAAGATCTGGAGGAAACGCAGTCAGTGCCAAGAAATCTGAAAAGAGTGAAATAAAAGCTGCTGCTATTGTTGCCCCAAAAGAGTTGCCGGCATTTGAGGCAAAAAGTCAACCGGTCGTTGTTGAAGTACCTAAGGTTAACGACGAAATTACGCTAGAGGATAAGATACTGCAGTATATCAATAATCATTCGGAAGGGATTAAAGTATCCGATATGGAAGAACCTCTTCATGAAACCAGGATGAAGATTGGCTTTGCAGCAAAATGTCTCCTTGATGCAGGTAAAGTGTTAAAAGTCGAAAATCTGTATTATCCGATCAAAAAGACGTTTCACTAAAACATCCCTCTAAAAGCAAAACGGAGAATCCTATAGTCCTGGAAACTCCGCTTTGCCTTACTTATTCTTGTCGTTCAGTGGATAAATATTTCCATAAAATTCAAACTGCTTGTTACTATGCGTGCTCAGGGATATGATAATGAGATGAATACGGTGCTTGAGCCAAAGCCCATGCCAAATTTCGTCGAAACCGACTACATCAGAGACATCACCAACCGGGGACTGACCTATATCAAAGCAGGTTTTCCTGTTCATTTCCGTGGTCCATCAGGAACAGGTAAAACAACCGTTGCATTACATTTGGCAAGCAAAATAGGACGACCGGTGGTAATCATTCATGGTGATTCTGAATACAAAACCTCTGATCTAATAGGAAGCGAGCAAGGATACAAATATAGAAGGTTGGACGACAATTTTATTCACTCAGTGCACAAGTACGAAGAGGATATGACAAAGCAATGGGTAAACAATCGTTTAACTATTGCAATTAAGAAAGGGTTTACTCTGGTATACGACGAGTTTACCCGTTCACGGCCTGAAGCTAACAATATTCTTTTACCCATTCTGCAGGAAAAAATGTTAAGTACTTCCTCATCTAATGAGGAGGAATACTACATGAAAGTTCATCCTGAATTCAGGGCGATATTTACGTCAAATCCTGAAGAGTATGCAGGCGTTAACAGAACTCAGGATGCTCTTCGTGATAGAATGGTTACTATGGATCTTGATTATTTTGATTACGAAACTGAACTGATGATCACACATGCAAAATCAGGAATGATGCTTGATGATGCTGAAAAAATTGTCAAGATCGTCAGAGGTTTGCGTGAGTCAGGCAAAACAGAGTTTGATCCGACTATCAGAGGTTCAATTATGATTGCAAAGACATTAAATGTCCTTCATGCAAGGCCTGATAAAAATAATGAACAATTTAAAAAGGTTTGTCAGGATATTTTGACATCCGAAACAAGCCGTGTTGGATCAAAAACAAATCAGGAAAAAGTTCGTGCAATCGTTAAAGAGCTTATTGATATGCACGCTTAATAAGCTGAAATTATAATCTATTGATATCATGAGAATCTTTAATCCAAAAAAGGGTGTTAATCATATTAAAACCCTTCATACCGTTACAAAATCTGCCGTTAAGCAAAACGATACTGCCGATTTTCTCGAGTTGTATATGCTTGAAAAGGAAAAGCAAAGATTAATGAGTGAAGAAGTAAAGCTTCTGCACCGGCTTGATTATGTGCAAAATAGACTGAGAATTATACAGAACATCTACGAACATAGTTCTCATTTGCTCCATAATCACAAAAATGGTTACAATAATCAATATGATGATGTAAGCGAAAGTCCAGGGTTTACTACTATTCAAATAGAGTACTAAATAACTTAAGCACTATGCCTGACTTAAAACATGCTGTTAATGCAACAGGCCTTGCCGATATACTGGAAAGAGTACTGGACAAAGGCATTGTAATAGCTGGTGACATTAAAATACAGATTGCCGATATAGATTTATTGACAATTAAAATCAGGTTGCTGGTAGCCTCCGTCGATAAAGCCATGGAAATGGGTATAAACTGGTGGCAGGAAGACCCCTATCTTTCAACAAAAGCTAAAGATAAAGAGCAGATTGCAATACAAGAAGAGTTGCAGCAGCGTATAGAAAAACTTGAGGCCATGAATAAGACAACGTAATATTGAAAGCCATGAAAAATGAAAAAGATTCAAACGGACCAGGAGAGTCAGAATTTGATTTTTTAGGTTTTGGAAGCCTGTTTAAAGGTATTGAAAAATTAGTTGATCTTGCGAGTAAACTTGAGCAGACAGGCGCTATAAATCGCGAAGGTGAAATGAACCTCGATCATCTAAAAAAGGGTATGAAAGGTGTGTATGGATTTACAATTAAATCAGCAGTAGGCGGCGGTTCTCCTAAAGTTGAGACATTTGGTAACATTGTAAAAACACCTCAAGGTCCTAAGGTAAACGAAGAACGCGAACCCATAACAGATGTGTTTGACGAATCTGATGAAATTGTAATTATTGCCGAAATGCCTGGTATTAATGAAGAAGATATTGTTGTAAGCCTTAATGATGATATAGTTGATATATCGACCAATAATTCTAAGAAAAATTATAGAAAGGAATTGTTGTTACCCTTTAAACCGAACAACACTATCATTCAACAAAAATACACCAATGGTATTCTGGAAATAAGAATTAAAAAATAATACAATGCCGCTGACAGGTTTGGAGCAGAAAGACCTTAAAATGATCATATTCGGCGGTAAAGGTGGTGTAGGAAAAACAAGTTGTTCATTGGCTTGTGCACTGGGTCTTGCTGAAAAACATAAAACATTAGTGATTTCAACAGACCCTGCGCACTCAATTTCTGATAGCCTTTGTCAGGAAATAGGGTTCAGACTACAACCGGTTCATAATGTAAAGAACCTTACCGCTATTGAAATATCAGCAGACAAGGCATTCAAACGGTTTAAAAAAGAACATGAAAGCGAACTGATTAAACTTTTTGATACATCAACAAATCTTGATGATGAAGACATTCAGCAAATGATGAGTCTGTCAATACCTGGTATTGATGAAGTCATGAGCTTTAAAACAATTATAGATCTCATAGAAGAAAATAATTATGAAAAATACGTAGTAGATACCGCTCCTACAGGCCACGCACTCAGGCTCCTCTCCTCGCCGGTGCTTTTGGACGAATGGATTAAAATGGCCGCGAAAATGAGGTGGAAGTATCGCTACATGATCGAATCTTTTTCTGGTGATTATAAAGAAGATGAGGCGGATGTAATGCTTCTGAATCTTAAAAAAACAGTAAAACGGATAGCTGCTCTCTTGAGTAATCGTGACAAATGTGAATTTATCCCTGTCTGCATCCCTGAAGACATGGCAATTATGGAGACATCTCGACTCCTCCACGAACTTCAGCAGTATCATATATCTTCACATCAAATGATTCTTAACAATGTTATGGAATCAGATGAATCAGGTTTTTGCAGGCAAAGAAAAGCGGCTCAATTAAAGTACATCAACAAGGCTTCAGATATATTCAAAAATATCAAGATTGTTATAGTTCCGGTATTTCCTGAAGAAATCAAAGGCGTTGCTGCTTTACTCAAGTTAAAAGATATTATTTTCGGCAGATAGAGAAAAATAGAGGATGTGAAATGAGTAATGAAACAGTATTCTTGAAAGTCAAGGAAGCGATTGTTAAGGATGTTGGTCGTGCAATAGCCAGAATTGATCCTAACGATATGGTTCGCTGGGGATTAGAATCTGGTGATATTGTTATGATTGAGGGTAAACGTTCTACCCCTGTAAAAATACTTCCTTCTTATCCCGACGACAGAAACAAAGGTATTATACAGATTGATGGTATTACCAGAGATAATGCAAATGCCGGCATTGATGAAAAGGTTACAATAAGTAAAACTGCTTTTCGACAGGCTTCCAAAATCACGCTGAAACCTGTAACAAAATCCAGTTCACTGATCAAGGCTGATGATGCAAAATACCTTGGTTCACTTATTAACGGATTGCCAGTTTCGAAAGGCGATAAAATTAAAGCCACTCTTTTTGGTTCAGGCTCAATTTATTACACGGTCATGTCAACTTCACCAGATGGAGTTGTGCTGATAAATCCTGATACCTCTATTCAGCTTGAGTTATCAAAACAAAACGAAGTAAAATCAAACAGGGTAACCTACGAAGATATCGGTGGTCTTGGTAATCAGGTGCAGCGAATACGCGAAATGATAGAACTGCCCCTCAAATACCCTGAGATATTTGAGCGTCTTGGCGTTGAGCCCCCAAAAGGTGTATTTCTTTACGGCCCTCCCGGTACTGGTAAAACTCTCATCGTCAGAGCAGTAGCTCAGGAAACTGATGCATACTTTATTAATATCTCTGGGCCTGAGATCATGGGCAAATTTTATGGCGAAAGTGAAGCAAGAGTCCGTAATATTTTTGCAGAAGCCCAGGCACACGCACCTTCAATTATTTTTATTGATGAAATAGATGCCATCGCTCCCAAAAGGGAAGATATGGGCGGAGAAAAGCAGGTAGAAAAAAGGGTCGTTGCCCAATTGCTCTCTTTGATGGATGGTCTGGAATCGAGGGGTAAAGTTATTGTGATTGGAGCAACAAACATACCCAATTCTATTGATCCGGCACTCAGAAGGCCAGGTCGTTTTGATCGTGAAATATCAATTTCGATTCCGGATAAAAAAGGAAGGCTTGAAATTCTTCATATCCATACAAGAGGCATTCCGTTGTCTGAAGATGTGGATATGATGAAAATTGCTGAAATTACCCACGGATTTGTAGGCGCAGATCTTGAAGCCCTTGCCAGGGAAGCCGCTATGACGGCACTACGAAAAATTCTCCCCAGGATTAACTTTGAATTATCAGAAATTCCATACGAATTGCTCATGCAGTTGGAAGTTACGATGGATAACTTTCTTGATGCTATGAAAGAAGTTGAACCATCCGCTATTCGAGAAGTATTTGTGGAAGTTCCTGACGTTAAATGGGAAGATGTAGGGGGGCTCGAGGAAATCAAGCAGGCGCTTAAGGAAACTGTTGAATGGCCGATAAAATATGCAGAACTTTTTAAAAAAACTGATACAAAACCACCAAAAGGAATAATACTCTACGGAAAGCCAGGAACAGGTAAGACATACCTTGCAAAAGCTCTCGCAAGCGAAAGTGGAGTCAATTTTATTTCTGTCAAAGGACCCCAGATACTCAGTCGCTTTATTGGCGAATCAGAAAAAGGAGTACGTGAGCTGTTCAGGCTTGCCAAGCAATCAGCACCCACAATCCTTTTTCTTGATGAGATAGACAGCCTTACCCCCCGAAGAAGAAATGATGGGACAGAATCAGGAGTTATTGAAAGGGTGATCAGCCAATTTCTTACTGAAATGGATGGTATTGAGGAGTTGAAAGGAGTCACCGTGCTTGCTGCAACAAACAGAATTGATATAATTGATCCAGCTCTATTACGGTCCGGAAGATTTGATCTCATGTTTGAGGTGCCTTCACCCGATGTTATTACCAGAGAGAAAATATTCAAAATTCATACCAAAAATATGCCATTGGGAAATGGTGTTAGTCTTACAACGTTAGCTGAAAAGACTGAGGATATGACTGGCGCAGATATTGAGTTTATATGTCAAAAGGCGAAGATGTGCGCTATTCGTGAAGTTATAGATGCGAAAACATTTTCTGAATCCACTGATATTGTGATTTTAGAAAAGCATTTTGACAAAGCTATTGAAGTAGCTGTCCTTCAAAACGGAAATGTGCTAAATTAGATAAGAATGAATATGCAAGGAATTTATATATATGGGTTTGTCGAAAATGACTGTATTGCTGATATCAAAAATATATTACTTGAATCTGGAATCTATTCAATTGAATATAATGAGATATCAGCTGTTGTGACAGATACCAAAATTAACAAACTTGAATATTTGAATAAGGAGGAACTGGCGCATCTTCTTGTTGACCATCAGCTAAAAATTGAAAAGATAATGACTAGCGGATGCTCAAAAGTTATTCCAATGCAATTGGGTACAGTAGTAAGTTCCGGAAATGATGTCATGAAAATTCTGATAAACGGATATAACATACTCAAAGAAACATTTGAAATTATAGATGAGGTAGAAGAAATTGATATTGTGGCAGTATGGAGTAACTTTTTGGATGTTATTAAAGACATATCAGATTCTCCGCAAATCAAGCTTATGAAGGAGAATATTAATAAAAAAAGTTTATATGATCAAAATGACAGTATCAGTATAGGAAAAGCAATCAAAGAAAAAATTGATCAAAAAAATAGCAAAGCCTGTATTGATATTGTCAATTCATTGATGCCGTTTTGCCTGGACGCGAGAAAACATGAATCTATGAATGACGAGATGCCACTGAATTATGCATTTCTTGTAAAAAAAGAAGAAAGCGGTACTTTTATTGAAATGATTGATCAACTTGATATTAAATATGCTGATAAAATAAATTTTAAGATAGTTGGACCACTGCCATGTTACAGTTTTTATACAATTGAAAGCAAAGCTATAAAAAAAGAAGATATAGAAAATGCAAAAAAAATACTTGGCATAGATTTATCAGATGATAATTATAATCTAAAAAAAGCATATCGGTCAAAAGCATCCATAACACATCCAGATAAAAATAGTGAAAATGTTTCTGATAGTAGTGAGAATTTTATTGAATCAAATAATGCTTATAAACTTTTAATTGATTATTCAAGCATTCTGAAACAATCACCGGACAATTTATCAAATGAACCTTTTTATGTAGTAAAAATAAAAAATTGATATGCAAAAAGATGGTAAATATGTGTATTGTATAATAGCGACAAGTTATGAATGCAATTTTGGACCTATAGGTATAGGTGGTAGGGGTGATTTAGTCAGCTCTATTGGATTTCAAGGTTTAAGCATGGTTGTCAGCGATCATCCTTTAAATCATTTTGTTGTAAATCCTGAGAATATTCTGGCCCATCAAAAAGTTATTGAAGCTGTTATGAGTCAGTTTAATAGTGTTATCCCTGTTAGATTTGGTACCGTTGCAGCAACACCCGATGAAATTCGCAATCTGCTTGACAGGCGATATAGTGAGTTGATTGAACTTCTTAATCGCTTTGAAAATAAGGTGGAATATAATCTTAAGGGATTATGGCGAAATATGAGTGATATATATAAAGAAATTGATAAAGAAAATATTCTGCTTAAAAAATTGAGAGGTAAAATTGATAAAACAGATGACAAAGAAAAAAAAGATTTACTTATTGTAAAAGCTGGAGAACTTATTGAAGACGCATTACATAAGAAAAAAGATTATGAAGCAGAAGAAATAGTATCATCTTTTCGCAAAACTGTAGTTGCATATAAACATAACAAGACAACAGGTGAATCTATGTTTATGAATACAGCTTTTCTGATAAACAAAGGCAGAGAAGTTGAGTTTGATAATATTATGGCTACACTGGGAGAAAAATATAAAAACAGATCTGATTATCATTACACTGGGCCATTACCGATATTTAATTTTATAGATTTACGTATTCTTCCTGAAAAATGGGAACTATAAATTCACTTAATATTTAAAAAATAAAATGGACATTTATAGTGTAAAAGAAGGAAGATATATTTATGGTATTATTCGTAATTCCAATACAATAGACTTTGGTCCAATTGGTATAGGTAGCCGTCATGATATTGTTTATGGTGTAACATATAATGATATATGTGCAGTAGTCAGTTCTTCACCAATAATACAATATGAGGCACGACGTGCAAATATGATTGCACATCAAAAAGTGCTTGAAGAGGTAATGAAACAGTTCAACGTCTTGCCTGTAAGGTTTTCAACAATATCACCACACGATAATGATGAAGCTATAACGCGGATACTTACTGATGATTATATACGACTTGATGACCTGCTCACAAAAATGAAAGGGAAAAAAGAATTGGGGCTTAAAGTTATGGCAGATGAAAAAAAAATCTATGAAAGCATTATACAGAAATATGATAATATAAGATCATTAAGAGATAAACTGATAAATCAACCATCTGATAAAATTCATTACCAGAGAGTAAAGGTTGGGGAAATGGTTGCTGATGCTTTGAAAAATGAGATAGAAAATTATAAAAAACAGATTCTAGATATCTTAGAACCTATCGCTGAAGATGTTAAGATAACGGATAATTATGGTAATTTAATGATTCTTAACGCTGCTTTTCTTATAAAGGAAACTAATGAACCACTCTTTGATAAGGCAGTCGATGATCTTGATAAAAAGTTTGGTGATATTATGACCTTTAAATATGTCGGTACCTTACCGCCATACAACTTTGTTAATCTTTCGATTAATACACAAGGAGGCTGATATCTTTATTCTAGATGACATATTATTTGCTCCTATTAATGGGCTTATCTTCGTCGCTAAAAAAATAAATGATGTTGTTGAAAAAGAAACATCCGATGAAGGAACAGTTAAAGAACGTCTTATGGCTCTTCAGCTTAGATTTGAGCTTGATGAAATAGACGAAGAAGAGTATGATCGCGAAGAGGATAATCTTCTAAGAAAACTTGAACAAATAAGAATTGATAAACAAAATCGCTGAATAATGAAAAAAAGGTTCACTAATAATTAACCTATATAATTATCAATAATCTTTACTGGAGCACGTAATGAGTAAAATAATGGATGTAAGAAATGCTGTTGTGGCTTTTCTAAAAGCGAATATTAAGACAACTGAAATTACTGTAATTAAAGTTGAGAAAGTTCAGGAAATATGGAAAACTGTTGCTGAAGTCTACGAGGATGATTCGTTTCTGAAATCAATGAACCTACCTCCTAAAAAAGTCAGATTATTTTATTCGGTTGTTCTTGATGCTGAACTTGAAATAATATCTTTTACTCGTCTAACTTCGTATGACGATAGTGAAAGCGATAATAATTAATAATCTATCCTCCTGTGATTCCAGACACGAATAACCTTATATATGTCTATTGTATAACATTTGACAAACCCTCGCAGCTGGAATTATTTGGCGCAGGAAAATTACAACAATTTGAGCATAATAGCCTATATATTACTGTTAAAATTGTTTCTGAAACAGAATTTTCAGAAGAAAATATAAAAAAAAATATATCAAACGAAGAATGGCTTGAAATTCATGTTAGAGAACATGTTTCCGTCATAGAAAAAATAATGGAAACACAAGCAGTTATACCATTTAATTTCGGCACTATATATAAATCAGAAGATAGTTTAAAACAATTTGTAGAAAAATATTCTGATGATTTACGTAAAACATTGCAATATCTTAAAAACAAAGAAGAATGGTCTGCAAAAATATATTGCGATAAGAATAAGATAATTAAAAATATTGGTTACCTAAGCAACAATATGTACGATATTGAGTTACTGATTAAAAATAGCTCTCCTGGAAAAGCATATCTTTTAGGTAAGAAAAAGAAAGAAATTCTTGAAAAAGAAATAAGTATTATTTATAATAACTATTCAAAAAAAATATTTACCACTCTTAACGATTTGAGTGAAGAGTATAGATTGAATACTTTATTGAGTAATGATATTACTGGTAAAGAGGAAGATATGATTGTAAATGCAACATTTCTAATTAAAAAAGAAAGCATACATCAGTTTATAGAGGTTGTTAATGTTTTATGTAAAAAATACGAAAATATAGGTATAATAGTTAACCTTACAGGCCCTTGGCCTCCTTATTCGTTTATAAAAATATCAGAATAATATGCAGGATGATCTTTATGAAATTAACAAAGAAATAACCATCCTTGATATACTTGACCGTGTGTTAACAAAAGGGGTTGTGATTACTGGTGATATTGTTATATCTGTAGCTGATATTGATCTGATATATCTTGGACTCAGGGTATTGTTAAGTTCAGTGGAAACTATGGAGAAAATGAAAACAAAGATTTGAATACGAGTTCATCTATGTCAATAATTATCTATGCTATTGCGGAATTATATGACTTACAGAGTAACAAAACTCTTGACTTTGAAGCAATTAATTCGGATTCTAATATAGAATTAGAGACAATTCAATTTGACAATCTAACCGCTATAGTTTCCCGCCAAGATAAAAACGATATTTCAATAAATAAGGAAGATGTTTTAACATACTCAAAAATTATTGAAAATATTGCTCAGAATCTGACAATATTGCCTATGAGATATAACTCTCTTGTTGCGTCTGATAATGAAGTAATAAATATCCTCACAAAAAACTATTCTTCGTTTAATGATGCAATAAAAACATTGTATAATAAAGACGAATATTCAATCAGATTTTTATCTTCATACAAAAATAGTACTGATATCACTATAAAAGAAAAAAATGAACTTGTTCCTGATATCTTGAAAGGAGATTCTTCTTCAAAAATATATTTGATAAACAAATATATGCATCACAAACAGGAAGAGTTACATACTCAGTACCAAAAAGAAACACAAGAAAAAATAAAATCAGAAGTAGAAAAAATAACAACTCAAGTTATTTTTAAAAAACCATTAACTGAGGCTATTATTATAGATTTAGTTCTTCTTATTGAAAAAGAACGAAAAAATGAACTTCTTCAATTTGTATCTGATCTTCAATCTATTTACCCACAACATAATATACTTTTGACAGGTCCATGGCCTCCATATAACTTTGCTCAAATAAAGGTTGAATAATAATGGACGAAAACAAGATCCTATTTATTGCAGGTTCTGCAGAAGAGATTATAGAAGAACTTGAAAAAATTAAGCCAGAAAATCAAGGCAGAATCAATGCAACACCTGAAAATGTTGATTCAGGGCTGGCTAAGCTTGTATTGACCTTAATAGAACTTATTAGAAAGTTAATTGAAAAACAGGCTATGCGCAGGATTGAAGGAGATTCTTTAACTGAAGAGCAAATAGAGAATCTTGGAGAGACTCTGATGAAACTTGAAAACAAGATGGAAGAACTGAAAAAAATATTTAAACTAACCGATAAAGATTTGAATCTTAATCTTGGCCCCTTAGGAGATCTTATCTAAATAAGAAGTGAACTTAGCCTGGATTTCCGGAAAAACAAATATTTTGCATTTCCGGAAACAAGTCAGGAGGCTAAGATTTATTATTTTGGTTGGAACTCAGGATGACCAGTCTGCCAGAGACCAAAACTCAACACATCCGCAAGCGTTTCGAATTCTTTTGATTTTGTATTACCCATCCCATGTCCTGCTTTATCATCAGCAAAAAAGAGTACAGGTTTTTTTGAAGTCGTAGCTTGTTGCAGACGGGCCGCAAATTTTGCCGGTTGCCAGGCAATAACCCTTGGATCATTAAGTCCAGTAGTGACAAGTGTCGCAGGATATGCAACCTGATCCTTGATATTCAGATAAGGATCCATAGCGATAAGCGCCCGGCACTCTTCACGGTTTTTAACCGTACCAAATTCGGGTACATTTATTGGTCCGTTAGGGCTTTCTTCGCCACGCAGGGGGTTTAAAGCACCAACTTGAGGAATAACTGCAGCAAAAAGATCAGGACGTTCGCATAAAGCCATCCCGACAAGAATCCCGCCAGCGCTAGCCCCGTTTATTGCAATTTTACCACGACCCGTATACCCCATCTTTTCGAGATATTCAGCGCAACTGATAAGGTCTTTCCATGTATTGGGTTTTGTGGTCTTCATGCCTTGTGTATGCCACGTATCTCCACATTCTCCACCCCCTCTTACATGTGCGAAAGCAAGTACACCGCCTTTATCTGCCCACAGAAGCATTCCAGGACTGAAAAACGGAGTAATTGATTTACCGTAAGCACCATACCCATAAATAAGCGCAGGGTTTTTACAGGTTTTTTCAATGCCTTTTTTATAGATAATAGAGAGCGGCACCAGTACACCATCATGCGATGGTATCATGTGCTCCTCAACAACAAGGTCACGGTATTCAGGATATTCAGCAGGGGAAGAGAGGGTTTCCTTGACGAATATGTCATGCTCAGCGTCAAATCGATAACGCCTGTTGTCGTTGCTCCAACCGGCAATAATCACCCAGACATCATGAAAGCGGTACCCTTTCGATGATAGGCTGATTGTGCCTGCTTTAAAAGGCAAGGCAAGCTCTCTTTCTTTCAAGTTTTTGGAATCTTTTCGGAACAGTTTTGCCTCAACGCCGTTACGTGACTGAGTATAATAAAGAGCATCCCTAGTCAGGGCAAATGAAGTCAGCATAGCTTTGCTGTCTTCATCAATAACTGTTGCTGCATGGGCAAAATCAGGATTTTTCAGAGAGGTTTTTACCACCTTAAAATGAGGGGCATTTTTGGGGGTATAGATATAAAGATCATTTTTCGTGACCGCAAAATCATGAACTTCGTTTTCAGGAGCAAAAAGCTGTTTCCATACTATTTTCTTTTCTGAAAGCATTTTCGCAGGCGCATAATACACTGTCACCCTTGGGTCAACGTTTGACACAACGGCAAAAAGATACCCGCTCTTTTTATCGTAATCAACAGAAGGGACATCTTCGCTTTTAATGTGAAGTTCAGGATTTGTGGTATTTGAAAAGATTTCCCGGTCCGATGACGGATCAGTTCCTGCACGGTGAAGAAATGTTTTGCTGTCGTACTGGGGATTTTGTCCAGCGTGTGTCAAAGGCTGCATGCGATTGTAAAGAAAAGACTTCCCGTCACGCAGCCACGAAGGTGAAGCAAACCTGCATCGATCAATTCTTTCAGGATAAAGCTTTTTTGATCCAACATCCATAATCAGGACAATACTGTCCTCGGAACCGTTTGCCGATACAGAAATAGTTAATTTTGATCCATCCTCAGAGGCCGAAACGCCGCTGATGACATACTCTTTACCGCTGCCCGAAAAAAAGGCGCGAGCATCAAACAACAAGGTTTCTTTTCCTTTAAAACCATCGCGAAAGAAAAGCTTGCCTGTTTCGTCCGTCGGGGTCTCCTTCAGATAAAAATAACGGTTATTGTCGGTGATACTGAGGTTATAGACCTTCGAAGCCTTGCGACCGTCGAAATCATGCATTTTTTCAACAAGAGAGCTGCGCCCAGGAATTCCTTGCAGAATAGATTTAGCACTAGATGACTGTTGTTTAATCCACTGTTGTACCTGAGGATTTTCAAGCTTTTCCAGAGAATGGAATCGGTCTGTGACTTTTGTTCCATAATACTCTTCAACAACAGCTGATTCTGGTGGTGCCGAAAGTCTTTGATTGTCATTATGCTGTTCAGAACTTGCAAGGAGAAGTGGCGATACAAGAAAAAAGGAGGTTAACGCAAAGAATGATTGACGTAGGATCATAATGTTGTTTACGAAAATGAATAAAAGGACAGAATTCTAAGGATAGTCTTATCAAATAAAAAAAGCAAACAGGGAGACTGACGAGAAAGGGTGGTGGAGTTTCAGAGGGATTCCGCAATCATTGTAACAGAACGGATTTTATCAAGCGCATCCAGCATATCTTCAGGCATCGCGGCTGAAAAGGATAGCGGTTCATGAGTCATAGGCTGATGAAACGAAAGGGTTTCAGCATGCAGAGCCTGACGTGGCAACAGTTCGAGAAGGTTTTTAACAAACCCCTCACTTTTGCTGAAAGGAAGAGTGCGTAACACGGCCCCCCCGTAAGTTTCATCCCCGAGAATCTGATGACCAAGATGCTGCATGTGTGCCCTTATCTGATGGGTTCGCCCTGTATGCAACGTCAGTGAAAGCACTGAAAACCATTTGAGATCTTCAGTAACCCTGTAGTCAGTAATAGCAGTTTTTCCGTCCTTACCCTCAAAAGGGAAGTTAGCCATAACCTTCCTGTCTTTTTTTGATCGACCGATATTGGTTGTTATGGTACCGGATGAAGGAACAGGAACACCCCATACTATTGCCTTGTATATTTTTATCACCTTGCGGTCTGCAAACTGTCGAGCAAGACGGTGAAGGGCAACAGGATTTTTTGCAATAATGATAAGTCCTGAGGTGTTTTTGTCGAGTCGGTGAACAATGCCGGGACGCAGTTCTGACTTGTCAAGTTCCTCACCTTCCTTGCCGATATGGTGCAAAATGGCGTTCGCCAGAGTTCCCGTCCAGTTTCCGAAAGCAGGGTGTACCACCATTCCAGGTTTCTTGTTAATGACCATCAAGTCCTGATCTTCATAAACAATATCAATCGGAATATCTTCTGCTGCAAGTTCAGGTGCGGGAGGTCGCAGAAACGTCATCTGAATGAGATCACACGATTTTATGCGGTAGTTCGACTTGACAGTTTTGTCATTAACCAGTACACGACCCTCTTCAATAGCTTCCTGAACCTTGTTACGGGTTGCATTTTCAACCTGACGCGTAAGATATTGATCAATACGCATCGAAGTCTGCACCTTGCTTACCTGCAGAACAAGTTTTTTCGGCTCAAGAGCAGCTTTATCCTTTAGCTCTGATTCGGTATTTTGTGGCTGATTTTGCATTTTGTGACACTTGAACACCTTCAACAGTAGATTTACGGGATAAGTATAACAAAACCATACCATATCTATGCATGCAATGCAACAGTTGTCTGAAGAACCGACCCTGGTTTTTGACCTGGCCGTTATAGGTTCAGGGCCCGGAGGTTATGAGGCCGCAATTCGGGCAACAAAGATAGGGATGAAAGTCTGTCTTGTTGAACAAGGCGCTTTGGGCGGAGTATGCGTTAACTGGGGCTGTATTCCTACAAAAGCCCTCCTGAAGAGTGCAGAAGTTTTCGATCTGTTAAAAAAAGCCGGTACATATGGTCTTAACGTTCAGGGGGCTGGTATTAATATTACTGAAGCCGTTAAACGCAGTCGTCATGTAGCTTTGAAAATGTCTAAAGGAGTCGCATTCTCCCTTCGCAAAGCCGGTGTTGAGGTTTTACAGGGAAATGCCGTGTTCAGCACTCCTCACCATCTTGATCTATTTCGCGATGGAGAGCGTGTTGAGCGAATACAAGCCAATTCTATTATTATAGCAACCGGAGGACACAGCCGAACATTGCCGGGCCTTGAGCCCGACGGAACAAGAATTATTTCAAGCAGGGAAGCACTTGCCCTGAAAACTGTTCCCGGTTCGATGATTGTGATAGGCGGCGGAGCAATAGGAGTTGAAATGGCCTGGTTTTATGCAATGGCAGGGACAGTCGTAACAATTGTCGAAATGCTTCCACGGTTGCTGCCCCTTGAAGATGAAGAAATTGCAGAAGGACTTAAGCGCTCGCTTCAAAAAGCAGGGATCATCATTGCTACTAACGCCAAATTGCAGGACGTTTCTGTTACAGGAGGTCAAGTGACTGCTTTACTCGCAGTTCAGGGGAACGACCCTCAGCCATTACGAGCGGATATACTGCTTGTTGCTGTTGGAGTCAGTGGTAATTGTGATGGTATCGGGCTTGACCTGGCTGGTGTAGAGTGTTCGAAAGGATTTATTGTGACGGACAAAAATTGCAGAACATCAGTCGACCATATATTTGCTATTGGTGATGTCTGCGGAGGCATGCTCCTTGCCCACAAGGCTTCCGCAGAAGCGGTTATTGCGGTCCAGACCATTGCAGGCATCAATCATGACCCGATTGATGAAACCATGATTCCCAGGTGTGTGTATGCTGAACCCTCTGTGGCAAGTATCGGACTGAACGAAAAGGAGGCTGAAGGGCGAGGTTACAGGGTTAAGGTTGGTCGTTCAATGTTTGCGGCATCAGGCAAGGCAAATGCTTACGGAAATCTTGAAGGTCTGGTTAAGCTGATTTTCAACGCTTCTGACTGGCGCCTGCTCGGTGCTCATATTTTGGGACACGGAGCGGTTGAACTTATCGGAGAGCTGACACTGGCACGCAGGCTTGAGGTTACTGCCGAACAGCTTGCAAATACCATACACGCGCATCCTACACTTTCAGAAAGCATAAAAGAGGCAGCTGAAAACGCTCTGTCGAGTTAATCAGTGAAGCTTTTCAGAATAGAGGATGATTCATTGAAAAAATCATCTCTTTAGCGAGCTTCGTTATTGAAAAGCATTTTCTATTGTCTTTCTAAAAGCATAAATTCATTGTTTATTATTGAAACTCTTAAAAAAAACAGTAAACCTTTTTCTGTGAATGATTTTCAAGAGTTCACAGGGTGAAAGTATCAACTAAACGATCAATTATGACTCAGACTGAAACAGCTGCAAAAAAGAGTGCTGCAAAGAAAACAGTTGCGGTAAAAGTAAAGGCGGATGCAACGGTTGCGACAACACCAGAACCAAAAAAAGCAGCAAAACCAGCTGCAAAAAAGAAATCAGGCCTGGCGTTTCCGTTTACTGCAATTGTCGGTCAGGAAGAAATGAAGCTCAGTCTGATCCTCAATATCATTGACCCAAGGATCGGTGGAGTTCTTGTCATGGGTCACAGAGGTACAGGAAAAAGTACAACGGTCAGGGCACTTGCTGAAGTGCTTCCTTTGATCGAAAGGGTCGAGGGCGACACCTATAACAGAACTGTCGAGCAGTATCTCGAAAATGAAGAAGGCAAAAAAGGCGCAAAAGCTATTGATCCTTTTACAATAAGGACTGAAAAAATTCCGGTTCCGGTTGTTGACCTTCCCCTTGGTGCAACCGAAGATCGTGTTTGCGGAACCATCGATATCGAACAGGCTCTTACCAGTGGAGTTAAGGCCTTTGAACCAGGTCTTCTTGCTCAGGCTAACCGCGGGTTCCTCTATATCGACGAAGTTAACCTGCTTGACGACCATCTTGTTGACGTTTTGCTCGACGTTGCAGCAAGTGGCAAAAACGTTGTTGAACGTGAAGGTATCAGTATCCGTCACCCTGCGCGCTTTGTGCTTGTAGGATCCGGCAACCCCGAAGAAGGGGAGTTGCGTCCTCAGCTTCTTGATCGTTTTGGTCTGCATGCCCGAATCATCACCATTCTCGATATCGGAAAAAGAGTCGACATTGTTAAACGTCGCCGTGAATTCGATGATGATCCCGATGCTTTTATGAAAAAGTACAATCGCGAACAGCTTAAGCTTCAGAAAAAAATCCAGCAGGCTAAAGATCTTCTTCCTGAAGTAACCATGACCGATAGCGTTCTTACCGATATCGCAAGACTTTGCATGAACCTGGGTATCGATGGTCACCGCGGTGAACTCACAATAACCCGTACAGCATATGCTCATGCCGCTTTCCGCGGAGAAACAGTTGTGACCATGAAGCACGTCAAAGAGATTGCAGGTCTCTGTCTCCGTCACCGTCTGCGCAAGGATCCCCTTGAAACACTCGATGCGGGGGAGAAAATTGATCGTGAACTCGCTAAAGTCCTCGGAGAAGCAGAAGCAGTATAATGATAGCCTTTACCGATATTGTTGGAATGGATCTGGCCAAGCAGGCTCTTATGCTGCTGGCCGTTGATTCTGAACTTGGCGGAGTGGTTATTCCTTCGGCCGTAGGGTCAGGAAAATCAACGATTGCCAGGGCCTTCGCCGATATTCTCCCCGAAGGCACGCCTTTTGTAGAACTGCCACTGAATGTTACCGAAGATCGTCTGATTGGCGGTGTTGACCTTGAAGCAACCCTTGCTACCGGCATCCGCGTTGTCCAGCATGGAGTCCTTTCAAAGGCACACGGCGGGGTTCTCTATGTTGACTCAATCAGTCTTCTCGACAGTTCAGCGGTATCGCATATCATGGACGCTATTTCACGCGGCGAAGTTCTTGTCGAGCGTGAAGGCCTTAGTGAAGTGCATCCTGCTAAGTTTATGCTTGTGGGAACCTACGATCCAACAGATGGAGAGGTTCGCATGGGACTACTTGACAGAATAGGAATCATCGTTCCTTTTACTGCCCAGAACGACTACAGGGCCCGCAAGAAAATCGTCAACATTGTCCTTGGCACAAGGGATGAAGACGATACCCGCGATGAGCTTAAAATGCTTTCCGGTCTGATCCAGGCAGCAAGGGAGCAGTTGCCTCACGTTTCGATTACCAAAGAACAGGTACAGGCGCTTATACAGACTGCTATCAGTCTTGGGGTTGAAGGTAACCGGGTTGATATTTTTACTGTCCGTGCAGCTCTTGCCAGTGCAGCACTCGCTCAGCGCAGCGACGTTGAGGAAGAGGATATGAAACTTGCCATCAAGCTTGTACTTATTCCCCGTGCGACCCGTATGCCCGACAGGGAAGCCGCATCAGACGAAATGCCACCACAGGAAGAACCGCCGCAGGATGAGGAACCGGAAGCCGAGGACGAAGAAGCACCATCCGATACCCCGGATGCAGAGGCCGAAGAGGAGCAGAAAGAGACTCCGGATATGATTGAGGAGCTCATGATGGATGCTATCGAAATGGAGCTTCCAGACAATATTCTTAATATTTCTCTGGCGTCGAAAAAGAAAACTACTACAGGAAGTCGTGGTGAAGCGCTCAACAACCGTCGCGGACGTTTTGTGCGAGCCCAACCCGGCGAAATGCGCGGCAATAAAGTTGCGCTTATTCCAACGCTTATTTCAGCCGCACCATGGCAGGAGACCAGAAAGCGTGATAAAAAAATGGAAGGCCGGCCAAAAACCGCTCTTATCATCACGAAAGACGATGTAAAGATCAAGAGATTCCGCGACAAGTCAGGGACGCTCTTTATTTTTATGGTTGATGCTTCAGGTTCAATGGCACTTAATCGCATGCGACAGGCTAAGGGTGCCGTTGCAAGTCTTTTGCAGAACGCCTATGTCCATCGCGACCAGGTAGCTCTTATATCATTCCGAGGAAAGCAGGCTCAGGTTCTCTTGCCTCCTTCTCAAAGTGTGGATCGGGCAAAACGCGAGCTTGACGTCCTTCCAACTGGTGGAGGAACACCTCTTGCTTCTGCTCTTTATCTCGGATGGGAGACAGCTAAACAGGCCAGGACAAAAGGTATTTCGCAGATAATGTTTGTGCTCATCACCGACGGACGAGGCAATATAGGATTGCAGGCCACCTTTGACCCTAACGCTGAAAAAGCACCTAAGGAGGAGCTTGAAAAGGAAATCGAAGCTTTGTCACTATCCATACAGGCGGACGGTGTAGCTGCGATCGTTATCGATACTCAGATGAACTATCTTTCAAGAGGCGAAGCACCAAAACTAGCCCAAAAACTTGGAGGACGATATTTCTACCTACCGAACGCTAAAGCCGAACAGATTGTTGAAGCTGCATTAAGCTTTTAATTTCTCTGGATGACCTTTCCCTCTTTCCACGTTGGAAAGGTCATTTTCGGAATTATCCCGCTTCTTTTATACATTTCAAGTTGAGTAACGTTTTTTTAAATGTGAACATTTAAATCCCACCTATTTTTACAATCATGTCTAATCGCCGTAAAGTTGTTGCTATTGTTGGACTTGAGCAGTATAACGCTGGCCTCTGGAAAAAAATCAAAGGGCTCCTTTCGACCGAAGCCGACCTCACACAGTTAAGTGATGTAGATCTTGACAAAAAGAATCCTGAAGCTGCAGCTGCAATTCAGGAAGCTGACTGTGTTTTTATGAGCATGATCAATTTTAAGGAGCAGATCGACTGGTTCAAACTGCAGCTTGATCAATCGACAAATGACAAAACTGTTTTTGTTTTTGAGTCCATGCCCGAAGCCATGGCATTGACCAAAGTAGGGGGTTATTCCGTTGGCGATGGAAAAGCCGGAATGCCTGATATTGTAAAAAAGGTTGCAAAAATGCTGGTGAAGGGGCGCGATGAAGACGCACTATATGGTTACATGAAACTCATGAAAATCATGCGAACCATCCTTCCGCTCGTACCAAACAAAGCAAAGGATTTTAAAAACTGGCTGCAGGTCTATTCATACTGGATGCAGCCAACGGCGGAAAATATCGCTAATATGTTCCGGCTGATTTTGCGGGAATATTTTAATGAGATTCTTACTGTTGGTGCAATTGTAGATGTTCCCAACATGGGCCTTTACCATCCTGATGCTCCTGCATATTTCAAGGATGTCAAAAGTTATAAAGCCTGGATGAAAAAACGGGGTATAAACATTGACAAAGGTGAGGCTGTCGGCCTTTTATTTTTTCGCAAACATCTTCTCCAGGAAAAAACGTATATCGATAACACCATTCGCGTTTTCGAAAAACGCGGTATTCATCTGTATCCTGCATTTGTTATGGGAGTTGAAGGCCATGTCCTTGTCAGGGACTGGCTTGTAAAAGAAAATATCGGTCTTCTTGTAAATATGATGGGCTTTGGGCTTGTTGGTGGTCCGGCAGGATCAACAAAACCCGGCACGGCAGCTGAAGCGCGTCACGAGATCATGACAAAACTTGATGTTCCCTACATTGTAGCCCAACCACTTTTGACTCAGGGATTCGAGTCGTGGCATGAGCTGGGTGTTTCGCCTATGCAGATCACCTTTACCTATGCTATCCCCGAAATGGATGGCGCAATTTGCCCGATTATTCTCGGAGCCTTGCAGGATGGCAAAATAGAGACAGTTCCAGAACGCATCGAACGGTTAGCCGGTCTCGTCAGTCAGTGGCTGCGTCTTCGCACCACTGCCAACAGAGATAAAAAGGTTGCTTTAATCGTCTATGATTATCCTCCAGGTCTTGGTAAAAAAGCCAGTGCTGCACTGCTTGATGTTCCACGGACATTATTAGCTACCCTCCAACGACTTAAAAAAGAGGGTTACACTGTCGGTCAGTTACCAGAAACTTCCGATGCACTTTTTCATGCACTCGACAGGGCAACTGATCACCAGATTCAGCAAAATCAGCCTGATGCCCTTAAGGTCAGTTACGAAACCTTCAAAGGACTTACATCATCCAGAGAACGCGAACGCATCGAAGATCGCTGGCAGAAATTTCCTGGTGAAATTGTCCCTATGGGAGAGCAGGATGTTTTTGTGGGCGGCATAAAATATGGCAATATCTTTATCGGTGTTCAGCCGCGTATTGGTATGCAAGGTGATCCAATGCGACTTCTTTTCGATAAAGAAAATACACCTCACCACCAGTATATTGCTTTTTATCGCTGGATCAGCAGAGAATTCCAGGCTCACGCCATGGTTCACGTTGGTATGCACGGATCAGTTGAGTGGATGCCCGGACTGCAGACAGGTCTCACCGGTGATTGCTGGCCTGACGCCCTTCTTGGAGAAGTTCCACACTTCTATATATACCCTGTCAATAACCCCAGCGAGTCTACAATTGCCAAAAGACGCGGTTTGGCGACAATGGTATCACATGTTGTTCCGCCACTTTCCCGTGCCGGACTCTACAAGGAACTTCCTGCACTTAAAGAGTTGCTGGTTGATGTACGTGAAAGAAATCTGGCAGGAAATTTCGATGGAAAAGGAGATGGTACCGGCATAGAAGAAGCAGTTATGCAAAAAGCCGAACTGCTCAATCTGACCGACGATTGCCCTCGGCCCGAAAATGAGGAATTCATCGATTATGTCAGTCGCCTCTACATCTATATAAGCGAGCTCGAAAATCGCCTCATTTCCAACTCGCTCCATGTTTTTGGCGAAGCGAGTCCTCTGGAGTCACAAATCATCACCATCACTGAAACCCTTAAAAACAGAGAGGACGCGGGCAAGACACTGCCTTATATCCTTATGACCTCATCAGGGAAAAACGGGCATTACAACAGCTACGAAGAGCTGACCGCCATGTCCAGAAAGGGTGATGAAGAGTCCATCAGGTTGCGCGAATGGGTTGAGAATGCATGCCGTGATTTTGTACAACAGGTCTTTTTTGATCGAAAAAATGTAGCTTCGGTTTTTTCTTCAATTACCGGAGGCACAAAGCTTCCTGTCGCATACATGCCATTTGTCGACCAGCTGACACAGGATGGCGCAAAAATTCTCTATGCCCTGCGCGACAACACCGGCGAGATGGACTCCCTTATGAAGGTGCTCAATGGTCGGTATATATCCTCAGGGCCAGGAGGCGATCTCGTGCGCGATGGTATTAATGTACTCCCTTCCGGACGGAACATTCATTCCATCGATCCATGGAGGATACCTTCCGAAATGGCTTTCAAACGAGGTACGCTCATAGCTGACAGCATAGTTAAAAAGCACCTTGAAGAAAATGACGGAAAATATCCAGAAACAATTGCTCAGGTGTTATGGGGACTCGACACCATCAAAACCAAAGGAGAAGCAGTCGCTGTTGTGATAAGGTTGCTCGGAGGGGAGCCCGCCTACGATGCATTTGGAAAAATAAGTCACTACGCACTTGTTCCTCTTGACAGGCTTGGACGTCCTCGAATTGATGTACTCATGCAGCTCAGTCCGATTTTCCGCGACGCTTTCGGTCTGCTGATGGACCAGCTTGACAGGCTGATCAAGGCAGCCGCAGTGGCAGATGAGCCCGCAGATATGAACTATATCAAAAAACATGTAGACGAAGCGCTTGCCTCGGGTGTAGAGTTCGAAAGCGCTACGGCCCGTCAGTTCACGCAGTCCCCCGGTGCATACGGTACCTATGTTGATGATATGATTGAAGACTCTGCCTGGGATTCCGAAAATGATCTGGATGATCTCTTTATTCGCCGCAACAGCAGTGCCTATGGTGGCGGACGAAAAGGGGAGAAGGAGTCCGAAATTCTGCAGAAACTGCTTGGTTCAGTCGACCGGGTTGTCCACCAGGTTGATTCCACCGAGTTCGGCATTTCCGATATCGATCACTACTTTTCTACCTCTGGTTCTCTGCAGCTCGCTGCAAGGCGACGAAACACCAAAGGCGGCGATATCAAGCTCAACTATGTTGAATCGTTTACTTCAGACATCAAGGTTGACGATGCTGAAAAATCGCTCCGTATTGAATACCGCTCTAAACTGCTGAATCCAAAGTGGTTTGAAGGTATGCTCAAACACGGACACAGTGGTGCCGGCGAAATAAGTAACCGTGTTACCTATATGCTGGGCTGGGATGCGGTCACAAAAAGCGTAGATGACTGGGTATACAAAAAAACTGCAGAGACCTATGCGCTTGATCCCGAAATGCGCGAACGACTTGCGACTTTAAACCCGCAGGCGATCAAGAACATTGTCGGTCGTATGCTCGAGGCCCACGGCCGAGGCATGTGGAAAGCCGATCAGGATATGATCAATGAACTGCAGGAAATCTATGCCGATCTCGAAGACCGGCTGGAAGGATTGACTGACACCGAATAGGTGCTCAAGAGTATGAGGGCGGGAAATTCCCGCCCCAGCTCATGGCCCTTATGTCGAGGTCGAATAATTCGGTGCTTCTTTAGTGATCTTTACATCATGCGGGTGACTCTCGCGAAGGCCGGCTGATGTTATGCGGACAAACTTGGTATTGGTTCTCAACTCCTCAATGCAGGTAACCCCGCAATATCCCATAGCAGACTTCAATCCTCCAATCAACTGATAGACCACTTCGTCAAGTTTACCCTTTGCCGGTATGCGGCCCTCGATACCTTCAGGTACATATTTTTTTGATTCGCTCGATGCATCCTGAAAATATCTATCACTGCTGCCTTCAGGTTCGCTCATCGCCCCGAGAGACCCCATTCCGCGATATGCCTTAAATTTTCTGCCTTCATAAAGTATCGTTTCACCAGGGCTTTCATCAGTCCCGGCAAAAATGCTTCCGATCATTACTGAATCTGCACCGGCAGCAAGAGCTTTAGCAATATCACCACTGTATTTTACACCACCGTCAGCAATAATCGGTGTGTTGGTTTTGGCCGCTTCTTCCGCGCAGTTTACAATTGCAGTAAGCTGGGGCATACCCACACCGGCAACAATTCTTGTTGTACAGATACTGCCAGGGCCAATGCCCACTTTTATACAGTCAGCACCTGCTTCTATAAGATCCCTTACGGCTTCTGGAGTAGCGACATTACCCGCGATCACCTGTAATTCCGGATATAATGCTTTGATATTTTTAACCATATCAATAACAGCTTTGCTATGGCCGTGGGCAGTATCAACAGCGACAACATCGACACCGGCAATAACCAGAGCCTTAACCCTGTCAAGGGTATTTTCGCGTATACCGACCGCTGCTCCTACTCTAAGATGTCCCAGACTGTCCTTACAGGCATCAGGAAACTGTTTTCGTTTCTGAATATCCTTAAACGTAATCAGTCCTTTTAAGTTACCCTCAGTATCCGTAATGAGCAGCTTTTCAATTTTATTGAAAAGAAGGATTTCTTCAGCTTTCTCAAGACTCACATCTTCACGGGCAGTAATGAGGTTTTTACTGGTCATTATGTTCGCGATTTTTGCATCAAGTTCAGGCTTGATACGAAGGTCCCTGTTTGTTACAATACCTTTCAGCTTCATATCAGTATCGCTTTCTGACTTCGGTCGCGCAATAACCGGGATGCCGGAAATGGAGTGGCGGAGCATCAGATCCAGCGCATCCTGCATGGTAGCGTCTTCATACAGGGTAAATGGATTGCGGATAATGCCGCTTTCGTAACGCTTGACCCTTGCAACTTCACGTGCCTGGTCCTCAATCGACAGGTTTTTGTGGATGATGCCGATACCACCTGCTCGTGCCAGAGCTATAGCCAAACCGGATTCAGTGACGGTATCCATTGCCGCGCTCACCAGCGGTATTTTTAATGCAATGGTTTTTGTAAGCCTGCTCGCAGTAGTTGTTTCTTTAGGTAATACACATGAATATGCAGGTATAAGGAGGACATCGTCAAACGTCAGTGCTTCATAGAGAATCTTCATAATGATCAGCATGGTTAATTTACAACTAAATCAGTTTTGCCAATTTACGAAAAGTGATAATAGAATGAGAATGTTAAACACTGCTAACTTTCGCTTAATCCATCAATACCATAAAAATAAATCAGATTAAACTGTTTATACCTCGCACTTCATGGTGAGAATGCTTTTGAAAATCTAAAATAGAATGTAAATTCCAGACCA
>SESG01024606.1_pt1 | contig 28596 bp, 27 predicted proteins | sample 3171421 | NCBI WGS metagenome assembly SESG01 (sample SAMN10866946, study PRJNA518727) | freshwater metagenome | biome: subpolar coniferous forest; feature: holomictic lake; material: water; isolation source: holomictic Lake 227, 6 m and 8 m depth | place: Canada: near Kenora, Ontario | collected...
ATTGTGAAACACCAAAAAAATTACGCCAGTGTTGACGGATTACAAACCAACCGCACTTGACTCAACCTGCGCATATAATTCCGCACTTCCAAGGTCCTGAAGCTGGCCTGCAATCTTTCAGCCTCCACCCCAATGAGCTGCTCAGCCTGCACCCGTGCAGCCTCTTGGTGATTCATTAAACACACACCACCAAAGGCCAACAGCACGCCTGCAGCAAACAGGAGCGCGTCCCGCACCAACACGTCAAACACTGTCTCTCTGAACAGTATCATGCCCGTTGCTATCGATGCTGATGTGAACAGCACGTAGTAGACCGGAACGACGACAGATGCGCCAAAGTGCATCAGAGCAGCGTTCAGATAAATGACCTGCAGCACAGTGGAAGATATAAGGCTCACTGTCAGCACATACGTAAGCCATGCAGTGTCGCGATCGATGAACAGGGTACTGTCACCTGCAGCAAGCTGACCTACTGCCGTCGAGACACCCTTCGCGCTGGCCACGGTGATTGCTCCAAGCAGACTGCAAACTGCGCAGTAGAACACTACGTGCTTGGCAGCGTACTCAGTCGGAATGGCTATGCTCACATTCAACGGATTCGCAATGTACCACAAGCACATCAACACGAATATGAGCAACCCAAGCCCTTGCCATGAGACTATACAGTCGTAGATGAGGAGGTCTCCAGTTGATTTGGGGGCGCTCAAAATCACCAGTATCGTCCCAACCAGCGCGCACACAACACCAGCAACGCCAGTATATGAGATTTTCTCCTTCAAAAACACGCTAGACAACACCGCATTCAGAATAACAGCCACGGCACCAAGCTGTGAAACCAGCGACGCCGGCGCCATTCCATACGCAGCAAAGTTACCAACCTCGCCAGCGACCATGCACGCAAGCCCACACCACCACAATGGAATCATAACGTACGACACCTTGTTCACATTATTTGCATGCACATATCGCTGTATTTGAAAACTTACGCTGCTCACAATATTTCCCACGACGGCGCACGCGACCCCAATCCACAAACTCATCACATTTGTGTGTGCACCAGTTTATACTCGCACAGTACAAAAGGGCACGGCACCCGCTGGCATGCTGCGACACTGCCTCCTGCTGCTGCTCACCTGCGCTTGCTCCACCCTGATTGCGTTTCCCGAAGAGGACGCGGTCCTGCCTGTGATCGAACTCGACGAAAACTGGCTGGACAACACCACCATCGACACCTTTGAAGACACCTGGGACGACAACATCACGGCGTGGTGGGAGGAAGAGGACGCTGCTGCGCGCGAGGGCACCAACGCAACACTGCCTGTCAACGCCAGCCTAAGCTTCGTGGACAACCTCCTGGACTTCTTCACACAGGCCGCCAACACCACGTCGCCGCATAAGTATCTTTATGTTACGTACATCGAGGTGCTCCCCATGATCCAGTGCTCGGAGATCGAAAAGGTTATCAGCCTCTTCGACTCCCGGATCAACGAGGCCAACCCCCTCGCATGGCTCAAAAACACAGCGGTGGCGCTCGCTGGCAGAACGTGCAACGCCACGCAATGCGAGTGCAAGGCCGAACACCTACGACGCAGGCTCACCACCAGGACCCTCACCATTGAGACCACCACCAGCGCCAGCTCCCTCCGCCCAGTCCGCCGCTTCCCCTTCAAAAATGAGATGGTCGCCGTCGTAGAGTGAGAGCCGGAACGTGCCCCGGCGGGTGATGATTAAATTGCTGGCCTCCTGCTCGAGCTGCTCGATCCGCTTGCAAAACCCCCGCAGCGTGCACCGAGTCACCAAGCCCACCAGCTCCCGGCGAAGCTTCTCCACGCGCGCGATCAGGGCCTCCGTCTGCTTGAAGTGGGCGACGCTACGATCGCTGCAGAGGCAGATCAGCGTGATCCGGTCCACGCGCCGCATGCACTTGCCCAGGAACTCCTCTCGCACTCCAGGGAAATCGTTGGCCATCGTTGTCTCGTGATCTTTTTTTCTTGTTGCCCCCGCTTTTCCCGATTTGGAGTTTGCCTTTTTTGGATTTTTTTCCCACCCCCCCAGTTCATCATCCCCAACGGCTGTGTATATGGACAGACAAGCCCGTCTCCCCCGCATGGGCGGACTGCGTGTTCGGGGAGTTCGACTCTACTACCCGTCCACCGACTGCGCGTGTGTGGAGGCCGCCATCTACGTGCGCCGCAGATATAAAATAATGCAGTAACCGCGGAGGCGAATGTTCTCACACATGGACACGCGGCTGGTCTGTCTCTTCTCCATGCCCATGCTCACCCACGGACTGAGGAGAGCTCAGCAGCAGCACCTCACACCCGAGCCGAAGCGCCCGGATAATATCACCGCGCAGAAGTACAAGCTACTCAAAAACACTTGCATCCGACACAAGCTGACCATCGCGCAGGACGGCAAATATTTTATTATCTTTGATTTCTCCAGCCAGCGGCTCCTCAAAGGATTCATCATGCCGGAATCCAGAAACTGGTGCTGGTTCTACGGCGCGAAGACGGTGCGATTCGCGGAGGACAAGGACGCGGAGATGTATCTCGAGACTTACTTCACAACACCTGCGAAAAAATAACATTCAGACCCCGCACACCGCCACGTGGCAGGAAATGCAATTCGCGCCGATGAACGATTGCTGCGTCTGCGGTGAGTGGAAGCTGCGGTCCCAGCTGCAGGCGTTGGACAGCAAGAACCTGAACCCGAAGTGCCTGCGATACTTGAACACCACGCTCGATGAAAAATACGTGTGCTATCGATGCAGCACCCGATGCCCAATTTGCAAGTGCGCCGTCACGAGAGCGCATTGCGACCTGCAAAACGGTTTGAAGGATTGCAAATCATGCACGGGTCGGGCCGCCACCCAAAATAAATTAAAATAGCCCAGGGTTTTAAAAATTTCGCGCGGCCTCCCCGCAACGATTCCACCATGCAAAGGAAAATAGACGCAAGCATCTTCCAAAAGATCGGCATGGACAGTCCGATCGACCAAGAGCGCGTCAACGTCGTGCTGCAAACCTGCGCCGCTCTGGTTCATCAGGACGTCTCAAAATCGCTGGCTGCGTTCGGCCGGTGTCTGAAGCGCAAAATGGAGGAAATGGACACTCTCCTCGAGGACAACCATCGACTGCTGGAGGTCTCGCGCGGGGACGATGAGGAGTTCGACGCGTTGAAAAACACCCACGACGTGATCACCGCAGAGAATACCGCGCTCAAACAACAGATACAGGAGATGAAGGACCGCATGCGCAGATATCACGAGGAGGCGAAGGACCTCCGCGAGATCCAAAAGAAGGCGACCAAGTCGACCGCTGAGATCCAGAACCAGCTCACGGCGCTGCACGCTGAGAAGACGGTGATGAAAGAAGAACACGAGCACGCCCTGGTTACCGCAAAGCGCCAGAGCAACGCGCTCAAGAAGCAGGTCAAGCTCCTCGAAACGGACAACCAGTTCCTGACGAAATCAAACGAATCCAAAACCGCGGAGCTCAAGAAAGCGCAAAAGGATTTTAAGAACCTGAACACCGAGTTCCACCAATCGCTGGACGAGAAAGAGGCCACGATGATCGAGCTCATTGCAAATTCCACCCAAGCCAAGGACGCCCTGCGCGACGCGGTGCTCGAGCTCGAACGCACCAAGACGCAGGCGGCCGCCGACATGGACGACGCACGCTCCGAGCTCCAGCGCAAGGATGAGCACACCGTCTTCATCACCGAACACCACCAGCAGCGCGAGCAGATGATCCGTGTTGGCATCCACTCGGAATACCAGCCCATGTACGAGCACCTCACCGGGATCGTCAACCGCTTCCAGTCCGCGTTCTCGTTCCGCGACAAGATGGTCGGCATGCCCTCCATCTGCCCGGTCCCCACGAAGAGCGGGTACATCGACTCGTTCCGCAACATCGTCCAGTACTGGATGAGCAACCCGACCGAGAGCGAGGGCGAGCTCCACGCCACCTTCCCCTGCCGCATCACCGGCTACGCCACCGCCCTCGCCTCCATCGAGCAGATCTACCTCATCCACTCCATCGCCGCCGACATGAGCCTCCCGCTGCAGCCGCCGTTTGTCCTGCAGTGCCAAGGCGACAGCGAGGACTGCTGGGAGGAGCTCGCCTTCCACGAGCAGCTCGCGATGGCGGCCACAATCTGCAAGATCTACCGCCGCAAGTCGGTCAACGCCGAGGTCGACAACCACATCGTCATGAGCGGAAGGTATGTGCTGAGCTTCTCCTTCGCGCAGGCGCCCGACACCTCCCACGTCATGAACTTCCACCTCACGCCGCTCGGCGACCGACCGCCACCCGCCACCCGCATGATCCTCACGGAGCCGATGCTCTTCGACGGGATGCGCTTCGCCAACGCCGAGGAATATCAAGCGCCGTCGTCGGGGGCTGGTGTCGCTTTGAATAGCGCGTGAAGCAATAAACCTAGCTTATGAACGTGTGCGAATGTGATGTCCAGCTCTGACATGCTGAGCTGCTGCAAAAATGCCAACTCATCGATAACCGCGTCCACCCCCTTACTCTCACACATCGCGCGAAATTCGGGCGCATACTTCGCGGCGAGCGATTTCACGTCGGACTCCCCGATCCCTGTGTAGAGCCGCTTGAGAAATTCCGCCGCAGACCCCGCGCGCCCCGCCCACACCACGTCGCCGTCCATTTGCTTCAACCCCCGCACGGGGAGGCCGGCGACGGAGAGCGAAAACAAAAGCAGCAACACCACCCGCATGCGTGCCCCAATTCACACAGCGCGCAAATACCCGCACGCACAGTTTGCCCAAGAAGGATTTATTCTCACACCACGTCCATCTGCGGGAACGGGTTCCAGTCCGCGGCCACCACCACCCGCCCCTGCATCACCGCGTTCGCGTCGCCCATGAGCGACTGCACGTGGAACGAGAGCTTGAGGCGGAAGCGCGTCCCGTCCTCGTCTGGGATCTCGAGAAGGGTCTCGCCCAGCGCGAATACCACCTTGAGCGTCCCGAGCCCCACAATCACAAAGTCCCCGGCCTCGATGCTCCGGCGGCGGTAGATCTTGCACACCCGGGACGCCAGCGCGATCTGGTCGTGGAGGATGAACTCCGTCCAATCGCCGCGGGGCGGCTTGGTGAACTCGAAGCGAAGGGGCACCGCCACGTCCACGCCCACGGCCTCCGCCATGCTGAGAACAAAGTCCACCTGCGCGCGGGGGGCCACAAACGTCTGCTCGAGGGTCCGCGGGCAGGTGACCGCACGGTGCGCCTCGCCGTCGAACAGCCCCGGCCCCTGCGCCCACATCCGAACCAGCGAGCGCATGCCGATGACGCACCCGGTCCCCAGGAAAACCGGGCAGCTCGCGGCGTCCAGCGCGATGCGGTCGTAAAGCAACCCCTGGCGGTTGGAGCTCAGGGCGTCGATGCGCTGCAAACGCTCGGCCATGCTGTCCCTCTCCGCGGTCATCAGCGTCAGCGCCTCTTGGAGCGCCGCGTCGTTGCCTTGGAGTTGCAGCGCCTCGTTCTCCAGCTCGAGCTGCAACACACGGGTCGTGAGCGCGTGAACCTGAGCGGCGGCCGCCTCCATCGCCGTGGTGTGGTCGCGCTGCATTTGCTGGAGCTCGTCGTTCAGGTTGATCAGATCCGTCTCCAAGCGCTGCTCGCCCACGCGGTGCTGATCCTCCGCGCCGTCCATGTCCGTCTTGAACTGATCCTGCATCGTCAGCACCAATACCTCGTGCTCGCGAAGCATTTTCGCCAGCGCGTCGGCATTGCTGGTTTGCAGCGCTGTCCTCTCGCGGTCCTTGCGGGCGTTGTCGTCCATCACGCGGTGAAGCTCCATCTGCGTGTACTCGGAGCGCTGCTGGAACTTGTGGTAAATGTCCACAGCGTTGTGCATGCATCGCACGATCGTTTCCACGCTCTGACGCGTTCCGTCGCAACCCAGTCCGTGCGCAAATTTGAGCCAATCGCCCAGCTTCTGCCGCTGTCCGGGGTCGGTCACCCCAAACCGAATCAGCACATCGTCGCTCAGAAAGGGAACAAATGGCGACGGAGCAAACGCCCCACCCATCGGCCCCACGGTGTTGTCATCCGCGTACTGATCCCCGTCGGCAAGTGGAGGAGGCTGCTGACGCTCGGGGCGGGAGCGCTTTGCGGGCTTGCTGGGGCTGCTGACTTTCAAGGGAGGCATGCGAGAGTGGTGGAATCAATTGCTGGCAAATTCGCCTTCTAAAAGGGGATGGAATTAAAATCTTCAACATTTAAAACGTTCAAGGGCCATGAACTTAAATCTAATTGATTTTTAATTCAACCGTTACAACGGAAATTCCACAATCAGGGCCCATCCGTTTTTAAGAACACAACAGTTCAGTATTTGAGTGGACCTTTTCACCAATTGAAATGAAAATCCACTACTTCTTGCTGGTGGCAACTTCTGCGTTGGTCATGCTTGGATACGTAAAATCCCTGGACCTCCGAACATGCGCCGCTTGCGCACAATGTCCGCCTGGTTCATTCACGTCCAGATTATGCTCGCCTACATCCAATACACTGTGCAACACATGTCCCCTTAATTTTTTTTGCGCGTTGGGGACCATGAAATCCTGCCCGCCGCAAACTTCCAGCCCCCCAGGGAGCTCCTCGTTCCTCGACTGCGCCTGCGTCCCGGGCACCTTTGGACTCACGTTGAACGAGACCCACGCCGAGTGCCGCCCGTGCCCGTTGGGCCAGTACTGCGCGCGGTCGACGCAGCCCTGCACGTGCGCGCCGTGAGCGGTGTATAAAAAAAAATAATGCCAGCCACAATGCCCACCCCGCTCTCACTGCTCACTCCGCCCACCCAGGACCGACTGAACGCCGCCGCGTACGAGTGCGCCCACCTGCGCATGACCGGCGCCATCGCGATCCCGGGGGACTGGGACCCGGACGCGACCGTTCGCTATTTTGAGATCAGGGGGTGGCGGACCGCGCTGACTCGGACGAGTTTTTGGGAATTTGACTACGGTCAAAAGAGCATTGTATTCCTCGACGACCGCGTCATCATCAACCCCCGAAGCGAAAGGTCCGCCCCTGCATCTCCTGCTCCAGTCGCTTGAGGTCGTACACCGTGTGCTCCGACGTCACGCAGCTGATCGTGTGCTTGAAGCAGAACGACACCGTGCGCATCCGCATGTGCTCCACGTCCACGATCTGCTTCGACGAGAACACGTTCTGATTATCGCACATGAAGCACCGGGCCACCACCCCCGCGTCCACCACATGGCACTGGCACGGCTGGTCCCAGTAGCACGGCTTCAGGCACATCTCGCACAGCAGCAGCACCCGGTCCCGGACGTACAGCACCCGGCCCAGGAGGTTCACCTGCACGAGGTACCTTGCATGCATGCACTCGTTGCACACCAGATCGTGGCTCACGCAGTCGTACCGGAACATCCCCTTGAGCACGTCCACCTTCCGCAGGCAGCACCCAAGGCACACCGGGAACGTGTACAGCTCCCGCTCGCGGAAGTCGCACATGCACGCCTTCTCCAACACGGCCATCTGCCGCATCGTCGAGTGCGCGGGGAGCCGCCGGATGTAAACCGACGTCCAGATCTCCTCGAGCGCCTCCGCCTCCCGGAACGAGATCTCGGGGCACGCCGCCTTCAGCTGCCCGATCACCGACGACGTGTTCTGGATCACCCGCGACGAGATCGCCATCGACAGGTGCTCGACCGCGCCGGGCATCGCTGTCCGCGGGTGGTGCTGGTAGAGGTGGGCTCCGCGCCAGAATTTGGACAGCGAGCCTATCACCGCGACCGCGTCTTGCTCCAGCCGCTCCCAGAACGGCCCGGACGCCACCGCCGCGGCCACGGAGTTCTCGCGGAACGCCTCGCACGCCGCCAAGCAGTGCGACCGGCCCCCGGGGACCAATCCGATCATGCTGAATTCAACGGGGCAGAAGTCTTCGATCACGTTGACCATGTACTCCACCAGCGAGAGACACATCAGATTCGGATACGCAGCAATCATCTCCACGTGCCGCCGCATCGTCATCGCCTCCCGCACCCGTCCCGCGATCGCCGCCCGCGCCAGCAGCTCCAGCCGCCGCTCGTTGAACGGGTACAGCCCGAGCAGCAGCCCGTGGAGCGTGTTGATCACAGCCGCCGAGAGCTGCACGCTCGTGTCCACGGTGCTGATCAGCCGGCGGTACCGTTTGCCCGAGAGGAACATGTTGAATATTTTTTGCAGCGATGGACACGGGCAGAGCCCGATGAGCGTGCTGCGGATCACCGGGCACAGGTCGGGGAGATTGTAGTAATGGAACGTGTCCTGGTACTCCACCACCATCCACCGCAGCGGGCGCTCGGGGCTGTAGTGCAGCGCCAGCAGGTAGCAGTCCAAATAGCCCCGGACCGTGGGGTCGTCCTTGAGCAGCAAGTGGAAAGCAGAGATCTGCTCGTGCACGTCCTGCTTTCTTAAAATGTCATTGTAGCCTCCAAGTACAGATGATCCCAAGTCTTTCAGGGAGCGTCTGGACACAGAACCGGAGGCGATCGAAAAACCAGCGACTCTGACTGCTTCAGCGAGTGGGTCATGCACGAGGTCTGCACAGTGTAGTGGGACCTGGTATATGAAACAGACGGGTACGGTAAACAGTGCACCGGACCGTGAGGAGGCATAACAAGGCAAGCATCTTTGCTATATTCGCCAGGAACATCACATAACACCCCGTATCTCTGAATTGTACCAGTGCAGGACGAAGGCGTGGACCTGTATAAAAAGTCATAGTAGAGCCTTTGTGTATTCTTCCGTGAACACAGAACACAGAGCTGTGGGGTGTCCGTGCGTTGATTGGGAAGCAAGAACTCCACAGCGACGAAGGGCTTGGTCTTGTCAATCATCATTGCCTCACAGCTGGCACCCATGACACATTTCCTCTCTCCAGACATTGGCTCCCTGAGGAACGACTCTTCATAGGCCCTGGTAATAACAGGGACATCGGCTCCCATGCCACACCCCCCAAAGAGCCCTTCTAGTACCCCTCTGTAGTCCACGTGTGACAGGACATCACTGAAGTCTAGCTCATAATCCACTTCCTCACAACTACTGATTTTGTTACAGACAGCACTGCAGATATTGTCCACACTGTCACTCGAGTTGTTGGAAATCACTGCCTCAGACCGAAACCGCTTCTTGTTCGAATCGCGGCCCTTCGCCAGCCCCGAGCGCGCCCGTTTCTGATTCACCCAGTCTTTCGGAACTCGAAGGCCGTCCGCCATGTGGTGTCACACTTCAGGGCCCTGGTATGGCACCATTCTCTCCTTTTTTTTTGAAACCCTCATCGCGATATAAAAGGGCGTCGGGGATGTGTGCCAACGAAGAAGAATCAATGGGAAACCGCAACAGCAGCGCGCGCCGCATCGCCCCCGAGCCCGACCCCGTCCGGGAAGAGCTGGCTGCTCTGAGAACGGCCAACGAGAGGCTTCAGGCCGCCATCGAGCGCGTGAGCAGCAGGACGCGGGACAGCTCGAACTCGGTGGACCAGTCGAGGACCGAAATCAGCCGCCTCGCCGACCGCGTGCTGCGCATGGAGGCCGTGCACATGGGCGTGGTGGACCAGCTCGACCCGGAGAACGCGCCCAGCGAGGCGGCGAAGCGCTTCGACAGGTACGTGGACTTCAGCCACCTGCGGTACAGCCACAATAAGACCGTGAAGCAGCTCGAAGAGGAGAGGGCGCGGGTGGCTGCGCTGGGGGCCAGCAATGCGGAGATGCGCGCCATCCTTGAGGATCACATCGAAGAAGACACTCCCAACGCCTACCTGTGCTCCATCACTCATGCCATCATGGAAGACCCGGTGCTGGCCGCCGACGGCTTCGCCTACGAGCGCAAGGCCATCACGAGGCACATCACCAGCTCCATCGTCGTCAGGAGCCCCAACACCAGGGAGTTCATGCGGAGCCAGCTGACCCCGCTACCGTTCCTCAAGCGCAGCATCGATGAGTGGAAAAACGCTCACAAACTCCCAGAAGCGGTTGGGGAACACTAGCGCTTGCTCTTAAAAAGCGCATCCGTGACAAAGCTTCCGATATCAACTGCCCCCTCACACGTCCGCAGCTCCCACGTCTTGCCTCCAACGCGCTCGAACTCCCGGATCCTGTTGAATCCACCTCTCCAGGTGTTAAGCAGCGGGATTGCTCTAAAGAGGGCAACCGATGATGAAAACGACGACCACCCATCCTTTGCATGCTGCAGCACGCCCGCGGCGCCGTGGATCAATGCCACGTTGTTGTACACATCGCTGTCGGCAGCGTACACCGGGACGTTGTTTGCATGCTGTATAACAGAGTCCGCCAGCGAGCGATCGTCTGTCACGACCACGATGCGCAGCCCGACGGCGGCGACAGCGCGCACGGCCTCGACGGTGCAGAAATCGTTAATATTCATATCCTGCTTGTCATCACCACGAACGTGTAGAATGACATACGGGTCTTTCGGGGCAGGCTTGGGCAGCGCCCACTCCCTCCCTTCCTCTTGGTATGCCCGCGTGAAATCAGAGGTGTTGAACACAGCAGGGGCGCGAAACGTCTTCTGTCCGATAGCATAGCAGCAGTCATAACCTTCATTCGCAATGATCTCGGTGTTGTCACTTCTGATCTCCTCCATTCCAGCTGTCACTGAGTCAAAGACTTCATCTGGCACGAAAATAGCGTGCTCTGGAAACCCTAGGGCAGCCTTATACCTATCAACGTCATAGGTCCTCCCAGGTCCATGCTGACCACTGTGGCAGAATCTCACGTAGACCACGGCATTGGCAACACGACCAAGCCCTGCCATGATGAAGAAGAGACACATCCTATCCCCCAATCCGCTGCACACCCTCCTGTCATATTTCCATCTCTTCGGTGGCTCAGGCTCCGTCACAGGCTCCGGCGTTGTAACCAAAACAGCTGGCGCAAGCGGCTGAAGAGTAACGACCACACGACGACGCGGGACGGGTTTCTGCGCGTGAAACACCTCGAACGCTGCAAAATGAATCAGCATCACGCACGTTGCAACCACGGTGATGCGGTGCATGTTGACGATCATAGCGCGACAGCTCACAACACATTTAATATCCTCAAACAATCTCACCCAAAAACGCCTCCACCTTCCGCACGTTGATCACCAGTTGATAGTACTGGTAGTCGAAGTTCAAAACCCTGAACAGCTCGACGCACCCGTTCTGAATAAACGGACGCATGAAGCTGCAGGAGTCCACTGTCTTGTACACCCCCGTGGGCTGGTTCCTGTTGAGCGCGAACGTGACGTCCTTGGCATCGAGGGTCACGACGTCCTGACCTTCCCACCGCACCAGCATACCCTGAAGGTACTCGATGATGACCCTCGCCGGCTTCTTGATCGCGCCCGTCACAACAATCTGCTTCCGCCGCTCGCTGCTCGCCGCGCCAAACGCGTACGTGGGCGACGCGGGCCGCTGCGGGATGGGACCGACGCCGTCCGGCAGGCAGTCACCCATCCACCCATCCAATCCAAGCACAGCAGCGGCCGGCAGCGCGTCCTTGGCGTACTTGGAGGGCGCGACGGCGAACGAGAGCTCCGAGGCGAAGCATCTCCTGAGCTCCCCGAGGAGAAACGCCTTGTCGCCCTCATCGAAGCGCCCGTTGAAGTCCGGCCCCTTGCCGCGCTCGTTGAGGTACCTCCTGTTGATCTCATCCTCAGCGGACTGCATGTTGACCTTCTTCGGGTTGAGCCCCAGCTCCCGCACGAGGTCCACCAGCACGACGCCCGCGCGCTTGCACGTCCGCTCCTCCTCGCGCTTGCTCGGCCAGGACCAGAAGGCCGCGGCCTTGACCGAGCAGTCCGACTGGATGCGCGCGAGGATCGCGTTCGACGCGGCGCCGTGGATGATCGCGGACTTGCTCGGCGGCACGGGCTCGGGGCGGATTGCAGTTTCCACGAGCTTGTTGTAATCGGCGATGATGTTCGGCAGGTGCGCCACGCGCCGTCCGTGGCCCCGTCGCAGCGTGATGGACGTGTACTGCGTGCCGTCGTCGAGCGTCGTGCCGGTGGCGGTCTCAAAGTGCAGGCCGTCGAACTTGGACTGGTCCAGGCGCGCGCCCTCGTGCACAAAGCAGAGCTGCCGCTCCTTGTTGTCGTCGCTGACGGCGGGGCGCGGGGCCTTGCGTGGGGGTTTGTTTGACATGTTCTCCTCCTTGATTCTGTGTTTGCGTGAGGGGAGGTTTTTTTTTGTTTTTTATTCCCTTAATCCGACTGCTTGAAAAATGCTGCCCATATGCTCCCGCTGTGGTGGCACGACAAACACGTCAACGTGGAGTCCATGCAGGTGCAGCTCCTCCTGGAGTGGTTCGAGTGCGACCCGCACGCGTCGCCGTTTGCGCTGAACCGCTCGCTGCGGACGGCGGATTACTTGGCGCCGCCCATGCGCAAGGTGACGATGTAGTCTAGATAATGGAGCAGAATGACGACAAACACCGCCCACTGGATGGTGACGTTCCGAAGGAAGATGGAGGTGTCGACGACGATGTAGTTGAACGCGAGCTCGCCGAGCCAGGTCTTCCCGCTGCCCGGAACGGACGCTGTCAGGATGACGAACACGAGGCAGCAGGCGAAGAACGGCGAGAAGGCGGGCATGAGGTAGACCAGCTGCCTGGCGGCCATGTACATGAGGTACGACTCCATGGACGGCAGGAACAGCCGCATCACCGCGACGATGGCCATGCACTCGAGGATCTCCAGCTCGACGGCGTTGGACTGCATGAGCATGTTGCAGCCCTCGCACACGAGGTTGGCGCTGATGATCTTGATGAGGTTGAAGCAGAACGCGTACACCTTGTTCGCCGGCTGCACCGTAGCCTCCGCGCACACGCTCACGAGGAGGGCGGTGGCGGTGATTTTGAACACGCCGTAGAGCTCGAGTGAGAAGTTGAGGATGTCGCCGTAGAGGTACGTGAGGGTGGCCAGAAGCGACTGGATGTCATCACTCTTAAGAGACGCAGTGAGCATCATAACCATGGCCACACACACGGCGAGGAAAAGATTGGTGATAGCTGCGATCTCTGTGGACTCCACGCTGAACAGGCTTCGAATCCTTTGGTTGCAGTACAGCAAGCACACTCGCTTAAAGAGCCGGAGCTTGATTGTAGCCGAGTCCGTTGCCTCAGCGACCAGGAACACGAGAAACCCCAAACACAAGCCCTGCATCGGTGTGACGTAGGCCATGGTATACGCATCCATGAGGCCGACAAGCGCCATGCAGGTCGATGAAGTGATCCTATGCAGCAGGGTGAAGAACACGCCCTCGATGGACTCGATGCCCTGCATTGTATGGAGAAGCGCCAAAATGTTTAATATACCGCACTACGGCGGCGGCGTGCCTGCCGAGCAGGTGCACTGCGTCACGACGGCGGGACAGAACATCCCGGTCGGACAGATCTCGCAGTACGCGCTGCTCTCGCTGAGCACCTGGCCGAACATGCCCTCGGGACACATGCAGTCCAGGTACGACGACGCGTTGAAGCTGACGGTCGGCGCCGGGCACGCGGTCATGATGCCGTCGTGGCACTGGTAGTTGTCCAGACACGTCGAGCACACGGCGTCCGACACGAGCGTGCAGCTCTCCGTGGTGAACCAGCCCAGCGGGCAGCGGAAGCACGGCACGCAGCGGGTGGCGGTGTTGTTGGTCGCGAACGTGTCCCCCGAGACGCAGCTGGTGCAGCCGTGGTTGCCGTAGTCGGCCTTGTACGTCCCGGCAAAGCACTGCGCGCACGCGTTGTTGACGGTGCCGCCGTAGCCCGGCAGACACGAGCAGTTGCCCATGTAGCTCGAGAGCGGCGGCGACGTGCTGTGGTCGGGGCAGTTGTTGAGGACCCCCGTCCAGCACCAGGTGCCCATGGCGCACGGCTTGCACACGGAGTTGTTCACGCCCTCGTACCCGCGGTCGCAGAAGCACGACAGCGCGCTGGGCGACTCCTTGGGGGATACCGCGTTCGCCGTGCAGGGCACGAGCGCCAGGCCGCCGGTGCAGAAGAAGTTGGGCGGACACACCACCGGAACGTCGCCGCGGCTGAGGGTGTAGTATCCGGGGTTTGCGACGCAGTCCACGACCGCGCTGGAGCGAGAGGGCGCAGAGGAGTGATCAGGGCACAGGCTGAGGTTTCCGCTCTTGCAGTAGGTGTTGAGCCCGCAGAGCGCGCACGCGGTGCCGTTGTCTCCGACGTACCCCGACAAGCACTGGCACTTACCCAGCAGCGCGGCGCCGTAGCCCGTGGTGGAGTTCTCCGGGCACTCCAAGGACATGTTCAGGTTGCCGCCGCCGCAGTAGGAGCCGGCTCGGCAGAGCGAGCAGGGGCTCGTTCCCACCTTGGAGCCGTCGCCGTAGTACCCCGCGGAGCAGATGCACTGGTTCTGCGTCCAGGACTGCGGCTCGGAGTAGCTGTTGGTGGGGCAGGTGTTCTTCACATTCGCGATGCACCACGACGCCGCGGGACAGGGCAGGCACGCCGTGCCGTTGGGCGCGAGGTAGTAGCCCGAGTCGCACGTCCACGGGCAGTTGGTCTCCGTGGTCCCAGGGCCGTGGTACGTGGCGCCCGTGGCGGGGAGAACCGTGCAGGGCAGCGGCGCCGTGCCGACCGTGGCGCAGAACTGGCCCACGGGGCATGCGACACACGTGCTGGGCTCGGTCGCTCCCTCCGCCACGGAGTACATACCCACGCTGCAGAACGTGGCGTCGTTCAGCGAGGTGGCGGCGGTGAGGTTGCCGTATTTTCCGGGGGGGAATGGCACGCACTTGGAGGCAAGCGTTGACCTGGAGTCGGTATTGTACGTCCCCGGCGCACACGCCACCGCGCTGGAGGAGATGGAGGGGCAATAATAGCCCGGAACGCACTGAATGCACGTGGCCATGGCGGCGGCGCCAATAGCGAGGGAGTAGGACCCGTTGGGGCACGCCTGGCAGGAATCGGCCGCGACGGCCTCCGTGACCGTGCCGTAGTACCCGGCGAGGCATTTGCAGTCGAGCGGGTTGGACGATCCATTGCTCCCCGTGAGCGAGTGCGGGGGGCAGGGCTGCGGCACGGAGGCTGTGATGTCGCACCCGGCGCACCCGGAGCACACGTTGTAGGTGTCAAACCCGGTGATGGACGAGCACGAGGGATACGATGTGGCACCCGGAATTACAAAGAAAAGAAGCACTCCCACAGAGGACTTCATCCGTGCCCATTCAAGGGCCTATTGTTATATACCCGTTTCAAATCACTTTCACATGCCCTTCGTGCTCGATCTCGTCCGGCGTGATCCGCACCAAGATGCAGTCCGCCGCGATGATACACTCCGCGCCCATGCTTCCTTTGCGAACAGCCCCCAGCCGCAGAACCCCCAACCCCGCCAGCAGGCACCCCACCACGATGCCGGCCGTCATCGCCCCAGAAACGCCCCCGTTGCTCGTCGCCGCTGGGCCTTTGATGGGGGCAGGCGGGCCTTTGATGGCGGCAAGCAACTCGCTGACGTCGGCCAGCACCCCGTTGTCCACTTGCACGTTCTCCCTGTACGTGTACGACAGCTCCTCAGAACCCAACGTCAGGGTATACGAGATGTTGCTCGCTATCGGCTCCTTGCTCACGATGCCAAACACAACGAAGTATCGCCCCAGCACCAGCAGGCGGCGGCGCCCGTCGTTGAACCCGGGACACACGCCGTTGGTGCAGTACACCGTGACGCCGCTCGGGTCCGTGATGGAGAGCACCACCGCGTCGCAGTCCCGGGCGCACCCGCTTTGATTGGCCACCTCCTTCACCAGGTACACGAGGTTCTCCTTGGTCACGACCGTGAGGTTCACCGGCATCGACACCTCAAGAACCGACGCGTACGATGTTGTCTGGGCCGGGATGCAGCGCCTGCCCGTGACGTCGAGCACGAAGCTGGAGTTGCACACGAGCGGCGCCGCGGTGGTGGGTGGCGCGGGGGTCCCCAGCGGCGCGGACGAGCCGGCCGGGCACATGTAGCCCACGGGGCATGGCAGCGGCGTGGACACGTTGCGCGGGCAATAAAACGTCGCAGGACACACGGCGGCGGCAGCGGACCCCCGGGCGCATATGAACCCCGCCGGGCACGGCGTCGGCGCGGACGACCCCACCGGGCACATGTCGCCCGCGGAGCATTCCACCGGGTCGAGCAGCGGGTCCACGCAGAATGAGCCCCCTGGGCACGGCGCGGGCGCGGCGGTTCCCTCCGGACACTGCGTCCCCGGTCCGCACGCTGCGGGCTCCGCGCTGCCGTTGCCGCACGCGAACCCAGGCGGACACACGGTCCCCACGGATGACGCGGCGGGGCAATAAAACCGCTGTGGGCACACCAATGCGACGCCCGCCGGGCACACGAACCCCGCCGGACAGGCAACCGGCTGCGACGCGTTGTACACGCACGCCGTGGCCGCTGGGCATGGGGTGGGCGTATCCGAGCCTGGCGGGCAGAAGAAGCCATCGCCGCACGGCCTGGGAGGGACAATGGTCCAGTTCACAGAGCACAGATACCCACCGGGACACAGCTCAAACACACTCCCGTGCCACACCCCGGGCAGCGGGAACGCGGCGGCGTTGGTGCAACGATACCCGACAGGACAGGCCACGGGAGAGTTCCTATCCCCCCACGGACAGAACTCCTCGCCCACGCACGCGAGGCACTCAGTGCGGTTCCGCTTAAACCCTGCAAAGCACAGGCAGTCATCAATCCCAGCGGCACCCGTTCCGTTCGTCCACGAGTTAGACGGACACCCCCGCGCAAACGTGGCCTGCAGCACACAGCTCTCGTTGCAACCCCCGCAATACGGGCATTCCTCTAACGTGTCAAATGTCTCGACCACAAACCCTGCCAGCATAAGCACCAGCCAATGCAAACGCCTCAGCATGGCACACATCCACAGAGCGTCTTTAATACGCGCTTAAGGTCCACGCAAACCACGAGCCAAGGCCTCGTCGATCACCTCCAGCAGCTCCGCCTTCCAGCTCAGCGGCACGGTCCGCCGCCACACCCGACCCCTGGCATGCAGGAGCACGGTGTAGCACGCGGTCTCCGCGGCGTATGTGACCGCCAGTCTGCAGCACGCGTGCAGGCTGACACTCACGACCTCAATGTGCTCCTGCTCCCATTCGTAGCCCGAGCTCCTGCGAACAGGGTACCAGCGGCATCGATTGCCCCCCTGATAGCACTGATCCCAGAAGTAACCAACCGCCTCGTCCAACGCATCCTTCTCGCGCACGACTCTCAGGCGCAGAACATCATCCCACAGCTCCTCCGGGACACTCTTCTGCCCGAGAACAGACCGGACGAGCAGCTCGCGATGCAGCGCCATTTTTTTCTCCTTCTTATCCAACCGCAAAATAAAAACAATGGTCCGCATCCCTGCCGGCGAAGCACACCACATGACAACCCCGCGCCGACAGATCTTCCAAACAATGCAATCCGTGGGAAACGTGCGCATCCGGATTACGAGCGACGAGCCCGTGATGATGTGGGCGCAGACAGTGCAGAGCGAATGGGATTTCTTCCAATGCGAGATCGAGGACAGCGACGAGAACATCGCCCCTCTGAAAAATACCGCCACGATGACCGGCCTCCAGCGCCTGTACGTGCTCGCGGACACCATCTCGTCGGAGATCACCTCGCAGTCCAACATGCGCATCTTCAGCCCGGAGGACGGAATCGTCTTCATCCACGGCGCCGACTGATGGCGGTCCTCCCAAACAGGATGCACGTCTCCGCGGCGCGGCGAATCTGCACGTCCATGCACGCAAGACGGACCTGCAGATCCAGCAGCACGGCCTTGAGCCCATCTTGAGAATAAAGCGCATCCACCTCGCCGTACTCCTTCCGCGCCTCGTCCAGCTCCGTTTCCATCCGCAGACACGCGGCCCGCATCGCCACCGCCAACGTGCTCGGTCCGCTGCCCCTGGCGCGCGCGAGCTCCACGTTGTAATCCGCATCATCCCGCTTGCAGACCGCGCGCTGCTCCAGCTTCTCGAGCTGCAGAAGCCGCACCCGCAGCGCCGCCACCTCGCGATGGGCCTTTATGTCGCACGCCGGCGCCGTCCAGTCCTGCCACGTGCCCACATGCACGCCGATCTTCTCGAGCTGCGCGCGATGGAGGTCGAAGGTGTGCCTGAGATCGAACAGCGTGAAGGACCTCTCGTTGAGCAAGCCGTCCATGGCGGAAACCTGCTGCTTGAGGTCCCCAAACGCGTTCCGCGCGCTCTCGGCGGCCTCCTTGGGCGTGGCGCCCTTCTCCATTCGCAGCTCGGCGATGTCCTTTTTGCAGAGGTGAAGGCGCTTCCTCCAATACCCCTCGGCATACACAGACGCCTTGCAGCGCTCCGCGTTCAGGACAAACGCTATGTTGACGTCCAGCGCAGGCGGCGGTTGCAGCATTCGCTCCGTGGCTGCCACACGGCGACCGAGCTCATCGCGCTCTGCGACCAGCCTGGAGTCGGTGGTTTTCGCGGGCACGACCTCCTCCTCAACAGCGCAAAAGTCGTGCTCACCAGTTTCCGTCACCACTCGCGTGTCCATCGAGTGAATGAACGCCCACACCCGTCGGCTCTGCCGGTGCGTTCGGAGCGGGTAGCACCGCAGCCCTTCCCCGACCAGCTTCGCATAGAACTCGCCGACCTGCGCCGTTCGCACCAAACCGTCCACCTCCAAGTACATGTCCACCTCCCCAGACTCCTTGTTGCACGCCACGCACTGGTAGCGCACACGGCCGCACGGAAGCGAGTCTGTGTGCAGCACGAGCGCCAGGTTCGGAAGCTTGCACTGGACGTGGAAGCGGCGTCCCTGCATGAAGCGCGTGTCTGCCATTTTTTTTCTGATATATAAAGGTCACGAATCTCTTTTTCTAAAAATAGCCCGAATGCCCATTTCGCTTGCGCCTGTCGATGTTCTCCGCGCCGTGGCGAAGCAACTCAGCCCCGATGAGCTCCTGCTCTATCGCGCTACATGCAGGGCGTTTAGGAAGATCGTGCCCATCCAGTCCATCCTACCGGGCTTTGACGAGAACACGCTCAAATGGATGGTGCACGGATTCAACACGGAATGGAACCACACGATGGACACCGCCGACCTCCGCATTCGATACCGCGAGCTTCCCCTGGGGGTGGACGTCGCAGGCCGCAACATCGCTGACAAAAGAATCGGCGACGGCTCCGCTTACACAACGAACGGCACGTACGAGATGCATATTCGCAAGTACGACGGGAATCTGATCGCGTACAAGAATCCCGGAGACGAAGCCAAAGACCCGCTCTACCAACTGTCCCTGGAGAAGCCGTGGCCTCTGATACACGACCGCATGCTGTGCGCCGTGGAGTACTTCGACCTCGGGTTCCTCGTGGTCACGCATGCGCTCAATTTCTTTGTCATTCCCATCGAGAAAACCGACATAAAGATGGCCGCTTCGTATGAAAAGGTTCTTACGCAGCCGCCCCAGCAGAAGCTGGAGATGAAGAACTTCAGCAAATTTCACCCGCGCCTCAACTGCATCAAAAGGTGCCTGTACCAGGTGAACGGGGACCTCTGGATTCTGACCGATCACGAGGCAAACAAGGACCTGGGATCGCTCATCTGGGTGCACGACGGGGTGTTTGAGTTTGTGCAATCCCACATCATGGACATCCATGTGCAAGACGACGTGGTGATCATGCTTCAGACCAACGGCACGATGTACACGCGCGGCACCGACGGAAAGAAAAGGAAGATCGACGTGTTCGGGAACGGGAAGATCGCGGCCTTCGCCATCACGCTCGACCTCCGCTGCATGTGGGTGCGCTTCAACAACCAGCTTCTCATCCGCCGCGGCGAGCCGTTCATCCTGCCAGTGGGCAACGCCAAGGACACGGAGTCAATCCCTAGGCTCAAGGCTCTACTCGAGCGCGCCGAGCGTCGCATTGCCCGTCTGACCCGCGGGGTCGAATAAAGCACACACAAAGCATATTCTATTCGTAACAACGCGCGGCGACACTTTGGTCGGGCGAGGCAGCCAGCGGCGGCATACAGGCGCGCTCCTTAAGAGTCGGCCAGGCGATAACAGAAACGATCCAGGGAAGAAGGGTAGACCAAACACTCCAGGGAGGATGCCACGCCCTCACGAAGGGAATACTCCTGTGGCAAGATGAACGTAGCCAGGGAAGGAGGGCACACAGCGGTCTGGCAATAAGCCTCTGTCATCTTGAAGTAACCCCCATACAAAGCGCCAAACACTCGAAGCTCGTGCTCGGTCCTGGTCGTTGTAGCGACACAGAAGATCACCAGCTCTCGCACGGCAGTGAGAGGGATGTTGCGCGGCTGATCAAGCATCCGGCCAGGACCGTTTGGAAGGACAATGGGATAGTCGTTGCACAACTGCACCCACATTAATGAATCCTTCACCCTAGTATGCTGCGTCGACTTCACATACAATGCCCGGAGAGGATCGAGTTTCATCTGATTGCGGAATGCCCGAAGGTACTTATCACAGAACCCCCCCCACACCTCTTTGAAACTCCAGAAGATGTGGTTCTCGTGCCTGACGTCTTGCACAAAGCGGTGAGCAAACTGGCTTGCAATCTCCAGGGCGACATCCAAGCCCGCGCAAGGGCTGGCCAACCGCTCTTCTGGAATACAATCCACAGCCAGCGCAGCCACGACAACAGTCATGCATGTAGGCATCTTCGCATCAAGCATTTTCAGGTATGCCACAACGGCGCGTCCCAGGCGAGAGCCAAGTGCGATACCATACACCGTGTCTATTGCATCAGCCCTCTCCCTAGTATAGGGGATCGGATCCAACTTGGTACCCATTGTGAGGTTGAAATTATTGACGACATCCCGTCGCTCCTGCGTCATCCACGGTTCCACGCCAAAAGGCATCACATCGTGAAAATCATTAACAACAAGCAAGTCCAGCGACAGGTCCTGGTTGTATAATGTGACTTGGTTCCTCGCGCGCCACTTGTACACGAGACTGACCCGCGTTTGCAGCTCCGCTAAGCGATCCAGGAGCACCTCGAAGTTGGTACCAACAAACCGGACATCAATATCCGAACCCCAATTAGTCGGCCGGAACTTGCTGGATCCCGACAGCACAAACAGGGGAATTGGCTCCCCAGGTGGCATCAGCACCTGTTCTACCAGCTTTACGTTGTCACGATGCCACGCCATCTTCTCTGGCATCCTCTCCACACACTGGGAAAATGCATACACCACGCGGTCTGCATTTTTAAGGTACATCGGCTCACACGCAACATGATCAGCCATCACCTCTGCTTCGTGTCTTTTCGCCAACCAGCCATCCGCACTTAAATACTGGAACCCGTGCGCGCTAGGCATTCACGCGTTATATAAACCTACGGCAAAGGGCGTCACACCATGCTGCTCGCACTTCTCCTTTGTGTTATCACACCAACCCACGCCACCCCGCGAGCCGTGGTCACCTTCGCCTCCGCTGCACTCAACACACCCGCCATCACACCCACCCCCGAGAACGTCACAGAGGTTAAGCGCTACGGCCGGCGGTTGGTTGTGCACCTCGGGCGGGACATGGTTGCTGCCGACAGCGAATGGCTAGGGGCACAGTTCCACGGGAGCGCACTCAGCGTGGAGCCGGACACACTGGTCTCCATCGACGGAGGGGACGAGGCGTCGCCGCTTGAAATCGTCGAGTTCGACAACGTGCCGTACAGCGTAAACGAGCCCGGGGTGACCCAGGCACCACCGAGAGAAGACGATCGAACAGCAGCTGACACGGAAGAATCCACCACCGACGACGAGCCGCAGACCACAGAAGAGGACGCCACGCCGTGGAACCTCGACGACAGCGAGCCGTACGGCCTGCACATCCAGCAGCTCCGCAAAACCACCGCTGGTAACGCCACCGTGGCCATCCTCGACAGCGGCCTCGCGGCGGCAGGGGTCAACGAGTGGAGGCCCGCGGGCGGGTTTGACTTCATCTCCTCGCCTGACTACTCCAACGATCAAACCGGCAGGGACATCAACTACACAGACCCTGGCGACAGCGGTCCCGGATGCCCCTCACCGTCTTGGCACGGCACACGCGTGGCGTCGGTGGTTTACCAGATTGCGCCGGCGGCCGAACTCGTGATCCTCCGCGTACTGGGCCGGTGCGGCACGGGGTTCGCAAACGACGTCACCGACGCCATCGTCTGGGCCGCGGGCGGCGTGATCAACGGCGTGGAGATCAACACGCAACCAGCGCGCATCATCTCCATGTCGTTCGCCGGGGAAGGGCCATGCCCCTCGTACCTGCAGTCCGCGGTGAACACGGCGGTGAGCGCTGGAGCGGTGCTGGTGGCCGCGGCAGGGAATCAGGGGAAGGATGCGGCGGGCTACTTTCCAGGGAACTGCCAAGGGGTGGTTGCTGTTGGGGCCTCCACAAGGGATGGAAGGATAGCAGAGTACAGCAATTTCGGGCCTACGGTGGATTGGTACGCTCCAGGTGGAGACAGCAAAAACCCTATACTGACAACCACAGCCATGAATCAGGTGCTGGTTCCGTATCAAAGCACAGGAACGAGCTTTGCAACACCGCATGTCTCTGGGTTGTTTGCTTTGCTCAGTCGATCACAGATCGTGTATACTCAAAACGCTAATGTCACGTGTTCACAGTACCAAACCACCAGCACAGCTCCGTTCAACTGCAAGGTAACAGCAGCACTGAAACAGGTATACACCAGATCAGCTGCACTTACAGACACACCTGCTTCCAACCCAATGGTTTCTGCACAAGGAGGTCAGTGGTGTTACATAAACAACCATGCTCAGTATTGCCCAGCTGGATATTCAGTGGACTGTCAGAATCAAATATGTGAGGCTTGCAGCCCAGGCCACTACACCCAAGCAACATGCCCCTGGTCAGATAAGTGTGGAGCTTACGATGACTACTGTGAAAGTTGCCAGCCAGGAGCATACGCCCCCAATTCGTACTCCACAGAATGCACACCATGTCCCGTGAACACATATCAAGACGGAACAGGAGCAGCAGCATGCAAATCATGCAGCTCTGGGTTCTATGTAAATCCTGCTAGAACAGGTATAACCACATCAGCAGCATGCACATCTTGTCAGAAAGGCACAGGAGGCGATGTTGTATTTAGCTTAACATCTGCAGGAATTGAAACCACATTCCCATCAATTCTATTTGCAACATGCAGTGCATACAACTATGATTCAGCCACCTGGACATTCAGAGAAATGATCAATGGGCTGCCATGCTACACATGCAACACTGGACAGAACTGGTTCTACTGGTATGAACCAAGCCACTATATGGTAGGCCAATTTCCTGGTGGTGGTGGTTTAGACAAAAACGAAGTAACACCTGGACGTGTTCAGGCTTTGATTTCCAAATTTAATGGAGCAGGGTGTTATTTCTGCCCGCTCGGGAAATTCAGCTCAACAAATAGTGCAACAACATGCACACCATGCTCTATAGGATCTTTTGCAACTGCCATTGGCGCCACTGCGTGCAGCACATGTACAGCTGGCACCTCCACACCAGCAGCGGGCGCCTCAGCTTGCACTGCCTGCCCAGCTGGCCAATCCAGCACAACCGGCAACCCCTGCGCCAACTGTCTAGCTGGCACCTACACATCCAGCACATCCAGTGGCTCCTGCCAGAGCTGCTCGGCAGGCTCGTACAGCGCCATCAGTGCAACTGCGTGCATCGTGTGCCAGCCAGGGTTTTACACAGGAGACCTGGTCACACCATGCGTAAGGTGTGAAGCAGGAAAATGCTGCACGGCAGCGTCGCTGACAGCGCCCAACATGGGGTCAGGCACCAATGTCCCATGCCCAATTACGAAATACTGTCCTCTGCAATGCGCTGATCCCACCATATGCCCCGCGGGCTCCCAATGCAATACGGGGTCCTCAGCGCCCGCAGACTGCTCAGCAGGCACATACTGCAATCAAGGCACCGGAGCCGCAGGGACCGACTGCACCATGGGCAATTACTGTCCCGTAAGGTCTCCCGCTCCAGTGCCATGCCCTGAAGGTACATTTTCCGCCACCAAGAAGCTGTCAGCGGTCTCAGAGTGCGGCAGCTGTGGTACGGGCAAGTACAACCCCCAAACAGGGCAAACAATCTGCCAAGACTGTCCCTCAGGCACCTACATGAGCGGTACCGGCGCCACTGGTTGCAAAGTGTGTACGTGGGGTACATACAATTCAGACACAGGCAAGTCCAGATGCAATGCCTGCGAGGCAGGGAAGTACGCCTATTACACGGCAATGTCGGCCTGTGACAGTTGCCCATCTGGAACATCCAGCACGGCAACTGGCGCCGCATCAGCCACGGTATGCACAACGTGTGCTGCTGGATCATACTCCACAACACCCGCCTCACAGTGGTGCACAAGCTGTGACAAGGGAACGTATGGCTCGATTATCGGTAAAACCACCAAGGCAGCAGCTTGCACCGACTGCAACGCAGGATATGAAGCCCCACGCGAAGGAATGACTGCGTGCACGCCATGCCCAGCTGGAAAATATGCAGCCACCAGAGGCACTCGCGATTGCGCATCATGCATCAATCAATATTCGCTTGGCGGAGCATCACAATGCACATCTTGCAACGCCACACCGTGCAATGAGGGATCCTTTAGACCCCCCTGTCCTCCTGACTCAGACCCGCCGTGCACCAGCTGTCCTGTTATTGCACACTGCACTTACCCCACCAGCACATGCGACATTGGTGGTGTCCCCACCTGCACGTGCGACGACGGGTTCGAGCTGGTCGGCGGCGCGTGCGTGCCGTGCGCGGATGGGTTCTTTAAGAACAAGGCCTACCCAGAGTGCAGGGCGGTTGGCAACCCCATTTGCGACGCTGGCTACTTCAAAGTCCCTGGCAACCCAACCAACCAAGCCTCCTGCGTCCCCTGCCCTACCCTCCCGCCCAACACGGTGTTCGACGCTGTCTCGGGCGCGCCGTGCGCGTGGCAGTGTGGGCCAGGGTTTGAGGGATCTGTTTAAGACCAGTGCAATACATTGCTGTTGAACCATATAAAACTACCCATCACTACAGTAAATGCATGCGTCTTATCTTGATATGTATACTATTGTTGTGTAATACAACACATGGTGCAGAACCAAGACAGCTGTGCACTTCTGGAAATTCTTGCATACCAGGAACATATAAGCTGGTAATAAATCCTTACTGCAGTATACCTTACAGTTATAGTGTAGGATTTCTGTGTCAAGAATGTGACATAGGCACTTATCTCTCAACTAGCACCACCCTAACTGTGTGTGATTCATGTCCAACAGGCCAGTATGGCTCAGAAATTGGCGCTACAGCGTGCTCAGTCTGCACACAGGGCACATACAGCAGCACAACAGGCTCAACTGTTGCATGCCAAGCATGCCTGGTTGGTTCTTATCAATCTGGAAGTGGTGCAAGTGTATGCACATCATGTTCAGCTGGCAAATACAGAAACGCCATATCGTATCCAGTAAACCTGTATGGGTTCACAGAACTTTGCGAAACTTCATACTACAAGTACATTGGGGACGACTGGACAGGATATCCTATGTACGGCTGTGTAAACGGAACGGGATACATCAGAGCAAGTCAAGCAAACAATGTATGGTACTGGCAACTTGGCACATCATACAGTGGTTTTGTACGGTCGTTTGGAGAACCAACAGTTCAGACTCTGTTGTCTGTAAGCACCTATGTTGACTGGTGCTACTCGTGCTCAACAGGCACATACAGCTCGGCGATAAGAGCATCTTCAGCGTCGACATGTGTACCTTGCTCTGGTGGGTCCTATGGAAGCACTACATCACTCACAAAATGTACTCAATGCTCACAAGGAATGTTCTCCCCTGAAGGCGCTACAGCATGCTCAACGTGTCTCGCCGGCACCTACGGCCACGCGCCCGGCATCAGCGCCTGCACGACCTGCACCAGAGGATCGTACTCCTCATCCACGGGCAAGCAAGCCTGCACCGCCTGCGACTTCGGCTTCTACACGACCGCTACGCGCGCCACCACCTGCGTGAGCTGCGCCGCCGGCACCTACGCCTACCTCACGGGCTCGACAACCTGCACGCCGTGCCCGAACGGGGCCGGGAGCTTCCCCGCGGCGAGAGCGTGCGTCACGTGTGTTTAATAAGGACGATAGTACGAAACCCCCTGGGTCGCGCGGAGGCTGTCCACGGTGCGGCGCAACGCGGCGACGTCCTCCTCGCTGTCGGTGCGGGCCTGGCGCGCGAAGTCCAGGTCCGACGTGAGGCGGTCGACGGCGGCGCGGCTGCTCGCGAGGTTGCGCTCGAGGATCGTGCGGGTGCGATCGGCGGCGGTGAGCTCCTCCTGCAGGGCGCGGATCTGGCGGCGGTCCTCGTCGCGCTCCGCCCGAATCTCGTCCCGGACGTTCTGCTCGATGTCGCAGCGGAAGCGCATGAGCCTTCCCTCCTCCTTGCGGCGGATGTCTTTGAGCTGCGCCTGCAGCTTCTCGTCCACGTCCGCTGCGTGCGTCTCCTTCAGCTTCTCCATCGCGGCGTCCAGACCAGCGAGCTCCTTCGAGTGGTTGCTGATGGTGTTCTTGACCGCACGCTCGGACTGCTGCCTGACCATCGCCATCTCCCGGCGGTGGCGGCTTTCGACGGACTCGCGCGCGGCGGCACTCGCCTGCTCCTGGACAGCGAGCTGCTTCGTGAGGCTCTCCGTCTCCTTGGCCACGTGCTCACCCGCCGCCGAGAGCACATCAGACGCGACGGCCCCCATTATCTCGCGCACCCTCACCTCGAACGAGGGCGAGGAGCGGGCGACGGTGCGGGCGGCTTTGTTGGGCGAGGAGGCAAGCTTGCTCAGCATGTGTGGTTGCGGAGTTCTACAGCAAGGGCCTTTTATATCGCTGGTGCTTGTTTTTGTCTTTTATTTCTCATTTTAAGCCCACCCGGGCAATGCCATCGCACGCACTAATTATAACAGAATCACATGAAAGTCAAAGTGAACACCATCACCGTCGCCGTTGGAATCCTGTGCGCTCTATCTATTATCATGTATCTCCTGCCACAGCCCACAGCCACGGTCCATCGCTGCCCTGTTGATGGCTCCGAAGTGCGGCGGGGCATGTGGACCACACCATACCAGAACGCACGGTCCGTGCAACTCTCTCACGCAACCGAGCACCCGAAGCAATACTACCCGTCCCACACAGATCTAATCAAGCACCTGCACCACGGCAAGAATCCGTACGCCGACCTGCCTGCTGATGACCGTGCAGATCTGGAGCGGTATCGATCGTATGCCCAGATAGCGGCGCCTGCCATCCACGCCATGGTTCGCAAGCACCTCCGCAGCGCCCCTCGCTTCATCGTTGAGGTGGGATCCTTCATTGGCAGCGGAGTGGTCTACGCGTGGGCGCCGTTGGTTAAGGGACACGGCGGCGCGATCCTCTCCGTCGACTCGTGGCTGGGAGACGTGAACATGCGTCTTATCAAAGAATTCGACTACATGGAGCTCGAGCACGGGGTTCCGATCATCAGCAGGCGGTTTCTACAGCGCATGGCGCGCGAGGGGTTAAACAACACAGTCATACCGCTGGCACTTCCATCGCTCGTCGGTCTCCGCGCGCTCTCCATTTTCAACTGGATCATAGACATCATCTACGTCGACGCTGCACACGAGCAGGGCGAAACCTACGCGGAGCTCACCATCGCATACCAGCTACTCCGCGCGGGTGGACTCATCATGGGCGACGACTACGACGATGCCTTCCCCGCCGTCGTGCATGATGTGGACATGTTTGCGGCCGACCATAATGCGACGATCATCACCTTTGCAAGGAACCAATGGCTCGTTCAAAAACAATGAACGCAACTATGCTTCATTATTCCAGCGCTTGCGCCCCTCCTCCTCCCCCCACAGCATCTCGTGCCAGAGCACATGCCGCGGGAACTCCTCCACCGGGGCGAAGGCGCACACGAGGTCCGCGGTCAGCGCGCCCATCCCAGCGTCCGCCCCGAGCCGGCGGTGGAGCGCCATGGCGAGCGCGAGCCGACGATCGGTAATGTCATCCACATGGGTGTGAAGGAGCGTCTGCACGAAGAGCATCGTGTTAATGAAGCAAACCTGCTGCTTCTCCTCGCGCATGTCGCTGATGACGCCCGGGAGAGCGCTGAGGCTGAAATCGACGAGCCCGCGCTCGATCACCAGCCTCGAAATCACGGTCGCGTCCGTGCTGGTGTGGTGCTGCGGCGCGATCACGAAGTACGTGGGGCCGTAGTTCGCGCTGAACGATGAAATCTGCGTGCTGATGTTGTTGATCAGCTTCCAAGGGCGCGACTCAAAAGAAACTCTCTGCCTCGTCATGTTCACGCGGCATCCCTGCGCGACTTTCTGGTACCGCATGAGGGTGTCCAGCCTCCTGGCAGCCTCGATCGCGCGCTCGATCCGCCGAAGGTACTCCTCCTTCGATGCAACCGCCTCCAGCTGCAGGATCGCGCAGAGGTCGTAGAACGCGCGCTTCATCGAATTCTCGGGAGGCACGAAGCAGGGGAGCTTGGTGATCCACCGCTCGGGCAGCTTCCCAGGATACACCGCTGTCATGCGCAGC
>SESG01024144.1_pt1 | contig 28549 bp, 29 predicted proteins | sample 3171421 | NCBI WGS metagenome assembly SESG01 (sample SAMN10866946, study PRJNA518727) | freshwater metagenome | biome: subpolar coniferous forest; feature: holomictic lake; material: water; isolation source: holomictic Lake 227, 6 m and 8 m depth | place: Canada: near Kenora, Ontario | collected...
GACGTGGTCTCGGTGGCCTCCTTCATCGGCGCCGACGGCACGAACCCCACGCCGAACAGCGGCCGGCTCTCCATCTCGCTGAAGCCCCGGGAGGAGCGGAAGGCGGACGCCGAGGAGATCATCGCGCGGCTCCGTCCCCGGCTCGCCGAGGTCTCCGGGATCGCCCTCTACCTGCAGCCGGTGCAGGACCTCCAGATCGACACGCGGGTGAGCCGTACCCAGTACCAGTACACGCTGGAGGACGCCGACGCGGCGGAGCTGGAGCAGTGGGGCCCGAAGGTGCTCGCGCGCCTCCAGTCCCTGCCTCAGCTCCGCGACGTGGCGAGCGACCTGCAGGCCGCCGGCCTCCAGGCCCGGCTCACCATCGACCGGGACACAGCCTCCCGGCTCGGGATCCTCCCGCAGGCCGTGGACGACGTGCTCTACGACGCCTTCGGCCAGCGCCAGGTCTCGACCATCTTCACCCAGCTCAACCAGTACCGGGTGATCCTGGAGGTGAAGCCGGAGTTCCAGCAGGACCCCCAGGCGCTGGCCCACATCTACGTGCCCACCACGGGCGGGGATCAGGTGCCGCTCTCGGCCTTCACCCACTTCGAGCCGGCGCGCACGCCGCTCGCGGTGAGTCACCAGGGCCAGTTCCCGGCGGCCACCATCTCCTTCAACCTCGCTCCGGGCGTCTCCCTCGGCCAGGCGGTAGACGCCATCCACGGCGCCGAGCGGGCGATCGGGATGCCCCCCAGCGTGCGCGCGCAGTTCGTGGGCACCGCCCAGGCCTTCCGGGAGTCGCTCGCCACGGCGCCCATCCTCATCCTCGCCGCGCTCATCACCGTCTACATCGTGCTGGGCGTGCTCTACGAGAGCTACATCCACCCGATCACGATCCTCTCCACCCTCCCCTCGGCCGGCGTGGGGGCGCTGCTCGCGCTCCTCCTGCTCCGCATCGACTTCAGCGTCATCGCCCTCATCGGCGTGGTGCTGCTCATCGGGATCGTGAAGAAGAACGCCATCATGATGATCGACTTCGCGCTCGAGGCGGAGCGGGAGCGGGGGGCGAGCCCCGAGGAGTCTATCTACCAGGCCTGCCTGCTCCGCTTCCGCCCCATCATGATGACCACCATGGCGGCGCTGCTCGGTGGCCTGCCCCTCGCGCTCGGCACCGGCACCGGGTCGGAGCTGCGGCGGCCGCTCGGCATCTCCATCGTGGGCGGTCTGCTCATCTCCCAGCTGCTCACCCTCTACACGACGCCGGTCGTCTACCTGTACATGGACCGGCTGGCCCGCTGGCTGAAGCGGTGGAAGGCGACGAGGGGCGCACCGGCCCCCGACGGGAGCCCTTGAACCTCTCCGAGCCATTCATCCGCCGGCCGGTCGCGACCTCTCTCCTCGCGACGGCGATCCTGCTGGCGGGCGCGGCGGCCTTCACGCAGCTCCCGGTCGCGCCGCTTCCCCGCGTGGACTTCCCCACCATCTCGGTGAACGCCAACCTGCCGGGGGCGAGCCCGGAGACCATGGCCTCGGCCGTGGCCACGCCGCTGGAGCGGCGCTTCGGGCGCATCGCCGGCCTGGCCGAGATGACCTCGGTGAGCTCGCTCGGCGCGGTGGGCATCACGCTCCAGTTCGACCTGGACCGGGACGTGGACTCCGCCGGGCGCGACGTCCAGGCGGCCATCAACGCGGCCATGGGGGACCTGCCCCCCAACCTTCCCAGCCGTCCGGGCTACCGGAAGGTGAACCCCTCCGACGCGCCCATCCTGATCCTCTCCCTCACCTCCACGACGCTTCCGCTCTCCCGGATCTACGACGTCACGAACTCCATCCTGGCCCAGAAGATCTCGCAGGTGCCGGGCGTGGGGCAGGTCTTCGTCGGGGGTGGCCAGACACCGGCGGTGCGCGTGCAGGTCGATCCGGCCGCGCTGGCCGGACTGGGGATCGGCCTGGAGGACGTGCGCTCCCTGCTCGCCAAGTCCACGATCGACTCGCCCAAGGGCTCGCTCGCCGGACCGGTCCAGTCGCAGAGCATCGCCGCCAACGATCAGCTCCCTCGCGCCGAGCTCTACCGGCCCCTGATCCTGGCCTACCGGAACGGCGCCGCGGTGCGGCTCGGCGACGTGGCCACCGTGATCGACGGGGTGGAGAACGCCCGCGTGGCGGCCTGGACCGACGGGGTCCGGTCGGTCTCGATCTTCGTGCGTCGCCAGCCGGGCGCCAACATCATCGAGGTGGTGGACCGGGTGAAGGCGCTCCTCCCCGAGCTGACCCGGTCGGTCTCCCCCGCCATCGACTGGCACGTGGCGCTGGACCGCAGCCAGACCATCCGGGCCTCGGTGCGCGACGTGGAGTTCACGCTCGTGCTCTCCATCCTGCTCGTGGTGCTGGTGGTCTTCGTCTTCCTGCGAAGCGCCTGGGCAACCCTCATCCCGAGCGTGGTGGTGCCCCTCTCCCTCGTGGGCACCTTCGGGGCGATGCACCTCTTCGGCTACAGCCTGAACAACCTCTCCCTCATGGCGCTCACCATCGCCACCGGGTTCGTGGTGGATGACGCCATCGTGGTCACGGAGAACGTGACCCGCTTCATCGAGGCCGGGGAGTCGCCGCACGCCGCAGCCATCCGGGGGGCCCGCCAGATCGGCTTCACCATCGTCTCCATCACGGTCTCCCTGCTGGCGGTCTTCATCCCCATCCTGCTCATGGGCGGCATGGTGGGGCGGCTCTTCCGCGAGTTCGCGGTCACACTCAGCGTGTCGATCGCCATCTCGGCGGTCATCTCGCTGACGCTCACGCCCATGATGTCGGCACGGCTTCTCAAGGCCCGGAGCGAGGAGCGGCACGGCCGCCTCTACCTGCTCACCGACCGGTTCTTCCAGTGGATGGTGGACGGGTACGGGCGGGGCCTCTCCTGGGTCCTCGACCGTCAGCCGCTCATGCTGGGCGTGACCGTGGCCGCCGCCGCTCTCACGGTGGTCCTCTACGTGATCGTGCCCAAGGGGCTCTTCCCGCAGCAGGACACCGGGATCATCTCGGGCACCTCCGACGCACCGCAGGACATCTCCTTCCCGGCCATGCGGGAGCGGCAGGAGTCCTTGAACCGGGTGGTGCTCGCCAACCCCAACGTCGCCCACATGGTCTCCTTCATCGGGGGAGGCGGGGCGGCGCCGAACAACGGCTTCTTCTTCGTCCAGCTGAAGCCCCGCTCGCAGCGGAACGCCTCGGCCGACCAGGTCATCGGGCAGCTCCGCCCGCAGCTCGCGAAGGTGCCGGGGATCGCGCTCTACCTCCAGTCGGTGCAGGACGTCCGCGTGGGGGGGCGCATGTCCCGGACGCAGTACCAGTACACGCTCCAGGACGCCAACCTCGAGGAGCTGAACGAGTGGGCGCCCCGCGTCTTCGAGAAGCTGCGGTCCCTCCCGGAGCTCCGCGACGTCTCCTCCGACCAGCAGACCAACGCCCTGCAGCTCAGCCTGACCATCGACCGGGACACGGCGTCGCGGCTCGGCATCCTCCCCCAGGCGGTGGACGACGCGCTCTACGACTCCTACGGGCAGCGGCAGGTGGCCACCATCTACTCGCAGCTCAACCAGTACCGCGTCGTGCTGGAGGTGAAGCCCGAGCTGCAGACCGAGCCGCAGGCGCTCGACCGGGTCTACGTGCGCTCCTTCTCCGGAGCCCAGGTCCCGCTCGCGGCCATCGCCAGCTACCGCACCGAGCGCACCCTCCTCTCCGTGAGCCACCAGGGGCAGTTCCCGGCGGTCACCCTCTCCTTCAACCTCGCCCCCGGGGTCGCGCTCGGCCCGGCCATCGACGCCATCCGCAAGGCGCAGGCGGAGATCCGCGTCCCGGCCAGCATCCGCGCCTCGTTCCAGGGCACGGCGCAGGCCTTCGAGCAATCGCTGGCCAGCCAGCCGCTCCTCGTGCTCGCCGCGCTCCTCGCCGTCTACATCGTGCTGGGCGTCCTCTACGAGAGCCTCATCCACCCCATCACGATCCTGTCCACCCTCCCCTCGGCCGGGGTGGGTGCGCTGCTCGCGCTGCTCGCCTTCCGGACCGAGTTCAGCGTCATCGCGCTCATCGGGATCATCCTGCTCATCGGGATCGTGAAGAAGAACGCCATCATGATGATCGACTTCGCCATCGAGGCGGAGCGGGAGCAGGGGCTCTCCAGCCGGGAGGCCATCTACCGGGCCTGCATCCTCCGCTTCCGCCCCATCATGATGACCACCATGGCGGCGCTGCTCGGCGGCCTGCCGCTCGCGCTGGGCGGCGGAACCGGCGCGGAGATGCGCCAGCCGCTCGGCATCGCCATCGTGGGAGGGCTCGTCTTCTCCCAGGCCCTCACGCTCTACACGACGCCGGTGGTCTACCTGTACCTCGACCGGTTCACCCGGCGGCGCAGGGAGCCCTCCGTCCCTACCGTTGCGGCAGGATCCCCAGCGTCAGCGCCATCTGGACGAGATCGGGGAGCGACTCCGCCCCCATCTTGGCCATCAACCTGACCCGGTGGACCTTCACCGTGTTCTCGGCGATCCCCAGCGCCGAGGCCCCCTCGCGGTTCGAGGCTCCCCGGACGACCTGCTCCAGCACCTCCCGCTCGCGGGGGGTGAGCGTCTCGAGGCGATTCCGGAGCGCCTCGTAGCGCACCGCTGCGGCCCCGTCGTCCTGGTTGCGCTGGAGCGACCTGCGAACGACCTCCAGGAGAAGCGGCGGATCGACGGGCTTCAGCAGGAAGTCGTCCGCCCCTCCCTTCATCGCCCGGACCGACGTGGGAACGTCTCCGTGGGCGGTCAGGAAGACCACCGGCACGAGGATGCGGCGGCGCCGGAGCTCCTCCTGCACCTCCGTCCCGGTGAGCGCGGGCATGCGCACGTCGAGCAGGATGCAGGTGGGCGGTGTGAACTGCGCGGCATGGAGGAACTCGAGCGGCGACGACCACTCGACCGCCTCGATCCCCGCCGCATCGAGCACCCGGGAGATGGAGCGGAGGACGACCTCGTCGTCGTCTACGACATGGACCTGCGCCATGACCCGGAATCCTACCGCGTTCCCGGTGGGGGCTGCATAATGCCCGCCGATGTGGAAGATACGAACCCGCTTCAAGGACCCGGATCAGGAACGACGCTTCCGGCTCGACGCGCTCGACGACGAGACGCGGCTCCTCACGGTCATCCAGGGGATCTGGGTCCTCATGTTCGCCGCCTTCGCCCGGAACGACTGGATCCTGCTCAGCGGCAGGCCCCTCGTCCTGGTGCTCTCGGGGCGCGCGCTGGTCGTGGCGGCGGGGCTCTGGCTCATCTGGCTCTTCCACCGGAGTCGGGAGCCGAGGCTCCGCGACGCTTCGCTGCTCGGGGTGATCCTGCTCGAGGTGGCCTTCGGGACCCTCATGAGCTCGACGCGGGTGACCACCATGGGTCCGCTCGTGGGGGTGAACGTCGTCGGCATCCTCACCTGCTGGGTGCTCCTCCCCCTCCCGAGCGCACTGCAGGCCGTCTCCGCGCTGGGCGTCACGGCGGGTGCGGTCGCCACCTACTTCCTCCACCGCCGGGCGCCGAGCGAGGTGGAGCTCGTCCGGGTGGTCCTGGAGCTCCTGCTCGCCAACGTCATCGGCCTCGCGGTCTCGGTCCTCACCCACCGGGAGCGGCGGGGACGGTACGCGGCCGTCCTCGCGGCGCAGGAGGCGGGGCGCTCGCTCGCCGATGCGCAGCGCGAGCTGGCGGAGTCGCGGTTGAAGGAGCTCCAGTCGCAGCTCATCCGGGTCCAGCGCGCCGGCGACCTGGGTTCGCTCTCGGTGACGCTGGCGCACGAGCTCGGCCAGCCCCTCACCGCCATCCGGAACAACGCGTACGCCGGGACGAGCTACCTGGACCGGGACCCGCCGGACCTCGACGGAGCCCGGTCGGCCCTCGGCGACGTGACCGCCGAGTCGGAGCGTACGGCCCAGATCATCCTTCGCATGCGCGACTACCTGGGGCGCGGAAAGGTCATCCGGGAGCGGGTCTCCCCCTCCGAGCTCGGGAGGGAGGCGGTCGCGATCGTCGAGCACGCGGCCCGGAACCGGGGGATCGACGTGCGCGTGGAGATCGGCCCCGACGCGCCCGACGTCGAGGGCGATCGGGTGCAGCTCCTGCAGGTCGCCGTCATCGCGCTCGTGAACGCCATGGACGCGGTCGCCGCGATGGAGGCCCAGCGCGTCGAGCTGTGGGCGAGACGGGGCGAGGGCTGCCTGGAGATGGGCGTCGACGACGCGGGGCCCGGCTTCCCCCCGGATGCGCTGGAGACGGTCTTCACTCCCTTCTTCACGACCAAACCCGACGGGATGGGCATGGGGCTTCCCATCGCTCGCACCATCGTCGAGGCCCACGGCGGGACCATCGCGGCGGGTGTCGCACCCGCGGGTGGTGCCCGCGTGTCCTGGACCCTTCCCACGAGAGGAATCCCCACGTGATCCTGCAGGCCATCCTGGCGACCGCGCTCGCCCTCGCCTCTCCCGCCGATGCCACCGACCCGCCGCGGACGCTCGGCGTGGGTGCGGCCGCCGCACAGGGGGTTTCGCTGGAGGATCTTTCCAAGCAGCTCCAGAACCCGCTCGCCGATCTCGTCTCGGTCCCGTTCCAGAACAACTTCAACGGCGGCGGGCCCAACGGCTCCACCTCCTACCTGCTCAACTTCCAGCCGGTCATCCCGGTCGAGCTCGACAAGACCTGGAACCTCATCATCCGGCCCATCGTGCCCTACTACAACGTGCCCACCGGAGACGGGGCGCGCAGCACCGGGCTGGGCGAGATCATCCTCGAGACCTTCCTCTCCCCGGCCAAGGGGTCGGGCCTCATCTGGGGAGCGGGGCTCGCGGTGAACCTTCCCACCGCCACCAACCAGGCGGTCTCCACGGGCTGCTTCGCGGCAGGTCCGGTGCTGGCGCTCGTCTACATGGAGGGGCCCTGGGTGGTCGGCGGCCTGCTCACGCAGCTCGACGCCTTCGCGCGGATGACCTCCACCCACCTCGACACCACGTCCCTGCAGATCTTCCTGAACTACAACCTGCCCAATGCCTGGGCCATCGGGATGGCGCCGACCTTCGTGCAGAACTGGAACGCGGTGGGGCAGCAGCTCCTCGTGCCGGTGGGCGGAGCGGTCTCGAAGACCCTCTCCATCGCCCACCTGCCCATCTCGCTCTCGCTGTCGTTCTACGCGAACGTGGTCCATCCCGAGGGGCAGGCCCCCTGGCTCACCCGGATGGTGGTCACCTTCCTCTTCCCGAAGTGAGGCGGGGGCGCGAGCCCCGTCACCGGGTCATCCTCCGGACGAGGAGCACGAGGATCGCGAAGATGCCCGCGATCACCGCGACCCCCAGCACGGATCGGATGGCGCTGGCCAGCGGCGAGGGCTCGGTTCCGGCGGGAGTTCCCTCGGCGGGCGCATCCGGGGCCGGAACCTCGACGGCCGTGTCGAGCCCATGCCCGGACGGGTCGATGATCCGGACCCGCCACCGGCCCGGGACATCGGGCACGAAGGCCAGCCATCCGTTCGGGTCGGTCCGCCCCTTCCAGCGAGGGACTGCCGGGTCTGCGGGGGAGAATACCTCCGCGTCGACGGAGGAAAGGCTCTTGCCGCCCGGGTACCACGCGCGAACCGCCACGGCCTTGCCCCACCGGACCTCGTGGCGCACCTCGTGAGCCAGGGCGGGGAAGGCACAACCCAGCAGGGCGACCACCAGGAGGAACCGCCCCATCCAGCGACCTCGACCGAATCGACGACCCATCCGGCTCCCCCCGACGGCGTGACGGTAGGGAACGGTAGCACATCAAGGAATTGTTCGCGGAACCGCCTCCAGATGGCAGAATACGCGAGCCCCCCGAGCACCCCACTCCCTGGAGGATGCCATGCAGGAATACGCCACGCCGCTCCGAGACATGCTCTTCGTCCTGCGCGAGGTCGCTCCGCTCGACGAGGTGAACCAGCTTCCCGGATGCGCCGACGTGAATCTGGAGATGGCCGAGGCCATCCTCACCGAGGCGGGCAAGTTCGCCACCGAGGTGCTGTCGCCCCTGAACGTCGTCGGCGACCAGAAGGGGGCGAAGTGCGTGGACGGCGTGGTCACCACCGCCCCGGGCTGGCGCGACGCCTACTCCCAGTTCGTGAGCGGAGGATGGAACGGCCTGGGCGGCGACGCCGAGCACGGCGGCCAGGGCGCGCCGCGGCTCGTCTCGGCGCTCGTGGAGGAGATCTGGAACGGGGCCAACATGGCCTTCACGCTCTGTCCGATGCTCACCCACGGCGCCATCGAGGCGCTCGAGCTGTGCGGCTCGCCGGCGCAGAAGAAGACCTACCTTCCGAAGCTGGTGAGCGGCGAGTGGGCGGGGACGATGCTCCTCACCGAGCCGCAGGCCGGCTCGGACCTGGCCGCCGTGCGGTCGCGCGCCACGCCCCGCGGGGACGGGACCTACGGGGTCGAGGGGCAGAAGATCTTCATCACCTACGGCGAGCACGACCTGACGGAGAACATCATCCACCTGGTGCTGGCGCGGACCCCCGATGCGCCCCCGGGCGTGAAGGGGATCTCCCTCTTCGTGGTGCCCAAGTTCCTCGTCCAGGCCGACGGGAGCGTGGGAGCGCGCAACGACATCCGCTGCGTGTCGCTCGAGCACAAGCTGGGCATCCACGCCAGCCCCACCGCCGTGCTCGCCATGGGGGACCAGGGCGGTGCGGTGGGCTGGCTCGTCGGCGAGGAGAACCGCGGCATCGAGTACATGTTCATCATGATGAACGCGGCGCGCTACGCCGTGGGGCTCCAGGGCATCGGCCTCTCCGAGCGCGCCTACCAGCAGGCGCTCTGGTACGCGCGGGAGCGCGTCCAGGGCAGCGAGCTGGGCTCGAAGAACCGCCAGGGCGTGCCCATCCTGCGCCACCCCGACGTCCGCCGCATGCTGCTCCTCATGAAGTCGCAGACCGAGGCGACGCGTGCGCTCGCGAGCGTGACCGCCGCGGCCATCGACACCGCCCGCTGCCACCCGGACGCCGCGCAGCGCGCCGCCAGCCAGGCCTTCGTGGAGCTCATGATCCCCATCGTGAAGGGCTGGAGCACCGAGGCCTCCCAGGAGATCACCTCGCTGGGGGTGCAGGTCCACGGCGGGATGGGGTTCGTCGAGGAGACCGGCGCGGCCCAGCTCTTCCGGGACGCCCGCATCACCACCATCTACGAGGGGACCACCGGCATCCAGGCCGCCGACCTCATGGGGCGCAAGGTGGCGCGCGACGGCGGGGCGACCATCCGTCGCGTCATGGCGGAGATGAGCGGCGTGGTGGCGGAGCTGGAGAAGGCGGGGTCGGCCGACCTCTCGTCGATCGCAGCCACCCTGCGCGAGGCGGTGGCCGCGCTCGAGGCGGCCGTGCAGTTCGTCCTCACCACCTTCGGCACCGACGTGCGCCGGGCCGCGGTGGGCGCGGGCCCGTTCCTGATGCTCTTCGGAACCGTCGCGGGTGGCTGGCAGATGGCCCGCTCCGCCCTCGCCGCGCAGCGGCAGATCGCCCTTGGGCACGGGGACGGCTTCTACCGGGCCAAGATCGCCACGGCGCGGTTCTACGCGGACCACGTCCTCACCCGGGCCAGCAGCCTGTCGCGGGCCACGGTGTCCGGCGCCGAGGGTGCGCTCGCCATCGAGGACGATCACTTCTAGCCAGGGGAGCCGGCAATGGGCATCGACACCATCGGGGTCGTGGGCGCGGGAACCATGGGCAACGGCATCGCGCAGGTCTGCGCGGTGGCCGGGCTGCGGGTGACGATGCTCGACGTCTCGGACGCGGCGGTGCAGCGCGGCCTCTCGACGCTCGGCGGCAGCCTGGACCGGCTCATCAAGAAGGGGACGCTCACCGCGGCGCAGAAGGCGGAGGCCGTGGCGCGCGTCACCGGCACCACCGACTACGCGGCGCTGCGCGGGGCCGACCTGGTGGTCGAGGCGGCCACCGAGAACGTGGAGGTGAAGCTCCGCATCCTCCGACAGGTGGACGAGGTCGTCTCCACCGACGTCGTCCTGGCCACCAACACCTCCTCCATCTCCATCACCCAGCTCGCGGCGGTGGTGCGGCGGCCGGAGCGGTTCGTCGGCCTCCACTTCTTCAACCCGGTCCCGGTGATGGCGCTCGTGGAGGTGATCCGCGGCCTGCAGACCTCCGACGACACCCAGGCCCGCACCCTCGCCTTCGCGAAGGCCATCGGCAAGACCCCCATCACGGTGAAGAACGGCCCGGGGTTCGCGGTGAACCGGATCCTCTGCCCGATGATCAACGAGGCGATCTTCGCGCTCCAGGAGGGGATGGCCTCCGCCGAGGACATCGACACCGGGATGAAGCTCGGCTGCAACCACCCCATCGGCCCGCTCGCCCTGGCCGACATGGTGGGGCTCGACACCCTGCTCGCGGTGATGCAGGTCTTCTACGAGGGGTTCAACGACCCCAAGTACCGCCCTGCCCCGCTGCTCAAGGAGCTCGTGGCCGCGGGGCGGCTGGGCCGGAAGACGAAGCGCGGGTTCTACTCGTACGAGTGAGGGTCCCCGCCGCGAACCCGCTCACCGCAGGTGAAGCCCGAGCAGCTGGAACGACCCGTCGAGGGTGTCCGGGACGTCGCGGAGCTTCTGCCAGCTCCAGCTCGACCGGCTCCAGGTGAACGGGGCGCCGTTCACGCGCGCGGTCCCGAACCGCATCCACATCCCCTTCTGCGTCGAGGCGGGGTCGAGCGTCCCGGTCAGGGTGAGGGCCTCCCGCGCCATCGAGGCGGTGGCGACCTTGGCGTCGAGCGAGCCGTCGGGGACCATCTTCGGGTACGCGGTCTCGCCGTAGCCCAGGTCCCATCGCCCGTAGATGGAGAGCGGGTTGGCGGGGTCGGTGTAGGTGATGACCGTCTTCGCTCCCTCGACGTCGGCGACCGACGGAAGGAGCCTCAGGAACTGCACCCGGCGCGCCGGGCGATTGTCCGTGGACTGGAGATCGGCCCGCACCTGCAGCGACGCCGGGAAGTTGATCCCCAGGAGTTGCACCGGACTGACCAGCTCGTGGTCGTAGTCGGTGGAGCAGGAGGCGCCCCCGACCGGCTTCGCGGTCACCGCGTAGGCACCACCCGAGGAGCGATAGAAGATGAAGCACCGGTAGGACATCTCGACGAGCCCGGTCTCCCGGGTCTTCGCATCGACGACCATGTAGCCGTTCTGATAGGTGCCCGAGCTGTCGATGGAGATGTACCGGAAGAAGTCGTCGATCGAGGTGGAGAAGGCCTCGGCGACGGCGGCCCGCCAGAGGGTCCACAGGCCGGCCTCCCGGGGCTCGGTGTACGCCACCCGGTGGGTGGTCTCGTTGAACATGATCCCGGCCCGGTTCCATCCGAAGTCGGTTCCGGAGTTGACCAGGCCGGGCGTGGACGCATTCACCGTGAGGAACACGTCGTTCACCCAGAGCGTCATGGCCATGGTCTGGGAGAGGAACCCCTGCCAGGTGTTGTGGGTGAGGAACACCTCGTCCCCCACCCGCTTCAGGAAGGCGGAGCACTTGGTCGGGCGCGCATCCTCGGCGGAGGTCCTGGCGGAGAAGGTGATCACGTCCATGAGGTCGGCGAAGGTGTTCAGGAAATAGACGTCGAGGAAGCTCAGCCCCTGGGTCTCGTATCCCAGGGCGAGCTCCGCGGGGGTGAGGTAGGCCTCGTCGGGAAGCCAGACGCCGCCGAAGTCGAGCGCGGCGGGCGCGGCCCGCGTGGCCCCGTGGTAGATGCCGAGCATCCGGAAGAGGACGCGTCTGAGTTCCGGGGCCGCGTCCTTGCCGGAGCGGATCCAGGACAGGAGCGCGCCGTAATTCACTCGGAGTATACCGGCGGCGCGATCGAGCTCGGCCGCGCTGGGCCCGGGCTGGCGAGGGAAGTTGTGGCCGGGGTCGGTCTGGTAGATGTTGTCCCAGGAGTTGTCCCGGGCCGACACCACGCTGCTCGCCTGCATCTTCCCCTGCACGAACCCGGCCCGGTACTCGGCGCGGAGGTCGTTCGGATCCCGGGAGACGACCGTCAGGTTGGCGATCCCGTCCACCGTCTCCAGCAATCCACCCGCGTTCGCGTCGATGGAGTAGGAGACGAGGCCCGGGGAGGAACTGCTCCCCGCGCAACCGGTGGCGGTGAGCATGAACGCGGCGGCCGCGGCGGCGAGGATCCGGAAATGGGACATGCCGTATCATGCGCATGGGTACCGGGGAGCCGCTACAGGCTGAGCGCGAGCTGGAGCCCGCCGATGAAGGCGTCGGCGCCGGCGACTCCGTTGACGTTGAACACCCCCTGCAGATCCACGAGGACGGAGAAGGCCCCGGTGAGGACGAGGTCGTAGGTGGCCTCGATCCCCTGGAGCCCTCGGCTGCCGGAGAGGGACGGCGAGTAGCGTCCTGCGTAGCCCGCGAGGGAGATGGTGTCGCTGGCGCGCGCCGCGGTGAAGCCGTGCCAGCTCAGGCCGGCGATCCCGCCGAGTGGCGTGAGGTTAGTGTCCACCCTCGGCGACCAGGTGACCTGGGCCCACGCGGTGAGGCCTCGGGGGCTGCCCGGCTCACCGTGCCGGAAGAGCATCTGCTGCCCCTGGAGGTAGAAGCCGTAGTTGCCCGACGCGCCCGGGCTCGTTCCCAGGCCGGGGAACTCGTTGCCGTCGTACCAGCCGCCGATGGCGACGAGTCCGGGGAGCTCGTCGGCTCCGGGCTTGGCCCCCGGGAGCCAGGCAGCCTGCCCCATGGTGTAGACGCCCTGGTTGCCCTGCCAGAGCTGCCAGGCGAAACCGTGAAGCTCGCCCCGCGCCGCGTATGGATTGTTTCCGTAGACCCCGGCGGACAGCTGGAACTGGTGGGCGATGGTCCACACCCCCTGCACTCCCCACTGCGCGGCGACACCGGGCGGATAGGGCGGCTCGTCGAAGGCCAGCCAGCCGGACATCAGCATGGGGCCGATGTGGTTCAGCATCACCGGCAGGAAGGCGAAGGTCATGGCCGGTTGCAGGCGACCGGCGGCCAGGGTGAGCGCGCCATCGAGGAGCGCCTGCTGCACGTAGACCTCGGTGAGCCAGACGTTGGTCGAGTTGTAGTTGACGCTCACCGGGAAGGGCCAGGGTTCCCGCGACCAGGCTCCCAGCCCGGCCACGTAGAATCCGAGACCCTTCGGCGCCCCGGCCAGCTTGCCGATGTCGAGTGCGAGCGAGAGGGAGAGCGTCCCCCCGACCATCGGATCGCCGACCGGGCCCCCCGCTCCCGCGAAGAAGCTCCCGTACAGGGAGGCACGCGGGGTCACGCCGACGAGCTGCATCTCCTCCCGCGCGTTCGCCCAGAACTCGGTGACGGCCGTCAGGGCGGCGTCGAACCAGTCGAGGCGGCAGTCCATCATGTTCCTTCGCGGGTCGGCGGGGCGAGGGCATCGGCGCGTCTCGGCCCGGTAGTCGGCCGACATCCCGCCCGGCTCCGGGTAGAGCTCGCCGGCCGCCCGGCAGGCGCCGGCCGGAATCCCGGCGAGGAGCACGGCCACCAGGAACGCGTGCGGGAGGAACCCTCGGCGCGGTAGGCTTTCCCGCATGGAGCTTCTCTACCCCGTTTCGTCGAGTTCTCCCAAGGGCGAACCCTCCGGGAGCAGTTCGGTCACGGTCCTCGTGAACCGGTCGGTCCCCCTGGGCGGGGAATCGACCTTCCTCTCCGCCCTGAATGGACTCCTGGAGGAGTTCGGCCGCTTCCCGGGAACCGCCGGGAACCTCGTCTTTCGCCGGGAGTCCGGCGGCGAGGTCGAGTTCTCGATCGTCCAGCGGTTCGCCTCGAAGAAGGACCACGACGCCTGGATCGCCTCCCCCGGCTTCGTCCGCTGGCGCGCCGCGGTGGCCCCACCCGACCCGACGCCCGACCACGTCCACCGCTATTCCGGCATGGACGCCTTCTTCGTCTCGGCCAGCGCTCCGGACGCGCCGCCGCGCTGGAAGATGGCGGTGTTGCTCCTCCTCGCCGTCTACCCGATGTCGCTCGCCATGTCCCACTGGGGCGCGCCGGCCCTCGCCCGGATGTCGCTCGTCACCGGCGCCCTCGTGACGTCGCTCGTCATGGTGGGGTCGATGACCTGGGTCATCACGCCGCTCCTGACGAAGATCTTCCAGGCCTGGCTGCAGCCGGCGCGCCGGTAGGGTTGCGCATGTCCGACCGCTCGGAGGGGAACGGCCCGGTGGCCCTGGTGACGGGGGGATGCTCCGGCATCGGGAACGCCATCGCCCGAAACCTGGCGGCGCGTGGCTTCGGGCTCGTCCTGGCGAGCGAGCGGGCCGACCGGCTCGAGGCTGCAGCCGCGGCCATCCGGACGGCACACGGCGTTCCGGTCGAGGTGGTATGCCTGGACCTCGCGGTCCCGGGAGCGGCGGAGGAGCTCCACCGGCGGGTGCGGGCACTCGGGCTCACGGTGGAGATCCTCGTCAACAACGCCGGGATCTTCTTCTTCGGCGAGGCGGCCGACGCCCCCCTCGATCGCGCGAAGGCCCTGCTCCACCTCCACGTGGTCACCCCGTCGCTGCTCTGCACGCTCTTCGGCCGCGAGATGAGGGAGCGACGGAGCGGGCGCATCCTCGTCGTCTCGAGCATCTCCGCCTGGCGGGACTTCCCGGCCATCGCCTACTACGGCAGCAGCAAGAGGTACCTGCGCGGCTTCTCGCGATCGCTCCGCAGCGAGCTCGCCGTGTACGGCGTGTCCGTGACGTGCCTCGCCCCCGGCCCGGTGGCGACCGAACTCTACGGGCTCGACTCCTCCGCGGTCCGGCGCGGGAAGCGGCTCCGCCTCTTCCTGGAGCCGGAGCAGGTGGCGGAGGCGGGCGTGCGGGCGCTTCTCCGCGGGGACGCGGAGTGCGTGCCGGGACTCGTCAGCCGGGTGATGGCGATGGCTTCGGCGGTGACCCCGCAGTGGGTCGTGGATCTCCTGCGAAGGCACCTGCTATGATCGGCTCCACCCTGGAGGGGGCACACATGAAGAAATTCGGATGGATTCTCGCAACGACGATCGCACTGGCGGGATGCGGGGGCACGGACAGCAGCCCCGTTCCACCGGTGACGTCGGTCCTCGTCACCCTCACGACGGGCGGAACACCCGTCCCGAACACACCGATCGTGGAGTCTACCGGGGTCGATACATCCCAGCCGTCCCGCTGTATTCCGACGGGCGTCCTCGCGACACAGAGCACCGACGCGTCAGGCCAGACCACCTTCGCGGTTCCGCCCTCGACTTCGACCGGAAGCATCTGCTTCACGACGATCTTCACGCGGGGTAGTACCAATTACACTTACTGCCAGTGCATGACGCTGAACCTGCTGACGCCCACCTGGGCGATCGGCTTCCCCTGAGCAGGGATCGCCCGCAGGCGGCCGCGCCGCCTACCCGTGCCAGGTCGTGAACGCGTCCACCGGCTCCCGGCCGGTGTGGATCCCGTTCTCCGGCCGTGACATGTCGGCGTGGCCGAGGCTCATGCCGCAGACCATCATCTCGCTCGCCGGGATCGAGAGCTGCTCGGCGAAGATCCGGTGGTACTGCATGAGGGCCGCCTGCGGGCAGGTGTCGAGCCCCCGGGCGCGGGCGGCCACCATCACGGCCTCCAGGAAGGTCCCGTAGTCGAGGAGGCTCCCTCGACCCATGATCCGGTCGATGGTGAAGACGAGCCCCACCGGCGCGTCGAAGAAGGCGTAGTTGCGGCCGTGCTGGGCGTGCATCCGCGCCCGATCGATCTTCTCGATGCCGAGGAGCCGGTAGAGCTCCCAGCCCATCTTCCGGCGGCGGTCCAGGTAGGGGGGCACCCACTCGCGCGGGTAGTAGTCCCACTCTTCCACGTGGGTGGCGGCCACGGCGGGATCGGCGTGGGCGGCCAGGAGGGCGGCGGAGAGGCGCGCCTTCGGCTCGCCGGTGAGCACGTGCACCTTCCAGGGCTGGGTGTTCGTGCCGGAGGGGGCGCGGCTCGCGACCGCGAGGATGGCCTCGACCTCCTCCCGCGCTACCGGCGTGGGGAGGAAGGCGCGGATGCTGCGCCGGGAGGTGATGGCGAAGTCCACCGCAGCGCGCAGCGCCTCGCCCGTCAGTCCCTGCGGCGGCTTCCTGTCGTCCACGAACTCCTCCTTCCTCAGGTCGGTGGACGCGCCCCGCGCCCCCGCCGCCGCCGGCGCCTGCCGGGACCCGGCGTGGCGCCTGCCGTCCGGCCTGCCGTCCGGCCTGCCGTCCGAGCTGCCGGTGGTGCGGCGACCTGGGGCAGTCGCTCGACGCGGATCACCTCGGGCACCCGGACATTCCGCTGCCAGCGTGGCTCGCTCCGCTGCGGCCGGCCCGGGCCACCCTGCTTCGGCGCCGACTTCTGCGGCTGCCCTCCCCCCGACGCGCGCGCGGGCCCGCCGCGATGCGCCTGCTGCCGTTGGGGGGCGGCCGGCCGCTCGGGCCGCACCACACGCTCCGGCCGCTCCGGCCGCTCGACCCGCTGCGGTTCCGGGGCGCGACCGGTGGGCACGAAGTCGGCGGTGAGTTCGCGGCGCACGTAGGCCCGCCAGATCTCGCGTCCGTCCCCCTCCCCGCGAACCGCCGGGTCGAGCGAGGCGCAGAACCGCCGGATGTTCTCGAGGTCGCGGAGGAAGAAGGTCTCGGACTGGCTGTTTTGCGCAGCGTCCACCACCTGTGGGAAATCGATCACCACCGGTCCGTGGGCGGAGAAGAGGACGTTGTACGGGGAGAGGTCGCCGTGGATGAGGCCGCTCACCAGCATCCCGATCGCCTGCCTCCGGATGTCGGCGTAGATCCCCACCGCCTGCTCCCGGGGGAGGTGCGCATCGATGAGCCGCGGCGCCGGGTGGCCGTGCGCATCCACCACGACCTCCATGAGCACCACCCCCTCGTGGAAGAGCACGGGCCGTGGCACCCGGACGCCTGCGGCGTGGAGCCGGAACAGCGCGTCGGCCTCCTTCGCCTTCCAGGCCTCCTCGGCGGCGGCCTGCCCGAAGCGGCTTCCCCGGTCCATGGCGCGCTGGGTCCGGGTGTTCCGGACCTTCCGCCCCTCCCGGTAGGCAGCGTCGTTCTTGAAGCTCCGGGTCTGGCGGGCCTTGTACACCTTGGCCGCGACGGTGCGCCCGCCCGCCCTCACGAGCCAGACGTCGGCCTCCTTGCCGCTCTTGAGCCGGGAGACGACCTCGTCGATGACGCCATCGGCGAGGAGGGAGGCGAAGGGGTCGTGCATCTGCTTTGGGTGTAGAGCGGCGGCGCGAAACGGTCAAGGATGGAGTGCAGGCCGGAGCACTAGTTCAGGGAGATGATCTTGTTGATGAGGCCGCCGCCGGGGAAGTCCATCATGACGACCCCGGTGTAGCCCTTCGGGTGGGCGTTCAGCCATTCGAGGGTGAGCTGGTTCACCCCCTTGAACATCACGTCGCACTCGTCCCGCTTCGACTTCTTGACGTAGCGGCAGTTGGCGCGAGGCAACTCCGGGTAGGAGCTGGTGTCGTTCTTCCAGACCGTCTTTCCGGTCGCCTTGGCCTTTCCACCGTTCTTCGGCTCCACCTGTCCGCTCGCCACGAACCACGGGTAGTAGGGATGCGTGACCTTGTCACCTGAGCCCGAGAGGTAGTTGAACTCGGCGGTGGTCGTCGGGCTCGGCGTCGTCTTGCTCGTGTACTCGAGCTGGCTCTTCACGTTCCTCCACTTGTCGTCGTAGAGCGCCATGAGGCTCCTCACCTCCCAGTCGTCCTGCTTGTGGAAGGACGAGTATTTCAGGCCGTACGCGTAGTCCACGCCGAAGCTGTCCTGCAGGACGACGACCCGGCCGCGGGTGTCGATGAGCTTCGGGTTGGTCCGGTCGAGGCCCGTGTAGCTCGATGGGTGCCAGAAGAGCTCGGAGTAGATCCCGAAGTCCTCCTCGAAGACCTTGTTGAAGGTCTTCGAGGCGCCATGGCACGCGGTGGCCTCCCCGTGGTCGCTGCTCTCGTTCTTCACCCGCATGTAGACGGTCTCTCCCCCGTTCGCCTGGAGGAAACTCCTCACCTCGTCCAGGATCGAGTGGAAGCCGGTGTGCAGCGCGGCATTGCCGTGGTAGGCCCAGAGCTTGTTGTCGTAGCACTTGAGCCGGATGTCGAGGACCCGGATCCCGCCGTCGAGCTGCCGCCGAAGGGGGACGTACTGGGCCAGGGCCCACTGCCACCCCACCGTGATGCCCCACTTGTACGTCATGGTGTCGTGGGTTCCTGGCAGCGACAGCTCGCTGAATCGCCTTTGCACCGGAAGGTTCGACATCCACTTCGGGTTGTTCGCGCCATCCAGGGTCTGGTTGAAGTTGTAGGCCCCCGCGGAGGCAGCGACCGCCGGGGCGGCGGGGAGTTCGGATTCCTCGACGACGATCGCGGACTCGAACCCCTTCTCCTCGGCGTAGCTGTCGAAGAGAGCGAACAGCCCTCCGGATGCGGACTCCGCCGGGAGCGAGGCCGGGACGTAGGACACGTCGGCGATCACGGTGATCTCGGACGGGGTGATGCCCCGGACGGCTGCCATCCGCTGGACCTCGGCCAGCACCGGGTCCGCCCAGCACGGCATCGCGCGGTCCAGGCCGAGCTCGTACGAGTCGAGACAGTACGCGGGCACGTCCGCCTCCGGGTCGGGAACGCGCCCCCGCCCGGCGATGAACGGCGCCACGCCGTAGCCCAGGATCTCGGTATCCAGGAGCTTGTCCACCGGGCTTCCGCTGCCGTCGTCGCTGAATCGCACGAGCTGGATGACCGTGTCCGTGTCGCCCGACGAGATGTTCGCGACGTAGGTCGTCGAACTGGCACTGTCGCCCGATCCGCTTCCACCGCAGGCAGCCGCCGCCGTCAGGCAGCCCAGGACGACGAGCGTCCAGGAGCCCCGACGCACCAAATTCGAAAACGTCGCCACGCTGGCCTCCTTCGCCGTCCGGAAGCACCCAGAGGGGGCGTGCACCCCGCTGTCAAGGTCCGTTCTTCAGGCACCGCACGGAAAAGGCGAACTGCTTGCCGATGTCGTCGTCCACCACCAGGTTGGTGTCCGAGCGCAGGTAGCGGACCTTGGCGTTGGAGCCGGGCGTCAGCCCGTCCGTCTGGGTGGAGGCCCAGAAGGTGGCCTGGTAGGTGAGCATCCCGAAGTAGGCGCCCATGAACCAGCCGGCCGGGATGGCGGTGAACCCGCTGGAGTTGTTCGCGGTGTTCCGGGCGTCCCAGAGGCTCGTCCCGGCAGACTTGAGCGCAAGCCCCGCCGTCGTCGCGCCCCCGACGTAGGTGGTGAGGGTCGTCCACTCCTCGGTGGTCGGAACATGCCAGCCCGCGGGGCAGATCCCCTTCGCGCCCGGCGTGGTCGAGCCGAGCATGGCCTCGTTCCACTGGTACAGGCCGCCCCAGACGTGGCAGTTGTCCTCGTCGTTGTCGTAGCAGAACTTCACGATGCTGGGGCCGGAGGGGTCCTGGGTGGCCGGCGCGTCGATCCGGGTGCCCACGTCGAGGTTCTGCGCGAGCCAGCACTGCGCTCCGATCTGGACCGTGTCGTAGGTCCGGCCGGTATAGGTCACGGTGGGGGTGCCCGAGCAGGGCAGCCCGTCGGGGCTGGGAGCGCTCCCGGAGCTCCCACAACCCACCGACGTTCCGAGCAGCACGACCAACACGGCAAGCAGATGACGTCCCATGGTTTTCACCCCGCGGCCGGCAGTTCGATGCGGAACTTCGAGCCCTTCCCGACGACACTCTCCACCTGGATCGTACCCCCGTGCGCCGTGACGATGGCGTGGCTGATGGCGAGTCCGAGCCCCGCGCCCTTCTGGGCGCCGACCGGGTGGGTGGTGAAGAAGGGCTCGAAGATCCGCTCTGCCACCGCGGGCTCGATGCCCTTCCCCTGGTCGATGACGTCGATGCGCACCATCCCCGGCGTCCCGGGTCCGAGCCGCACGATGATCGGCTTGCGCTCCCCTTCACGCATGGCCCAGACCGCGTTGGTGAGCAGGTTCAGCAGCACCTGCTCGATCTGCCCGGAGGAGGCCGTGATGTCGGGGGCTCCGCCATCCTCCACCTTGACGTCCGTGGTCCGCGCGACCGCGGTGGGCAACCAGCGCAGCGCGCCGTTCACGACGTCGATCACCCGCACGCGCGTGCGCCTCGAGTCGGGTCGGCCGAACGTCGTCAGGTCTCTCACGATCCGCGCGATCCGCTGGCCGGCTCCCTGGGCGTCCTCCAGCGCCTCGATCACGCTGTCGAGCTCGTGACCGTCGATCTTCCGGTCCGTCGAGGCATCGGTGGCGAGACGAGCCCGGATCTCCCGGACGACCTCCAGGGCGATCCCCTCGTCCGCCATCACCGCCGCCAGGGGGTTGTTGATCTCGTGCGCCACCCCCGTGACGAGCGTCCCCATGGCCGCGAGCCGGGAGGAGAGCGCGAGCTGGGCTTCCATCGCCTTCGCAGCGGTGATGTCGATGATGATCCCGATGTAGCCGGAGACGGTCCCCGCGTCGGCTCGAAGCATGTTCGCATAGCCTCGAACCAGGATGGAGCTCCCGTCTCGCCGCTCGAAGCGATAATCGCTCGCGAACACCCGCTCCGCCGCGATGGCCTCGTCGAAGTCCCGCACCACCCGTGCACGATCCGCCGGGTGGACGAAACCGACCCAGCCCTCTCCCCGGACCTCCTCCTCGGAGCGGCCGAGGATCTTCTGCCCGGCTGCATTCAGGTAGGTGTGCCTCCCGAGCTGGTCGGTCTGGAAGATGCCGACGGGCGAGGAGTCGGCGAGGGTCCGGAACCGGTTCTCGCTCGCCTGCAGCTCGGCCTCCGCCCTCTTGCGCTCGGTGATGTCCCGGAACGACCAGAGACGCCCCCGGAGCCCATCCAGGGGCAACGGCCGGCTGAACCGCTCGAAGACGCGCCCGTCGGCCAGGTGGACGCTGTCGAGGGAGATGTCCTGGCACGCGTAGAGCCGCTGCACCTCCCGGAGGAAGGCGTCCGGATCGGCCAGCTGCTCCGTCACGTACCGGAGGAGCGTTGCGTCATCCGTGCTCGCGGCGACGTCCTCCGGAAGCCGCCAGAGCTCCCGGAATCGCCGGTTCGCCCGGAGGGTCTTGCCGGAGTCCCCCACGACCAGGAGCCCGTCGGCGGTTCCGTCCAGGATCGCCTCGAGGAGGGCCTCCGATTTGACCAGTTCGCTGACGTCGGTGACCGCCACGCGAACGACCGGCTTCTGGTCCCGGTCCGTATGGCGCTCGCAGACGACCTGGGCGTGGAGGGTGGAGCCATCGCCCAGGCGAAGTGCGAGCGCGAGGGAAGCCGTCTCCTGCCCGCGGAACAGGGCAGCGAGGAGCAGGTTCCATCGGTCCGCGTCGCCCAGCGCGACGTGTCGCACGAAGGGATGCCCGAGGAGACTCTTTCGATCCACGCCGAGCCGCGTCGCCGCGTTCAGGTTCGCTGCGACGATGCAGCCCTTCTCGTCGAGGGTGAGGTAGCCGACCGGGGCGAAGTCGTAGAGATCCACGTACTTCTCGTGCGCCTCCTCGATCTCGTGCTGATCGCGGCGCAGCTCCTCGTTCTGCATCTCCAGCTCGATCTGATGGACCTGGAGCTCGTGCAGGAGATCGGAGGTGGGCTGGCGCACCGCTCCGGCCTCGGGGCCGAGAGCAAATCGCGCCTCCGCCTCCGCCCGCAGCTTCGTGCGGTCATCCGTGACGGACTTCCTGGCCAGGCCACACCCCCCGGCGGGGTTGGCGCATCCCCGCTGGTGAGATTGTCTCACTTCCAGAACACGGGCGCGCCGCGAGAGGGCACCCGACCCAAGAGGGGGAGGGCAGCGCCCTACGGTCCGAACAGGACGAAGCGGGCGGCGATGGCCCAGACCGCCATCGCCAGGATCACGAGGTAGGTCAGGCCGGCACCGGCCACCGACAGCTTGTTCTTCCCGTAGACACCGGCCGCGTGAAGCACGCGAGCGAGGAGGAGCGTCCCACCGGCGAGGTGCAGGGTGAAGCGGGTCCCGGCCCCGGAGAGTTCGAGGGCCAGGAGCAGCACGAGTCCGAGAGGCACCCACTCGATGGCGTTCGCGTGGGCGCGCACCGGCCGGATGAGCTCGGCCGGGAGCGGCGCGCCGAGCCCCGTCGCGGTGGCCCCCCGGAGGCGGCTCACCTGGATGCCGAGCACGGTGATGAGGAGTGCGTTCAGGCCCGCGTAGAGGAGCGTGACCGGCACGGGAATTCGCATGGATCCTCCGGGAGACAGGGTTGGGGGAGTCTACCGCGATTCAGCCCGGGGGCCGACGCCGGAGCTTGCGGTGGAGCGTCCGCCGATTGACGTCGAGCTTCTCCGCCGCTCTGGTCAAGTTGCCATCGCAGTCGCCGAGAACGCGCTTGATGTGTTCCCACTCGGCCTCGGCGAAGGTGGGCGTCTCGTCCGTGTCCACGTGATCCACGGGGTTGCCCCCGAAGAGTGCCTTCACGACCGTGTTGGGGTCGGCGGGCTTGGTGAGGTACTCGACAGCCCCGAGCCTGGTGGCCTCGATGGCCGTGGCGATCGAGCCGTAGCCGGTGAGGATGAGCACCCGGGTCGCGGGGCTGATGGTCCGCAGCTCCCGGAGCAACTCGATGCCGTTCATCCCCGGCATGGAGAGGTCCAGGACCGCGAACCTGGGCGGCGAGTTGCGTGCCTGCTCCAGCGCAGCCGCTCCATTCGACACCGCCGTGACCGAGAAGCCCCGTCGGGCGAGCACCTGGGCGAGCGTCCTCCGCACGAGATCGTCATCGTCAACGAGCAGGAGGGATGACGGTTCCGGTGTCTGCGCTGGCTGGTCCACGGCTGGCCACGAACGACGGGGGAAATGCGCGCGAACATCGGCCCCGCATCACCGAATGTCGTCCGGAAAAGTCTATACCATTCGGGCTTGAAGGCTCAACGCCGTCCCATACGGGTTCGTGGATGATCTCCCAGGCGAACCCCTGCTCCATGATGCGGTCATCCTAGCCCAACCCTCCATACGAGACCTCCCCCCGTGTCAGTCCATCCGGTAGACTACGCGGATGTTCAGCTACTCCACTCCCACGCCGCCTGACCCCGGAGATCCCACCATGGCAACCGAAGCAGAGATGCAGGCAGAACTCGAGCAACTGAAGGCGGAGAACGCCGCCCTCAAATCACGCGGAAGCAAGGGCGTGTCCATGAAGGTCAGCGAGAAGGGCGGCGTTTCGGTGTACGGCCTCGGCCGCTTCCCGGTCACGCTCTACATGGAGCAGTGGACGAAGCTCCTCGACCTGGCCGAGGACATCCGGGCGTTCATCCGGGAGAACGAGGGGAAGCTGAAGAAGAAGGAGTGACGCTGGGTGAGCGGGGCGAAGACCCGTCCGATCTGCGAAGATACGCCGCAGGCCGGTTCGCCTGCCCTTGCCCGGAGACGCCATGTTCCTCCTGAACCCGAGAGAACCCTCCCGCCACTGCACCGACGCCCGCTCCCGCGAACTCATCGAGAAGACCATCGCCTTCTTCGAGGCCAAGGGGAAAGGGCGCCTCCGGAAGGACGACCTCGACCGGACCTGGTACGCCGACTTCCTCGCCTTCCAGGCCCGGGAAAAGCTCTTCGCCACCTTCCTCACCCCGGCTCCGCTGGGCGGGGAGGGAGCGCGCTGGGACACCTGGCGGAACTGTGCGCTGAACGAGGTGCTCGGGTTCTACGGTCTCCCCTACTGGTACACCTGGCAGGTCACCATCCTCGGCCTCGGGCCCATCTGGATGAGCGGGAACGAGGAGGCCAGGCGTCGGACCGCCGGCCGGCTCGAGGCGGGGGGCATCTTCGGCTTCGGGCTGTCGGAGAAGGAGCACGGGGCCGACATCTACTCGTCGGACATGGAGCTCGTTCCGGCCGGGGACGGGACCTACCGGGCCCGCGGCGACAAGTACTACATCGGCAACGGCAACGAGGCGTCCCTCCTGTCGGTCTTCGGAAAGGTCGCCGGAACGAAGGACTACGTCTTCTTCCTCGTGGACCCGAAGCGCCCCGGGTTCGAGCTCGTGAAGAACGTGGTGGCGAGCCAGTCCTACGTGGCGGAGTTCGTGCTCCACGACTTCCCGGTGACGGAGGACGACATCCTCTCCCGCGGCCCGGCCGCCTGGGACGCGGCGCTCAACACCGTCAACGTCGGCAAGTACAACCTCGGATGGGGCTCCATCGGCATCTCCACCCACGCCCTCTACGAGGCGGTGCACCACGCCGCCCACCGGCGGCTCTACGGGATGGCGGTCACCGACTTCCCGCACGTGCGGCGGCTCTTCACCGACGCCTACGCGCGGCTCGTGGCCATGAAGCTCTTCGCGCTGCGGGCGAGCGACTACTTCCGATCGGCCACACGGGAGGACCGCCGCTACCTCCTCTTCAACCCGGTCATGAAGATGAAGGTCACGACCGAGGGCGAGAAGGTGATCGACCACCTGTGGGACGTGATCGCCGCCAAGGGGTTCGAGAAGGACACCTACTTCGAGATGGCGGCGCGGGACATCCGGGCCCTCCCGAAGCTGGAGGGCACCGTCCACGTCAACATTGCACTAATAGTGAAGTTCATGAAGAACTACCTCTTCGCGCCGGCCCCCTTCCCGCCCGTGCCGAGGCGGGACGACGGGGCCGACGACACGTTCCTGTGGGACCAGGGTCCGGCGAGCGGGCTCGGGAAGATCCAGTTCCACGACCCGGCGCCGGTCTTCGCGGCCCGGAGCGAGCCCAACGTGGCCCTCTTCCGGGAGCAGATCGCCTCGCTGAAGGAGTTCCTGGTGCGGGCCACCCCCACCGAGGAGCAGGCCCGGGACGTGGACTTCCTGCTCGTGGTCGGCGAGCTCTTCACCCTGGTGGTGTACGCCCAGCTCGTCCTGGAGTCGGCGGCCCTCTCGGCGGCGGACGGGATCGACGGAGACACGGTCGATCAGATCTTCGACGTGCTGGTGCGCGACTTCTCCCGTCACGCCCTCGACCTGCACGCGAAGCCGGCGGCGACGGCCCTGCAGTCCGAGCTCGCGCTCCGGATGATCCGCAGGCCGGCGTTCGACGCCGGTCGTGCGGGCCGGGTCTGGGAGACGGTGCACGCGCTGAAGGACGCCTACGAGATGAATCCGTAGGGGGACGGAGCGGGCCACTCGGACTGCGCGGCTCTCCGGGCCCCTGGCAGCCCGACCTGACATGGATGTCGCAGTTCAACCGGTTGAACCGGATGCAACAGGCAATAATGCCGGAGCCGCCCCGTCAGCCGGGAGCGAAACACTGTTGGTATGGGTCGCGCCCCAGCACGACTGGACGCGACAGGTGGCTGGAAGCACGCAGGGCGGTATGACGGGGGGCGACGGGGCACGCCGCCGAGGCGACGCCGCAAGTCAGATCCAGTCAGCGGGATGTCACGTACCGTGAACGGCACGAACTTGACGCACTCCGGGTCGCCGCGAGTTGGACCTCCGCCAGCGCCTCCAGTTCCCTCTCGATCACGGCCGGCGAAACCCCCACCCCGACCAGGACCATCGAGAGCGCCGCCCGGAGGCGGGCGAGGAGCTTGCGGGTGCAGCGGAGGGTGATCACGCTGCGGGATCGTACCCCGCTGGCGAACGGCCCTTCCCCCGTGTCAGTCCACCCAGTAGACTACACGCATGTTCAGCTACACCGACGGCTCCCCTTCCCTCCCCAGCAAGCACCGCCGAGGCGGCCCGGTCCACGTACAGGTCATCCTGCGAGACCTCGAGGTCAGCCTCGTCGAGAGGTACCTGGGCTCCGGAGAGCACGGTCGGGAACACGAGCCCAGCGCCGCCCAGCCGTCCCCGCACACCTCGTATCCTCGGGCCGCCTGACCCCATGCCCCGCATCGTCCGCCCGCCCCCTCCCCCGCTCGACGCCGTCACCCTCGCCTACGTCGAGCAGGTCCTCGCCGAGCGGCTCAAGACCGTCGAGATCTACGGCGCGCCGGGCGGGTGTCCAACCTGCCATGACGGGGAACTGCGCGGCGCCATCCTCACCGTGCGGGAGATGCGGGAGCGGGTGGCCAAGCCAGCGCAGCAGGCATAGCCTGACCGCGTCGATCACCCCAGGAGACCCCACCATGCCCACCGAAGCAGAGATGCGGGCAGAACTCGAGCAGCTGAAGGCGGAGAACGCGGCCCTCAAGTCACGTGGCAGCAAGGGCGTGTCCATGAAGGTCAGCGAAAAGGGCGGCGTCTCCGTCTACGGCCTCGGCCGCTTCCCGGTCACGCTCTACCAGGAGCAGTGGACCAAGCTCCTGGACCTCGCCGAGGACATCCGCGCCTTCATCAAGGAAAACGAGCCGAAGCTGAAGAAGAAGGAGTGACGCCCCGGGCGGGGCGCCTGCGGGGGATCAACCGAGGTCGCCTTGACAGATATCCGCCGGGCCTTAACCTATAGTGTGACACCCATGAGCGTCGAGGTACGGCCATGAGGAGCCATCCGGAGATCGACGCGCGCAGCCTGGAGCTTCACCGGCTGATCGCGGAAAAGGTCCGCCGGGAGCCGGCGCTCCTCGACCGGGTGCGCTCGACGCTCGAGCGGTGGCGCGACCCGGGCAACCCCAGCCGCTCCGATCCGTACCTCGCGGAGTGGGAGCGGGTCATGGCGCAAGGGCTCGAGAGGTTGCTCGCCACCGCGGTCGAGGAATCGGAGCGTGCCGCCGCATTGCGGCAGTGCTCACCCTTCGCCGGCATCCTCACGCCGGCGGAGCGCTTCGCCTTCTTGAAGGCCTGGGCCACCCGCCATGCGTCGTGAGGAACTCGAGCACCTCATCCGAGCCGCCGCCGCCATCTCGGGCGACTCGGAGATCGTGGTCATCGGGGCCGCCGCACTCCTTGGCTCCGTGCCCAACCCACCCGACGGCCTGGCGCAGACGATGGAGGCCGACATCTACCCGCTCCGCCATCCCCGTCTGGCGGACGTCCTCGACGGCGCCATCGGCGAGCTCTCCCCCTTCCACGAGACCTTCCGCTACTACGCGCACGGCGTGGGACCGTCCACGGCCATCCTGCCGGCGGGCTGGGAGGGTCGGCTCGTGAAGGTGCAGAACGAGGGCACGAGGCAGTACATCGGCCTTTGCCTCGACCCGTGCGACCTGGCCGCGTCCAAGCTCGCGGCCGGGCGAGAGAAGGACTCGACCTTCGTCGAGGGCCTGCTCCGCCACGGGATCGTGACCGCCGAGCAGGTTCTGGGGCGCATCGGACTGCTCCCGCTCGACGCCGAACGCCGACGGCAACTCGCGTTGCAGGTCACGGCGCTCGGGAAGGCACCGGGGCGGGGCGGGTAGACGGGGGCAAAAAGAAGCTTAGCCGCGTATCTGGCTGATTTTATTACACAAATGCCGGAGCCGCCCTGTAAGCCGGGTACGAATCACTGTCGGTATGGGTCGCGATCCGGAGCGACTCGGCGCGACAAAGGGGCGGAAATACTCGGGGTGGTGCGACTGGTCGCGACGGGGCGTGCCGCTCGCACGCCATCGTACGGCAGATTACGTCAGAAGAACTTGCCGGAGAGTGAACGGCCCTCAGTCGCTCATTGGCCACGTCCTTCGGAACACCCATCTTGAGCCGAGGCGCGAGGCGGACCGACCGATTCTCGTCTCGCACCTGCCACCCGCCGGGACCCTGGCTGCCCGTGATGGGTGATCAGAGCCTCGCATTCACGTACTTCGCGAGGATCATCTTGGCTGCGGTCTGGTACCCGACTCCCAGCTCGCGGCCACGCCGTCGAAGGGCATCCTTCAACTCGTCGCTGAGCAGGATGGACGTCGGCCTCTGAGGACGGACGACGACGGCCGCTCCCGCCGACGCGATGTCGCCACCGAGGTCCTGCTGCTCGAATTCGCGCAGTGTCGCGTCACGACGAGTGGTCGCGTTCTTCATCTTCCGCGCACCGGCGGTCTTCTTACGTCCCTGCATCGTACGCCTCCTTCTCCTTCTTCCGCATCGCTCGGCAACTGATCGGGCGGAGCTTCTCGCCACGCCGCGCGAAGACCAATGCCGCACCGCGACCATCCTTCGTCACTCCGAGGAGCAGGAAACGTGGCTCCTCGTGTGCCGGCTCGACGATGCGCCCGGCGAACAGCACGGGCGCGTCGAGCAGTGAGTCAACGTCCGCGATGCTGAACCCATGCTTCGCCTCGCTCTTCGAGCTGTTGCCGGCGTCCCACTCCATCGCGGGACGCTTTCCCAGCCAGGCGGCGACGTCTGGGTCGGCGGTCAGCTTCACCGAACGAATCATAGCTATATCATAGCTATTCGTCAATCCGGACGGAGATGGGGACTCCATCGGGGCAGTGGCCGCGCGGGTCAGTTCCTCAAGCCGTCGATGGCTCCGTCGACGTTGCGCGCGCATTGTAGCCCTCCCGCCAAGGGCGAGAAACCGGAGAAGGTCTGGTACTGGTGCACCCGGCACACCTTCGCGAGCCACTGGGTGCTCCAGGGCAACACCATCGAGGTCCTGTCGAAGATCCTAGGGCATTATTCCATCGTACAAACGGAGGTTTACGCCCATCTTCGGCCTGACCTTTTTGGTGAGAAGGCCCGCGCGGCGCTC
>SESG01012879.1_pt1 | contig 28464 bp, 24 predicted proteins | sample 3171421 | NCBI WGS metagenome assembly SESG01 (sample SAMN10866946, study PRJNA518727) | freshwater metagenome | biome: subpolar coniferous forest; feature: holomictic lake; material: water; isolation source: holomictic Lake 227, 6 m and 8 m depth | place: Canada: near Kenora, Ontario | collected...
GTGCCCCGCCTGGTAAAGAATGGGTTAAAATTGACAGGAAATGGTCTTAGCAGGACCATTTTTTCAGGTTATGTGCAATACTGAGAAGCCCAGCTTCGATTTCAACTTTAGTACACCCCCTGAGCACAAATCTCTCAAAATATTTTCTACTGATTGTCATACCGATCTGGCGATTTCATACCGCTGATCCACATAATGGATATTCTTCTTCAGGGCTGCTTCCATCCAGCGTGAAGAAAAGATGTTGCTCAGGAAGGAGAAAACGACCACTTTGAACAACATCCGGGGATGATAACTTGAAATTCCTCCTTCTTCGTACTTAACAACCAGAGGAGCAAGGTCTATCTGGTCAATGACCTGCTTGACAATTTGCACAGGATGATTTAAAATTTATATTAAATCAAAAAAAGAGGCTGTCTCAAAAGTGCGAGACAGCCTCTTCAATCAAGAAAAATGAAAAATGGAACTATTGAACAAATGTGTGGTTATTCATCCTTTGTCAATTATTCTACAACAATTTTCCGTACAAAAGTCGAGTCGCCTGTGGTAATCCTTAACAGGTAGCTTCCTTTAGCCTGGCCTGAAAGATCGATTGAATAAAGATCTTTCCCTTTACAATCGAGGGTATTGATAACTTTACCCTGGATATCGGTTATGGTAACTGTCATTTCGGCGATTTTGCGATCACGTGTGGAGATGCTGAAGATGCCGTGGTTGGGGTTCGGGAAGATGATCAGATTACCCTCCTGGATTTCAGAAATCCCAACAACGCCATCCTGTGAAACGGTTACATTGACAGGTGTTATGCCGGCAACGCTGACGGTAACGACAGCCTGGCGTGAACTTTGGGCAACGTTCTGCGTATAGGTGGCGGTGATCGTTCCGTTTCCGGTTCCCGACGGTGTAACGCTGCACCAGGTTGCGGCTGAAACAGCTGTCCAGTTTGAATTGGACGCCACACTGAAACTGGTGGTTCCTGCCGGGGCAGTTACATTCTGGTTCTGCGGGGTTACGAAAAGGGTAGGTGTCACGCCGGCCTGGGTTACGGTAACAACCACGGGGCCTAAACCGTTTACCAATACAGTAATGTTGGCTATGCGCTGCGTAAGGGCAGTATTGGCGGTATAGTTGGCAACGATGGTTCCATTTCCGGTTCCGGAGGTGGTAACGGTGCACCAGGGCTGGTCGGAGTTGGCCGTCCAGGCTGAATTGGAGGTGACCGTGAAGTTGGTAGTACCTGCAGGAGCAGTAACATCCTGGTTAGGCGGGGTTACCGACAGGGTCGGGGTTATTCCGGCCTGGGTAACCGTCACGGTAACGGGTGCGATGCCGGCAACGGTGGTGGTAACGTTGGCTGCCCGGGTACCTACGCCGGTATTCTGCGTATAATTGGCAACAATGGTACCGTTGCCGCTTCCGTTGGGAGTTACCGTACACCAGGTCTGGTCACTGACGACAGTCCAGGAGGCATTGGAGGTAACTGTAAAATTGGTGGTACCGGCCGGAGGAGTCACATTCTGGTTTGGCGGGGTCACCGAAAGGGTTAACGGGGCACCTGCCTGTGTAACGGTAACGACGACCGGTGAAAGGCCGGCAACCGTCACAGTGACATTGGCGATACGTGAGGTCGTAAGAATATTCTGGGTATAGGTGGCCGTAATCGTACCATTTCCGGTGCCGGAGGGGGTCACGGTACACCAGGTCTGATCGCTGACAACAGTCCATGCGGAGTTCGATGTAACAGTGAACGGAGTGGTACCTGCCGCAGAGGTGACATTCTGGTTGGGAGGAGTCACGGAGAGCGTCGGTGCCGCACCTGCCTGGGTCACGGTAACGACGACCGGCGTGAGGGTGGCGACCGTTACAGTAATGTTGGCAACTCTTGAAGTTGTGAGCGTGTTGGCGGTGTAAGTGGCGGTGATGGTGCCATTGCCCGTCCCGGTTGGCGTCACCGTGCACCATGTCTGGTCACTGACAACGTTCCATGTTGCATTGGAGGTAACGGTAAAGGGGGTTGTACCGGCTGCTGCCGTAACATTCTGGTTTGGCGGGGTCACCGTGAGGGTAGGTGTTGCGCCTGCCTGGGTAACCGTAACAACAACCGGGGTAAGTCCGATAACCGTCACCGTGATGTTGGCTACGCGTGATGTGACCAACAGGTTCTGGGTATAGGTAGCGGTGATCGTACCATTTCCCGATCCGGACGGGGTAACTGTACACCATGTCTGATCGCTCGTAACGGTCCATGCCGAGTTGGATGTGACCGTGAACGGGGTAGTCCCGGCTGGTGCCGTAACATTCTGGTTCGGAGGAGTAACCGTAAGCGTCGGGGTCGCAGTGCCCGCCTGGGTAACGGTAACCACTACGGGGGCAAGACCTGCAACGGTGACTGTAACATTGGCAACGCGGCCGGCAGGAAGGGTATTTACCGTATAGTTCGCTGTAATGGTGCCGTTTCCGGTACCTGACGGTGTAACGGTACACCACGACTGGTTGCTGACAACAGTCCAGGCTGCGTTCGAGGTAACCGTAAAGGTGGTAGATCCGGCAGGGGTTGCCGGTACGTTCTGGTTTGCGGGTGTGACGGTAAGTGTCGGTCCGGTAGCGGTGCCTGTAATAGATACGTTATCAACGGCCCACCAGTATCCAAAGGTTCCTGTATAGTTCCATTTGAATTTAACCTGCGGCTGGTTTGCAACGGCTGCAATTACCTGGCTGAAGGTAGCCGGGTTGGCTGTCGAAGCAGTCCATGCCTGGATCTGCGTCCAGGTTGTGCCACCGTTGATGCTGTAAGAAAGCGTAGCGGTTGATGGCGCATAATATCTGAAATAGTGGCTGAAGCCCAGGGTAACATTGGTATATCCTGTCATATCGAGCATCGGGGAGATCAGGTCGGCATTTTCAGTAACGCCGGATCCGATTGCATCGCTGTTCAGGTAGGCATAGTTCCCGGTAAGGACAGGAGCGCCGGTACCGGTAATCGTGCCAAACTGCCATATGTTGCCGGCGCCGATGTTATCAATCTGGGACCAGCAGGAGGGAATGGTTGTATTGTTAAAGGGCTCGCTGAAGGGCAGGGTGAACACACCGCAAAGGGTTGTAAAGGAAAGATCGTTGCCATAGGATGTCCCTGTGGCATTTGTCGCATAAGCCCTTACATGATAGGTTGTGTTGGCGGTAAGACCCGTAAGTGAGCTGGTGAAGATTCCCGTTCCGGAGCCATCGGTAGTATGGCTTCCCGTAATCGTCGGGTTTGCAGCTGTTCCCCAGCATACCCCGCGTGCGGTAACACTCGAGCCACCGTCGGTGGTAACATTTCCTCCGGAGGAGGCTGTCGTCATGGTAACGGAGGAAGCAGCTGTAGTGATTAAAGCAGCCGTGCAGGGAGCAAAGGTAAAGTCGCTGCCATTGCTGCTGCCGTCGGTATTGACTGCAACCAGGCGGAAATGGTAGGTTGTACCTGCCGTAAGCCCGGTAACCGGAGCATTTACGAGGATTGTAGCGCTTCCGGAACCAGCCGATAAAGTGGTGGTATTATTACCATAAGCAACCGTCGGGCCCCATTCAAAATGGTAATTCGTTGCCAGCCCGCTTGGGTTCACCGACCCGTTGAGGGTGGCGCCCGTACAGGTTATATTCGTGGCATCGGTGGTAGCCACAACCGGGGTATTGGCAAATTTGAATTCTGCAATCCTGGTTTTCCAGTTTGATCCGGTTGCTGAATAATATTCCTGGGTGTACCAATAGGTTGCCTTGGCAACAGGGTCGCAGCTAAGGGCGCTGTAGTCGCCCCAGCGGTTGGCTCCTGTCTGGGAACCGGCTCCGTTGAAAATACCCTTTTCTGCGATGGTCATGGTATTCAGGGCATCGTTCTTTTTCCTTCCGCAATACCTGATCGAGGGGAAGAGGTTTGATCCTGAAACGGAATAACCCATGGCGATGTTCCCGCTTGAGTCCATGGCAATACTACCCATCCAGCGGCTGTTGCCGTCGGCAAGGGAGTAGGTGCTTTGCTGGTAGATTGACCATGCTCCTGTTGTTTTTCTCAGTTCGTACCAGCGGATCCCCGCTTGCGATGTTGTAACATCAACTGTATGGTTGCAAACCATGGCGGCATAACCGGCAAATGAGCGATACTGGAGCCTGTACATCATACGGTCGTTGATCACGTCAAGGACCTGGGTAGTGCTTTTCTGGGCAACGCCGGTCATATTGGTGGTAAAAGAATTGACAGGAAGTGAAAGGAAGTTGCCGAAGGTGGAATTGGCTGTGGTATTCCAGTCAACATGAAATTCATAGATCCCGAGGTGATCATTGGTGGTGCCGTCATACGAATAGAGGTAATAGTTGGGTGTGCCGGCTGCCGGCAAAGGGCCGTCGCAATCGGATGGAAGCCATCCGAAGGCTTCGTCGGTCGATGGTTTTGTAAACATTACCATGGTGGCTGCGGGGCTGCCGGCCAGCATAAGGGCACGGTTATAGGCAACCGCCCCAATACCGGCATAGGCTCCGGCTGTGGCTGTGAACATATGCATCGACATGTAATAGGCATCCTGCCAAACGGCAAACTTGGGATAGTCGTCCATATTGGTAAAGGAATACTGGTAACGGTACCAGCTCCCGGTGGGATCACCCGTCTGGGAGACGGCAATCATCTGGTAAAATGGACCTGCCGGATAATTGGGTAAGGAAAACTGCGAGAACAACCAGCGGTCAGCCTGATCATCATAAAGGACAACGGCATCCCCGTCGTTTGAATTATTGGGCAGTCCGGTAAACACTGAATTATTGGCAAGCGGGCCAATCAACAGGGTACCGGTCTTGCTGTAAATGGAATAATGGCAGTTGACTACCTGGAAATAATGATTCGGACCAACGTCTCCATGGGTATCAGGAGGAACATATCCTTCCGTGTTGGAATTTCCGTCAAAATTCACAATCGTGGTGTCGGTAATGGCTACACCATTCAGCCTCTGAAGGTTGGGATCGGTCAACCCACCAGGAGCAGCTGCTTTGGGTTTCTGACGGATATTAAATTTATTTTTGACAATTCCGTCTTTCCATGAGGTCTCTGCATGTTTGGGAAGGTTTTTAACCATATCGCGCAATGGCGGCGAAACGTCGAAATAAACCGGAGCCTGTACAATAGGTCCCGTTATGTTGTTCTGAGCAAAGGAAAATTGGATGCAGAACAACACCAGCATTAAAATGAAGGATACTTTTTTCATAGGTTGTTTTTGGTTAATGGTTTTTTTGGGAGCAGGAAATATTGTGACAAAGGTTAAGATGCTGACTACTAACTTAAAACAAAATACCTGGTTGAAATTATGACCAACCCATGGGTTTGTATGGGTAAAATGATAACACCAGGCCGGTAAACAGATCATTATCATTCAATTTACAAAATTAACACAATTTTTCCATATAAAATAACTCCGTCAGAAAATAATTGAGGCTAACATGAAATACTGGATGTTAGGGTGTTACATAAGTAACCCTATCTGGCCAGAAAAGGCAGACAAAGGTATTGGAACATACTTTCAAGACGAACTTTCAGGGTGAAAGTTGCCTGAAGGTTTGATAAATAATTCGTTCCTGAAAACCTTCAATCGGCTGACCTTGAATCGGCTGCCTGGAATCATTAAAAAGTCCTGCATTATTATTTCGCGGCTGTTATAAAACGTGATATAAGCGTGGAAACCAGGAGGAAATTCATGAAATAAGTGTACTTTTGTATATTAAGAGCCCCACGTTATGCCACAAAATAGTTTGAATTCCCGTTCAATCATCCAGGCTATCATTGAAAAAGGGAGCATGAAGCAAGAGGTTTACCGGCAAACCATCGATGATTTCAACACTTTCAAGGAGGTCGGGGCGGCCTTTGTGAACACAAACAAAGCCGCGCTGAAAAAGGCGCCCTATCCCCTGCTGTTCGAATTCAACGACAGGGGTATTTTTGAATTCCAGCTTAAATTCGGGTCTGATATCCTGATCTTTTTCATGCATTCAAATGTTTTTGAGATCCCAAGGGATCATCCCGTGATGAAAAGCAGTTACATCCGCGAAGACAAAACACGGTCATATTGCGGGATCATCCACATCTTCAACTTCCTGGCCGATTCCTTCAGGTATAACCGCACGAATGACATCGGATATTGTATCGGACGGATTTTTATAAACCGTGAAAACCACTATTTTACGGAGGGGAAACGTGAAGTGGGCTTACTCTACAATAATTTCACGGGGAACATCCTTGACAAAAAAGCGATTCAAACGATTCTTCACTCGGCAATCGACTATACCCTGAATTTCGACCTGCTTACCCCACCCTACGACAGCATTAAAGAGATCACTGTTTCTGAGATCCAGACTACCCTTGATTCGATGTCACTTGCTACCGGAAAGCGCCTGGGCTTCCGGTTCCAGGCCGATGTTGAATGAATTTCAGTGTATCAATCCGTTATCAGGATTTCCCATTCAGGTTAAAAAATCACCTCCAGCAGGAGCTCTCTTATCGAAGTATAGGTGTGCGTCAGGATGCAGTGAATGGCATTTGTAGGGGTCCATTTTACGAGGAAGATCCCCTCACTTGTCTGGGGTTTCAATGTTTCCGAACTGTTTCCCGACATCTGAAACCATATTGTCTGCTTAAGTATCCGCTTTTCCTTGGCAGTGTATATGTGCCAGGTACTGGGAAGTTCTCCGGTGATGGATACGGTTTTGATTCCGGTCTCCTCGGTAACTTCCCTGACAGCTGCAATCCGGGCTGCCTCCAGGTCATAAACGGTCATCCCTGAATTACGGAGGTCCTTCTTGTCAATTTTTCCCTTTGGCAGGTCCCAGAAACCAAGCCTGTGAATGAAAAGGTATTCTCCCTTCTCATTTTTCACCAGCCCGCCGGCAGCCGGGACATATTTAAAAAAAGCGGTAAATTCCCTGAAAGATGGCAATGCACCCGGATTGGCTGACGGGAAGGGATGAAGCACGGTTTCAGGGTTGCCAGGTTCAGCGGACCGATCGACCACGAAAAGTTTGCGGTATTGATCATATCGCTCAAAATCGAGCCAGGCTTCTTCCAGTTTCCCGGCGTTCTCGTATTCGATAATCATATCGGCAGGAAGCGGATTTGCCGGTGCCTGTGCGACAAATTCGACCACTCGGTCGTTCAGGAATATTTTCATTGTTGATAAGTTTTAGGGGCAAAATTACGTTTTTTCCCGGTTAACCCGCCCGGGCCATGTTGGGGATTTTGCTATCTTTGCAAAGAAAATCACCAAATTAGTCTCTATGATCTATAACAAAGACATTGCATTAAAAACAGCAGAATTACTATTGAAGATCAAAGCCGTCAAGCTAAATCCAAAGGATATGTTCACCTGGGCGTCAGGGATCAAATCACCGATTTACTGCGACAACCGTATCACCCTCTCCTACCCGGAGATCCGCACCTTTATCCGCCAGAACTTCGTAAGGGCGATCCAGGAGAGTAATTTCGAACCCGAAGCGATTGCAGGAGTCGCCACCGGAGGCATACCCCAGGGGGCCCTTGTTGCGCAGGAACTCGGCTTGCCGTTTGCCTATGTCCGCTCTGAAAAAAAGGAACATGGCCTTTCAAACCAGATTGAAGGAGAAGTTCGCCAGGGACAGCGCATCGTGGTGGTTGAGGATCTCATTTCCACGGGAGGGTCCAGTTTAAACGCGGTTCAGGCATTGCGCGAAGCTGGATGCAATATCAAGGGGATGGTAGCCATCTTCAGTTATAACCTGCTCAAGGCAGAGAAGGCTTTCAAGGATGCCGACTGCGCCCTGGTCACCCTTAGCGATTTTGATCACCTGATCCTGAAGGCCCTTGAAGTCGGTTACATCACCGATGCAGACATCAAAGTGCTCCAGGATTTTAAAAAATCTCTCCGCTAGTTTTCCCCGGCTTCTGCCGGTCTTTCTTGCAAGCCCGGTGTAACGGTTGCGAAAAAAACCACCTCTTTAAACAACAAAAAAAGGCAGCAAATTTTGCTGCCTTTTTTATTATACCTGGTTTTTCAGCTTTACAACTTGACCATCTTCGCGAAACTCGTTCCGATCCTGACAATGTAGCTTCCTGTTGAAAGTCCTGCCACATTGAACTGCTCTGTAACGGTTCCTTTGGACTGATAGCCCAGGTTGGAACTCATGACCAGCCTCCCGTTAAGATCGTATACATTGGCCACCAGGGTGGCGGATTCTTCGTTTGTATAGCTGATATGCAGAATATCACGCACAGGGTTCGGATTCAGGTTCAACACGCCATAGGCAGCGGGATGACCAGGAACCGTGGGTATTCCAACAGGCTTGTAATTGGTGGTATCATACCATAAACCGCGGCCATAGGATGCAAGATAGATTACGCCATAATTCAGGATATGATAGTCTTTGATCACCTGCTGGCGGATGTCGGTCACAGCAACGTCCCCGAGGTTTTCCATATCGGGCATCCATTGGGGAGGATTGGCTGTAATATTGGTGGTAGAGAACACGCCAAGATCGGTACCCAGGAAAGCTGAGGTCCCTGCCATTTCAATAAGACCGCAATAAACGGGTGATTTGGGAAGGTCATTCTGAACCGATGTGAAAGTCGGCCGCGGGGCATTTCCGTTGGAGGTATAATATACATAATCCTGGTTGCCATAATTACCAAGCGTAACCAGCACCTTGCTGTTATCTCCTGGATTGATTGAAATTGAGGTTATCATACGGTATCGGATACCCGGATAGCTAAAAGTGGAGTCGACCAATTTGCATTTGGAACTGGTAATATTGGCGGTGGCAGAGTCATTGGCCTGAAGCAGTCCGCTGATACGGACAAGGCGTCCTTTCTTGGTGCCGGCCCAGGCAACATTCAGATCTGCCGATACCGAAAGCGCAGTAATATAATCGGTGTCAGGTGTGGATGGCTGAATATATGTGACAAAATAGCTGGGATGTTTGTCAAATTTCAGCATGTCTTTTGTCATATAGATTCCCTTGACATTGCTCTTATTGCCATAAAAGAAGAAACGGCTGGCGATAGGGTCTGCCACGGTGATACTGGCGCCGCTGTCGATTTTTGCCAATGTATGGTAAGGAAATTTGAATTTGCTGCTGGCGCTTTCGATCAGGATGGTGGTATCGGCACGTACGGCCTTAAGACGAGCCTTATAGACAACACTGTCGTGGGTATTGGCGTAATTGAAACTTTCCCACAGGCGCATAGGTACATAGGCAGAGTGGACAGTATCCACTCCGTTCATGAAATCGTTATCGTAGGAAAGGTCGGTAAAGTCCTGACGTCTGACTGCCGGGGCTCCTTTGTACTGTGTGTAAACGGCAACATGGGAGTCGATGTTTGACCATTCGCATGGGCCGCCGTTACCAGCCTGGAGGAAGCCTGTTGGGTACCAGATCGGGTATCCGTCGTTGGGTTCATTGACCGTCAATGGGTAAAAATAGCCCTGGACAATGGTGCCGACGCGATCGCCGCCACCCATGACATAGGGGCGCTGGGCTGAAAAGGATACGGCATTGAACTGGCTGGTGACCATCATCTTGTTGATGGTTTTAAAGGTAACGGTATCGGTGACCGCAGCGACGCTGACACCGCCGTCGGTTGAGACGACCATCTGGTGAGGATTTCCCGGGCAAAACATATAGGAGTGATGATAGGCAGGTGCACTGTTGGGGAACCATGGTGAATATAAGCCATAACTAACAGCCTCCCAGTTGAAGTACCCTGTTGGCTGAACACGCCGTCCATGCCACATGTTAACGCCCCCAAGATAAACCTGGTTTGGGTCGATAGGTGATACGGCAATAGTGTTCGAATAGCATCCGTAAATGCCAAACGGCTCAAATGAAGGGTTGTTCGGAAAGATAACCGACCAGGTAGTTCCCTTATCGGTAGAACAGAAAATGTCAAAAAGACGGCCGTCGGTCTTGGCCAGGCTGGCATACATCACATTGGCGTCTGACGGAGCGATGGCAAAAACCATCCAGCCGATTCCGCTTTTGGGCAGCGTGGTGGATAACCCTTTGGTCAGCGTAACCCAGTTGTTCAGGCTGCCCTGGAGAGAAAGGTAAGCAGAGTCGCCGACGGCTGTAAGAACCGTTCCATCGGAACCTACACAGACATCCTCGGCATAGCCAGTCTTGATTTTTGTCCAGGTGGCTGCATCATCGCTGTAATACAAACCGCCAATGGTTGCGGCATATAAGCGGCCGGACGGGGCGAGGGCGAGTTTGGTCACGCCTTCGAAATCGGGATTTGATTTTGTTGCAGGAATAGCCGTAAACTGACTGCCATTCAGGGATGTATATATTCCATTCCCGATAAACTTAAGGTTGTGGCAGGTGGAAACTCCCGTGGCAGCATAAATGGTTCCATTGGTAGACTGGACGATGCTCGAAACTTTGGGAATCAGTTGGTTTTCAACCGACATCTGGGTCCAGGTAAGGCCAAGATTGGTCGATTTCCAAAGACCACCACCGGCGGCGCCGGCAATAAGGGTTTGTCCTGTTTTATCGGTATTGTCATAAATAGTACTCCACACGAGACCGGGATAATTGGTCGGGCCTGCGCTGATCCAATGGAGTCCGTTGGTACTGGCTGTGGATTTGGTACGGAGCATTTCAGCCTGCTGACGGGCATTCAGCACATCCAGCGGGTTTACAGTGCCAGTAACCTGGTTGGCACGCGCACTTTCATACCTCGATCCGTCGTGTTTCCTGAGATCCGGATTCCCGGGCTGGCCCGCCATCATCAGCATGGAAAAGAACAGAAAGAAAAATCCTGCGAAAGCTGTGTTCAGGCCAAAGAGTAAAAATCTTTTTTTCATATCACTCGTTTTAATGTGGACTATATGTTGCTTGATTTATTGTTTCCAAAACCCGCCAAAATCAAAGGAATCACGATGGGAATACCCTCCTTATTTAATCGAACAAATATAAAGCAAAAATAGTATCCTGCAAAATTTTTTTGTCTACAGGCGTTTTTCTTCTGTTAAGGAGCCGTTTTGATCGGCGAGAAGGAGGGGAAAACTATATTTTTTCGAGTGCTGTCAGGGGAAGCCAGCCTACACTGCCATTGGCGATCCTGATCTCATACCAGCCGTTGATGATGTCCATCACCCTTACTTTGGTGCCTTCATGTACGACAAAAAGGTCGGTGGATTTATCATCGGGGGAGCTTTTCACTGTTATGGTAGGGGCAAAAACGATCGCCTCCGTGGTCGATTTGGTAAAGCTGTAGCTGCTCCAGGCCATCAACAGGGATATCAAAGAAAGGAACAACAACCCGGCAGCCGACCAGAAACCGATTTTCCGAAGGATCAGGAACCGGGAGGCTAGGTAAAGGACCCCGGCCAGCAACCCGCCGATCAGGCAGATGATGCCGGCGGTGGCCCACCCGTCTATCGAAAAAAACTGCAACGCCCCGTTGAACCATCGTTTATAAAATAACACGGGAAGGGGTTCGATTTTATCTGAGATCTTGGTATTGGCCACATTCAGGTTGAAGTCGATATCTTCATTACCGGGATCAAGGCGCCTGGCACGCTCATACCAGAGGATGGCGTGGGCGTAATCATTCATCTTAAAATAGGAGTTGCCAAGGTTGTAAAAGAGTTCGGGAGCCTCATAACCCGAGGCGGCAACTTTGCTGTACAGGTCGGCAGCCGTTGCGTACGATCCGGCTGAATAGGCCTTGTTTGCCTTGATGACCATCTCCGTCTGACCGGAGGGATAACCTGTCAGGGTGGCAAGAAGGAGGATCATCCATATGGTGAAGTGCTTCATAATTCACAAATCAATATTCAACATGCAACATTCATAGGTTTTACCGGAGTTCTCTCTCCATTTTGGAGATGATTTCCAGCGCTTCATTGTAAATCCGCTCCATATTCACTGTTTTTTCACCCGGTGCGAAGCGGGCAAACTCAGTATTGTTAAGGGTTTCTACAAACTGGGCTATGATGGATCCGTTTACATTCTGTTTAACCAGCGCCTCCTGGACCGAATCGATGCTCAGCCCCGACAGGTTGATGCTGAACTTATCGCTCAGGTATCCCCAGAGCGCCTGGGAAATGGCAATGTAGAAGTCGTCCTGGTTCCCCGATTTCTTAAACTCTTCGGCTTTCAGCAACCGTTTACGTGCGATCTTGGTCGCCTTGAGGTTCTTCATCAGCACGGTATTGCTGCGTCGTGCCGCGAGTTTGCGCCATAATACAAGGAACACCACGAAACACAGCAGCGGCAAAAGGAGCATTAACCAAAAACCCATACTGAGAAAGAAACGGCTTCCAGCCATGTTTAACGAAAAGCCGGTATCCCGGATATGACGGATATCGCTTCCTATATATTTAATATCCTCTTTATTGGCGCCGGCATAGGTAACCACCGAGGCGGCATCGCCGCTTCCCTTCTCAACATCGAGCGAGAATTCAGGGCTGGTAAGGGTGACATAATGCCTCTTGTCAAGGTCAAAATAGCTGAAGGTGATCGGTTTGATCCTGAACTTCCCGGGCTTTCGCGGGATCATCAGGTATTCGAATACCTGGTTCCCCGAGATTCCCGCCGCAGTTGTCTGGATATCGCTGGTGACCTTCGGGTCATAGCCCTCGAAATCGGGCGGGAAGGTCACATTCATCTTATCGATGAGCTGAATATTTCCCTTGCCGCTGATGGTGCATTTCAGGGTCACCGCCTCATTGGTTTTCAGCCGGGTCTTATCCACCTCCGAATGGAAGGTAAAGTTGCCGACGGCACCGCTGAATTCAGCCGGCTTTCCTTCGTCAGGCAGCGGCCTGACCGTGATCACAAGCGGATTTGACTTGAGGGTCTTCTCCACATTGGCCACTCCTGAATTAAAGAAGGAGTCGTTAAAAAAATCATCAAAAAAGGGATCCCCGGTCCTTGTTTTGGTTTGCCTTTTCAGCTGGGCCACGCATGCCAGTTCAAGCGGGTCGATCACCAGCCGGCCGCTCTTGAGCGGGAACAGGGCTATCTTACGGATATCGGCGACGACATATTGCTCCCCGTCGATAACCTGGGTGGTTTGCTGAAGCTTGTCATTCTCCTTCATCAGGTTCTGCGACCAGAAGCCCGAAAAGGAGGATAGCTTGCTGATGTTGATCTGGGCAATGGGCACCTTTGTAAATATCTTGTAGGTAACCACGATTCCTTCTCCCTGGAGCGGGCTGGCATTGGAGGCAAAGGCCTTGACATAGACGTCGTTGCTGCTGCCGGTTACCGCAGTACCGCCGCCTGGAGCCCTGTTCTGCCCGGCAGCGCCCTGCCCTGAAGGTACGTTTGGATTTTTAACGACTTTAATGTTAACGGTGTTGGAGGCGTATTGCTTGCCGCCAACATTTACAGTAGCCGCAGGAATGTCATAGGTTCCCTCGCGGGTAGCCTGTAACAGGTAGGTATAGGTGTAGGTGATCGACATGGTCGTACGCCCGTTGACCGACCGGATACTGGAGTTGGTGCTCATATTGGGGCCGCTGAGCATTTCAAAACCCGACACGGTGGGTCCCCTGAACCCGGTACCCTGGGCGTTCACCGTATAGATAAGGGTAAAGGTCTCTCCCAGGGCTACCACCGGCTTGGCCTGGGCCGTGAACTGCACATCCTGCCCGGATGCAATTCCTGCCATGAGCAGTAACGCAATAAAACCAAATACGAATCTCTTTACCATGTTACCAATCTTTTTCAATTCCGGATACCTGGACCTTAGCCGCCTGCTTTTTAACCTTTTGCATTGTTTTCTTTTCGTCATTTTTTAAAGCCTCCAGCATCCTTTCGGCATCCTCCTTGCTTATCTTCTTCTGGTCCTGGGGCTGTTTCTGCTGGTCCTGTTTTTTATCCTGGTCTTTGTTCTGGTCCTGCTTGTCCTGTTTATCCTTTTTATCGTCCTTCTTATCGTCCTTTTTATCCTTGTTCTGCTGTTGCTGCTGCTGCTGTTGTTTCTTCAGCATCATCTTGGCATATTCCAGGTTATACTTGGTATCCTTGTTCTTGGGATCGTTGACCAGGGCATTTTTATAGGCCTGGATACTCTTGTCATATTCCTTCGATTGCAGCAGGGAGTTCCCGAGGTTATGGAAAACCTTTGATTTGGTTTCGCGATCCGTATTATTTCCGGCTAAGTTACCATAAATTTTTGCCGATTCCGCGTAATTGTTATTCTTGTAAACAGCGGTTCCAAGGTTGAATTGCCCTTTCACCGACTCCTTGTTTACTTCAAGCGCCTTGCGGTAATCCTTTTCTGCCTCTTTATAATCGCCCTTGTCAAAATTGCGGTTACCCTGGCGCAGCAAGGTATTCTCCTTCTGTGAAAAGCAGAACAGCCCGTGAAGCATGAAAACCGATATCAGGATCTTATATCTCATCTTTCCTTAAAAATCAACATTTATTGTTCATTGTTCACTGAACCCATGCCCTTTTCAAAGGGTCTGAAATTTTTCAGCCACCGGGTTTTCCGTTCGAAGACAAAAAGGTCGGCGATCAGGATCAGCAGGGCCAGGGCCACGAAATACTGGAAACGGTCTTCATAGTCGCTGAACTGTTTCTCCTCTATTTCCGATTTCTGGATCTTGCTGATATCATCATATATTTTATTGAGGCCGGTCTCCGAGGTAGTTGCCCTGACATACATGCCCTTTCCGAGGCCTGCGAGCTTCTGCAACAGGGTTTCATCCAGTTTGCTCATGATGGTTTGCCCGTCACGGTCCTTTTTATAGCCGGTCTGGATGTTCCCGCTGTAAACGGGAATGGGAGCGCCCTCCGGAAGTCCCATGCCGATGGTATAAATCGTGATCCCCTTTTTAACGGCGGCATCCGCCTGTTCCAGGACATCCCCCTGGTGGTCTTCCCCATCGGTGATGATCACGATGGCCTTATTGTGTTTTGATTCCCCGAAACCATTGACTGCCGTGCTGATGGCCTCCGCGATGGCGGTCCCCTGTGTCGGAACGATGCCCGTATTGATGGTGGCGGTGAACATCTTGGCTGCGGCATAATCGGTGGTGATGGGCAGCTGGGTATAGGCCTTCCCGGCAAATACGATGATCCCGATGCGGTCGCCTTCCATGTTGTCGATCAGGCGCACAATCGCCTGTTTGGCGCGCTCGAGCCTGTTTGGCTTGATATCCTGGGCCATCATCGAATTGGAGACATCCAGGCAGATCATCAGGTCGATCCCTTTTCGTTTTACCTTTTCAAGCCGGGAGCCGGTTTGCGGATCCGCCAGTGCAAAAATGAGCGCGGTTACGGCAACCGCAGTCCCGGTAAACTTCAGAACAGGCTTCCAGACCGAATATTCCGGCATGAGCTGGCTGATCACATGCCAGTCGCCGTAACGTGACAGCGTTTTTTTCTTCCATATCAGGAAAAGCACCAGCAGCGCCGTGTAGGCCGGGATCAGCGCCAGCAGGTAGAAATAATATAGGTGGGCGAATCTGAACAAGTGCTAACTGTTAAAATTTATACTACTGCTTACTTTTATCAATGCAACTGCAATTCAATATTTCACCCTGTCAGGGGATGTTTTTCAGGTAAAGGTACCGGAGAAGCACCTCGATGCCGAGCAGGATAAAGGCGACCAGAACAAAAGGCAGGAACTCCTCCTTTTTCTTCCGGAATTCGGTAACATCGATCTTCGACTTCTCCATTTTATCAATTTCCTTATAGATGGCACGCAGCTTGGCGTTATTGGTAGCGCGGAAATACTTCCCGTCGGAAGATTTGGCGATCTCCATCAGCAGCGACTCGTCAAGATCGACCTTCATCATCTGGGTCTGGACCCCGAAGGGCGTCTGCACAGGAATTGGGGCCTGCCCGATGGTTCCGATCCCTACGGTATAGATACGGATGCCGTACAACTTGGCTATTTCAGAGGCGGAGCGGGGATCGAGCGATCCCATGTTGTTCACGCCGTCGGTAAGCAGGATGATCACCTTGCTCACTGCCTTGCTCCCGCGCAAACGGTTTACTGCGGTGGCCAGCCCGTCGCCCAGGGCCGTACCGTCGTCGATCATCCCGTTATGGATATCGCGGAAGAGGTTTTTAAGCACGGCATGATCGGTAGTGAGCGGGCACTGCGTGAAAGCCTCCCCGCTGAAGATCACCAGGCCGATACGATCGGTCGGACGCCCGTCGATAAACTCGATGGCCACATCCTTGGCTGCTTCAAGCCTGTCGGGCCTGAAATCCTGGGCCTTCATCGAACCGCTGACGTCGAGCGCAATGATCAGGTCGATCCCCTCCACGCTGATGTCCTGGCGGCTGAGACTTGTCTGGGGCCTTGACAGGGCGACGATGAGGGCTATGATGGCCAGCAGCCGCAGCACATAAAGGCTGTGGTTGATGTAGAATTTCAGGTTACGGCCGACAGTGGCAAAGCCTTCAAGGCTGCTTACCAGCAGGTCGGCCGAATTTTTTCTTTTCCTGTAAAAATACCAAACCACCAGCGCCGGGATAATCAGCAGCAGAAAGAGAAAACCGGGATTGCCGAATGTCAGATGTTTAAACATATTTATTGATTTTCCTCCGCTTTAAGGGTCGTTCCGCCTATGGTCGAACGAACAAATTCAACACCCTCGGTAAGGCACATATCGTTCTCGGTAGCCACCGGCAGGGCTTTTGCAAATTTAACCATATCGGCCAGCACCAGCAGCCGGTTCAGCTTATCCGCACTCGGCCGGGGGCATTCAGCCTGATTAAGCAGGCTTTCGTAGATCTCGGAACTGGTTTGTTCGAGTGCCGGGACCATGAACCGATCCTCGATGTACCTCCTCAGGATCTCTGTGAGCTCCGAATGATATTCCTTGACCTTGCCGTTTTGCCAGAGCTTTTTCTGCCTCAGTTTTTCAAATTCCTGCAACGCCCTTTCATACGGGGGAACGACCACTTTTGGTTTCAGTTTGAATACCGGCTCCTGCTTTTTCCTTTTCCTGTAATACCAGATCCCTGTAAACACAAGGATGGCCACGGCAACCGCCCCCAGTATCCAGGGCAGCATCTCCGTGAAGGTAATCGGGATCTTAAGCGGGCCGATAATCGGTTTGATCGACTGGGTGGTATCCACCTTCACGGTATGCACGGCCAGCATCAGCATCGTGGTGGTGGCAGTCAGTTTTGAGGTATCGGGAAGTATCCTGTAAGCAAACGGAATTGAGGGGATTGTGTAGAACCCCGAATCGAAACAGGTAACATTTACCTTTTGGGTCAGGGTGACCTGTTTTTTATCGGTCGTATAAGCGGTATCGATCTTGCCCCTGCCGATGATGGTGATGTGACCCAGGATGGTATCGGGCAAAAATGGCCACAGCACCTGCGTCTTCGCGGGGCCTGTGAATTTCAGCGTCATCAGGACATGGTCGCCGATCAGCATGGCATTGGTGTCGAGCTTTGCCATCACCCCCACCTCCTGGGCATAGCTGCCGCCGACCAGAGAACACATTACAATGGCTAAATATATTCTAAAACTCCTCATCACTCTTATTTCCTTGCTCATGATTCAATTTTGGTCATCCCTGGATCCCTTACCGCCTGGCTCCCCTGATCCTGAACAATTTCATCAGGGGTTTGATATAATCCTCATCGGTTCTGACTTCCGCCACATCGACGCCGCTCTTCAGGAAGGTCTCGCTGATATAGGCATTATGCGCCTTGTACCAGTTGTTGTATTGCCGGCGAACCGCCCTGTCGGACGAATCGATCCATTTCTGGCTCCCGGTTTCGGCATCGCGCGCACGGATGAGCCCCACATCGGGCAATTCGGTCTCCCGGGCATCGTAAATCTTTACCGCGATCAGGTCATGTTTCTTGTTGGCAATTTTGATGGCATCTTCAAATCCCCTGTCGAGGAAGTCGCTGAGTAGAAAGGCTGTACAACGTTTTTTGATGGCATTGGTAAAATAGCGCAGCGGCTCGGTGAGGTTTGTCCCCTGCTGCTGCGGTTTGAATTCGATCAGCTCGCGGATGATCCTCAGGATATGGCTGGTTCCCTTTTTGGGAGGGATAAATTTCTCGATGGTCGTACTGAAAAAGATCACACCGACCTTATCGTTGTTCTGGATGGCGCTGAAGGCAAGTACGGCGGCGATCTCGGTGATTAACTCCTGTTTGATGGACTTCTGCGTTCCAAAAAGGTTGGAAGAACTTACATCGATAATCAGCATCACGGTAAGTTCCCGTTCCTCGTCGAAGACCTTGACATAGGGATGGTTGAACCGGGCCGTCACGTTCCAGTCGATGCTCCTGATGTCGTCGCCGGGCTGGTATTCGCGTACCTCGGAGAAGGCCATTCCGCGTCCCTTGAACACAGAATGGTACTGACCCGAAAAGATCTGGTTGCTCAGTCCCCGGGTTTTTATCTCGATTTTACGAACCTTCTTGAAAAGCTCAGCGGATTCCATATTTTACGTAGCATAATTGCAACAAAGCGAAATGGTGAAAATTGAAATGATGAACCGGTAATCGCGGCCGTGACGTTGGTGTATTATCAGACTAGGGTACTTCGACCGTGTTCAGGATTTCGTTGATGATGTCTTCCGTCGTGATATTTTCGGCTTCAGCTTCATAGGTCAGCCCGATGCGGTGACGCATCACGTCATGTGCCACGGCGCGGATATCTTCGGGGATCACGTAACCGCGGCGTTTGATGAAGGCATAGGCTTTCGAGGCCAGGGCGAGGTAGATGCTGGCACGGGGCGAACCGCCGTAGCTGATCAGACCTTCGAATTTCTTGAGTTTATAGTCGGCCGGGAACCTGCTGGCGAAGACGATGTCGGTGATATAGTTTTCGATCTTCTCGTCAAGGTAAACCTCGCGGGTAATGGCCCTGGCGCGCATGATGTCGTCGGTGCTGATGATCGGGCTGGTTTTGAACGACTCATTCCCGATATTCTGGCGGATGATCAGTTTCTCCTCTTTTTTATCCGGGTAGCCGATCACCACCTTGAGCATAAAACGGTCGACCTGGGCTTCGGGAAGGGGGTAGGTACCCTCCTGCTCGATGGGATTTTCGGTAGCCAGCACCAGGAAAGGTTCAGGCAGGATAAAGGTTTCGTCGCCGATGGTGACCTGCCGCTCCTGCATGGCTTCAAGCAGTGCGCTTTGCACCTTGGCAGGGCTCCGGTTTATTTCGTCAGCCAGGATGAAATTGGCAAAAATGGGCCCCTTCCTGATTTTGAATTCTTCGTTTTTCTGACTGTAGATCAGGGTGCCGACAAGGTCGGCAGGCAGCAGGTCGGGGGTGAACTGGATACGACTGAATTTGGCATCTATGCAGTTTGCCAGGGATTTAATGGCCAAAGTTTTGGCAAGGCCGGGAACTCCTTCGAGCAAAATATGCCCGTTTGCAAGCAACCCGATCATCAGCCTTTCAATCATCTGTTTCTGGCCGATGATCACTTTGTGCATTTCCATCGTCACCATGTCAACAAACGCGCTCTCCTTCTGGATCCGTTCGTTCAATTCTTTGATGTCCGTTTCAACCATGTTATCTTGATTTTGTGGGTGCAAATTTATAAAATGAAAAAATTCCGGGACTAGTATTGATGTTAATTTTTGTTAACCTTTACGTTAAAAAAGTGTTAATGTAAATTCGCATCCGGGGCTTCATTCATGATGGTATGATTCGCCGCGAAGGATGGAAAGAGCCCTGTACAACTGTTCGGTAAAGAAAAGGCGGACCATCTGGTGTGAAAAGGTCATCCTGGAGAGAGAGAGGATGAAATGTGCCTGTTTTTTCACCGAGGGATCGAAGCCAAAGGGTCCGCCCACAATGAAAACGAGGGTTTTTCCTCCCGAAATGAACTGCCTGTTCAGGAAGGCGGCGAATTCGGTCGACCGCATTTCACTGCCATGTTCATCGAGCAAAACGACTATATCTCCTGCCACGATCTGTTTTTGAATTAATTCCGATTCACGAAGCATTTGTTCGGCATGTGAAAGACCCGACAGGTTTTTCAGGGAGGGTATCTCAAAAATCTCGAACGGCACATACCGTTTCACCCGCTTCTCATATTCCCGTATTCCTGTTTTCAGGAAATCCTCATCTGTTTTTCCGGTTAGTACAAGGCGGATTTTCATAATTAGGTGCAAAGATGAGAAATAAGGATGATTTTTTTGTATGTTTGTAAAAGAATCGCAGGGATGGGGTCTGCAGCCTGCAGGATGTTTGCCTGAATGGGGATGTCAATGCTGTCCAAACAAAAACAAACGCCGATGAAAAAGATTGCTTACAGTTGGTTTCTTCTTCTGGTACCGGTATTTTTATCGCTTGGATTCCGTCCGGCTGCCGGCCCTGAAGAAACGGCCGCTCAGGTAACCGCTGCCATCCAGGCGGGCAACGCAACAGAGGTGGCAAAATATTTCAACACCATGGTTGACCTGACATTACCGGGTTTCGACGATTCCTACAGCAAAACCCAGGCCGGGCAGATCATGAAGGATTTTTTCGCCCAGCACCCTGTAAAAAGTTTCAAGGTAACCCGCCAGGGATCCTCCCCCGACGGGTCGCAATACTCCATCGGCAGCCTCGATACAGGGAAAAAAGTTTATCGCGTCTATTTCCTGATCAAATCGGTTAACGGACAGAACCTGATCCATCAGCTGCAGGTCCAGGAAAGTTGAAAACCGGATTCTGAAAACAGCCTGAAAGATTTAATTTCCGCAACTTATTCAAATTACTCCCCAGCCATTATCCTCCTGATATGACGATTGAAGAAATTATTTCCCGTGCCCTTGCCGAAGATATCGGCGACGGCGACCATACCACCCTGGCAACCATCCCTCCCGATGCCCCCGGCAAGGCAATACTGCTGGTGAAGGAGGATGGCATATTGTGCGGCGCCGCCCTGGCTGAACGGATATTTCACCAGGTGGATCCCTCCCTCCTGGTTGAGTCCCGCCTTCACGACGGGGAGGTCATCCATAAGGGGGACATCGTGTTTGAAGTCACCGGCCGACAAGCATCAATCCTGAAATCGGAAAGACTGGTTCTCAACTTCATGCAGCGCTTAAGCGGCATCGCAACCGCAACCGGCCATATCGTAAACCGGCTTGCAGGGTTGCAGACCCGGATCCTCGACACCCGGAAAACCACTCCCCTGCTGCGCGAACTTGAAAAATATGCTGTAAAAACCGGCGGGGGCGAAAATCACCGCATGGGATTGTATGACATGGTGATGATCAAGGACAACCATGTCGATTTTGCGGGAGGCATCGTTCAGGCCATCGAATCGGTTCACCGGTACTTCAGCCTTACCGGGAAACAGCTGAAGGTCGAAATTGAGGTTCGCAATGAAGATGAACTGAACCAGGTGTTGGAACATGGCGGTGTTGACCGCATCATGCTCGACAATTTTTCTGTGGAAAACCTTGACAAAGCTGTACGTTTGATCGACGGCCGCTTTGAAACCGAGGCAAGCGGGGGGATCACCCTGGATAACATCCGGAAATACGCCGAAACAGGGGTTGATTTTATCTCTGTCGGGGCGCTGACGCACCAGATCAGGAGTTTGGATATGAGTTTGAAGGCGGAATAGGCAACAGGCAATAGGCAATAGGCAGCAGGCGGTGATGACAGTAAGGGGTACTGAAAGTTGATAGCCGGCCATATAAGAAAAAAACTGGGCGAGGCCCGTTGTATGCGACTCTCTGAAAAAGTGATCCGAAGGATAAAATCCCTGCCATTTGTTGACAGGGTGATCGGGGTTTCCAGGCGCGTGGTGCTGCCGGGATTCAACGGCGTGCCCCTGTATGATGTAACGGTCTTTTTTATCCGGGGGCTGACGGAGGGTTATATCACCACACGGGCTGCAGCCATCTCCTTCTCCATGTTCCTGGCTATTTTCCCCTTCCTGATCTTCCTCTTCTCCATCATCCCTTTCATCCCAATCGATAATTTCCAGCAATCGCTCATGGGGATCATTGAGGACTTCCTGCCCAGGATGGCCTTTGAATCGGTCAGGGAGACCATCGTGGATATCGTGACCCGCCCGCGCAGCAGCCTGCTGATCCTCAACCTGATCCTCACCCTCTACTTTTCAACCAACGGGGTGAACAGCCTGATTGAAGCCTTTAAAAACACCTACCACGAACTCGATACCCGGACCAGTATCAAACAATACCTGATCTCCGTTGTCATCGTCCTGGTAAACAGTTTGCTGCTGATCATGGCCATCGGTCTGATCACCTTCGGGTCGGCCCTCCTTTCATGGCTTCTGCCCGATCTTATCGCAAGCGGGAAGGTGGTGGTGCTGATGCTGCAACTGCTGCGCTGGCTCATCATTGTCGGGTTGCTGCTGATGGCCATATCGCTGGTGTACGTCCTTGGGCCTGCACGGCAGAAGACTTTCCGGTTCTTCTCCGTGGGTTCGATGCTGGCAACAGGGCTCATTGTGGTGACCACCCTCGGGTTCAATTTTTATGTCGATAATTTCTCCCGGTACAATGCCCTGTATGGCTCACTGGGCACCCTGATGGTGGTGCTTTTCTGGATCTATATTAATGCCATCAGCCTGTTGGTGGGATTTGAGCTGAATGCCAGCATCAAGAATGCAAAACCGGCGACCTAACCTTTCAGGTGAAGCCGTTCGCGGATGACCGGGATAAGCTCATTTCGGTAAACAAGTCCAACCAGCACCACGGCCAGGATTAACTGGCCTGTCTCAACCAGCAGCCTGGTGCGGTCTGCACAAACTGTCTCGGTGATCAGCACCACGCTGATAAAAATGACAGGGAGATAGACAAGTTTCCACATGTTGATCCGGTAATCGAACACCTTCCTGCTTTCAATGTACATTAACAGGATCTGTACCGGCTTAACCAGGACATTGGCCCAGACAGCCCCCATCAGGCCGAAAAAACTGATCAGCCCGATGCTGACTACAACCTGGAATATCGCACTGAAGAGGAAAATCCTGGGAAGCGCTTTCGTCTTCTTGAAGTACATCAGGGGAGCCCAGAAATAGGAACGAATCCCGCTCAGGGTATATCCTGAAAAAAGAATGGCCAGGAACCGGAAGGTAAGGTAAAAATCCCGGTTCTTCACGACAAAGGGGATGATCAGCGGCAGGGCAATGACCACCACCGGGACGATCAGCAGGGTCATCGCCGTAAAACCATTGAAATACCGGTTCACCTCGATTGTGGCATAGTTGATCTCTTTTTCCTTCCAGATGCTATACACTTTCGGGTAGATTGAGTAGGCAAGCCCGCTGTTGAGGAAGTCGAGGAGCAGGGTACACTGGATGGCGAAAACAAAGATCCCGACATCCCTCGCATCCAGGAAATAGGCAATGATATAACGGTCAAGGTTGGCCCCTGTCCAGGAGAGGATGAAATAGACAAACAGCGGAAAACAAAAAACGGCGATCCCTTTCAGCAACCTGGCATGAAATGAAATCCCGAATTCCCTGATAAAATAAAAGAGCGCAACCACAAATATTCCCAGTCCAGAGAGCAGGCGGCCATACATGGGGCCGGCGAGCGAAAAAGGCTTATAAAACAGAATGGAAAGGGAGATGGCTATGGTAAGCACGAAGTTCAGCAGGTTCATCCAAAAAAATCGCTCAGGCCGCTGCTGGAAGATCAACAATGAGATGTAACTTTTAAAAAGGCTGTTGAAGATGGCTGTCAGCAACGACATAAATCCCCACGGATAAAACTCCAGGGTGGTTTTATTGCCGGTCAGCTCCGTAAAGGCCGAGAAAACCGGCGCCCCCGAAAAGGCAAACACTGCCACGAATACCAGTCCGATGATCAGCAGCATGGAGATCACGGTTCCGACATTCTCCCTGGCTTTTTGAACATTATCCTTGAAATCGACCCAGTTGGTCCCAAGGTACTGTTCCAGGCCGAAATTCACCACCAGTTGCATGATGGCGGCAAAGGCGATATAAAGGGCCAGCACACCGAACTGCGCGGTCGTCAGCATGTTGGTGTAGAAGGGCAGCAATACGATGCCGGAGAAAAGCGGCAATGCACCAACAATTGAATAAATGAAGGAGGATTTAATGAACTGTTTGGAGATCATGCTGTTTCTGAAAAACGGTTTCTGATTTGAATGCGAAAGTATGAAATTCCGCAACCACAACCAGCAACAATTTCCACAATGAAAAATCGTTTTCCTATCTTTACAAACCTAAACGGATCAAAAACAGATTCAACATGATCGACATTTTACGGAAACTATTACCCTTCTGGTTCAGGAATTTCATTTATATCAGGAAGCAGCGGCTGGAATTTTTTGGCTACAAGAAAAAAATCGTGCGCTATTACAGGGATCATCCCGACATGGTCAAAGACGACAGCATGCGGGAAGCCATCGCCTTTCTCGGTAAGAATACATTTTCTTCGCTCCCTTATCCTTTTTCCAAATCCCATGCTGAAAAAGAGGTTGCGGTATTACTGGATAAGGAGCGGGATCTTTATTATGGGTTCCTCGACGGGAAGCGCCTCTATTTCAGGAGAGGGCTTGAAGTCCAAAAGATCAGGCGACAATTAAACTGCCTGATGCTGGAACAGGATCCGGATTCGGCCCACCGCTACCTGACCGACGACTTCACGGTGAATGACGGCGACGTGGTCATTGATGCGGGTGCTGCAGAAGGCAATTTTTCGCTGAGTGTCATTGAAAAGGCAGGCAAGGTGATCCTGATCGAGACCAGTCCTGCCTGGCTGGAGGCGCTTGAAGCCACTTTTGAACCCTGGAAGGAAAAGGTCTCTGTCATCAATAAGTTTGTGAGTAACCACAACAGTGACACCACCATCACCATCGACAGGATCCTCGATCAGGAAGGTCCCGTGGATTTCATCAAAATCGATGTCGACGGGGAGGAGGAGAACCTTCTGGCGGCCAGCAGCAGGTTGCTGGCTTCGCCCGGGGCACCCAAAATTGCATTATGTACCTATCACAAGGATGGCGATCCTGAAAAATTCGAGGCACTGCTGAAATCGAACGGGTTCAGCACCGTTTTCTCCCAAGGGTATATGATCTTCATATCACAACGGGGGCTGGAATTTCCATACCTGCGCAAAACCATCCTCAGGGCCTGGAAATAAATTTTTTTATCCAAACACGGTGAACGTCTTCCTGACGAACCGCGATCCCGCAAAGGTCGTGAGATAGTAAAGGAGGGTCTTGATATTCCAACCCGACCGGGCGAAATAAAACCGTGCCTTTTTCATATTTCCCGTCAGGTAATAAAACCTGGCCCGGCTGCCGTGCAAACGCTTATAACCGCTCCGGGCCTCCGCCGGGTATCTTTCCGAGTAACCATCCAGGATCATCAGGGAAAAATAGAAATCCACCGACCTGTAACCGGTATTTAACGAGAGGTTCGACTCTTCCACATATCGTTTGTAGAGCGGCCTGCAAACCTCCACTGAGCAATTCCCTTCAAAGACCTTCAGTCCCCAGTCATAATCCACCTTGCCGAAATTCTCCTCGAAGCGGAAATGTTTCAGCGAACTGTTGATCAGCATGCTCCCGATATAGCTCGCCTGGCCCTCTGTTGACCGGCATAAGGTGGTTAAAAAGGTGACATTCTTCCCGTAAAAGTTATACCCTGCATCCCCGCGCGGCTGATTAAAGTTGTCGGCCGACCTGTTCCGGTGCCGGAAGATGACGGTGAGGCCGGAGGAGATAATGGGTGCCAGGTGACTGACAGCAAGCTGGGAAACCAGTTTGTCAGGCAACCACTCGTCATCGTGATCCATGATACAGAAGAAGTCTCCGGTCGCCCTGTTCAATCCTATATTCCTGCCCCGGTTCGGCCCCCCTGAATTTTCCCCGGTTGACACATAGCCGATCTTGTTCTCTTCCAGAATTTCACGGGTCCGGTCGGTTGAACAGTCATCAACGACGATCAGCTCGATTTCAAAGTCAATGTGAATCCCCTCCTGGGAGAGAACAGAATCGAGCGCCCGCTGAAGGGTCTTTTCCGAATTGTAGGTTGAAAGTATGACAGAGACCCGGACCGGCATTTTTTCTGGCGTCATAGATCGATGCATTAAGAAATGGTTGACGATGCAAAGGTATATAAAAGCAGATCAGTCGCACCGTGTGAAAGATACAACTTACCACCGGCCAATCGTTGCGGTCTGAGACACCCAGATTTTTGGCGGAGAATTTCTTTTTTCAGGAAAATAGCATCACCTTTGCAGCTGCGTAGGCCGGCAACCCTTTATACCATAAACAATGAACGATTTAGAGAAGTATTTCAGGCAAAACAACAAACGACTAATTCAGAAATGGATCCACTATTTCGATGTCTACGAACGCCATTTTTCACGGTTCAGGGGCACGGAGATGACCATTCTTGAAATCGGTGTTTCGCAGGGCGGAAGTCTCCAGATGTGGAAAGATTATTTTGGTCCTAAGGCAAAGATTTACGGGATGGACATCAACCCGCAATGCAAGGCGCTGGAGGAGGAAAATATTAAAATTTTCATCGGATCGCAGGCCGACAGGAAATTCCTGCAGGAGGTAAAGAGATCTATTCCCCCTGTTGACATCCTGCTCGACGACGGCGGCCACACCATGCGCCAGCAGATCATCACCTATGAGGAGATGTTCGGTCATATCAAGGAAAACGGCGTCTATTTATGTGAAGACCTGATGACCTCCTACTGGCTGAAATACGGCGGAGGCGTAAAACGCAGGGGGACCTTTATTGAATACACCAAGAACTTCATTGATTTTTTAAATGCCCACCATTCCGAGCAAAAGTCCCTTCCGGTCAGTACCTTCACCAGGAGCGTCGACTCAATCCATTACTATGACGGCATCGTGGTGATTGAAAAAAAGAACCGGGAAAAACCCCATGATGAAATGACCGGGGAATGGAGCAATCCTAAAACTGTTCAGAAACCCGGTTTTTATACCCGGACAAAACGACAGATCCTGAGGGTCGTCAATTCGACCCTTCGCTTTTTCAGGCTACCCAGCATTTTCTGGAGATAACCCTTCGTCAGGACTATGCAGCATAAATCCGATTATATCCTTGACCATTTCAAAAAGGTATTCGGCATCGATGAACTCCCGGTTTCCTTGTCCTATGGTACCGGAGGACAGGCTAAAGTCATTATCCGGCAGGGAGATACTGCCCCCCTGGAAAGAGGTGAAAAATACATCCCGGAAGATCGCCAGATTGTTTGGAAGACTTGGAAAGGCACCCGTGTCCCATTTTTCTTTGGCGATGATGCAGGGGAATTGATTAGCCAATCGGGTGATCAGTATTACATCAGCCAGGACATCATCGCCTCGGCATTTTACCTGCTAAGCGGCTGGCAGGAACACTTCTGCACTGAATTTGACCGCTACGGGCGTTTCCCTTACGGGCTTAGCCTCCAGAAAAAGCTCGGCATCACGGGGATACCAATTGTCAACTATTATTTTGACATCCTGAAGACCGTCATGGAACAGGCATCGGGAAAACCGTTCACCCCCGTTTCGTGGAGCGGAAAACCCTATGCCCTGTGCCTCACGCACGATATCGATTCCTGTGAGTCGGCTTGGCTGCAGGGCAGTAGGCATGCGCTGAAAAAGGGGAACCTCTTCACCCCCTTCCTGTTGGTGGCTAAAAAACTTCTCGGCCGTGATGGCTGGTTCAATTTCAGCGAAATCGTGGAACTTGAAACACGGTACGGGGCAAATTCCACCTTCTTTTTTCTTGTCACGCCATTGCCCGCAATGGGCATAAAGAACGCGGATTACCGTTTTAGCAGGCGAAAATTCACCTTGGTTCAGCATCTTATCACGGGCAGCGGGAGTGAAGTAGCGATCCACGGCAGCGCAGGCACTTCCACCGATTCCTCCCGGCTGAAAGCGGAATTAACCGGTTTCCGTCTCCCGGTCAAAGGGAACCGGTTCCATTTTTTACTTTATAGTCCATCCTTTTCAGGTAAAACAATAGAGGATACAGGGCTGAACTATGATGCATCCCTGGGCTTTGCTGAAGAAACCGGTTTCAGGAACTCGTTTTGTTTCCCGTTCAAACCTTGGGACATTCAGCATGACCGGCCGTTCCGGCATACCGAGATCCCCCTGGTCCTTATGGATGGGACACTCCAGAAATACCTGGGTCTGCAACCCGCACAGGCACCCCTGCATACCGGGCCCCTGTTCGACGAGGTCAGGAAATTCGGAGGGTGCATGACAGTACTCTGGCACAACACCCATTTTTCGGCCTATAAATATCCGGGATGGAAAGAGGTTTATATTAAAACCCTTGAGAAAGGGGCAATGGAGAATGCCGCAATGCTGTCATGCAGCAGTCTTCTGGATATGTATGCCGCCAGGACGAAATTTCACAATCCGGCTTAATCCGAAAACTTTTAGAAAGAGTTCCTTTTTAACAAAAGGCCGTATCCGGATGATTGCCGGCGACATGATAAAGATAATTTTCTGTCTTTGCCTTACAGGAGAAATCCTGATTATTT
>SESG01015158.1_pt1 | contig 28461 bp, 29 predicted proteins | sample 3171421 | NCBI WGS metagenome assembly SESG01 (sample SAMN10866946, study PRJNA518727) | freshwater metagenome | biome: subpolar coniferous forest; feature: holomictic lake; material: water; isolation source: holomictic Lake 227, 6 m and 8 m depth | place: Canada: near Kenora, Ontario | collected...
AATTGCCTTATCATCAATAACACCAAGGGCGCTGATTACTTTCATTACAGCCTGAATGCCTCCTGCCGTATCCAGATCTTCAATATGATGATGACCAGCGGGACTCAGTTTGCAAAGATTCGGAGTTTTCTCACTGATTTTGTTAAATAGGTTCAAATCGAGCTGAATTCCCGCCTCATGGGCGATGGCTGGAATATGTAAAACAGTATTGGTGGAACAGCCCAGCGCCATATCCACAGCAATGGCGTTTTTGAAAGCGGCAAGCGTGCAGATATCGCGCGGCTTGATTCCCTTCTTGAGCAAATCCATTATTTTCATGCCAGCATGTTTGGCCAGGCGGTGACGGGCAGCCAGCACCGCAGGAATAGTTCCATGGCCAGGCAACCCCAAACCCAATGCTTCTGTGACACAGTTCATGGAGTTGGCCGTGTACATGCCGGAACAGGATCCGCAGCCCGGGCAGGCGCAATCTTCCAGTTGCTTTAACGCGGCAGCGGTCATCTTTTTGGCTTTGACAGCGCCGACACCTTCAAAAACACTAATGAGGTCAACGGCCTTACCGTGAAGTTTTCCTGCCAGCATCGGTCCGCCGCTGATAAAAATAGCCGGGATATTGAGGCGCAGCGCGGCCATGAGCATGCCGGGAATAATCTTATCGCAGTTGGGAATGAAAACAAGCGCGTCAAATGGATGAGCCATTGCCATGATCTCAATGGAATCGGCAATCAGCTCGCGGCTGGCAAGCGAATATTTCATGCCGGCATGTCCCATCGCGATGCCATCGCAAACACCGATTACCGGAAATTCCACCGGTGTTCCTCCAGCCATGCGGATTCCCGCTTTGACATCCTGGGTAATTAAATCCAGCTGGATGTGTCCGGGAATGATTTCATTTGCCGAATTGACCACACCGATCAGTGGCCTGGCAATTTCTTCATCCGTGTAGCCCATCGCCTTAAAAAGCGAACGATGTGGCGCCCGCTCAAAACCCTTTTTCATGAGATCGCTTCTCATTGTCTTCTCCCTTATTTCTTTCTTCTATCCGGTCTCAGTGCGCGCACGGCGGCACCTGCCTGCCACAATTCGGAGTCCCGTATTTCTTTGAGTTCTTCCTCCAATTTTACCCGATAGTCTGGAGCGCTGTTGGCTTTAAGAGAAATAGCCGTTTCTTTGCCTGTGGCAACAGCATCGTAAAGTTCGGCAAATACAGGTTCCACGGCTTTGCGGAATTTAGGCCGCCAATCCAGCGCCCCTCTTTGCGCAGTCGTTGAGCAATTAGCGTACATCCAATCCATGCCGTTTTCCGCCACCAGGCGAATCAGGCTTTGAGTCAATTCTTCGACTGTTTCGTTGAAGGCTTCGCTGGGTGTGTGGCCATGTTTACGCAATTCAGCGTATTGCGCCTCCATCATGCCGGCCAGCGCGCCCATCAGCACGCCACGCTCACCGGTCAAATCGCTGTACACTTCCATCTGGAAAGTGGTCGGAAAAAGGAACCCGGAACCAATAGCAATACCCAGTGCAATTGTTCTTTCCATAGCGCGACCGGTTGCATCCTGATGCACGGCAATGCTTGAGTTAATGCCGCTGCCGTCAAGAAAATTACGGCGGACTGATGTGCCGGAACCTTTAGGAGCAACTAAAATAACATCCACAAAATCAGGCGGAACGACACCTGTTTGCTCTTTATACACAATGGAGAAGCCATGGGAAAAATAAAGAGCGTCGCCTTTTTTCAGATTTTCCTTAATCCTGGGCCAGATCATCATCTGGGCGGCATCGGAAACCAGATACTGAATAACTGTACCACGCTTTACTGCTTCTTCAATGGAGAAAAGAGTTTTCCCGGGCACCCAACCATCGGCTATAGCCTTGTCCCAGGTCTTTTTATTTTCTTCACGTTGTCCGATGATAACATTGATGCCGTTATCTTTCATATTAAAAGCCTGTGCCGGACCCTGAACACCGTAACCGATCACCGCCACTATTTCATTTTTTAAAACTTCCTGAGCTTTTTTCAGAGAAAACTCTTCCGACGTGATGACATCTTCCAGAACGCCGCCAAAACTAATTTTTGCCATAATAACCCCCTATGATTTTAATGAGACTCCAATTACGAAAGCGAATAACCTGAAGGTCACTATAGGCGTATCGTAATTGGTAAGTCGAATTACCCACGCACGAAGCTGCGTGGGATGATAATTTAATTTTCCAAGTTCAACGCAATAATCCCGGTTCTTGTTATATCTGCGATCCCGAGCGGCGCCAGACGCGCAAGAGCGAAATCAATTTGCGACTTATCGCCGGTTATTTCCAGGATCAAATATGTGTCCGCGGACACTATTACTTTCCATTTGTTTGTGTCAACGGCTTTCTTTATTTGCTCTTTTCTGTCGGCTGTTAAATTCAGGCGGACAAGAATTAGTTCACGATGAATTGATTCCACATTGGTTAAATCATCGACGGTAATGACATCAACAAGCCTTTGCAATTGGTTTTCAATACGGGTCACAGTCTCCTGAGAGCCCACGGTAGTCATAACTATTTTTGATATTTCGTATTGAGTTGTCGCATTCACGCAGAGGCTTTCGATGTTATAGCCTTTACCGCCCAACGTTCCGGCAATTCGGGCCAACACGTCCGGCTTGTTGTGAACAAGTATTGAAATTATATGTTCCTTTTTTTCCATTTTCTATCACCTCTATACAAAAATTAGTTGATCATTTCTCTGCTACCCAACGACATATTGCTGATTGAATCTCCCGGATGCACCATGGGATATACGCATTCTTCACGTGATACCCGAAAATCCATTAGCACCGGGCAATTCAGCGATAGCCCCTGTTTGAGAACAGATTCCACATCTTCCGGTTTAGTAGCACGCAAACCGACAACGCCGAATGCTTCGGCCAGTTTCACAAAGTCAGGGGCGTAAGTCATATCTGTGTGCGAATAGCGTTTTTCGTAAAACAATTCCTGCCACTGGCGAACCATTCCCAGGTAACCATTGTTCAAAAGGACTATTTTTACATTAATTTTGTGTTGCGCGGCAGTGGCTAGTTCCTGTATATTCATCTGGATGCTGCCATCACCGGCTATATCCACCACCTGTTTATCAGGGAATGCGCATTTGACGCCAATTGCCGCAGGCAACCCAAAACCCATCGTTCCCAATCCGCCCGAAGTAATGAAAGTATTGGGATGATCAAAAGGAAAAAACTGCGCCGTCCACATCTGATTTTGGCCGACTTCGGTAGTTATAATCGCGTCGCCTTTCGTTAATTTGTGCAGCGTTTCAATTACCTGCTGCGGCTTAATTTCCTTACCGTTTTGACAATATGTCAGCGGTACATTTTCCTTCCACTTAGCAATCTGTCCTAGCCATTCCTGCCTCTCCTCTGTTGCCTGCGCATAATTGTGCTCGGCTAAGAAATTGATCATATCCGTAAGTGTTGATTTTGTATCCCCGATTATCGGCAAATCAACAACAACATTTCTATTAATGGAAGAAGGATCAATATCAATTTGGACAATCTTGGCGTTGGCGGCAAATGTTTCAATGGTGCCTGTGACTCTATCGTCAAATCTGACGCCAACGGCAATAAGCAAATCACAGTGGCTGATGGCCATATTTGCATAATAAGTACCGTGCATCCCCAGCATGCCCAACCACAGCGGATCGCTTCCCGGAAAAGAGCCAAGACCCATCAAGGTGCCTGTAACGGGAATCTGGTATTTTCTGGCAAGTTCAGTAAGCAACGCTGAGGCCTTGCCAAGGATAACGCCGCCGCCGGTCATAAATAAAGGTTTTTTAGCAGCACTCAACATTTCAAAGACGTTGGCCATCTTCTTGGGGGCCGGTTTATGCGCCACTTCGTAATTGCGGATTTTTATATTGGCCGGATCATAATCTGTTTCCGCGGCCATCACATTTTTGGGCAAGTCAATAAGAACCGGTCCCGGCCTTCCCGAACGGGCAATATGAAACGCTTCTTTAATCGTCGTCGCCAGATCCTCAATGCTGCGCACCAGAAAATTATGCTTGGTGCAGGGACGTGTTATGCCTGTGATATCGCATTCCTGAAAAGCATCATTGCCGATAAGCCCCGTGGGAACTTGCCCTGTAAATACGACAAGCGGGATGGAATCCATATTTGCCGTGGCAATGCCGGTAACTGTATTAGTGGCGCCGGGGCCTGATGTAACCAGGCACACACCAACTTTTCCGGTAGCGCGGGCATAGCCGTCAGCGGCATGCACTGCCCCTTGTTCATGGCGGACTAAAATGTGTTTCATTGTGCTTTTATAAAGCTGATCGTAAATGTCCAGGACGGCTCCGCCAGGATACCCGAAGATTATATCAACTTTTTCTTCTTCCAGTGCCTTAAGCAGTATTTGTGTTCCTTTTAACTTCATATCTTACGCCCTCCGGAGTATATGCTTTAAATAGTAATCTTACGCTAAATCCCGCTACGCTTTTGAAAGTTGAGTCTCAGATCCGACTAAGTCGCAGATACCCTTCAGGGTGCTGCGCTTCGGGGATATCCCAAGGCCTTCGGCTAGGGATAATTCAACTTGCAGATATTACTGCACTACGTTTGTAATATCTGAGTTTCATTAATTCGGCTTACGAATTTCAGCGCACTGCGTTTCTGAAATTCGAGTCTCATTAAAAAAGCCGCTGTTTTTTTCAAAAAGCGGCTTTGTTGACAAAATAACAAAGCCGCAGACTTTTCGGGGTCTGCGGCTTGTATCTTTTATTTTTGTTTCCTAAAGATACAGAGCGGCAGACCCCGTAAGTACGACTACTACCAGTACTAATACGCTGGGCAGTATCTGTGTTATGCCACCTTCTAAAGCTTTAAGAAACATAATTTCTTCCTGTTGAATTTTTTATTCTTTTACCGATAAACAAATTATTTGTCAAGTGTCATTATAACATTATCGGAATAAATCTTCTTTTTCTTCAGTCATACTGCCAGACTTTTCTTTCGGCGGCGCACTATCCAGGAAAGCTTCGTAAATTGCTCCCTTGTCTGAGCTGCCAGCCACCAGGCCTGTTTTGGGATCAACCTTGACAAAGACTATTCCTTCAGGCGTGGGGAAAGCCTCTACCGGTGAATGTTGCAGAGCCTTTTCCATAAAATAAAGCCAAACAGGCGCTGCCGCCCTTCCGCCCACCTCATTTTTCCCCAAAGTTGTTTCCTGATCAAATCCGATCCAAACTCCCGCAATGAGCGATGGGGTAAACCCGATGAACCAGGCATCGCGAATATCGTTGGTAGTTCCGGTCTTTCCTGCAACCGGACGGCCTAAGCCCCTTACCCGACGGCCTGTGCCGCTTTCAACAACATCACGCATAACGTAAGCTGTCATAAAAGCAATACACTCGAAAATAAACTGAACAGATCATACTAACAAAAGATCAAATACATTGCCCGCCCATTCAACAGTCTCCTTAATGACAAAAGGCTTGACCTTCATACCACCGTGTGCCAAAACACCGTAGGCGTTGACGAGTTCCTGCAAGGTAACTCCTGATGATCCCAGCGCAAGTGACAAGTTGCGGCCGACCGGCGAGGTTATGCCCATGTTCTCTGCGTAAGATGCGGCATATTCGACACCGATTTCCTGTAAAATTTTGATAGTAACAATATTACGGGATTGAACAAGCGCCGTGCGCATCGTAATCGGCCCAAGAAATTTGTCATCAAAATTTTTCGGTTTCCAGAGCCCGTCATCTTGGGACGGATCTTCAATGACAATAGGTGAATCTATAAATCGCGTTGAGGGATTCATTCCTTTATCAAATGCGGCAGTATAAATAAGCGGTTTAAAGGCGGAACCGGCCTGACGGCGGGATTGGGTAGCGCGGTTGAATTCACTTTTACTGAAATCACGGCCGCCAACCATAGCGCGAATGGCTCCTGTTTTTACATCCATGCAATAAATCGCCCCTTGAACAAGCCCGCGTTCATACTTTTCTCTGTCTTCCAGTTCTGAGAGACCTTTTTCCAGGGCGTCCCGCGCTGCTTCTTGCGCCTCCAGATTCAATGTTGTATAGATAGAAAGACCTTCTTTGTACAGGACGTCAGCCCCGTATTTTTCCTGAACATAACGACGAACGTGCTCCACAAAATAAGCGGCTATTTTATCTTTTGGCTTAATATCGCGCAACATCAGGGGAACATTAACCGCCCTGTCCATTTCTTCTTGTGTTATATATTTATCTTCCACCATACGCGAAAGAACGTATGCCTGCCGCTGTTTTGATCTTTCAAAATAGAGAAAAGGCGAATAAGTACTTGGCGCTTTGGGCAGTCCGGCAAGCATTGCTGCTTCCGGCAGAGTCAGCTCTTTTGAGCTTTTCCCGAAGTAACCAAATGATGCTGATTCTATTCCGTAAGTGCCATGCCCTAGATAAATCTGGTTTAAATATAAACTTAAGATTTCATCTTTAGTCAGATATCTATCTATTTTATAAGAGAGAATCGCCTCTTTGATTTTTCTGATATATTTTTTTTCGGGTGACAAATATATAAGCTTAGCAACTTGCTGCGTAATGGTACTGCCGCCCTGCACAATGTATCCGGCTTCAAAATTCTTAAACAGCGCGCGAAAAATGCTTTGTACGTCAAAACCTTTATGCTGATAAAAGCGTGAATCTTCTGCGGCGATAAAAGCATCCTTAACTGCTTTTGGAATCTCTGGCAGCGTGATAATTTTTCTATCTTCAAGAAAGAAATCATCAATCCGTTTGTTGTTTTCGTCATAAACACTGGAAGCAATGATGGGGCGGTAATCCTTCAGAGTGTCAATTCCCGGAAGATCAATTGTTATCGCGTAGTAGGTTATCGTTCCACCTATTGTTACAACCAGGATTAAAACAATTAAGCCAAGTAATTTGGCAATAATCCTCTTGTGCTTTTTCGCTTCTTGTAATTCATAATCATCTTGGCTTATTACAGGCATCATTTCACCATTTACTATTCATTATTTGTAATTTCAGAATCCACTTTTTTCTTTCCGGCAAATTTCGTGATGAATATACTCACTTCATAAAGAAACATCAAGGGTATTGCCATTAATACCTGACTTAACGCATCGGGTGAAGGAGTCAAAATCGCCGCCACTATAAAAATAACTAAAATCGCGTACTTTCTTTGTCGAGCAAGCATTGAAGAATTTACTATTCCCAACTTGGCCAGAAAAAACATAAATACAGGTAATTCAAAGGATAAACCAAATCCTAGCAAAAATGTAACGAAAAGAGAAATATAATCACTAAAGGAAATCATGGACTGCAGATATTGGTTATTGAAGCTGACAAAAAATTCAAAGGCCGGAGGTAGTGCTACAAAATAGCCGAACAAAACACCACTGACAAAGAGTAATGTAGAGAAAAATACAAAAGGCAGCACATATTTTTTTTCCTTCGAATGCAGCGCCGGTGAGATGAATTTCCATATTTGATAAATAATTAAGGGACAGGTGATGATCAGCGATGCAAAAAATGCTAACTTCATATAGACGAAAAATGCTTCTGTCAGCCCCGTATAAATCAAATAACTTTTTTGGGGCAGGACGCGTACCAGCGGCCTGGTTACAATATCGAAAATGAAGTCCTTATAATAATAACAGGCGCCAAAACCAACAAGCAGGATAATTACGCTGCGGACAAGTCTTTTGCGCAGTTCCATTAAATGGTCTGTCAGGGACATTTTGTGATCTTCAATAGTTTCCATAAATATGTGTAGTTATTTTCTCAATTTACAAAGTCGGGGAAGATTCTTTGAGGATTATTTGTTCGCTTCATTTTTGGTTGGATCCGGGCCTGCTTCTTCTTCAACAGTCTTTTTCAACAAAAGCGAATCTTTCAGCCCATCATCATCTCTTTTCTCATCTTCTTTCAGAGTTTCTTTGAGGTCATCGGTCATTCCATCCGTTGCCCTTTTGAATTCACTAAAACCTTTGCCCAGGGTTTTAGCCAAGTCCGGCAGTTTTTTTGGGCCAACGATGATCAGAGCTATTATAGCTATTATAATAAGCTCTTGCATACCGATGCCAAACATTGATTATCAACTCCTCTTAAAAATGTATCATTACCCTATATATTGAATCCTGTTTTTGTCAATGTTTTTTGCGAGCACTGTTTTTTGCTAGCGCAATTAGTAAAGGGCAGATCGAATATCAGGTTGATTCCGTTGTAATATGCTCCCCGTGCTTACTATTTTTCAATTATGCCCATTTTTAAAGCCAGCCACCATGTGAAACCGAAAAGCATCGTCTTGATGAAGGCAGTACGTCCTGAAATACCTTTTCTTGCTGATATTTTTTTTGACGCAAGGGGAAATTCTATAGCGTGAAGCGCTACAAGGCCGATTAATACAATCTTCGCGAACATCGAAATGGATGGAACTAAAATCGCGGCAAGAATTACCGTGATCCACAAACCAATCGCGCCTGCCATCAGTGCATACCAGAAACATTTTGATCTCATATAAATCCTCCAAAATTATTTTGATAAGAGATTGCCTGTTTATGTTTGAACTATAAAAAACTCGGGCTTTTATGTCAAGGCAATCTTGGCCACAAAATGCGGATAGCATGTAGAAAATCGGGGAAATATTTTGCGCTTTAAAACCATTTGTGGTACAGACCCGAAGTGTTACGGGAAGGGGAAGGTGCATGCCCAGGAAAACAGGCATTGTCGCAGATAGACGTTACTTGTTGCATTCGGCCGGCTTATGCCATCCGGAAAGTCCGGAGAGGCTGGCAGGTATTTACGAAATGCTGGATAATCCGGCAATGTCCTGGAAGTTCACTCAAATCGAGGCACGGGAAGCAACACATGATGAAATAGCCATTGTCCATTCACCTTCGTATATTAATTTTATCGCGAGCACGGCCGGCAAAGATTACGTCATGCTTGATCCCGATACGATGACCAGCCCGGATACTTATTCCATCGCCAAGCTTGCTGCAGGCGGAGTGTGTAATGCCGTTGATCAAGTGCTGGGTGGCGAAGTGAACAACGCTTTTGCCTTTGTCCGGCCTCCCGGTCATCACGCGGGAAAGGAAAACGCGGCCGGTTTTTGTATTTTTAATAATATTGCCATAGCAGCGATGCATGCAATTTTAAAACATCGCCTGAAAAAAGTTATGATAGTCGATTGGGATTTGCATCACGGCAATGGCACTCAGAGTATTTTTTATAAGGAACCGCGGGTCTTATATTTTTCCACTCATCAGTACCCGTACTATCCGGGTACGGGAAGTGTGCAGGAAATTGGGCAGGGTAAAGGCGAGGGCTTCACGATCAACGTTCCTATGCAGTCAGGGGCGGCAGACGCGGCTTATGTGAACATATTTAGCAAAATTTTAGAACCGATCGCTTTGGAATATAAACCTCAATTAGTACTTTTATCCGCGGGGTTTGATGCCCATTTTAATGATCCTTTGGGCGGTATGCGGATAACTCCCGAAGGCTTTGCCGCCTTGACGCGGATATTGCTGAATATCGCCGATAAGTGCTGCAAGAGTCGTTTTGTAGCCGTGCTGGAAGGAGGCTATCATGTTGCGAGTTTGGCCAAATCAGCAAAATGTGTTTTGGAAGAGATGCTGGATGAAAATCACTTTTCGCAGGAAAAGTTTTCTACACTAAAGCAGGATATTGATGAAGAAACCGATCGGCTCATTCGGCAGGTTACTTCAACAGTCAAGCCTTTTTGGAAGGCATTATAGGGAGGGACACCATTGAAGTTAAGTACTAAGGAAGTTGAGTATGTGGCGCGTCTGGCGCGTCTGGAAGTCACCGATAAGGAAACCGAAAAGTTCACCGCCCAGCTAAACGATATTTTGGGCTACATCGACAAGCTCAATGAGATTGATACGACGGGTGTCGAGCCGATGACCCACGCGATTGCTGTCACTAACGCTTTTCGCGAGGATAAGATAGTGGATTCGATTGGTACGGAGAAGTCTCTGGCCAATGCGCCGGACGGGCGAGGCGAGTTTTTTCGCGTACCTAAAGTTATAGATTGAGGAGATTATGGAGCTAAATCAGTTAACAATTCACGAACTGCAGGAAAAAATAAAAAATGGCGAGGCATCAGCCGTTAAAATCACTGAGTCAGTTTTTCAAAGGATCGACGCAGTGGAAGATCGGGTGCATTCATACATCCGCCTGCTCAAAGATGAGGCGCTGGCCGCCGCAGCAATTGCCGACGAGAACATTAAAAAGGGAGAAATAAAACCGTTAACAGGAATTCCTATCGCGCTCAAAGACATTGTCTGCACTAAAGGCATTCCGACTACCTGCGGCTCACATATACTGCATAACTTCGTGCCGCCTTACGACGCGACAGTTGTAGAAAAGCTGCGCGATGCCGGAGCTGTGTTTGTCGGTAAGGCTAACATGGATGAGTTTGCCATGGGTTCATCCACGGAATCTTCGTATTTTGGCCCCACCCGCAATCCTTGGGATTTGGCGCGCATCCCCGGCGGTTCCAGCGGCGGGTCAGCCACGGCCGTTGCCGCCGATGAATGCATTGCTTCCATTGGCTCTGATACCGGCGGCTCTATCCGCCAGCCGGCTGCTCTTTGCGGCGTTGTCGGCTTGAAACCAACTTATGGCCGTGTTTCGCGTTTTGGCTTGATTGCTTTTGCATCGTCTCTAGATCAGATTGGACCTTTCACCAAGGATGTGGAAGATTGCGCCATTATGATGAATGTGCTGGCAGGTTTTGATCAGAAAGAATCAACTTCTGTGCAAGCGGAAGTGCCCGACTATAGGCAGTTTGCAGGTCAGGACATTAAGGGTTGGAAAGTAGGCATTCCCAAAGAATATTTTATTGAAGGCATCGATCCGGAAGTAAGCGCGGCAATCCAAAAAGCCATTAGCGTGATTGAAAAATGCGGCGGCAAGATGGTAGAAATTTCTTTGCCTCATACTCAGTATTGTCTGGCGGTTTATTACATTATCGCGCCGGCGGAAGCCAGCTCCAATCTGGCGCGTTATGAGGGGGTCAAGTACGGATTGAGAGTATCAGACGGCAGAGATCTTTTGGATATGTATAAGAAAACCCGCATGCAGGGATTTGGCGCTGAAGTAAAAAGAAGAATCATGATCGGCACTTACGCATTATCCGCCGGTTATTACGACGCGTATTACGGAAAAGCTTCCCAGGTGCGGGCTTTGATCAAACGGGACTTTGAAGAGGCCTGGAAAAAATGCGATGTAATCCTCACGCCAACAACGCCCACGCCGGCATTTAAAATCGGTGAAAAAACGGACGATCCGCTGCAAATGTATCTGTCCGATATTTTCACGATATCGACCAATCTGGCGGGGATTCCGGGAATTTCTGTCCCCTGTGGTTTTACGGCAGGCGGCTTGCCCATCGGCGTACAGTTTCTGGCCGGCCACTTTGAAGAGGGTAAATTAATTCAAATTGCCTCAGCTTACGAGAAAAACGCGCAAATTGAAAAAAGGAGGCCGAAGTTATAATGGAGTTTGAAACAGTTATCGGGTTGGAAGTCCATGCCCAGCTTTTAACGGATACAAAAATCTTTTGCGGTTGTTCCACCAAATTCGGGGGAGCGCCCAACAGCCATACTTGCCCTGTTTGCCTGGGGATGCCGGGGGTTCTACCGGTTTTAAATAAAAAAGTGGTGGAGTTCGCCATGAAGATGTCTTTGGCGACAAATTGTGTAATTAATAAATCGTGCAGCTTTGCGCGTAAAAATTATTTCTATCCCGATCTGCCCAAGGGCTACCAGATTTCGCAATTTGCGTATCCTCTTTCTGAGCATGGCTATGTCTTTCTGGATGTTGATGGAGCGCAAAAGAAAATCGGCTTGACCCGTATTCACATGGAAGAAGACGCAGGAAAGCTCATGCATGATGAGCATAATCCGGTGAGTTATGTTGATTTGAACCGCGCCGGTGTTCCACTCATTGAAATTGTCAGCGAGCCTGATATGCGATCACCCGCGGAAGCGGCGGACTACTTAAAACGCCTGCATGAAATTCTGGTGTATCTGGAAATTTGCGATGGCAATATGGAAGAAGGTTCTTTTCGCTGCGATGCCAATGTGTCAATCCGTCCCATCGGACAGAAGGAATTCGGCACTCGCGCGGAACTAAAGAACATGAATTCATTTCGAAACGTCCAGCGGGCGCTGGAGTATGAAATTAAGCGGCAGCAATATCTTGTGGAAAGCGGTGGAAAGGTTGTGCAGGAAACGCGCCTTTGGGATGATGCTTCGGGCACCAGCATTCCCATGCGCAGCAAGGAAGAAGCTCACGATTACCGCTATTTCCCCGATCCCGATTTAGTGCCGATCATTGTTGAGAATGCCTGGGTGGAAAAATTGCGCCGCGAGCTGCCGGAATTGCCGATAGCCAAGCGAGAGAGATTTATTAAAGACTATTCGATACCTGAGTACGATGCGGGTGTGCTTACTGCTGATAAGGCACTTGCCCAGTATTATGAAGATGTAGTCAAACTTTGCGATAAGCCGAAACAGGCCAGCAACTGGGTAATGGGCGACTTACTGAGATTTCTCAATGAGGATAAGCTCGACATCCGTAAGTGCCCTATTACGGCGGTGGCGCTTGCCGAAATGATATCGCTTATTGAAGAAGGCACCATCAGCGGCAAAATGGCCAAAGAAATCCTTCCCGAAATGTATAAAACAGGCCTTCCGCCACAGAAAATCATTGAAGAAAAAGGCATGGTGCAGATTACCGATGAAGGCGAGCTGACCAAGACCATTACCGCGATAATTGATGCTAATCCCAGTCAACTTACAGATTACCGCGGTGGCAAGGAAAAGCTCTTTGGCTTTTTTGTCGGTCAAGTAATGAAGGTGACTCAGGGAAAAGCAAATCCGCAACTTGTTAATGATTTGCTCAAAAAGATGCTTGCAGGATGACGATTAAAACTATTTCCTGGAAAAACAATACGGTTGTTCTCATTGATCAGAATGCTCTGCCACAAATCGAGCGGCAGGTGGTCTGCTCGGATTACCGGCAGGTTATTTCCGCGATTAAAGATTTGACTGTGCGCGGCGCTCCGGCAATCGGCGTTGCCGCCGCAATGGGTCTGGCGCTGGGCGCTGTTTCTCTTCTCCCAAGTTCTGCCCAAAAATTCCGCAAACAAATTATTATCATTTGCGATCAGATTGCAGCTGCCAGGCCAACAGCCCGCAATCTGTTCTGGGCTTTAGAGCGCATGAAGAAATGCCTGGATGATGCCATTATCTCCGGGAAACAGAATTTAGCAACCCAGCTCGTTTCAGAAGCCAAGCGCATTTGCGCCGAAGATATAACTATTAACCGCCAAATTGGCAAACATGGCAACATGCTTATTGCTGACGGCGATAATATTTTAACTCATTGTAATACCGGGGCGCTGGCCACCGCCGGTTACGGAACCGCATTGGGCGTTATCCGCGCAGCCCGCAAGCAGGGTAAAAAGTTGCACGTTTATGTTGATGAAACAAGACCGTTGCTGCAAGGATCAAGGCTTACCGCCTGGGAGATGCAAAAAGAAAAAATTCCCGCAACCCTGATCACTGACAACATGGCGGGATTTCTGATGCAACAGGGCAAGATCGATAAAATTATTGTCGGCGCGGATCGCATTGCCGCCAATGGCGATACGGCCAATAAAATAGGCACCTATTCTCTGGCCGTTTTAGCGGTAGCTCATGGTATTCCTTTTTATGTGGCTGCTCCTCTTTCCACTTTTGATTTCTCTTTAAAGACGGGCACGGAAATTCCTATCGAGGAAAGAAGCGCCGACGAAGTGACTCATTTTCGCGGTATTGCCGCCGCGCCACGAGGGATGAAGGTTTACAATCCGGCCTTTGATCTGACCGAGGCGAGGTATATCAGCGCGATTATTACTGAGGAAGGCATCATAACAAAGCCTTACCGGACTGCACTTGCCCGTATTGCCAGGAAAAATAAATCATGAAATTATTGCTTTTTGATTTTGATGGCGTTCTTGTTGATTCCTTAGATGTTTATGAAAAAACAGTGACCCTTTGCCTTGCAAAAATCAACCACCCTCTAAAGCGTGGCAGACAGGAGTTTCTGGAATTATTTGACGGCAATTTTTATGAAATGCTTGCGCAAAAAGGTGTGGAGCTGGATAAATTTATGACAGCTTCCGTGGATATTCTGTCACAGGTTAGCTACAAAGATATAAAGCCCTTTGACGAGATGTGGCCGGTTTTGCAGGAACTGAAAAAGAAACATTGCCTGATTGTTATTTCTTCCAATGACACGCCGACAATTCAAGAAGCACTGCGCCTGTACGGTTATGAAGATATATTTCAGGAAATACTAGGCTCCGATTTCATGCTCAGCAAAAAAGATAAAATGCTCTACGCCATAAAAAAGTATTCGGTCATGCCGCAAGACATTTACTATATTGGTGATACGATTGGTGATATTCAGGAGGGAAAACAAGCCGGAGTAAAAACCATCGGCGTCACCTGGGGCTGGCACGACAAGGCAAAAATGGCATCATCCAGTCCTGATCACCTTTTTGACGATCCTCAAGAGTTACTGCAGCTGAACTGATACCAATTAGCCCGGAAGTGGTTTGTTCGGGGACCGCGCCCTACCCTGATCGATAGATCCAGGTGCCGTCTTTATTGTCCCAAAATCCCAGGGCATTCCAAAAACCCTGAGCTGTGGGCCTGACCCGGTCGGCAACGATAAGTTCAAAATGACTCTTGCAATAGTCCACAAATTCTTTGCCATAGCCATGCCCCTCCCATTCGGGATAGATATTGATCGAGCAGATAGTGATGGTCGATTTTTTCAGCTTGCAGCGGGCTTTACCGACACGGGAGCCTCCACTGGAAATGTCTGCCCAGTCGTATTGTGAATGCTGTTTTTCTTTTGACAGGAATTCAATGGATATTGTCATGTAATTTGATAGCCTTATTCAAAGCCCTGGCAAAACGCCAGCACGTTCTTGCCTAAATCCGGCAGATAATACCCACCCTCAAGGATGGCAAAGCGTCGCTTTTGCGCTGCTCTCTGAGCAAACTGTTTCATCAGGAGACCAATCCTGTAGAAATCAAAGGTCTCCAGTTTCCGCCCCACGTCTTTGATGTACGAATCAAAACCGGCGCAAACGCCAATTACGTCCACAGCGGGAATGCCACTGATGAAATCCTGAATCTCCCGGATATATGCTTGAGAGTTGTCGGCGTAGGGATTCAGGATGATACATTCCTTCCAATTCGAAAGCACATCCTTGGTGCCATCTCCTGTATGGGCGTCAAAGTCCAGCACAAATGCCGATTCAATTTTGTGTTGCTGCTTTAGTTGCAGCAGGGCGATTCCCATATTGCTAAAAACACAGTAACCCCAGGCCGAATCTCGATACGCGTGGTGTCCCGGCGGTCTCACGCAGGCAAATGCCGGTTCGCCCTGGACGGCAATGTCTGCTGCCGCAATCGCCGCCCCGGCGGCATGCTTTGCCATGTCGTAGAGCGGGGCGTTTGATTTAATTGTATCCACATAGGCCTGAGTATGGACCAACCGCACCGCTTCCTCACTTGCCTGTTGCGGACGGACAATTTCGAAGTTGTATCCTGTACCTAGAACGGTCATGATGGCTTCCAGCCTGCCCGGGGTTGACGCCCCGTCATTGGCATATTCCGATTCGTAGAACTTATCATCAAAGAGTATTTTCATGCCCATCCAGTGCTTTCCGGACATTGGCAGCAAGCTCTTTGATCGAGAAAGGAGTTGCGGAAGGTGATTTGCTCTTCATGGTGTACACCCCTTTGGTGCTGCGGTAACCGGCCGAGTAGCAGCTGGATCGGCGGCAGGATCAGCAAAGAGCCGGACTCCCTGATAAACCCACTGGGCACGCAAGGACCACATGCCGTCTTCTCTGCAAATTTTTTGAAGAATTCGATCCGCTATATCTCTATAAGCATTGTGATCCAGATGGCGTTCCCGCATTAACTGGTAAAGGGCGTCGTGAACCAGTGAGCCACGCATAAATGTTAAGGTATCAATTGTCGGCCCGGATGGCCCATCCCAGGCATACCCCTTGGCAATTGTCAAAATTCCTTCGGTGTCGAGGCTTATGTAATCAGTGTTAATAGCCACAGCCGGTTTTATGTCTATGGTAACACAGCAAGTTTCCTTTAACTGATACTTATACCCTCCGTTGTACACGATGCCTTTCATTTAGCCCTCCCTGTCTGGCCGATAGAAAAACCTGACAAATTCTTCTATAGATTTATAAACACTTGACATTTTTTTTGCAACACTTTAATTTCAAATGTCTGGATACTATTTCATTAATTTCTTCAGGAAACAAAGCCATGGCCGTTCGGGACATTCTTCATGAGTCAATAAAAGCTTTGGAAGCAGCGGATATTCCTTCGGCGCGGCTTGACGCGGAAGTTTTGCTTTCTTTTTGCCTCGGAGACGATCGTCTGGAGTTTTATAAAAATCCGGACAAAACAATCACCGAGATAAAGCTTTCCGAATTTAGAAAACTTCTTGCCCGCAGATTGCAATGGGAACCGGTCGCATATATTACCGGCCACAAAGAGTTCTGGTCTTTTACTTTGGAAGTAAATAACTCTGTGCTTATTCCCCGCCCGGATACCGAGATAATTGTTGAAGAAGCTTTGAATATTGTGAAAACATTAGAATCGACATCTGATTTGGATTCCCGCCTACGTAACCTAAAGGTCATCTGCGACGGGAATGACATGACACAGAGACCTGTGCGCATCTTAGACATTGGCACAGGCAGTGGCGCTATCGCCCTGGCTTTGGCCTCCGAAATTGACGGCGCAAAAGTTATGGCCACAGATATATCGGCAGCGGCATTAGCTCTTGCGCAAAAAAACGCGGTAGCTTTGCGGTTGAAAGAAAGAATTGATTTTCGGCATGGCAATTTATTTGAACCGGTGGACGGACTTTTTGATATAATTGTCTCTAATCCGCCTTATATAGCGGCAAACGATTACGAAGAATTACCGGCCTCAGTTAAAGATTTTGAACCACGCGAGGCGCTTCTGGCAGGAGTTAGCGGCTTGGAATTTTACGATAAATTGATCTATTCAGCGGCAGCATACCTTAAAAAAAATGGTTGGCTTTTGTTGGAAATTGGAGCTAAACAGGAAGCAGGCATCCGCAGAATTCTTACAGCATCAGGTTTTTATACGAGCATCAAAATGCGCAGGGATTATGCGGGTCTGCCGCGCGTAATTAAAGCAAGGAGAAAAGTAAGTGGATAAAATAGTTATTAATGGTGGCAAACCTCTTTTTGGAGATGTTCAGATAAGTGGAGCAAAAAATGCCGCCCTGCCGGTACTGGCCGCAGCCCTTTTGACCTCGGGTGAAAACACATTTCACAATATCCCCGATCTGGTGGATATTAAAACAATCAAAAAGCTCTTGAAAAATATGGGCGTGCAATTTGAAGGGGCGGAAACCTGCAAGGTCAGCGCCGAAAGGATCACCAGTTGCGACGCGCCTTATGATTTGGTAAAAACAATGCGCGCATCTATTCTGGTTTTGGGGCCGCTTGTGGCCCGCATGGGTGTGGCGCGTGTTTCTCTTCCCGGAGGCTGCGCCATCGGCGCAAGGCCGGTTAATCTGCACATCAAAGCCTTGCAGGATATGGGGGCGCATGTCGAACTTAACAACGGCTATATTGAAGCAAAGGCCAAAAGATTAAAAGGGGCGGATATTTATTTTGATATACAGACTGTAACCGGAACAGAGAATATCATGATGGCGGCCACTTTAGCCCAGGGTACAACTGTTTTAAACAATGCCGCGCGCGAACCGGAAATTGTCAATCTGGCAGAAGTGCTTAAGGCAATGGGGGCAAGAATCAGCGGCGCGGGAACAGACGTCATTACCATAACCGGCGTCACCTCCCTGCAACCTGTGGAGGCGACAATAATTCCCGATCGCATTGAAGCCGGCACTTTTATGATTGCCGCGGGAATAACGCGAGGCGAAATAAACGTGATGGGCTGCAACCCTCAGCATCTGGAAGCACTTCTCAACAAACTGCGAGACACCGGCATGAAAATCACTCCCATTGCCGGAGGATTGAAAGTATCAGCCGGGAAGAAAATACATAGTGTTGATGTTAAAACTCTTCCTCATCCGGGCTTTCCCACGGATTTACAGGCGCAGATGATGGCCTATTTAGCTGTCGGCAGCGGCCTTAGCGTTATTGCCGAAACTGTTTTTGAAAATCGTTTCATGCATGTCAGCGAACTTATGCGGATGGGCGCCGATGTTCTGATTCAAGGTGGTAGCGCGGTTGTTCGCGGTGTGCCCGCGCTGCACGGAGCGCAAATCATGGCAACCGATCTGAGGGCATCGGCATCGCTCATTTTAGCAGCTCTTGTCGCTGAAGGAACAACGGAAATTTCCCGCGTTTATCACATTGATCGGGGTTATGAGGGGATAGAAAAGAAATTTTCCGCCCTTGGCGCTGATATTAAAAGGATAGCACAATAGTATGAAAATTATTCGAGCCGATGACGCCGGTTTTGCCGAATTTTTCCATAAGTTACGCCTCAGAGGCGGAGGTTTTAGCGCGGAACTTTTAGCAACTGTCGCGGATATTATTTCTGAAGTTGCCACTAAAGGCGATGAAGCACTCTTTGATTATACGGCTAAATTCGATGGACATCAATTGGTGGCGACTACGGTGGAAGTCACAGACAAAGAGCGAGAAGAGTCTCTGGCACTTGTTGCACCTGTTGATTTAGAAGTGATAAAACTTGCGGCCCGGCGTATCGAAGATTATCATCGCCACCAGATTACACAAGGCTATATGGTTAGCAGTGAAGCCGGTGTGGAGTTGGGGCAGATTGTATTGCCCTTGCAGCGCGTGGGAATTTACGCGCCCGGCGGAAAGGCTTTTTATCCCTCGACATTGCTGATGGCGGCAATTCCGGCACGCATTGCCGGGGTGGAAGAGATAATTGTGGTCAGCCCTTCCAAAGACGGCAGGTTAAATCCGCTCATCGCGGCGGCGGCCGAAGTATGCGGCGTGCGGCGGATATTTAAAATCGGCGGCGCGCAGGCGATTGCCGCTCTGGCTTATGGAACAAAAAGCATTCCCCGCGTGGATAAAATTGTAGGCCCCGGTAACGCCTACGTAGCCGCGGCTAAAAAACTTGTTTTCGGGCAGGTGGCTATAGATATGATTGCCGGCCCCAGTGAAGTTGTCATCATCGCCGATAAAACAGCCAACGCGTCTTTTGTGGCGGCAGATATGCTGGCACAGGCCGAGCACGATGAAATGGCGGCAGCAGTCCTTTTGACACCGCTTGCGGAAATGGCTCGCGATGTATCAATGCAAATTGATCGCCAGCTCAAGACCCTACCAAGAAAGAAAATAATGGAGGAATCCTTAGGTAATTATGGCGCGATTATCATTACCGAAGACATTGCTCAAGCCGTAGAGCTTGCCAACCAATTCGCGCCGGAGCATCTGGAGTTGATGATGGAAAACCCGTCGGAAATCCTGAAGCAGGTCAGGCGTGCCGGGTCAGTATTCCTGGGTTCGTTCACACCGGAGGCATTGGGAGATTATATCGCGGGCGCAAACCACATTTTACCGACACAGGGAACTGCCCGGTTTTCATCGCCGCTGGGAGTTTATGATTTTTACAAACGCATGAGTGTTCTTTCATTTTCTGAGGAAGCATTCGGCAAGCTTTCCCAGCAAACAGCACATTTTGCAAAAATCGAAGGCCTTGAAGCCCACGCCAATTCAGTCATCGTGCGCAGCAATTCTGTCAAGGATGGATAAACAAAATGATAGTTCAGATAATAAATTTAAACTTCAGGAGGATGATATGACACAGCCTCAAAAAACCGATCGTCGGGAATTTTTAAAGAAAGGTTTATCTCTTGGCCTTGTAGCCGGAGGTGCTGTCATCTTGGGCAAACCTGATTTTATTCTTGCTAAAGAAAAACCTTTCTCGATTCCTGATCTTGTCGCCGTCAAAAATGGTGAACCCGATGCCATGTTCAAAAAAGCCATGTCGCTCATGGGCGGTATAGGGCAGTTTGTCAAAAAAGGTCAGACAGTTGTCGTCAAACCCAACATCGGCTTCCCGCGAAAACCGGAAGTCGGCGCCACAACAAACCCGCTACTGATAAAAACTATTATTGAGAGTTGCTATCAGGCTGGGGCAAAAAAGGTATATGTCTTTGACAATGTAGTCTCGCCAACATCTAACAACTCAAAAAACTGTTATCAACTAAGTGGCATTGAAGATGCGGCCAAATCAGCCGGGGGAATAATTATTCCAGTGGATGATTTTAGCTATAAAGAAGTAATCATTCCCGGTGGAAAGACACTGAAAACGGCGGAGATTCACCGTCTGATCCTGGATTCCGATGTATTCATCAATGTGCCGGTATTAAAGCACCACAGTTCCACCCACCTTTCCATCGCGATGAAAAATCTGATGGGCATTGTCAAAAATCGCATGGAATATCATTTGACCGGTCTGGATCAGTGCATTGCGGATTTCTGTCTGTATAAAAAGCCTGACCTTAATATTGTTGATGCCTATCGGGTGTTGATGAGTCATGGTCCGGCAGGGCCGCGCGACGGGGCCGCGCCCAATGTCGAGCTGAAAAAAACATTGCTTATGTCGCGAGATATAGTAGCTGTGGATGCGGCAGCAACTAAAATTTTTGGCAAAAATCCTGAGGATATAGAATACATAAAAACCGGGCATCAGCAAAAAACAGGTAACATGAATTTGAAAGAGCTAAAAATTGTTACCTATTCCATGTAGAGGGAAAGCAAATTGAATTTTCGCCAATTTCGCATTGCATTTTCCCTGCTCAACTTCACATTATTTTTAGTTTTATTTTTAGGCGGGGAAAAACTATCGGAGTTCCTCGGTCTCATATTGCTGCCTTTTCAATTTGTTCCCGCGTTGATCAGGATTTTAACAAATCCCTCTGTCCTGTTCATTTTCGGCCTTGTTTCAGTTTTTGTGATTACTTTGATTTTCGGCAGGGTTTATTGCTCCTTTATTTGTCCGCTGGGTTCCCTTCAGGATAGTTTCATTGCTCTGTCGCGTAAGGTCGGCTGGAGAAAAAAACATTCTTATCAAAAACCGCGCAACCTGTTGCGCTATTTGATTTTGGGTTTAGTTACTGTTCCCGCGGCCCTCGGTTCAATGTCGCTTCTCAATCTGCTTGACCCTTTTTCTCTTACCGGCAGAATGATAACACAATTTATCCAGCCCCTTTTTGTTCAAATCTACAATACCGCGGTAAGCTTACTTACCAATTTTAATATTTATCGCTTTTCTCAAGAGACAGCTTCGATACCGCTATCTGTCCTGCTTGTGACTTGCGGATTTTTTCTATTGATTTTGATTCTGTCCGCAAGATACGGCCGCCTTTACTGTAATACACTTTGCCCAGTAGGAACGCTGCTGGGTTTAATATCGCGCGTATCCGTTTTTAAATTTGTCATTGACCGGACCCGCTGCCATGAATGCGTCCGATGCGCAGGAGTTTGCAAGGCCGGCTGTATTGACCCGCGAACAGCCACAATTGACCAAAGCAGATGCGTTAATTGCTTTAACTGTCTTGATGCCTGCCCAAAGTCCGGTGTCAGCTATCGTCTGTCCCGGGGCAAGGCAGAAGACGGAGCATGGTCACCTGCGCGCAGAGGATTTCTCATCGGCGCTGGTGCTACTACTGCTTCAGGATTGATTATGTTCAGCCCCGGCGTCCGCAGTCTTTTCGGAACTGTTGGGGCTTCCCAAAGCCCGCCCATTACTCCACCCGGCTCGGTGAGCGTGGAACATTTTACGCAGTCCTGCAGCGCCTGCCATCTGTGTGTCAGCGTCTGTCCGACAAAAGTCATTACTCCCTCTTTTTTAGAATACGGTGTCGGGGGGTTGCTTCAGCCGAAGATGAACTATGCAAAAAGTTTTTGCGATTATGAATGCGTCCTGTGCTGCAGGGTTTGTCCCACAGGCGCCATATTGCCACTGACACTTGCGGAGAAGAAATTAACTCAAATAGGAACTGTTGATTTATTAAAAGAAAAATGTGTGGTTTACGTGGACAAAAAAAATTGCGGCGCTTGTGGCGAAGTCTGCCCGACTCACTCCATCAGCTTTACAGATAAGGGTAATGTCCTCTACCCAGAAGTAGATACTAATTACTGCATCGGCTGCGGGGCATGCGAAAAATCATGTCCAACGGCGCCTAAATCCATCGTTGTGCGAGCAAACCCTGTGCACAAAAAAGTGTCAAAATATATAGCAAAACCCTCACCTGTTTTGCAAAAGAAGTCACCGGATGATGATTTTCCTTTTTAGTTAAATTTATGTTACATTACCCGATATAATTGTGATAGATCAATTGTATCAGGGTAAAATATTGGCGAAAATTTAGTTTCGGAGGGCTAATGAAAAAATTTACAGAATTATTCGTATTTCTACTATTTGCTTTTCTCTTACTTTGCACAGTAGCCTTTGCCGAGCCGAAATCATTTGTCAGCGAGGGTAAATATGTACTTGGGTGTCTTGATTCTCAAAAAGACGCGAAAGCTTTGGGGGCAATAGATGCAAAGAAACAAGCAGTTGATGAGGCTATTAAATATCTCGAGGGATTGCCGGATGTTAAGGCCGCTAAATTAACCAAAGATCAGGTACGCACGCTTGCAACCCTTATGGTGTCTGTGGAAGTCTTAAGCGAAGATTGGAAGAAATCAGGGGAAATCTCATCGGTTATAATTCAGATCCGCTCGACCTTGGACGCATCCAACATAAAAGATAAGATAGCTAAAATGCGGGAAGATGATCAAACTGAAACTATTAAAGAAATGCAAAGCCAGCTGGCATCAATGCAAAAGGAGCTTGCCGAATTACAAGTAAAACAGCAACAGCAAATAACTTTGCAGAAAAAAAATCCTGCTCAAATGGAAGTTCCAGACATTAAGAAGTCCATCAGCAATGAGCAGAAGCAAAAATATGAAAAAGTTCTGAAGAATGTTTTTGCGCTAGACTACCTGGACAAAGGCTTTATGGCGTTGGCAGATCAGCGCTGGAACGATGCGCAAAATGTATTTGGCAAAGCTATTGAGCTAAATCCCTCACTCGCTGATGCACATACCGGCATGTCCTACACACTCTACAATTTAAAACAACCACAAAAAGCGCTTGCGTTTGTAAATACCGCTTTGAAGATAAATGAGCGATCGGCCAGAAGTCTCGGCATCAAGGCGCTCATTTTAAAGGATCAACCCGGTAAAATCAGTCAGGCTTTGGCAAGCGCCAATAACGCTGTCAAAATTAAATCTGATAACTCCAGATTATACAGGATTCGCGGAGAAATTTACGCAAAAATGGGGAAACCGATATTGGCCCGAAAAGATTTTGCCGCCGCTTGTAAAATGGGAGCTAACGAATCTTGTAAAAAAATAAAAACATTACGACAAAAATCATAAATCCGGGAAAGCATAAGCTCTAAGCAGATTAGTTGATTTTGGGAACAGTAGGAGCCGGTGGTTCTGAAACAGCAGGTTCAGGAGCTTTAGCAGGTTGATCTGGCGCAGGTTCAGGTGGTTTAACAGACGCCGCAGGCGCAGACTCAGGAGATTTAACAGGTTCAGGCGTAAGTTCTGGAGCTTTCACTGGCTGTGACGGATCAATAATCTTCCCCCCAAGATTTACTAGTAATCTCTGGAATTCAGGATTCGCGTAAAGGAGCCGACCGGCAACTTCACGCAGTTTGTCCACTTGTTCCACCGGCAGTTCCAGTGCGGTTGGAATATCCAGAAAATATTCCTGCTCCGCCTTGTCCGGTAATCTATGAAACGTAACATGGATAATGAAAAATTCGATTGGTTTTTTACCCTGCGCCTCGTCTTCATAAGTCCACTCCTGAGCATAGCGATGCATGAGTTCAATAGTTTCAAAATTAAATTTATTGACCATAATCCCGGAAGAAGCGCCCAGGGTTAAAGTTAAGCCGGGGATTTTTCCATATAGCCCCCACTGTTTTTGTTCCTTGGTTTGGGCATCAACAATGATAATTGCCACCTTCCTTGTATTTGCCAGCCCCATCTCTTTTAAGACATCACGAACATGGCCGCGTGATATGATAGATTCCAGTGGTCCCCGGATGCCCAGATTATCCGCCACTCCTCCGTCAATAAGATATACATAAGGCTTTTCTTCAGTATTGAGAAATTTGGTCATCTCCACAGCATTGAAATAAGACCGGTCCGCAAAATCTCGTTTTTCCAGAGATTTGGTAACCCACTCAGGTACAGGGTAATTGCACTGCCCGGCATAATTTTTCAGGACAATGGGCGATAATGGACCGGGAAAAGCAGCCGAAGCGGCAACAGCTCTGGCAACAGGAAAATCTGCGTAATTCGAACACATCATGTAGAACATGTGCGGAGTGAAACTAAAAATGACGCCGTCCATTGCGTCGGTGGCCTGGATGATTATGTTGGGATTGCCGTCTTTCAGGAAATCTCCCATTTTCGCGCCTTTAAAAACAACTTCATCATAATATTCCTGGGCCATATCGCTTCTGCCGAAGCGGGGAGACATTAATCGAAACCAGAAATTGAATGGATTCACAAAATTCCACAAAAGAGCGGTTTGATGATTTTTTATGAGAAAATCTTCCCGATAACTTTTGAAGATGTTTTTTCCATGCAGCCCGTAGTAAGAAGCGGTGAAGCTTCCTCCCGACACGCTGGAAATAATATCGACTTCGTCCAGAAGGGTATGTTTTTTGTCACTGGGCGACGCGTCTTTTTCGATTGCCTGCACCGGAACCTCAATTCGTTCCAGGGCTTCCAGTATCCCATAAGACATTGCCGCCGCCCGTGTTCCGCCGCCGGAAAAGGCCAGCAGCATAAGCATCGGGTCCGAACGCTGCATAGATGACAATTTACCTTTTTCAGCCTCAGGCACAGCTGCCTGCCGAATAACGGCTGTTTTTGGATTCAAGGGATATTGCGACGCGCACGAAATTAGCATCAGCAGAATTGGCAAAATAAGGATTAAGCGGATAACCATCTTAAAATACCCAACTCGTATAATCTGTTTATTGCGATAATTTTTCATATTCATGGTTAACATCTACTTTATATAGTATTTAACAGTCAAGAATAAATTTCGGCAGAAAATTCAGTACTATATTCGCATCAGGAAGTTTGAAGTATTAATAATCTTGTGTTATGATTACACATCTCATTTTTAGAAACTGGATTTATGTCTATGTTATCAAAAATTGGACATTTTCAAGCTGATTTATTAAAGTCTTTAACTGAAATATTTTTCTTCTCGGGTAAAGTCTTTCTCCGGATATTTCGGCTAAAAACTTACAGCAGCGCTACGCGTTCAGTTCTTGTCAATCAAATATATTTTACTTCTGTCCAAATTTTGCCTGTCTTTATAGCAGTTTCGATACTTTTTGGCTCTTTGCTTATCGGCATTGTTTTTCAGACGCTGAAGGGACTGGGTATAAGCGATCTTTTCGGCAATGTCCTGATGGGCTTAATTGTTACCGATCTTTCTCCTTTCTTTACAGTATTATTGATAACTCTACGCTCCGGTGCCGCAATCAATACCGAAATCGCCGTGATGAAGGTGACAGGTGAAATAACAACCCTGGAAACATTCCACATTGATGTTATTGATTACTTACTGGTACCGCGTGTAATTAATGGTGTTGTGTCTTTAGTGCTGTTGAGCAGTCTTTTTTCTATTGTCCTGATGTTTAGCGGCATTATATTTTCCAAAATTATTTTTGGGATGAGTATTGATGTATATACAAATATTCTATTAAGCTCTGCTAATTTTTCTGATATAGTCATGGCCTTGGTTAAGTGCGCTATTTTCGGTTTTTTTATTACGTTAATTCCGATTCATTCGGGATTACGGGCGTCAAATGAGTTTACCAGCATCCCTGTTGCCGTTTCCGATGGTATGGTAAAAGTATTTACTGCAATTATGATTATTGAGGTGCTGTCATTAATAGCAAAGTCATTCTAACCTTTTTTGATAGTGAAGACTCCCTTAATGATAGCCTTCGAGATTTTATTGTATCTCAGGGCGTTTCGGCAGCGCCTGTTTCTGTGGATGTACCACTTATTTCCAATCAAGAGGTATGGATGAACATATCTTTGATCAAGCAATATCACGAAAATATGCCCATGACCATGGCACAGCAAGCGGCCTTTACAGCATTGCATCGTCTTGGTTTAGAGCATATAGCTTATAAGAGAAGTCCCTCTCTAAATGATGAGGAGCGCTTTTGCGTCATGCTACTGCGTGCCGTAATGGTGCGTGAGGCAATCGTAATTATTGACCGCCCTTTCAGGATTATTCCAAAGCTTAGTAAAATTAATTTTTTTATGGATACATTAAAAAAAATTGAAGATTTGTATAAAAGCTGTCATATATATGATTATAAATGGATGTCGGAAAGATACGGGGATTTAAGTCAATGAGGCGTGAATTTAAAGTAGGTCTATTTATAGTTCTTACGACAATTGTAATTATATTGTCCTTGCTGTATTTAGCCTATGAAAAAGGCTACTTCGAAAAAGTTTTTACATTTACCCTCTCATCCAAATCCGGCGATGGTTTTACAGAAGGCATGCCGGTTGTCTTTTCCGGGTTTAGCATTGGGAAAGTTCAGAATTTGGAACTCAATGACAAAGGCATTGTCCTGATAAGCATAAAGATTCCTGAGCGCCACGTCAAGTGGATTAAAAAGGACAGCAGTTTTATTCTTTACCGTCCCCTGATCGGCGCTTCCCGCATTATAGTAACAACGACAAATTTATTGAGTCCGCAACTTCCAGATAATAAAATCCCTGAAGTGGAAACAGTCAATGATATTAATGATGTGATTACGCAAGTCCCCCCGCTTATTGAAAAAATAACCGTGATTGCCGCTAATCTGGAAACTCTTTCCCAAAACTTGGCCGATCCTAAAGGTGATTTAAATCGTAGCTTGAACAACGTTGCAAAAATTACAGCTAACCTCGATACTCAACTTTTGGGTAAAGACGGTACTCTTCCGCAAATCAATATTGTTCTCAAAGACATTATTGCCAAGCTCGAAAAGCTTAATACTACCGTAGATAATATAAATAAAATCAGCCAGGAAGCCTCGGAGGGGATGAAAGATCTCAGCACCTTGCGCTCCGATATTGATGATACAGTTAATTCCATTGACGATATCGTCAGTAAACTCGACGAGCTTATTTCGTCGAAGAAAGATCCGGTCTTCAAAAAGCCATGAGAAAATTACCGGTCATTATAATACTTTTTCTGATTTGTGCCTGTGGCTCAAATCAAATTCCTGAGTGGAAGGATACATCTTCCCGGCAACTGGAAAGTTATAAATATTATTTTTTAACAGATAAAGAAAGCACATCTGAGCCTCATTTTGTTAAAGCCAAAAAGGCTATCGCCAGAAGTAATGATCTTGTTCTCTTGGGAACCGCCTATTTAACCAGATACGCCCTGTATATTTCTGTCCTTGAAGATTTTGACGATACAGATTTTCTGAGGATTAACAAACTTCAACCCGACGCCAAAAACTTTTCCTACTATAATTTTATTAAAGGAAATTTTCAGATTGCTGATAATTCCTTACTGCCTGCTCATTACGGCAAACTTTTGAAACCGGCACAGGACAAAGATCTGGCAACAGCAGTCAAAGAAATCAGCAGCATTGATGATCCTCTTTCCCGTTTGGTTGCCTGTGGCGTTTGGGTAAAATATCTGCCCTATGACGACAATATTCTACAGATAGCAATAAGTACCGCGTCAGACAATGGCTGGGGGAAACCACTTTTTGCGTATTTAACCAAACTGCAACAATATTATCTGAACCATAATCAAACGGCTAAAGCCGAGAACATAAAAGAGCGTCTGGAATTACTAAAAAAATAATATTAAATGGGAGGAATGGACGATGAAAACAAAACAAAATATTGCTTTATTGCTTCTGATCATGGGCACAATTTTTTTCTTTGCGGGATGCGCCGATAAATCGAAAGAATTGCTGGTGGAAGATTACAAGAAAATGACCAATGAGCGACTGCTGGAATATTTCTATCAGGTCAATGATGAAATCGAGAAACAAGAAAAATCGTCCGGGCCATCGGTGGGCATTGGTATTGGTGGATTTGGCCGCCACAGCGGTGGCGGTTTAGGCGTTTCCTCCGGCGGCACTGGCTACACAGCCGAAGATTTAAGGGCGCGCCGAATCGAGCTTCGCCTGGAAATGAAAAGAAGAAATTTGAATCCCTGAGTTTCAGTTTCAGTACAAATTTTTTTCTGACTCGCGGCATAGTTGACAACTTGTTGACAACTATTAAAATCAATATTCAGAAAAGTTGTCAACTAAAGATG
>SESG01012192.1_pt1 | contig 28277 bp, 22 predicted proteins | sample 3171421 | NCBI WGS metagenome assembly SESG01 (sample SAMN10866946, study PRJNA518727) | freshwater metagenome | biome: subpolar coniferous forest; feature: holomictic lake; material: water; isolation source: holomictic Lake 227, 6 m and 8 m depth | place: Canada: near Kenora, Ontario | collected...
TTGTTCATAAAGTTGTTAAGTAGCCTCGCCTTCGACACCATCTACGCAGAAGGGCAGCGTCGTTTTATGGAAACGCTCTCCCCCTATGCCCGCCAATATATCGGAAGCATAGAGCGCCCCGACGTTGACTTTATCGAAGGGCTCTCACCCGTCATCTCCATCGACCAGAAGAGCACCAACCGTTCGCCCCGCTCAACCGTCGGCACCATCACCGAAATTCATGACTTTATCCGCCTGCTCTACGCCAAGGCGGGACGGCGTTACGACCCCGTCACCGGCGCCATGCTCCAGCAGCAGAGCGAAGCAGCCATCGCCGAAACCATTCTCGCCCTGCCCCAGGGCACCAGAATCCAGATCCTTTCCCCACTGGTTTCCGGACGCAAAGGTCACTACCGGGAGCTCTTTGAACGCCTCCTGCTCAAAGGGTTTCTCCGGGTCCGCATTGACGGCAAGTACCGGGAGATGGAAAAGGAGATGCAGATTGAACGCTATAAAAGCCACACCATCGAACTCGTTATAGACCGACTCGTGATCGGCCCCGACACCGAAGAGCGCTTGAAAGATGCCGTCAGTATGGCCATCGTCATGTCGGAACACCGCTCATCGGTGATCTGTGACCCGACAGAGAGCGAACTGAAAGAACTGACCTTCAGCACCCGCTACGCCTATTCAGACGGTTCCGTGCCGGTCGACAGCCTTGCACCAAACCACTTCAGTTTCAACTCCCCCTACGGCGCATGCCCCGAGTGCAACGGCCTTGGAGAGCTCATGCAGCTTTCAGGAGAGCTGATGGTTCCCGACACCACGCTCTCCCTCAACGAAGGGGGGCTCGATCCGTTCGGCAAGTCAGGAAAGAGAAACCTCTGGCAGGTAATCAGGGCAATCGCCAGAGAGTTCAGCTTCACCCTCGACACCCCGATTGCCGACATTCCGCAAGAGGCGATGAAATTCCTGCTTGAAGGATCCGGCAGCCGAACCTTTGACGTCAGCTACAGCTACTCCGGTCACGATACCCTCTACCCGCAGCCTTTTCCTGGAGCAATCCCCTACGTCGATGAAATCAGGAAAAATGCCAGCTCACCAAAAATACGGGAGTGGGCCGAAAATTACATGGTGCGCCAGCCTTGCCCCTCATGCAAAGGGGCAAGACTGCGCAAAGAGAGCCTGCTGGTCAAAATAAACGACCTCAACATTGCAGAGTGCGAATCCAAGCCACTGCCGGAAGCCCTTGCCTTTTTCATTGCACTGCCCAACAACCTTACAAAAAAAGAGCGGCTCGTGGCCACGCCGGTGCTGCATGAAATTATCAAACGCCTTGAATTCCTGCTCAATGTCGGGCTCAGCTACCTCTCTTTGGACCGTAGCTCGCAAACCCTTTCAGGCGGCGAAGCACAACGCATACGCCTTGCCTCACAGCTCGGTTCACAGCTCAGCGGCGTTCTCTATGTCCTTGATGAACCAAGCATCGGACTGCACCAGCGCGACAACCACAAGCTCATCGCATCGCTCAAGCGGCTCCGCGATCTCGGCAACACCGTCCTCGTCGTCGAACACGACAAGGATACCATGCTTGAAGCCGATGAAATCATCGATCTCGGACCAGGAGCGGGAGAGTACGGCGGAGAGATCGTAGCCCAGGGAGCCGCAGCCTCCCTCGACCCAAACTCACTGACAGCAGGATACCTTAACGGAACCCGGCAGGTCTTTTGCAAAAAAGAGAAAACCAGCCAAAGAGATGAGCCGCAATTCCTGAAACTCAACGGGTGCCGGGGCAACAACCTGCAAAACGTCGACATCACCATACCCCTCCGCTCACTGGTCAGCATCACCGGTGTCAGCGGATCAGGCAAATCGACCATCATCAACGAAACACTCTTTCCGATCCTTGCGCGCCACTTCTACCGCTCCAAGCTGCTCACCTACCCCTACAACAGCATAGAAGGAATAAAACATATCGATAAGGTGGTCAACGTCGACCAGTCACCAATCGGCCGCACACCCCGCTCAAACCCCGCAACCTATACGGGAGCCTTCACCTTCGTCCGCGACTTCTTCACCCGCCTGCCCGAAGCGCAGATAAGGGGATACAAGGCCGGACGCTTCAGCTTCAATGTTAAAGGAGGACGATGCGAAGTTTGCCAGGGCGCAGGAACGAGAAAAATCGAGATGAACTTTTTGCCAGACGTCTATGTCCAGTGCGAAAACTGCAAGGGAGAGCGCTACAACCGTGAAACCCTGCTGGTCAAATACCGCGGCAAATCCATTGCCGACGTGCTTGAAATGACCATCACCGAAGCTGCAGAATTCTTTACCGACTTCCCGCGGATTCTCCGGATTCTCACCACCATGCAGAGCGTCGGGCTTGGCTACCTCAAGCTTGGCCAGCCATCCCCCATGCTTTCAGGCGGAGAGGCACAACGCATAAAGCTCTCAGCCGAACTCGCCAAGATACAGACCGGCAACACCCTCTACATTCTCGACGAACCAACCACCGGCCTCCACTTCCAGGACATCCAGCACCTGCTCGAAGTGCTCCGCAAGCTTGTCGACAAAGGCAACAGCGTCATCATCATCGAACACAACCTCGACATCATCAAAAACAGCGACTGGATTATCGACATCGGACCCGAAGGCGGCTACGAAGGAGGCAAAATCATCGCCGAAGGCACCCCCCAGGAGATTGCCCGAATGGAGCACTCCTACACCGGTAAATTTTTAAAGACCGAAATGGGAATAGTTTGAACTCAAAGGAACTCCTCGTAATAGTCCAGATCCTTGTGGAAAGTCTCCTCAAGGGCACGGAGGGAGAGAAAGGCCGCCGTTACGCAGATGGAGCCAACCAGCAACGCCCCTGATTCCATACCGTACATGCCCCGGAAAAACTGAAACAGGATGGTAATGGGCACCACCATGCCTCGCACAAGGTTGGGCACTGTTGTAGCAACCGTCGCGCGAAGGTTGGTGCCAAACTGTTCCGCCGCAACCGTCACAAAAATAGCCCAGTACCCGCTCGCAAAACCAAGGATGGCACAAACCACATAAAAGAACTGCGGGCTTTGGCGTCCCTGCAGAAAATAGAGCGCAACGGCACCAACCAACAGCAGCATGAACAACAGAATAACCTTCTTCCGGCTCTTCAACAACTGACTCAGCAAACCACTCGAAAGATCACCGAAAACCAGACCGAGATAACAATACATCACCGCATTGCCAGCCGAAACCGGCCCAGTAATACCCAGCTCCACACCAAATTCAGGCGAAAAGGTGATCAGCACCCCCACAACAAACCACATCGGCACCCCGATCATGATAGAGTTGATATAACGGAAAAACCGGCCACGGTCAGTAAACAACGCCAGCATATTCCCCCGACTGAGACCGCTTTTCTCCTCCATCGCCTTGAACATCCCCGACTCGGCAACCTTCACCCGGGCAAACAGCAACAGCAGGCCAAGCCCCCCGCCAATAAAAAAAGCAGTATGCCACTCGTAGGTATTGGCCACGATATTGGCAAGAATCGCCCCCGAAACGCCAATTGACGCCACAAGCATCGTGCCGTAACCCCTTATTTTGGTATGCAGTACCTCCGAAACAAGCGTAATGCCCGCTCCCAGTTCTCCGGCAAGACCGACACCGGCAACAAAGCGCAAAAAGGCGTAGGCTGGCAGCGACGAAACAAAACCATTGGCAATATTGGCAAGAGAGTAAAGCAAGATGGAGGCGAACATGATCTTCAGGCGTCCCTTTTTGTCGCCTAACCACCCCCAGAGAATGCCTCCGATGAGCATGCCGATCATCTGCATATTGAGCAGGTAAACTCCGTAATCGATCAGCTCCTTGCCTGAAAGCCCAAACGATTTCAGACTCGGCACCCTGACAATGCTGAACAGTACCAAGTCATAAATATCGACAAAATAACCCAGTGCAGCCACAATAACCGGCAGGCTAAAGATATCGCGTATTGACGGATGCTCATTATGGTTCACAAAAATCCTCCGTTATCAATGGTTAAACTGGCACCAGCAAATCTGGAAAAATAGTAATTTCAATACCCTGCATGATACTCTCAAAAAAAACAACAAGCCGCGACTCCCTGCCCTGTTTTACAACAACTCCCTCAAAATCCTTGAAGGGACCGGCAAGAACCTTCACCTTCTGGCCAGCAGGAAGAACATTCACCCTCTGGCAAATGGCATCGGGCTCCCTCGTCAATGTTTTGAGCCAATCAATGTCTCTCTGATAAATAACCGAAGGCGTTTTGCCAATCCCGATAAACTTTACGACGCCTTCGGTGTCGAGCACCGTGACATGCTCCCTGCGTATATCGATATTGACAAACACATAACCCCGAAACAACGGTTCAGAGACCTTTTTCTTTCTGTCGCTCCACTGTTTCCAGGTTTCAAGCAAAGGCAGAAAACTCACAATATCCTGCTCAAGCAACAACTGGTGCACCTTCTTTTCATAACGGGAGCGAACATAGAGAGCATACCACTGTGCATTCTGAACGTCAGTCATTCAATAAAACAAAAATATTAATTACAAACAGCTTATATCATGCTTAAGCAAGAGCTTCTTCATTATCGAATAGCAAGATAAGAACGACGCACTAAAAAAAACAGCAAATACCCGTTCATGCCCGACAAAATGCTCCACCAATAATAAAGCAGCCTGACTCGGGCCTCGACACACTTAACTTATACGGCATCATCAGGATTTTTGGTCAGAATGGTCGTTGCAGTAGCGGTCGATAAGGCGTAGAAACTGCCGACCGTAGCGCTCAAGCTTGATTTCGCCAACACCCGAAACGGTGAGCATCGCTTCCGCCGTTCGGGGAAGGTTGGCGGCCATGTCGCGCAGCGTGCGGTCGGAAAAGACCACGTAGGGCGGAATGCCCTGCTCGTCGGCAATCTGCTTGCGCAGTGAGCGGAGCAGTTCAAAAAGCTGGCTGTCATAGGGCGCACTGATCTCTATCGGGAGCGGTTGCCCCTTTTTCTTGTCGAGCACCCGGACCATGTCGATACGCTCTTCGCGCTTGAGTATCCTCCCTGCTTTTGGCAGCAGGAAGAGGGTCGGATAGAGTCCTTCGGATTTTTTGATCACCTGTTGTGCAAGCAGCTCGTCGATGAGCTGGCGCCAGTATTTTTTGTCGTGGTGTTTGCCGACGCCGTAGGTTTTGAGGCGGTCGTGGCCGAAGTCAAGAATTTTTTTGTTCTGGCTTCCGGTGAGGATATCGGCGATATGGCCGGCGCCAAAACGCTCTTCGGTGCGGACAATGGCTGAAAGCACCATCTGCGCCTGAAGGGTGCAGTCAACCAATCGCCGGGTGCCAAGGCAGATGTCGCAGGAGTTGCAGTTGTCGGGCGGGTAGGTTTCACCAAAATAGTCGAGGAGGGTGCGGCGACGGCAGACAGAGGTTGAGGCGAAGGCAACCACTTTTGAGAGGGCTGTGAGGGCCCGCTGGCGTTCGGCGTCATCCGGCATGGCGTCGATAAAGAAGCGCATTTTGGGGATGTCGCCCAGTGAGAAAAGGAGGGTGCAGGCTGCCGGCTCGCCGTCGCGCCCTGCCCGGCCAGTTTCCTGATAGTAGTTTTCGATGCTTTTGGGGAGGTCGGCATGGATGACAAAGCGAATGTTGGACTTGTCGATCCCCATGCCAAAAGCGATGGTGGCAACAATAACGTCCGCTTCGTCGCGGATAAAAGCCTCCTGATTGCGTTTGCGCTCGGTGTCACTGAGGCCTGCGTGGTACGGCAGGGCCCTGAATCCCTTTGCCTGGAGCATGGCGGCCGTATCGCTGACGCTTTTGCGGCTAGTGCGGTAGATGATGCCTGCCTTGCCGGGGTTGCTTTTGAGCAGTGCAACCATCTGGGCATCCGCTTTATCCTTGAAGCAAACGTCATAGATGAGGTTGGGCCGATCGAACGAGGCTCGGACGATCAGGGGGTTGCGCAGGGCAAGCTTGTCGAGAATGTCTTGCTGAACCGTGTGGGTTGCTGTTGCAGTAAAGGCGGCGACCGGAGTAAGGGGAAAGAGGGTCACGAGGTCGGAGAGCGAGAGATAGTCGGGGCGGAAGTCGTGCCCCCATTCGGAGATGCAGTGGGCTTCGTCGATGACGGCCATACTGAGCTGCACCCGGCTGAGGGTTTCGCGAAAGTGGCTGAGAATGAAGCGTTCGGGTGCGACGTAGAGCAGGTCGAGCGAGTTTGAGAGGAGGTTATGCATCACCTCATCGCGTTCGTCGGGACTCTGGGAGCTGTTGAGGAAGGAGGCACGGATGCCGTTTGAACGGGCTCCATCAACCTGGTCTTTCATGAGGGCAATCAGCGGACTGATCACCATGCAGGTGCCGGGCAAGAGGACGGCGGGAAGCTGGTAACAGAGTGACTTGCCGCCGCCGGTGGGCATGATGGCCAGAACGTCCTGTTTTTCGAGCAGCGAGCGCACCACACTCTCCTGGTTTGGACGGAACTCATGGAAACCAAAGACTTTGCGGAGAGTGTTGAGCATAATGCGGTGTCGGGTCAGCTTTTGTTGTTGCGCCAGGAGCCAAGATAGAGCGCGGCAAGCCGTCCGCCAAAGCGCAGGATTTCAGTGTCGAAAAGAATGGAGAGTATCTGGCCAGTTATCCGTCCGGGATTGTTGTGCAGCCACTCATTGCGATAGAGAGCGCTCATCAGGGTCTCCATGGAGAGGGAGCAGGCACACTCGACCAGTTTGTCGAGCCGGATTTCCGGGCCTGAAATTGGGGCGAGAGGCTCTCCCTCCTTTTGGGCTTTCATGGTAAGTACCCGGTTGGCGCCCCGGGCGATGAGGGTAAAGGTGATGCTCCTCTGTGGTGAGCGACGGATGCGGATGGTTAGCGGCTCCGGCAAGGGTTTGCATGAGGGGAGTGCGGGCTGCTCTATCTCTCCATGCTCATGATCAAGGAGCATTTGGAGTGCATTGAAAACAAGATCGGTAATCTGCTCCCCGTTGAGGTTTTTGTTGACCCGCATGAGAAAGCAGAGCTGGAAAAGATCGATCAGGAAGTTGAGCAGCAGTTCCTTTGGGGTGTTGCGTTTCATGACCGAGCGGTAGCGGTTGAAGGCTACGTTGCAGTAGGCCAGCATGGACACCAGCGTGTCGCTCGTCATGGTGCGGGTTTCGATGACCGGGCAGTAGTTGTTGTAGAAGTCCCAGTCGAATGAGCAGATCTTTCCCTCCTCTTTGTACTCTTTGAAGATACCTGTGCCGGGGTAGGGGGTCATGATCATGAAGAGTGCCTGGCGGAGACCGAGCGATCGGGCAAAGTCGGGGTAGACAATGGTATCCTCCATGGTTTCGGTATAGTGGCCGATAATGAAGTACCCTTCTGCTCCGATGTGGTGATCACGGCAGAGCTCAATAGCACGTGAAACATCGCCGAGGCTGTTTTTTTTGTTCATGAGGGCAAGGGTGGCTTCGTTCGGGCTTTCGATGCCGAGGCCGACCTTGCTGAGCCCTATTTGCTGCAATTTATCCAGAATCCGTTCGGCCCGGACAAGATCCTTGGCCCTCGTTTCGGTCATGATCCGGAAGTTGGTGAGTCCCCTTTCGATCATGAGGTCGCAGATCTTTTCGGCCCGCCCGATGTTGGTAAGAAAATTGGCGTCCCAGATCTTGAGCAGTTTCTTGTTTTTCGGGTCGTGCAGGAGGGCAATCTCTTCAACTACATTTTCGGCGCTGCGGCCTCTCCATCCTTTGTGCATCTGGTCGTTGGCGCAAAAGGAGCATGACCAGGGGCAGCCGCGGGAGGTGTAGATGGTGTCGATGGAGTAGGCATCGCCTTTTTCGCCGTAACGGCTGGGGCGAAGGGAGCGCATGGGGAAGCGGATGGTGTCGATATTCTGGATGGTGGGCCTTGGTTCGGTGTAGACAATGGCGCCATTTTCACGGTAGGCAAGTCCCTTGACATCACGTGAGGGGCCGTTGAGCACGAGCTCGCGGAAGGTTTCTTCGCCCTCCCCGATCACCACAACGTCAACACAGGAGAGTTTCAGTACCTCTTCGGGGAGCGCCGTGGGGTGAAAGCCGCCCATCACCACAAAGGCACCCGCCTCTTTGGCGATTTTTGCGAGCCGCTCGGCCTGGTTGAAGGCGCCGGTCATGGAGGAGATGGCGACCAGTTCTACCGGTGTTTTTTTCAGGAGCTGACGCAAACTTTCAAAAATCCCGTCATTGTAGTAATTTTCGGGCATGACAAGGGTTTCAACATCATGCTCAACTGCTGCTGCAAGGTAGCAGACACCGATGCAGTCCGTGATGAAACGGGGAAAGGGCGCAATGATGGTCTGTGGTGCTTCAACAAGACAGATGTGGTTGAAATATGCCATAAATTTATAGACTTGAACGTTGACAACCGGCGAAAAAAAGATGAAAGATACATATTATTAGAGGTTTTTTATACTCTATAAACCGCTACCGGCCCAGATTGGTTTCGCTTTTGGCAGGGCAAGCTGGATGAGCGTCTCTCCATTACGGTAACGAGATCGATAAAATTTCACTTATATTCTTCTACAATCCCAATTTTGATAACTACTGCAAAAAAAGGAGTACACTAATCCATGAAGCCTGTAAAACTATTAGCTGGAGCTGTAATTGTTTTGGCTGCCATTCAGCTCGTTCCTTATGGCCGCGACCACAAGAACCCTCCTGTCACGGGCGAACCGAAATGGGACTCTCCCAGAACAAGTGAGCTCTTTGGCCGTGCCTGCAAAAACTGCCATTCAAACGAAACCGTCTGGCCGTGGTACAGTTCTGTGGCTCCGGCATCGTGGCTGACCCAAATTGATGTTTCTCTTGGGCGAAAGGCTTTCAATGTTTCTGAGTGGGGACGAACAACCGGGGAAAATGAGGGCGACAAGGCGGCCAATGAGGTAAAAGAGGGTAAAATGCCTCCATTTTTCTACCTGCCTGCGCATCCCGAGGCTAAGCTGAGTGCTGAAGAGAAAGTGGAGCTGACAAAGGGGCTTGTTGCGACTTTCGGCGAAGAAAAAAAAGGCGGTGAAAAGGGTATGGAAAAGGGTACCGGAAAGGAAGCCGTCAAAGGTAAAGATGGCGATAACGATAAAGACTAGCCCTGAAAAACAAGGCCGCCCTGCAAGGTTGCGGGGCGGCAAGGGGTATGATGACGGCTTCGCAAACATGTCAGCAATAATTTCATGAGTTTTCCTCCTTTTCAAAAACCTTCCATGCGCGCCGGACAGAACTACCCTCTTCACCTGCTCCTCTTTATTTTGACCGTTTTTACCACACTCATGGCCGGAGCATTCTGGGGCGGCCATCCTGTAGATATCCGCTCTTTTCCGCTTTTCATCAGTTCACTTTCCACGGGTATTGCCTACTCGGTGTCGCTTATGCTCTTCCTCACTGTTCACGAGTTCGGCCACTTTTTTGCTGCACGGCACCATCGTGTTCGCGCAACGCTCCCCTATTACCTTCCTGTGCCTCCCCTGCCCTCTTTGTTGAGCCTTGGTACGATGGGGGCGGTGATAAAGGTGAGGGAGCGAATTCCGGGAACAAACTCCCTGTTTGATATCGGCATTTCAGGTCCAGTGGGCGGATTTGCTGTTTGCATCGGGCTGCTGGTCTATGGTTTTCTGAATCTTCCGCCGGCTGACTTTATCTATAGCATTCATCCTGAATATCTGGGACAGGGCGGACTGCAAACTCCCGTACCGGAAGGAACCCTTGTTCTTGGCAAAAACCTCCTCTGGCTGGCGCTGGAGCACCTTATTGCTCCAAAAAATCTGCCGCCGATGACTGAGATGTACCATTATCCCTTCCTTTTTGCGGGTTGGCTTGGGTCACTGGTGACTGCGCTGAATTTGCTTCCCGTTGGCCAGCTTGACGGGGGGCATATCACCTATGCCCTCTTTGGCAAAAGGGGACATGCAAGCGCTGCAAGGGTCTTTCTGCTCTTTATCATGCTTCTTGGTTTTCCCTCTTTGCTTGCTCTGCTGCTCTCGTGGTTCAAGCCTGATGCGGCTTCACTGATCCCGCCAGTGATGCTGCACTGGTCATGGCCGGGCTGGATTTTGTGGTCGTTTATTCTTTCGCGCGTGATCGGTATGGACCATCCTCCCACAGGGCACGACCATCCGCTCTCCATGCCAAGAAAAGTGTACGGGTGGGTTGCCATAGCTATTTTTTTTGTCACCTTCACGCCTGTGCCATTCGGAATACGATGATTCGTACGGATACACCACACATGTACATGATTAATAACCATAGAATCAATTGCGCCGGCAAAGAGGGCGGGGGCACCCCGCCCCTACGGATAAATATGCATCTTTATGACTAAAATCAATTGCGCCGGGAAATTGCTTGATCTCTCCGGAGGGCCAAAAATTATGGGGATCCTGAATACGACGCCTGATTCGTTTTATGACGGAGGTGCCCTGCAGGGAAATTCCGAGGCTCTCGACCTTGACCGGGCGGTCGATTATGCGTTGGCGATGATTAAGGAGGGGGCCTCGATTATCGATATCGGCGGTGAGTCTTCACGGCCGGGGGCAGAAAAAATTTCAGAACGGGAGGAGATCGCCCGAACGGTACCGCTGATTACCCTTTTGCGGCAAAAAACTGACATTCTGATGTCAATAGACACCTACAAGTCAGGAGTTGCCGAAGCTGCGTTGCGGGCAGGGGCCCATATCGTCAATGATATTTCGGGTTTTACCTTCGATCACCAGCTTCCAGCCGTTTGCCGGAAGTACCGGGCGGCGGTCGTGCTGATGCATACTCCGGTGGAGCCGGAATCAATGCAGTGGAGCCCGGCGACGGAGCCGGGGAGTGAAAATATTGTAACCAGGGTTCTTGGCTTTCTCGGGCGCTCGATAGCAGAGGCTGAAAGGCATTCGATTGAGGATATTATTATTGATCCGGGCTTCGGTTTCGGCAAAAGCGTTGAAGAGAACTTCCGGCTGCTCGATCAGCTTGGCTCACTGCTCGCTCTCGGCCGTCCTGTTCTCTGCGGCGTATCGAGAAAATCCTTTCTTGGACATGCCATTACCCCGCCCGGCGGGCAAACGCCCCCGCCTTCCGAAAGATTGGCTGCCACCATTGCAGCACAAGCTATCGGCCTGATGCGGGGAGCATCAATTTTGCGGGTGCACGATGTTGAGGCTGCAGTGCAATGTGCCAGCGTGGTGACGGCGATGCGTGCGGCGACAGGATCATCAGGAGAATTTACGGAAACGGGCAGTGGTGAGCGTCGGGGGTGAGGGCTGTTTTTGGCGGGTATATTTTTTTGTTACATTTGTTTTCGTGCCCCTGGATTGAGCTTGTCAAACCCTCTTTATTCAGATGTATCTTTCAAAAATTGAGCTCTTTGGCTTCAAGAGCTTTGCGCATAAGGTCAGAATTAAATTTGACCAGGGCCTGACGGCCATCGTTGGACCCAATGGATGTGGCAAAACCAATGTTGTGGATGCCATGCGCTGGGTACTGGGCGAGCAAAAATCTTCTCTGCTCCGGTCAGCGAAGATGGAGAATATTATTTTTAACGGCTCCAGGAACCTGAAGCCCCTCAGTCTTACTGAAGTTTCTCTGACGATCGAGAATACGCGAAATGTTTTGCCGATTGAATATACCGAGGTAACGGTCACCCGTCGTCTTTACCGCAGCGGCGAGAGCGAGTTCCTTTTAAACATGGTGCCCTGCCGGCTGAAGGATATTCTGGATCTTTTCACCGATACCGGGATGGGCAGCGATGCGTATTCGGTCATTGAGCTGAAAATGATTGAAGAGATTATCAGCAACAAAAGTGAGGACCGTCTGAAGCTTTTTGAGGAGGCTGCAGGCATAACCCGTTATAAACAGAGGCGAAAACAGACCTTCAAGCTGCTTGAAAGTACTTCGCGCGACCTTTCTCGCGTCGATGATGTGCTGGCGGAGGTTGAAAAGAAGGTGCGCAGCCTGAAACTGCAGGTGCGTAAAGCTGAAAAGTTGAGGGAGCTGAAACAGAAGATTCGGGAACTTGATCTTGCCCTCTCCTGGCTGAGCATGGAGGAGTTGCGTGTGAAACTGGAGCCGATGCAGCGCCGCATCAGGGAGGAGGAGTTGCTGAATCATGCGTGTGCCGTAACAATAGCCACTGAGGACAGCACGGCACAGGAGCGTGAGCTGTTGCTGCTCAAGGAGGAGAGTGCCTTGTCGGAAAGGCAGAAGAGGCTTAACGAATGCAATCAGAGCATTCATCTCCTTGAAAAAGAGCTTTTGCAGCATGAGGGGCAGCAAAAGAGCCTTGCTGACGATATTGCCCGTTATAGGGCAATTATCCGCAATAAGGAGCAGAAAAGCGATGAGCAGGAGAGGCTCGAAAACAGCCTGTTGCAGCAGAAAGCCCCTTATGAGGCCGCCTGCAACGAGCTGCATGCTGCATTTCAAAGTCTTGTGGCTGAACATGACCAGCTCAATACCACGCTCCACCAAGAGAGGGAGGAGCTTGCCCGGGAGCGAAAAGCCGGTGCTGAAGAGCAGAGTGCGGCCAACCATCTGGCCTTGACCAAACACAGCCTTGAGTCAAAAAAAGAGTACCTGCGGTCGGCCATTGAACGGCTTGAAACAAAACAGCTTGCCGTTCATGACAAGCTGAAAGGCTCCCGCAGCGCCGACCGGGAGCTTTCGGAAACGATCAGCCAGCTAAAGGCAAGCATTGCCGGGGCAAAAAAGCAGGAAAATGTGTTGCGGGAACATCGGGAGAGGTTAAGCCGCCAGATCGGGGAGAAGCAGGAGGCTCTCCTTCTGCAGCGCTCTGAGAGGGAAAAAGTGCACAACCAGATTCTGCTTGCCAATTCAGTACTCGATAATTTTGAGGGGATGCCTGAGGGGATCGGTTTTCTCGAAAAGCAGAGGAGGAGCGGGAACCAGGGGCTGGGATGCCTGTCGGACCTTCTGTCACTTGATAGTTCACAGCGAAAAGCGGTCAATGCCGCGCTTGGCGAAAGCATGAGCTATTATGTCTGCCAGTCGCTGCAGGATGCCAAGGAGGGCATCGCCCATCTGACTCGATCCAATAAGGGTAAGCTCCATTTTCTGGTGCTTGACCTTGTTGCCCAAAGCCCTGAAGCCAATTTTCCGGAGATCAGCGGCGCAAAGAAAACCCTTGAACTCATCAGGTATCCGCAGGAACTTCACCACGCATTGGTGCTGATGCTTGGCAAAAGCTATGTGGTGCAGGATCTCGGAACGGCTGAAACCCTTGCCCTGCACTACCCTGATTGCTCATTTGTGACCATTGACGGGGAAAAATTTGCCGGAAGGGGGCTCCTTTTCGGCGGAAGTTCAAAAAGCAGTGAAGGGTTGCGCTTGGGCAGAAAGGCGGTACGTGACCGGCTTCAGGAAGAGCTGGCGGCTCTCGAAAAAGCAATCAGAAAGGAGGAGGAGGCCCTGCTGAAACGGCAAAATGAACTGGCCCTGATCAGGGTGGACGAACAACGCCGGGAGGTTGAGCGGCGGGCATCGGAGCTGGGAGAGCTTGAAAAGAGAGCTGCCCGGCTGGATGCTGAGGAGAGCGCCGGCAAGCGGGAGGTGCAGCAGGCTAACGTTGAGATCGCCGGCATGGTTGCGCAAAAAGCGGCCTGCGAAGCTGAACTGCAGGCGCTGATGCCTGCAATCAGCAGCAAGAGCTCAACAGCGGCACGCTTTAGTGAAAATATCCGCTCCCTGCAGGAAAACCTTACCTCCCTTGAAACACGCCATCATCTTTTTGGGCGGGAGATGCAGGCCCGTCAGAGTCGTTACAAGGACTCGCTTCTCCAGCTTGAAAAGCTTAGCTTTAACATCACGGCCTGTGCCGAAAATCGGCGGTCGCTGCATGAAGAGATCAAAAAGCTCAAGACGGAATGTGCCGCTGCTGAAAAAAAACGGGTTTCGGGTCGGGAGGCATCAGAAAGAATACAAACGGAGCTTGAGGTGCTGCTTGTTGCGGCTGCCGGTGAGCAAAAATTATTTTCGGAGCTGTCGCTGGCATACCGCGAACGACAGGCACAGCATCATGAATGCCAGACCAGACTGAGGGAGCTCCGGCGCAAGCATGAAGCCTCTCTGCAGCTCATCTTGTCACTTACCCAGGAAAAGATACAGCTGGAGCAATCGCTTGACCATCTCTTCACCGAGGCTCAGCTCAAGCACAACTGTGACCTTGCCCTGATGACGGAGCCTCTTGCTGATGATGGATTTGAGAGGAAGGCAGCCAAGCAGACCCTTGAGCTCCTGACAAGGCAGCGAGAACAGTTTGGCGCGGTCAATGAATTGGCGCTCGATGAATATGAGGAGGAAAAAAAGCGCCTCGATTTTCTTGCAGAGCAACGGCAGGATCTGTTCAGCGCTGAAAAAGAACTTCGTTCGACTATAGAGGAGATCAACAAAACCGCCCTCCTGAAATTTGAGGCAACATTCCGTGAGGTGAGAAAAAACTTTATTGCTATTTTCAGGGAGCTTTTTGAGCTGGACGATGAGGTCGATCTGCTGATTCGTGCAGACCAAGATCCTCTTGAGGCACATATTGAGATTGTTGCCAAGCCAAGAGGAAAAAAGCCGCTTTCCATTGAGCAATTGAGCGGCGGGGAAAAGGCGCTGACGGCTCTTTCGCTTCTCTTTGCCATCTATCTGGTAAAACCGAGCCCTTTCTGCATTCTGGATGAAGTGGATGCGCCTCTTGATGATGCAAATGTTACCCGGTTTATTAAACTCCTTAAAAAATTTGAGAATAACACTCAATTCATTATTGTTACGCACAACAAAAAAACCATGGCCTCCTGCCAGGCACTTTACGGGGTCACCATGGAAGAAGAAGGGGTTTCAAAACTGATACCCATACGGCTTGAAAAAATAAGGATTTGAAAAGTGCCGGGAGACGCTATGGCCAGAAAACTTGTGTTATTTGATATCGACGGAACATTACTTACGATGAGCGCCATCAACCGCAGCGTCCTTGTTGATGCCCTGAAGGAGGTTTACGGTACTGCCGGAAGCGCCGGAACGCACAATTTTGCCGGCAAGATGGACAGCAATATTATTTATGAAGTTTTGCAGAGTGCCGGTTTGGATCCTGTTGAGATTGCCGGAAAATTCGAGCAGGCAAAAACGACCTATATTGAGATGTTCCGTACACAAGCCAAACCCTCGGATGTTCTGCTGATGGAGGGAATTCGCGAGCTTCTTCAACAACTTTCAGAGCGACCGGAACTGATGCTTGGCCTCCTGACCGGAAATTTCGAGGCATCGGGACGGCACAAGCTGCTTCTTCCAGAGATTAACCACTATTTCCCTTTCGGTGCCTTTGCTGATGACGCACCCAGCCGCAATGAACTGCCGGCAGTTGCTGTCGAAAAAGCCCGCCAGCTTACCGGCATAAATTTTTTTAACCGCGACATCATCATCATTGGCGATACGGAACACGATATCGCCTGTGCCAGGGTTCTGAACGCAAAATCTATTGCCGTAGCGACCGGCACCTATTCACGGGAGGAGCTGAAAAAACACCATCCCCATGTTTTGTATGAAAACCTGGGCCGGACTGATGTTGTTCTCAGTGAGATACTCCAATCTTCAATCAATTAACTGCTCTTTTATGAAAACGTACCGACGGCAAATACGTGAAAAAATTTTACAGGCCCTCTATACCATAGAAATCCGCGATACCGACATCGACTCTGCCGCAGGCTGGCTTTTGACCGAAGAAATTCTGGCAGATGCCAATGCCATGAAATTTTTCAATACGCTCCTGAAAAACATCAAGGAGCACATGGCGGAGATTGACCAGTATATTGTGAAGCATACCTTTAACTGGGATATGAGCCGTATTGCTATCATTGACAAGAATATCATTCGCATGGCCCTGACGGAAATCCTCTATTGCGAAGATATTCCGCCCAAGGTTTCGATCAATGAGGCTATTGAAATCGCAAAAAAATTCAACAGCACCGAAAAGAGCAGCAAGTTTGTCAATGGCATTCTTGATGCTATTTTTAATGATCTTAAGGGTGAGGGTAAGGTGCATAAAAACGGACGGGGGCTTATCGACCAGTCAGCGGCCAAGCTTCAGAAAACGGAGAGCGAGAGCGAAAGTCATGAAGTCGAAAGCTGAAGGGGCAGATGAAACAAACCCCAGAGCAAAAGATTGTTTTTCTTAACGAGGTGCTTGGTGCCGCATACCCGAACCCGAAAAGCGAACTGCACTATGAAAGCCCGTTTCAGTTGCTGGTGGCGACCATTATGGCTGCCCAGGCGACTGACAAGCGGGTCAATATTATTACTAGTGAACTTTTCAGGGTTGCACCGGACGCCGAAAGCATGTGCCGGATGGAGCTTGAAGAGGTGAGGAACCTGGTCCGGTCGATCAATTACTATAACAATAAGGCAAAAAACATCCTTGAGGTTAGCCGGATTCTGGTTGAGCGCTATCATGGGGCGGTACCCAGTACGCGGGAGGAACTTGAAAGTCTGCCCGGGGTTGGCAGAAAAACCGCAAATGTGGTGCTGAGCAACGCTTTCAACCAGCCGGTCATGCCGGTCGATACCCATGTGCACCGGGTTTCAAACAGAATTGGACTGGTTTGTACCGAAAAAACGGAACAGACGGAAACTGAGCTGATGAAAATTATTCCTGAAGCCTGGGTTATCCCCTTTCATCACTATCTGCTGCTGCACGGCCGTTACACCTGCAAGGCGAAAAAGCCTGACTGTGCGCATTGCAACGTGCGGAGCATCTGCGACTACACCGCCAAATAATGAATCCTCCCCGCTAAAAGCAGCCGGCTATCTCTTTTTAACCCAGTTCGATTTTGCGATCGACGGCATAGATCCACTCTCCCTCCGGCCGCTGGCGGTTGCCGGCCCACAGCTCAAGCGTTATTCCTTTTCCGATAGAGACCGGCGAGGTGAATATTTCAACCTGATAGTAGAATTCATCGAGCAGGTCATCCCATACCTTTTCAAGTGAGACTTCCCCGCCGGCATACGCTTCACCAGGCGTCAGGTGAATGACTGCGCTGTCAGACTGGAAGTAGTCGCTAATATAGACAAAGCTGTCGGGCATCAGAAAGCCGCCTCTGAAGCTCCCGCGGGAGCGTTTGATTCCAGGAACTTCAATCCAGAATTCAAGCAGGGTGTCGGCGGTCAGCTTGCCGTCCGCAGCAAGTTTCTCCAGAAGCTGCTGTACGGTCAGGCGGATGAGCGCTTTGTTGGCTGCAGTCAGCTCATGCATTTTGAAATCGGGGGTGTGGTCGCGCATGTCGGGTGAAGAGTATGGGGTTGCGTTTTTCTTGTTACCGATTTTGCAATATACGAGAGTTTTTTGGAAGTGGGAGGGGTTAGGCTTGCGGAATCCCGCCAGGTTACGATCTGGCGGTTTATTTTTATACAACCCCACAAAAAGTGGTTTGGATCAAAGGCTTGGGGGCACGGACCAAAGACCGGCACGGGTCGGCAAAGGGGGGGAAGGCTGCCGTCCACATTTCAGGTTCCAGTATGCCCAGGAACGAGCATCAAAAACGCCTGGCGGTGCGTTTTCCAAAACCTCGAGAAATTCTTCTTTGCCTACGATACCTTGCAGCGCCTTTAAATCTTCAGGCGTGCCAAATGTCATAACATGCGCGAGAAAATGCACCGGATCGGCAAGTTCTTCCTCTGGTGTCTTGAACCAGACGACACGGCGAGCGACATTCAAAATGCCGGGAGTAACGGGTAAAGGTTTCATGGTGTTTGTCAGGTCTCGTCCTCCCGCTTGAGGTAGGGCGTTAGCATGGGGAGATTTCCAGGATCGACAGAAGTCCTATGACCTAAACGCAACGCAAGCGCTGTCCCTCCGTAGAGCGTGAATGTCTCGGGCGTTGCGTCAAGTTCCGGCCATAACCGAAGCTGCGGCGGCGGCAAGATTGAAAGATCAGGACTAAAAACCATGTGCGGTTACTCTCGGTTAGAAAGCCTTTCTCGACAATGTAACACAAAACAGACTATGAAATCATATCATTTGGTCTCGTTTTGGCCTTTTCGGACCTCAATGAAAATGGGGCTTTGCGTGCTGAGCGGGAGGGGTTAGGTGTTAGGTGAGATGGGTTATGTGGGATGTGGGAAGTAGGCGGGGCGGAGGCCGCGGACTGAGTTGGCGATGTAGATGGTTTCGGCGGCTTCGAGATCCTTGAGGGTGAGGGTTTTTTCGGCTGCGAAGGGGCGGGTGGAGAGGATGTAACTGCGGTATATGCCGTTGAGCAGGCCGGAGTGTCGCGGCGGGGTAAAGAGTTGGCGGCCTTGACGGATAAAAATGGTGCTGATGGCCCCTTCGGTGAGCTCGTCGCGCTCATTGAGAAAAATAACTTCGTCATAGCCGTTTTGCCGGGCAAGGAGCAGGCTGTGATCGTAGAGTTCCCTGGCGGTGGTTTTGTGATAGAGCAAGGGGTTTGTTGAGTCGATTCGCTCTCCGGCAAGAGAGAGGCGAAGCGGAGCGGTGGAACCGGGCACGGAAATCGGCTCATAACTGACGCTGATGGCTCCTTGAAAGGTGAGGCTGAGCCGTACCTTGAAGCGTGTGGCGGTTTTTTTCGACTCTCCGGCAAGGAGGATAATGTGCCGGAGCTCCTCTTCAAGCCGGCTGAGCTGGAGGGCTGCGGCGGCTCTGTCGCAGGCGAAGCCGAGGGCAGTGGCGGATGCTGCAAGCCGCTGGAGATGCTCTTTGTGCCAGAGATAGCTGCCGCACCAGAGGATGCTTTCAAACAGTTCAACGTTTTTCAGGCTGCACCCGGCAACAGCTCGGCCTTGATGCCCTGGGCGTGAATCGGAATCCTGAACCATACCAGAGTGCTGAGGGTCAAAAGCGGCTGTTTTTAACTCTTTTCCGGTGTCGGGCAGAAGAGCTCCGGTGTCACCGGGTATGGTGCGGCCGACGCCGGAGAGAATCTTTGCCTTGAGCTGGCACTCACGGTACTCATCCCCGGGATCGGAGTCCCAGACAATGCCTCCTCCCGAACCGTAGACCCCTTCGTTTCCGGAAAGCTCAATGGTGCGGATTGCCACGCTGAAAACCATGTCGCGGTCGGGAGCCATATAGCCGATGGTGCCGGTGTAGATCCCTCTTGGTTCCGGTTCAAGGCTTCGGATGAGTTTCATTGCGTTGATTTTTGGCGCTCCGGTTATGGAGCCGGAGGGATAGAGCGCCCTGAAAAGGTCGTAGAGCCCGATGCCTTTTCTCTCTTCACCCCGGATGGTTGAAACCAGTTGATGAAGCGTAGGCCAGCTTTCGGTTGCAAAGAGCTCCCCTGCCTGGATCGAACCGGGCTTGCATATCCGTCCGAGATCGTTGCGCAGGAGATCAACAATCATGAGATTTTCAGCAAGGTTTTTCTGGCATCCGGCAAGCCCCTCTTTCAGGCGGCGGTCTTCTTCAGGGGTGCTACCTCTTGGAGCAGTCCCCTTCATCGGCATGGTTTCGATGAGGGATCCTGTCCGCCTGAAAAAAAGCTCGGGTGAAAAGGAGTGAATAATACGCCCGCCACTGTTGAGGCTGGCGGTATAGGAGGAGGGCTGTGCGCCTCTGAGTGCTGCAAAAAGTGCCGGTGGTGAGCCGTTGAATGAGAAGCGGTATCGACCGGTAAAATTCACTTGATAGAGATTGCCTGCGGCAATATGCTCTTTGATGATCTTGATTTTTGCGGCGTACTCTGCTTCGGAAAGATTGAAGGAGAGCTCCGACAGGGCAACCGGGTTACGGGCAATGAAGGCACGCTCTTCAGCGAAAAGCTGTTCGACCTGTGCGGCTGAAAAGCGCTCCGGTTCACGGTAAACACCAAACCAGCCAAGCAGTGGAGGCGAAACGGTTTGCCCTCGGGGAGAATGCGCAGGAACAAGTCGCTCTTCAAAACCGCAACCGGCCTCATAGGTGAGCCAGCCGGCAAGAAAAAAACCTTCAGCGAGTTTTTCTTCAAGCGTCCGAAAAAAGAGCTTCAACCCGGAAAGGGCAGAGAGCGTCACTGCCTCCGTCGGGCTGGAGAAGAGCAGCGCACCTCCATGAGACTCTTTACAGAACGCGGATTCCAGCCAGATCGACCCTTCTCTGGAAAGGGTGGCAGCAATGCGCTCATAGGTTACCGCTCTTTTCATTTTAGAGAGGCTCAAGCACAATGGTTTTGCCAAGCACGGTTTCAAGCCAGGGCTTCAGCAGGTCGGCTGCCCAGATTTCAAGATCAGGCTCAAAACGGGTTTTGAGGTGCAGCAGCATCACCTTCCCCTTGATCTCCACGCTTATTTTCTGAATGTTCTGCCGGTGGCCGCGCTCAAGACCATTGGCGAGTCGCAGAATGCCGGAGAGCACATCCACCGCCCGCTTGCTGACTGGGGGAAGCATGCTGTATGCCATGTGGCGCTCCGAGGGAGTTGATTTGCGGTGATAGCGGGCAACATGGCCGATTATTTCAATTTCCGATGGGGAAAATCCGCGAAGATCCCCGTTCTGGATAAGGTACTGGCTGTGCTTGTGATGAGAAGAGATTGAGACAAATGAGCCGATATTATGCAGCAATGCTGCATACTCAAGCAGTTCGCGGTAGGGCTCTTCAAGATGGTGCAGCAGTGCGAGCTTGTCGAAAAGCTGGAGGCTGAGCCGGGCAACATGTTCTGCATGGTCACGCCTCCAGCCGCAGCGGAAGCAAAGTTCATAAACACTCTCCTTGCGGATATCGAGTTCATCCTCATTACCCTGTTTTTGGCCGGCAGCAATGCGGCGCCTCAGATAGTGAAGCACCATACCCTCCCGCAGGGCTGAATCTGAAAGCACGATCTCATTGAGGTTGAAGAGCCTGAAAATCATGTCGATGAGAATGAGGCCCGGCACAATAAGATCAACGCGTTTTTCATCAAGTCCGCTGATTTTTTTCCGTTCGGCGGCACCGAGAGGCAGGATTGCCTTGTATAGTTTCTGGAACTCCGTTAGGGTAAATGAGCTGTTGTTGAGCGAAACAGCACTCTCACGGCCGTTCATTAGGTGTATCATACGGGCAATATTAAGGGCGGTACCCGAAGAGGCTATAGCCCTGGTCACCTTGAGTTCTGAGGCTTTTTCAACGGCGGAGACCATCTCTGCCGAAAAGAACTGTTCGAGCATCTTGATATCATGGATACCGATGGGTTCGGAGGCAACGAAGCGTTCGCACATTCTTGCAACACCGATTTTACGGCTCTCGAGCAGTTGTATTCCCTTCTGATTGACGAGCACAAATTCAACCGATCCCCCGCCGATATCGAACAGAAGATCGGAGCTGTTGCCGATCTTTACGGCACTGCGAACTCCATAATAGATAAACTCCGCCTCCTCCTTGCCTGAAATAACCTTGACCTTGAGACCGGTCTCTTCCTTGACTCGACGGAGAAAATCAGCCCGGTTTTTTGCCTCCCGTATGGCACTGGTTGCAAAGGCAAGAACATTTTCCTGAGCTACACCATGCTGTGAGGCAAGTACAAGAAAATTTTTCAATGCCGCAATTCCCGACAGCATTGCCTCTTCATTGAGCATTTTCGTGGAAATGCTGCCACGACCGATACAGATCATATCTTTGACACGATCAATTTCGATAATCCCCTTTTCCTTGTTCTCTTCGACAATAATCATGTGGAAGGAATTGGTGCCGAGATCAATAGCGGCAACTCTCAATTTTTCACTCTTCATACCAATAAGTCAAAATCCAATTTTAAAAATCAGTACAAAGTACACGTTTTGAAAGGGAAAAGGAAAAGTTCGGAAATGAAGAGGCTGAAGGAGGGGCAGAACTTTTCTGCTTACGGGGATTTCGTTGTATATTCACCAGTGAAACCGCCATATGTTATGGCAGTTTCACTGGTGAACATCACGTATTCCGACACTTGCATTGCGCCTTTTTACCTTATGGAAGAAATTGACCAGCTGGAACTCCGATATGAAGTTGCGCGAAAAGCAATTCATATCTCCTCTCTTTCAATCCCGATTATTTACTGGTTTATCAGCCGCGAACTTGCCCTTTTTCTCCTTCTCCCGCTTTTTTCAGGTTTTTTTCTGATTGACCTGCTGAAAAATTTTTTTGCACCGGTTTCGAAATGGTATCACCATACCTTCGATTCGATGCTGAGAACGCATGAACTCGAGAGAACAAAAATGCACTTGAATGGAGCTACCTATATTGTTATGGCAGCAGTGCTTCTGGTGCTTTTTTTTCCTAAGATTATTGCCGTTACCGCCTTCAGCCTGGTTGCTGTTTCAGATACCCTCGCGGCCATCATCGGAAAAAGTTTCGGAAAACACCGGTTTGGACAGAAAAGTATTGAGGGAAGTGCTGCGTTTTTTCTCTCCGCACTGGCTGTAGTTAGTATTGTCCCCGGGCTGAATCTGATGATCGGCATTATCATGGCGATAACGGCAACACTGACCGAGGCGCTTATTTTGCGTATCGGACCGTTCAAGATAGACGATAACCTTGCAATACCTCTTGCCAGTGCAACGGTAGGTGCGCTGTGCTCCCTCTTCTCCATTTTCCGGTAGCTTCCACCCATTAAGCATGATCATGCAGACCACGCTGACCGATTCAGTTGAAGAAGCCGCCAGGATCCTTAACTCGGGCGGGATTGTGGCATTTCCGACTGAAACGGTTTACGGGCTTGGCGCTGGCATCTGCCATCCGGAAGCCATCAGGCAACTCTTTCGTGCAAAAGGACGTCCGATGGATAACCCCCTGATTGTTCATCTCTACAGCACTGGGCAACTGGCGGCCGTTGCGGCTGAAGTCAATCAGGCGGCAAAGATGCTGATTGCACGCTTTTTTCCGGGCCCACTCACCCTGGTGCTGCAAAAAAATCCTGCCGTTCCTTATTCGGTGACCGCAGGCCTTGAAACTGTCGGGGTGCGCTGCCCGGAAAATCCTGTCGCCCGGGAGTTTCTCCGTCTTTGTGCCTCTCCGGTCGCCGCTCCGTCAGCAAATCTTTCAGGATTGCCAAGTTCGACAAACTGGGAGGCTGTCTTGGAGGATCTTGACGGGAAAATCGACTGCCTTCTTCGGGGCAAGCCGAGTGCTATCGGCCTTGAGTCGACCATTGTTGACTGTTCCGGGGCAAAGCCGGTTCTGCTTCGGGCAGGTGCTATCACGCTTGAGCAATTGCAGGCCATTGTGCCTGAGATAACGGCAAATGCCGCAACGAACAAGCAGGAGAGGCCGAAAAGCCCGGGACTGAAGTATCCCCATTATACCCCAAAAGCATCAATTGTTCTTTGGGACGGGAAAGAGGAGATCAGCATTATAAACTCTTCGTCGGCCTGTATCGGCTTGTCGAGCCCGCTTAAGGGAGTTGCTTTGCTCAAGGTTTGCCAAAGTCTTGAGGAGTACGGTCAGGAGCTTTTTCGGTTTTTTCGGCAGTGTGACGCCGAAGGCATCAGCATTATCTATTGCGAACTGCCTTCAAGCCGGGGACTTGGCCGGGCAATCAGGGACCGCCTGATGCGGGCTGCCGGAGTATCCTAAACTGCTCTGAAAAGCCTATCCTCTTCAGAATGCAAGAAAGCAACCAAGATGGAATGAGCCTGGGGCGCTGGTTGCCTGCTGGTCGTTACTGCTGCTGTATGCTTCCCGGTCACTGTACCAGGTTGTCTCATATCGGGCTCCAAGCTTCATCTGCGGCAAAGGCTGCCATGTTGCCACAACAAAGAGGGATTTACCCCGCCCATTGTACATCCCGAGAGAGGAGGTCAGAGGCAAATCATCCTCGTAAGCATAGATGGCTGCATCATAATCGTCCGTATTGAAAACGGTAAAACGCCCCTTCAGGCCAAATTTTCCTGAAGTGTAACCTGCCTGCTGATAGGCCAGCCATCCGTAAAAGGGCTGGTCTCCGGCAAGATACTCCTTTACCACTTTTTTCACCTCTCCGCGGCTTCTCAACTGAACCTTCCGGGAAAGCGTCATATCGCAGTCAAGTCGACAGCGATTGGTTATTTGGGGAAGCGCTGTCCAGAGCGGATCGCCTGAAGTTCCCTGATTTGACTGTTCTTCCTTCTCCTTGTGCTGAAGTTGCAGGCTCCAGGTCAACAGCGTTGATTGTTTCCAGGTCATGAAAAACCTTGAATCGTTGCCATCTGAAGGGTAGGGACAATGATCGTCAAGCAGGGGGAAGGCAAAAAGGTCATAATAGGCCCCGACTGCAAGCCGGTTGCTTATCTTTGCATTAAGGCCGACATAGTATCCCTGTTCATTTGAGGCTCCGCTGCCCCTTTCGGCAAACGCCCCGGCAAAAGGGGAATAATAGCGGGCTCCATACTGCCGGACAGCGGCAACCGTGCTGAGTCCATGAAGAATCTCATACTCCGCTCCTGCTGTCCACGAGGCATCGTCAGGTCTTTGGGAAAATGCGGCTTCAGCAAAGAGAGCTGCATGGCCAAGGGAGAGATCCGTTTCAAGACCGCAGAGGGTTGCTGAAGAGAGCGTACTTGTTGCTGCAGAAGGCTCAAGCTCATCAAGCGGAACCGGATAACGGAAAGAGAGTACGCTGCCTCCAACCCTGCCTCTAAAGTTTCCGGCCTGATAATGGCAGAGAAGATTTGCCCCGGAAAGGGTTTCTGTAATGTTGTCTTTTCGGCTTAACTCAAGTTCGGTACGATGATAACCCGACGAACTGAAACTGGTTATGACACCGGCATCGTTGATAACAGCGTCGAGATGGTTGGCCGAATAAAAAAGGGTCACTTCAAACGGATCAAGCTTCAGGGTCGTTGCTGCGCCCTGAAGAAAACCGGATTCCGAGCTTGATGAGTAGGGCAAAAGCTGCTTTGAGGAAAGCCGGACACTGCCGGTAGGATCGGAACCCTTTGCATAATAGCGACCCTGACCAATAAGCAGCCCCTGGGCAAAATTCAGTTTATAGTTGCCGAGGACCCCGCTCTTGACAGCACCAATATCAGTGGCACAGAGGCTCAATGAGGTAAAGTCGGCCACATCAGGCTCGCCGATATCTTTTTCCTGAAGCAGGCTTGCCTGAAGGTGGGGCGCCGAAAACTGCAGGCGATGAGAGAGCTTGTAGTTCTCTCCTGCGTATTTGCCATTCAGAATACCTTTGCGCGGCGTTGTTTCCCACATGATACGGCTATAGAGCGAGCCATCAACTTCAAGGGCCTTTGCCTTGGGTGTCAGACGGGAAGATGGCTCTTTTTTAAAGCGGATATAGGGGGAAACACTTGCCGTTTTCTCTTTGCCGATAATGGTTTCGAGTTCCTGAAGGGAGTGAATGGGGCCCTTGTCGCGCCGGTAGATCAGGATGGTTTGTACATCGAACGTTTTGAGCCAGGGAAGCTGGCGCAGATCGCCGGTGTCGGCTTCATTGATCAAAATCTTGTTTGTTTTCAATTGCTCCATCAGGTCGAGCAATTGCTCAATATTGACTTCAGATTCAGCATTTTCGAGCAAATCCTGAAGGTCACTATTTTCGGCACCGAACGCATCACGGAAACCAGGATGCGGAGCAAAGAGGAAAACAAACGTCATGACCGTCCGAAAAGCATGACGTTTGAAAGCATAAAAAGTCTTTCTCATAAACCATTTGGGTTTTGTATGATGAACAAAACCGGCTGATGGCTTATGGGCTTTCCGTCAACTTGTAGAGTGCCTGAACTTCGTTCCGGCTCAAGTATCGCCATTCGCCTCGCCGTAACTCCCCTGCCTGAAGGCCTGCATAAGCGACCCGTTCAAGCCGTTTTACCTCAAAACCGAGGGTCTCGAACATTCTTCTGACCTGGTGATTCTTTCCTTCATGAATGCTCACCAGTACCTGCATACCCTCGTCAAGTATTTTTGCCCTGCATGAACTGACCTTTTCACCAGTATCTTTCAGACGCATACCCCCTGTTAACTGGGGCAAAAGATTTGGTGTGAATTTTTCAGAAAGCTCGGCAATATACTCTTTTTTTACGTTTGACGAAGGATGCATTAGCTTATGTGCCAAAGTGCCGTCATTGGTCAGCAGAATTACCCCGGTCGTTTTTCGGTCGAGTCGGCCAACGGGAAAAACCCGCTCCTCGACATCAACAAAATCAAGCACCATCTCGCGCTTTTTCTCGTCACTGTTGGTTGTTATGACGTTTCTGGGCTTGTTGAAGAGGATGTAGACCTTCCGATGTTCGGGCTGTGCAAACTTTTCACCGTCGACAATCACCTCGTCGCGCGATGGGCTGACCTTGATGCCCGGTGTAGTAACCACGACACCGTTCACCATAACCCTGCCATCAAGAACAAGCTTATCGGCGGCCCTGCGTGATGCTATGCCGCATGAGGCCAGATAACGGTTGATTCTGACCTCATCGTCTTTGTTGCTGTTTTTCATATTACTCTATCGTCTCCTGCTTGTTCATTGCCGGACGCGGCTCTCTCTTCGCCGCTTAGCCGGGTAAGGCATTCCTGCTCTTCATGCTCCTGAAGAATTTCCTTTATCTCGCGAAGTTCAGGGAGCTCTTTTACTGATGGTAAGTTAAACATGTCGAGAAACTCGGCGGTGGTTCCATATTGCAGGGGCTTACCGGGAGAATCCGCTCTTCCGCGAACTTCGATGAACCCGCGAAGCAGAAGCCTGTCAAGAGCGTAATCAGGACTCGTACCGCGAATCTGCTGAATTTCTCCCCGGGAAACAGGCTGATTATAGGCAATAACGGCAAGAACTTCAAGCAAGGAGCTTGAAAGCCGTTTGCGGATCTTCGGGGCAAGAAGCTTTTTGAGCAGGTCACCAAATTCCGGTCTGGCAAGAAAACGGTAGCCCTCGGCAATCCGGTATATCTGAAAACTTCTTCCGCTCGCTTCATACTCCCGGTTGAGACACTCAACAATGGCCTGAAGCTCGACGGCACGGAGCTCCCTGCCGATAACAGCCCGGAAAGCTGCCAGGTCAAGAGCCTCCTCAGAGGCGAAAATAAGCGCCTCGATCTGTTGCTGCAACTGTAAGTCCTGCTTCTGCACGTTGTGGCGGTTATCTGCTATTTTTTCCGTGCTGTCGAAAAATTGTGATCAAGGCTGATGCCTTCTTCAAAATTATACCACAGCTCCTGACAGGGAAAATTGCATTCGTAGAGGGCTTTGCCGATAATGACCGAATCAACTCCGTATGGTTGAAGCAGATTGAGCTTTTTAAGGTCTTCAGCATTGGTAACTCCGCCGGAAGCCGTAATTTTCATACCTGTTTTTTCGGCAAACCGTTTCGTGCTTTCGTAACCAAATCCCTGCATCATACCGTCGCGGCTAATGTCGGTATAAATGACTCGTTCAATACCCATCTCCTTCATCTGGAGCGCCAGATCGTAATCCTGAAGCATGCTGCTTTCAGTCCACCCCTTGATTTTGGGAATACCGTTTTCAGCGTCTATGCCGACAACAATCTGTGACGGGGAGTAGGTTTTCAACAGCTCTTCTACCAGTTTCGGATTGGTTACCGCTGCCGAGCCAATAACAACACGGCCGACGCCAATATCGAGATAGCATTTTACCGCATCGACGGAGCGAATACCGCCTCCAACCTGTACCGGAATATCGATGTTGATGACAATCTCCTTGATTTTCTCAAAGTTGACCATCTCGCCGGTCAGAGCGGCATCGAGATCGACAATATGGAGCATTTTAGCATTCTGCTTGCGCCAGATAATGGCCATATCGCGAGGATTGTCGAGGTATATTTTCTTCTGGCTGAAGTCGCCCCGGGTAAGTCGGACACACTTGCCCTCTTTAATATCTATAGCTGGAATAATCAACATAACGAATAACAAAAAGCGGTTTTAGCATCCGGCAAAATTTTTGAGCACCTGCAAGCCTGCATCAGAGCTCTTTTCCGGATGAAACTGAACTGCGAAAATACCATTTTTTTCAATGGCGGAACAAAAGTTTTTTCCCGCAAACCAGGTCGTTGCTGCTACAGCATCCTGACATACCGGTTCACAATAGTATGAGTGTACAAAATAGAAAAAGGAGTGATCAGCAATTCCTCGGAAAAGAATGCTCTCTTTCTGCTGATCAACCGAGTTCCACCCTATCTGGGGAATCTTGTCGGTTTCACTCCTGAAACGAAGCACTTTGCCGGGAATCAGGTTCATTCCCTTGTAGCTGCCCATCTCCTCACTGTCCGTCAGGAGCAACTGCATGCCGAGGCATATGCCAAGAAGCTGTCCTCCCTTATCGACATGCTCCGAAACCGCATCGGTAAAGCCCGACGAGTTAAGTGACTCAATGGCGGACCCGAAAGCTCCAACACCGGGCAGTACAACTTTTCTG
>SESG01034874.1_pt1 | contig 28271 bp, 27 predicted proteins | sample 3171421 | NCBI WGS metagenome assembly SESG01 (sample SAMN10866946, study PRJNA518727) | freshwater metagenome | biome: subpolar coniferous forest; feature: holomictic lake; material: water; isolation source: holomictic Lake 227, 6 m and 8 m depth | place: Canada: near Kenora, Ontario | collected...
AATCGTTAATGGTTTACCGGCCTTAATTTGTTCAACGAATAAAGGAATAACCGAACCCCTAGAGGCCATCACATTACCATAGCGAGTGTTACACATCGTTGTACCACCCACGGGTACATTACGAGAAGTTGCTACGGTTACTTTTTCCATTAAAGCCTTGCTCATGCCCATGGCATTAATGGGATATACAGCTTTGTCTGTACTTAACACAATGACGTTTTTGACATTATTTTTAATGGCGGCCTTTAAGGTGTTCTCTGTCCCTAACACATTGGTTTTTACGGCTTCAATCGGATAAAACTCGCAAGAGGGCACTTGTTTTAACGCAGCAGCACTAAAGACATAATCCACTCCCACCATAGCCGTATCTATACTGTTATAGTCGCGTACATCACCGATGTAAAACTTGATTTTGTCATTGTTATAAAGCAAACGCATATCATGTTGCTTTTTTTCATCACGACTAAAGATGCGTATTTCAGCAATGTCAGAATCAAGGAAGCGGTCTAGGACTGCATTACCAAAAGAGCCAGTGCCGCCGGTGATGAGCAGGGTTTTATTTTTGAACATAAATTAATATCCTAAGGATTGTATTTGAATGACTTAGATAATTAAATAATAAATCTAATTTCGATTAAACTCACTTTTTGCTATAGGATGTAACTGATTTTTATTAAAAGATATTATGCTATGTTCTGCTTAATTGTTTAATGCTAAAGTCTTTGTAATTCAATAAAGTACATTCGTGAGGAGCGAATAATATGATTAAATGGTGTCATTTGTTTTAAATCGTGAATATATTGATTTAATGCCAAATAGATAAGAAGAAGCTCCCACGTTATCAAAAAATAAGGCGGTTAATATACATCCATATAAAGTAATAAATAATACAATGAATGAATATAGTAAACCAGTTTCATCAATATAAAGTATTGAATTGGATAAGGGCTTTAGTAAATTTATGAACATTGCGTGGAGAAGAAGTACAATAACCGAGTTTCGTCCAAAATAGGCAAACTGGGTAACTAAGAAAGTTTTTTCTAAAAAATGTCCAAGCCCTAACAAAAAAATCATAATAGCTGATACCCAAACTACTTGTAACAATGAAAATAAATAAATGTCCTCATGGCTAAACAAAATAATTATAGCCATTAATAGAAACCCAATTTTGATCGACGAGGGTAATTTGGTGTTAATACGATTAATAGTTAACCCAAAAAAGAAATAAAATATCGCTCTTATTTGAATAAAATTGTAGTGACAAATAAATGCTAATAAAAATAATGCAATAATTAGTGTTATTGACTCATCTAACATTGACCATCACGTAATTATAGTTGCAAATATTAAACTCATTTGAATTAAAATAAGAGAATGTAGAAACCAATATGCTCCAATAGGGTGAAAAAAAACGATTTCTAAGAAGTTATGAAATGATTTGGGTGGGGCACTTGAAGTCAAAATGCCAGTATTTTGAATTAAACTAAGCCCCAATAAGTAAATTGATATAAATATAAGATAAGGGCGAATTAATCGGCTTATTATTTTCTTTCCTGTTTCATGAGCATTATTACTTACATAAAAAAAGAATCCTGAAATTATTAAGAAAAGCGGCATATGAAATGTGTAAATTATACCGACTAATTGCTTTTGAAAAACATTGAGACTACCCACATGATTAATATGGCCATAAATCATAAGTAATATCGATATACCCTTAAGCCAGTCAGGAAGTAACTGCCGGATTTTCATTTATTATCCCAGTCGAAATAGCAAATTTATTTTTAAAATCATTATTCTAGATCTATGCCATATTCAGTTTTAAGCACTGTCAAAATATCCTCTTTATCTTTGCCTGCTTTAAAGTAAATTTCATTAATCTTGGCATCTACTAAAAAACGGTACCAGAAGCCTTGTAAAAAATGCCAAATCAAGCCCGGTTTACCATCCAGAAAGCCCAAAAGAAAAAAATACCGATAAACAAAATAGATGAATGGTCTTAGAAACAAAGGCATTTGAGTGTACTTTAATTTTAACCATCTTTTTCTTTGTGCTTGCGTGCCTAAAAGAGCTGGTTCAATATCATCGTATTTTAAAAAACAATAAAGGGTATTTAAAATATCAACTGCTTCACGTGTCGCATAATTGTTGTGTTTTTCTGTCCAAGTAGTTAAGCCATGTAAGTTATGATCCACAATATCATGGCTAAAGCGAACAGCATTACCTTCAGTTAGTTTGATGTGCTCATCCATCCAGCGCTCTTCACAAAAGCCTTTGTTATACTGCCATAGACGTAATAACCACGTTGGATAATAACCGCCATGCTTGATCCATCGATCCATAAAATAAACCTGACGCTTTACATAAATACCCGTAATATTATTTTCTAACGTATCTAGTTTCTCTTGTATTTCCTTTGCTAATTCAGGTGTCACATATTCATCCGCATCCATGCGCATAACCCATTTTGTTTCAATAGGGCAATTTACTAAGCCCCAATTAAATTGAATAGCATGATTATTTGGCCATGGATTTTGAAATGTTTTTGCGCCTAGTGTTTGAGCTATTTCGACAGTTTTATCTGTAGAAAAGGAATCAATGATGAATATATCTTGTGCAAAAAGTTGTAATGATTTTATACAGCGGGCAATATGTTTTTCTTCATTAAACGTTAGGATAAGTACAGCTACATTCATTAACCAATCCTAGCCTTGATAAACATACTTTTCCATAAATAAGGAAATCGACCACTGCCTTTAAAGTCAATTACTTCAAAGCCAAATTCTTCCAATAATTGAGTTAAGGTTTTTCTACTCCAAAACTTGATATGACCACCATTCCATAGCACAGTAAAGTGATTGTCAAATTTACCTAAAAGCGCCATAACAAGGTTTTTTAAATAGCCATGATAAGGACAAGATATAATCAATTCCCCCCCCCCATTCTTCATTAGAACTTGTTTGCAAAATTTTATGTAGATTCTTGGATTGTAAAGATGCTCAATAACTTCAGTAGAAATGATGGTGTTAAAGTTGATATTTTTAAGTTCTTTTGGCAATTCACCAGAATTTATATCCTGAAGATAAAACCTATCTGGATAACTTTTTCTTGCTAATTCAATGCCAGTTACTGAAGCATCTATACCATAAATGTTATAGCCTTGATTTAGTAATCGTATTGATATAGCACCATTTCCGCAACCAACATCAAGAATATTTTTTTTCTTGTTGTCTACTAAAGAAACTAAAACATCATATAAATAGCTATGTGAATGTGCCGGTTTATCTGTAAATCCATAGTCTTGATATTCACTCATAACGATATTTCTCCGAATATTTTTTTAAATTGTACGGCGATATTCAGCCACTCATATTTATTTGCCATTGCTTTGGAATTTAATCTCATAAGATCTCTATCTTTAGCGAGTAGTTCCAGCATTGCTTTTGATGTGTCTTCTATTGTATTTGCTACCCATTTACCACAGTTAGCTGTCTCCACTTCTTGCCATGGCGTATTTAAACTCGCAACAATAGGTGTGCCAGCGGCCAAACTTTCAATATAAACATTGCCAAAGTTTTCATCATGAGACGGAGATGCAAATATATCGGCATTTGCTAAAAAATCTATTTTATCTTGGTCTAATATCTCACCTACAAAAAAAACTTTATTGGTTAAATTAAGTTGTTGTATTAATTTATCAAGTATTATTTTTTCACCCGCATCTTTACCTGCAATTAATAAAATAGCATCATTGTAAGTATTAAGAATAGTTAAAAACGCACTTATTAAAATATCAAAACCCTTTTTCTTGTGGAGTCGCCCCATCGAAATAATAATTTTAGAAGGCGAGAGTATTTGTTTTGTAAATTTTTGAGTATAGTTTTCTTTTGATAAGTAATTCACATTTGAGAAAGATTTAATATCAATACCATTGGGAATTATGCAAACTTTGGCATGCGGGAATATTCTCAAAATATCATTCTTTTCTTGTTGGCATGTTGCATGCCAAGTAATTTTTGAAATAAATGTTTTGATTAATAAATTAATCCACAAGCTTTTAAATCGGTTGCCTTGATTTAAGCCCCAACTACAAAAAGAGCCTCTAGGTGAAAGTAATATAGGTTTTTTAAATAAAGTTGCTACTAATAACGAAATAGGGATTGGTGTATTAAAAATTCCTTGAATATGAACTACATCTGCTTGTTTAATATCTTTCCAAATGTTTAAGTATAATGATAGTGAAAACTTACCTATTAGAGTTTCATTATAATATTTAACATAAAAATGCCTATTAAAAGCTAACCAATGATTGGTTTTAACCTCAAGTCTACTGGACATGTTGGCATTAGTAGTTGATACTTTTACCTCTATATTATCAAACACTGATAGTGCTTCACAGGCATGCAAAGTAGAAAATATCGGCCCTCCATACACTGTAGCTGGATAAAACGATGGAATGATTAGTAAAATATTCATTTAAATCTTTCATAGGTTGTTTATGGGCACACTATGTCACTATTACGTGTAGCGTACGCAAGTTATAGCTTTGGGATTTGGTATTATACTGTTAAGTTTTATTGTTAAGTTTTGTCCCTATTTGGGTTACCTACTTGCGCCTGAAGAGTATAAACATCAATAACAAAGTTAAAGGGAGTTCACGGCATAGTAACGTGATAATAGAACTAAATTCGCTTAATGTTGATATTACAGGCAAGCAAACCAGGTAAACAATAGAACCTGGAATTGTTTTGCTAGGTTGCAGTAGTATAAATATTGTACGTTGTACGATGCCAATAATGTAGAAAGCAATTAATACTGCAGTAAAGCCGCCGACAAAATAGAGGTAGGTAAAACATCCCATACCGAAGGATGATAGGGTATCACTCCCATTGACCACCTGGCTGTACCATAAACCTAAATTTGCTAAAGGTTTGCTCTGCCATATAAAGCGGGGTACAACAGCATATAAAGGGGTCATTATGAGTTCTTTAAGAAACTCAGGGCTACCAGGGGGCAAAACAGGATTGTCGTCAGCAAAAACCAAGCCAGGAGCGCCACTTTTGGTTACGTTGGAACGCGCAAAAAACGCTATCAGTGTATTGGGCTTGTATTCTTCGCTTTCGATCCGTTTCGTTGAGATATCCGGAGAAATCAAGGTATTAACGATCGATACTATTGAGCTGCCATTGAAATCAGGATCGTTATATCGGGCATAACGAAAGGGTTCAATGACGGCATAAGAAACTACAATAGAAGCAAGCAAAATCAGTGTTATTTTGAGTGAGAACTTGCCGGTCTGCATATATTGACAGACCATCAAAATAACAAAGGGTACACACACAGCGCTCTTCATGCCACTTATAAAGCCAAACATCACTTGTATTGCGAGTATAGCAATCAACCATAATCGCATTTTTCCAGGACTTTGGAGCGAATAAAAGTTGATTGCCACAAGAACCAAAGCTAATTTCCCCAAGCTACCTAATATCGCAAAGTACATGGAATAGTTAGCTGCTTCAATCAAATCATTATAGTTAGAACTATAACCCATTACACCCATATTAATCGATACCAGCAACGTCGTGGTGCTGACAGTCATCAAGCTAGGAATGGACAGTGAGCGTACATCCCCTCTTGGCAGATACTTGGCTTGAAATTTAACGACAAGCGTCGGGCTGATCATTTTTATAGCAAGTGGTGAGTCATACCCTAAGACCATCGCAATAGCCCCTAGTAAAACTAACACCATTTGTTTCACCATGGCTTCTGATATCCCAGGTTCAATGCCCAGTGGTGCAAGTGTTTCGCGGGGCAAAAAATAGATAACGTTTGTGAGGCTATAGCCCAATGTAAAAGTCATTAAAACACACAACACAAAGGGATTGAGCAGCCAGTTTTTAGGGTAAGCACGCTGTATGGGTTGTACAGTGAACCATAAAAAAGCTAAAACAAGAATAGACAAGCAACTAAAGATTTCTTCATTACTAAGTGCAGACGTACTCTGCAACATCCACAGTACCATTCCTATCAGTGCTGTCAGTCCTACAGGTAAAAATGATGATGTTTTGCTGTAACGTCTTGACATAAGTTTTTTAGAGTTAATGTTTGGAGTATATCATTAAATTACACTATCTTTGAACAATCTGGAATAGTGAAGCCCTGTGCGGTTCCCGCCAAGGTGGCCAATAATAATTCCAGACGCAACTGGTAGGTGTGTTCAGCATGGGCGCGTAGCCTACCCGCCTCTCCAATCAAAGTTCGTTCCTCCTCACGTGGCAACCAATAATCAATTTTCTGTTTCAGATCAGTGATGTTTTTAAAAGTGATTAACTCCTTACCCTCTTCAAACAGGTGATTTAAACCCGGTCGCCAATCCACCATTTGAAAGGCTCCTGCTCCAGCGGCTTCAAAGCAGCGCACATTGACGCCCCATATTTCACCGTAGATAAGATTGTTGACAACAATCTTGGCGCCTCTAAATGCCCGCACCTTGTCGTGATTGTATACGCCATGGCCTTGATGCATGGATTGTACATCGCCCGCTGCCATCCATAATGGAGCAGGATTACCCCATATCTTAACATGGTAGGTTGATAGATTTTTAAAAAAGGCCACACGCCAGGAATGCAGATTACCAGCGGTTGTTATGTCGCATTGATACTCAGATAAGTTGCCTAGCCTTGCTTCGGCTAAGGAATGTCGAGCAGGATTAAAACATTCAGGCAAATAATAGACTGGACTTTTTAGCACATCTCCCATAGCATGAACAATATAAGGATCTTTAAAAAAAAGAGCGTCATAAGGTGCATTCATGAAATAGGCACGGCCAAAATTAACAATAGGATCAGGATACCACATCGCTATCTTGGCATGGGTACGTTGTTTGAGCTCTGTTACTTCGTTAGGCCAGAGGAAATCACTACAGACAACTACTACATCCAATGCATCTTGTTCGGCCACTTTCCATAGTGCCTTCATTCGTTTGGCTCGGATAGGCGGCAGGCTATCTGTTGTGGAGTATATGTTACGGCGGACTTGATCAATTCGATAACCCAAGCGCCCAGCTTGAAACCCTGGCTCAAAACGTTTAACCTGATGCACTATGGTCGACAAGGTTTCTGCAATGTGTAGGGCAAAGCCTTCAGTATAAAATTTGCCTATTATTAGGATATTCATATCTAAACTATGTTTAAGTACGCGCTACAAAGTATATAGCTAAACAACGATAATGCATTTCTGATATCAAGTTTAATTTTGATAATATACATAATTAACCCTTTTGTGAAGATGTGGTCAGTATTATCGCTATAATGAAATGATTTACTAGAGGTTCCATTATTATCAATCCAAGACTGGTAAGTAAGTATGAAATTAAATATGCGTAATACATCAATAGTTAAGTCCATACCCCCACAAGAAAGTTTAATCCGGATACTTTTTACATATTCGTTACGAGTTCTATCCCAATGATACTTGTGCCTCAATGTAGAGCGACATAGCAATTCTCCAGTCGTCTTTTCGATCTTTATCGACAAGTTCTTCGCATTCAGAATCACCGTAATAAGCCTGTCTAATATTAATAAATCCCAGTTCTTTTAACATTACAGCTAACGTTTCAAAATCATAAAGAAAGTGATGTCCACCACCATGCGTTACTCCATTCAGTATTGTCATCGGTGTTTCGCCATGTCTATTGTCATTATAGATGGGATCTGCTTGTCCAGACTTCGCTTTTAGGTATTGTTGAATGAAGTATTCACCGTTTGGAATAGAAAAACGAAGAAACCCACCTGGCCGAAGAATTCTTCGAACTTCTGGCAGCACTGATCCTTTTACAATTTCTATCGGAAGATGCTCTAGAAAATGCTCAGAAAACAATATTTCAACTGATTGATCTCCGAATGGCAGTCCGTGACGCATGTCAATTACTAAAATATCACTGCCCGGTTCAGGCTCAGGTGGATAGCAATCGACATTTATCCAATCATTAAAAAGTGCATTGCCACAGCCAAGCAACCTACCATGGTGTAACGTTGTCCGAAGTAACTAACTCCGCCAGCACAGCCCAATTCTACCACAGTTGATCCTTGTGGTAAGAATTTGCGTACTGTCCATACATAACCCCCATTAATTAACCATAAGGGCCAGACATACCAAGGTTTTTCACTACGAGGTAAGTAGTGTGTTTTGTTCTCATACGCGCCTTCATAGAATTCATCGGGGTAATCAAGCGTACAAACTATATCGTCATTAATAGGGTATTTACGATTGCATACAAGGCAATTGTACTCTAAGTAACTCGTTTGCAAGGGGCTGTGGTCGTGGGGGCAGATAAGAGTTAGATTCATGAATATATTAACCAAAATGGCAGGAATAAGATTGTCTCGCTAGTAAATTTATCTCTTCCTACTGTTATGTTGAAAAAGGTGTACTAATCAACCGAAGGGCAGATAATTGAAAATTTGTTTTCTTACCGTTGATGCTGCCAGCGATGTCGATAGTGATACAATAAACGCACAAGAGGCAAGTTTAATGATTGTTAATGTCATGGTATGTGTTTCAGGCATGAACAATTTTAGGCCAAAAGCAGTTACAACAGCTGCAACTAATGGCAGAATAACATCTTGTAAATACCATCGCCACTTTTCACTGGGAATAAGCCTTCTGTGCATTAACTGGATGCTTACGATAATGTAACTTGAGTTGATAGCTAACCATACCCATGCTGCGCCTTTGGCACCATAGAGCGGAACCAACCAAAATAGTAATGGTACAATAATGACAATTATGACCGTGTTGATTCGTACAATTAACCCTGTCCATCCTGCTGCTAGTTGAAGGAAGTAAGGCACGTTCATTAAACCATTAAGTAAGCTTCCGCAGGAAAGTATTGCAACCAGCGTATAAGTTTGATCGGTTAAGGCGTTATTCTTAGTCCAGAGCATGAGCAACTCATGACCGAAAAAGATCAGCAGTGCCGTGGCTGAAGCCAGCATCACCGTTATTAATTGAGCGGCTGCATGGTATGATCTTATCAGTTCGGTTTGGTTATTGTTGCTCATCGCTTGGGTGAATCGCGGATAGAATGCCTGTGTAACAGGACCAACTACCATCGAGGGTGATTGGGAAACCATGACTGCAAAAGTATAGTAGCCAAAGCTTTCCAGCGACAATAATCGAGACAGCATTAGCTTATCGACTTGCATAAGTAATAAGGATTGCAATGTAATCGCCAATGAACCTAATGCAAATAACCAAATGCTTCTAATCGCTTGGAGTGAGAATGAAGCTCGTTTTTGAACGGTTGGCAAAGTATGGTAGACAACCGTTGCAAAAACAGCAATTCCCAATAGGGAGACGATGGCTTGCCAAATAAAAAAATACTCAACAGAGGCTTTAACATAGATTAACACGCCAACCGCACCTAATCCTCGTAAGGTTGCTATCAAGCTAGCTATAGTGTTAACTAATACCTGCCGTTGTAAACCCATCAAGCTACCTCGGTATATATTCTCGATAAATCGCAGGCCTATCACAAAACCTATTACCGCTATGGCCTGCGCAACTGTGTCAGTCGATATTTTCACGGCTTTTAGCCATCCCCCTGCCAACCAAGGTGCCGACAACCAGACACCCAATGCAATAAGACAGGCAACACCTATAGCCGTAATCTCAATACTGCGTAGCAAATCACGTAATCTTTGGCTCTCTGATGGGTTATCACTGCTACATCTTGCCATTTCACGACTGAGTGAGGGGGTCATCCCCATATCAAGTAGAGTAAGCCAAGATTGTAAAATCGCAAATATGCCGATCAGCCCATAAGCTTCTATTCCCAAATATTTAATATATAAGGGTACAAATGCCATTGTCATCAAAGCCGACCAAGCAGTGCCAAGGTAATTAGCTAACACATTTTTTTTTAGACTCATCTAAGCGCCGCCTTGATGGCAAGGCCTAGAGGCAGTATACGTAGTATATGTGCTAAACGCAATAATACTATAATCAAGGGATTGTAGTAATCTGATAGAAGACTTTCTTTATAAATTAGGTTGAAGCTTGAGTGGTCTGCAGCCACTAAAACAGCAACTAATTTTTTTAACTCAGTGGAAATAAAGAAGCGTTTTTTCAGGTTATTTTTTTTACAAAACTTATCGTATAGAACTGCATGATATATCACAGTATTAATGTGCTCTATTGGATGGTATTTTTGTGTCGAGGATGCGTTTGTGCCATCATTATTCCAGTAGCCCGTTATGGTTTTACTAACATAGCTATCGTATTTAGCGAATAAGCAGACAAATAACAACCCATCACTTGTATTACCTGTTTCATAATGAAATACAAAGTCATTAGCCACGATTGATTTATAGAGACAATTAGTCATTAAAGGATATTTACCTTTCAGACAATGGTACATTGCTTGATTAGAGTTTGCTTGATAAGGTCCTTCTTGCCATTTATCAAGCTGACTATTAACAATAGCATCATGATGTTTTGTTGGCGCATTGCAAGCAACAAAAGATATTCCATTATTACTTTTGAAAATATTGATAGCCGTATCGATATACCAAGGTTCATAAGTATCGTCATCGGTCAGTACGGTAAAATAATCGGCAGTAACTAGTCTGCGGATTGAATTGAAGTTTGCCAACATGCCAATATTAGCTTCATGGCGGATATGGCGAATCCTTTTGTCTTCCACCATTAATTTAGCTATAGTCTCTGGTGTATCATCATTTGAATGATTATCCAGCACTATGATTTCAATGTTAGAGTAAGTCTGGTTTTGGCAACTTGTAATAGCTGCCTTAAGTTTAGATGCTCTATTATAAGTAGGGATAAATATCTGGACAGTCATAAAGTGGTATCAGTCATTAATACGTTAGCGTAATTGTGTGGGTAAATAATAATTGAGGATCCTTTTACGCAACCAATTGACCCAGAAAAACTCCTGCTGTACAGCCCCTAATGGGCTGGATTCTATTAGAAAGATTTTTTTTCGTACTACGGCATAAACTAGCCATTTGCTGATTTCTAAGCTTAGCTTTAATCTAAATCGCCACCATTGTATACGGCCACTTAAGCTGTTAAGCTCCAAATACGCAAACTGGTTAGCTGCGTGTATTTCATAAAGAAAACGCTGACGTGTCCAAAATAAGTCAGAGCCGTATAAATAGATATCAGGATAATAATTAGGTCGTTGGTGTCGGACGGTTATAACAGGCTCTGGCACATACCCCACCGGCCCTCGCATAGAAAGTCGCATCCATAAGTCAACATCGCTCAACAAACCAAATTGTTCGCGCATGCCACCAACCTCCTCCCAGGCTATGCGATTAATCATGGTGGTGCCGCGAACACAGCTTCCCCAGTGGGCGAATAAATAGTTTTTAAGCAGCCAGTTGCCTGCTATACATTCGCTGGGCATCTTTCCTTGGACAATAACATCACTCTCGAAAACGCCATAGGGATTAAATACAAACCCTACTTCTGGGTGTCGCTCTAGCACCCCTGCCCATTTTTCCAGAAGATCTTTGCGATATAGGTCATCATGGTGCAATAAAGCAATGTAGGGTCGGTCCGATTGTGCAACAGCGAAATTGGCGTTGCCGGGCATGCCGCAATTATGTGGAGGTTGCACGGCTTTGATCCTCTTATCTTCTCCAGCCAATTTGATAATCCGCTCCCAAGTACCGTCGGTTGAACAATCATCACTAACAATTACTTCATAGCCACTAAGTGATTGGTCAAGGATAGTTTTCAGAGTTGACTCAATGATTTCGACATGATTATAGGTAAGCAAGCAGACTGAAATCTTATTTCCTAAATTGTCATTCATGGTTTTATAACTCACTTTAGAATAATGATGGATAGGATGGAAACGCTGCCTTGCCAGATAAAGAAAGCTTCCAGCGTTGGGGATATCCAAATGAGTACGCCGACTGCTCCGAAGCCACGAAGAGTAGCCGTGGCACTGCTCAAGGCATTCAGTAATACTTGGCGCTGTAAACCAACCAAACTACTGCTATAGATGCCTTCTATAAATGACAGGGCAGTAACTATGCCCATGATAGTGAAGGCTTGAGCAGCTGTAGCTACGGGTAGCTTTTCTGTTCGTAGCCAATCACTAGCCAGCCATACAGAAACTGCCATAATACCAATCGAGATGACACTGGCCATCGCTACTGTGATTATCTCAATACTGCGCAAAATGTTACGTATGCTTTGGGCGCTATGCGCACCACCAGTTGCGCGAGCCATTTCCCGACTGAGTGTTGGCTTCATGCCCATATCCAGCAATCCTAACCACGACTGCAGTAATGCGAAAATACCGATCAATCCATAGGACTCTATGCCCAGATATTTGATATACAGGGGAATAAAGGCAAGGCTCATTAGGGCTTTCCAGCCTTGGCCCAGGTAGTTGGCAATCAGGTTACGTTTAAGCATGTGGTTTATTGTCTGTTAATCAACCAGACGCTTTAAATATCCGTCCGGTGCTACAGTTATTAGCAGCTTATGCTGAATGTTTTTATCAATATCAAATTCTGGATGGGTCTTCAGATATTCCCATACTGCTGTTTTTGGATTATTACCAGGGCCCCAAGGCCGATCTGGAAACATATCAGCAGGCAAATCTTCGATTATGGTATCGAAGACTACACAATAGCTATCTTTGCTGGTAAGCGGTGCGTAGGCTTCAAGTTCGGCCAGCGCGTGGTCATGGGTATGGTTACTGTCTAGGCAAACCAATACACGAGAATAGTTTGCTGCGATGGCATGCACTTGTTCAATGATTTCAGGTGCAATACTGGAGCCCTGGATCATCTGAATTCGCGAGGCCATGGGATGAGCCTCGATAGCCGCACGATTATGCGCACGTATATCGATATCAATGCCTAAAACTTTTCGTTGAGATATTTTTGGGTCGAGAGTTTTACCTGTTTCAATCGCTTCACTCATATCCAATTGCGCGAGCATGGAAGCGCTGAAGATAAGTGATCCGCCGTGGGCAATGCCGGTTTCGATAATAAGGTCGGGTTTGATAGACCAAATGAGTTCCTGCATGGCTACCATGTCTTGGGGGTATTGGATGATAGGTCTACCCAGCCAGGAAAAGTTATAAGAATATTTTGATATCGTTGATGCGTTTATAAAAGCAGTACTACTTTCACGTAACTGGTGGTTAGTTGGAATAACTGAAATTCGTTCTGCTACTTCTTTTTCAAAATCACTCATGATCAACCTCAATATATTTGTATGCATTATTAGACATTTGTTTAATTTCCTTTAGATAATTTGAATTCATGACATAAATAGTCGAACCCTTTGGCAATACTGACAAAGCGTCCGAGGGCGATTGAACTAATAATCCTGTTAATGGGAGATATTTTCCCTGTTTAGCAGGGTTGATATCGATGACAATACTGATTGGTTGACCTGTTCTTGATTTGAGTAGTGCAAAGATGACACCTTTTGACGCTCCCCCCCAAATAGCTGCTTGGCTTGGCTCGTCAATATTATGAGTAAAGTCATTCGGAAAAACCACGCTATCTTTGATATTAATTTTCGGCTTTCTGAGTGTTGAGAGTTCCGCAACAATATAAAGGTATTGATTGCCGAACAGTCGACCGCTTTCTATGACATTACCGAACATCCGATGAAAGTCAGAAATCCTGAAATAATTTACATGCTCGTAAAAAACATCGAACCATGCCTTATGTTCACATATCCAATCGAAGCACGGGACTTCGATATAAATTTTACCGCTTCCACCATTCGCTTCTTTTAATTGAACCAAGAAGTTAAATGGGTCTTGAATATGCTCAAGTACATGACGTAACACCAAGCCTTTTGCCTTTATTCCAACGCCCGCTTCAAAGTAATGTTTCATTACTTTCTGGTTATTTCCTTCATAGGTCGGATCAAAACCCGTAATATCGAATCCTTTAGTAAGCAACATTTCCAAAAAGAAGCCTTTGCCACAACCCACTTCAACAAGCGAATCTCGTCCTATGCACCTATCAATAATAGAGGATACAGATTCTAGGTGTTCTTTAAATAATGGGCTTAGAGCTTGTTCGTTCTGATAGTGTTCATCGTAGACCATTAACTCTGAACGAAAGGCCGCGTTATAAATGAGTCCAGTCTTTTGGTTTTCCACCAATTGCATATCACCTGTAGGGCAAGCCTTTGCTTCCGCCTCTGTGTCGTACATGCGGTTCTGGAAAATCGGTAATTTTTCTTGTTGATAGAGCAATTTCATTTTGACTTTCTGATTCATGAAAATAGTTGATGCTTAACTCCCACCACACATTGCGGGTCGATAAGATTGTCTGGGCGAACACCAAATTTAAGCAAATCACGACGCCCAAATTCATCGGCAATTTGTTCTGAGAGTTGACGCACTGTTATGGGGATGCCAGAACAAATATTGACAGGCCCTTGCAAATTGCTAAGTGCAATTTTTACAATCATTCGACCGGCTTCGCTTACATCAAGAAAATCTCTAATCTGATTGCCACTGGTTAATTCGGCTGACTCACTCGCTTTGAACTGAGTACGCAAATATGGAACTAATCGCCTTGCGTCTTCTCCGTCTCCGTGAAGATAAAACAATCGGCACCAAGCAAACTCTACTTTTTGCTGAGGCAATCCTTGCGAGAGCGCCATGAAAGCGGCTGCTTTTGAGCCTGCATATGGTGTTAACGGCCTCAATGGGGTTTGAACAGATAACATCCCATTTGTCAGATCGTATTCAAAACAGGTGCCGATACCGATGAAGCGTCTCACTTTACTTTGGGCTGCACCCTTTGTAAGTTGTAACGTTCCTATCAAACAATCGATATTTTTCGTGGATTGGAGATATTGACCTGGTTCGGCATACCAAGCAGCATGAATGACAGTGTCGATACCTTCGCAAGTATTTGCCCACCAATTAGAATTCTCTGCAAAGAGATCCTTGGTGGTAACTATCGATTCGATATACTCCAGATTAGCAAGTCGGCTTTCTGTTCCTTCCCGTATTACCACGCGAACTTTTATGTTGTATTCACTCAGTCCTTTAAGAATTTGACGACCTACAAAACCGGTTGCACCGGTAAGCAGTATAAGCTTATTCATGTGATAGTTAATGTCGGAACTACAGTCACAAACTGCGTCCACTTCGCAGCTAGTACAACATTTTGTTGCTTGACCTCTGTTGCTATGTTCCAAGGCAAAATAAGAACATAGTCTGGCGCGCTTTCTACTAAGGTGCTGGGTGGCAATATAGGAACATGACTCCCCGGCATATATTTGCCTTGTTTGGCTTGTGCTGCGTCGCAGACGAATGGTAGTAGGTCAGGTTTGATGCCTGCGTAGTTAAGTAGAGTGTTTCCTTTGGCTGCTGCACCGTAGGCAGCTACTTTTTTACCGGCACGCTTTTGTTCAATTAGAAAGCTTAGCAGATCATTCTTTACCTTATCGGCACGGAGTTGGAAGTTCTGGTAAGTATCTAACGTTTGCAGGCCGCGCTCGATTTCTTGTGCTAACAAGGTTGCTACCGCTTCTGTGTTGGCGCGGGCATCTTTGTCATGGCAGCCATAGATTCGAAGGCTACCACCGTGGGTAGATAATTCTTCTACATCCCAAATTCGTAAGCCTGTAGACTTAAATATGCGTTCGACTGTATAGAGCGAAAGATATGAAAAGTGCTCGTGATATACAGTGTCAAATTGGGTATGCTCAATTAAACGCATCAGGTGAGGAAATTCCAGTGTGATGGTGCCATTCGGTTTTAAAGCGGCTTTAAGACCGCGTGTAAAGTCGTTAATATCAGGCACATGCGCGTAAACGTTGTTGCCGGCGATAAGGTCGGCTTGTAGATGTTTGGTCGTTAATTGCTTTCCTAGCGTCTCTCCAAAGAATTCTCTCAAAACGGGTATGCCTAGTTTTTCTGCAGCGGCTGCAGTACTGGCGGTGGGTTCTATGCCTAAGCAGGGTACACCGGCGGCAACAAAGTTTTTGAGCAAATAACCATCGTTGGAAGCAATTTCAATGACGTGGCTGTTTGGGTTGAGCTGAAATCTTTGTATCATGGCTTTGGTGTAATTTGCAGCGTGGGTTAGCCAACCCGTGGAAGTGCTGGAAAAGTAGGCGTAATCGGGACTAAACAGATCATCGACTTGTGTATAGTCTTCTGTTTGTACCAACCAGCATTCGGTACAGACTTTGACTTTAAGCGGGTAATACTTTTCTGGCTTGGTTAGGTCTGCTTGGCTTAGATAAGCATTTGATGGTGGTGCAAAGCCTAGATCGAGAAAAGTGTGCTGTAGTGGGGTGAAGCAATGGCGGCAGTTCAAAGATTTATTCCTTTATAATTTTGTTCAATTAATGGATGGTTTTGGTCTCTTTTTGAAATATCCGATAGTGGGAGTGGCCAAGAAATATCAAGTGCTGGATCAGCAAAATTTAATGCATCCTCGGTTTCTGGGTTATAAGCGGCTGTGTGTAGATAGATCAGCTCGCAATCGTCCATAAGCGTTTGAAAGCCATGGGCAAATCCTTCTGGAATAACCAAGGTTTTATGATTTTTTGCACTTAATAACTCGCCATGCCATTGTAAAAAACTCGGTGAATTATGGCGTAAATCGACGGCCACATCAAATACTTCGCCTTGTAAGCACATAATGAATTTAGTTTCTGCATGGGGCGGATGCTGAAAGTGCATACCACGCACTGTGCCTTTTTTTTGTGTAAAAGTATGGTTGATTTGCATAATCTGTTTACAAGATAGTATTGCTTGCAATTCTTCTGTACAAAATAATCGCTCAAGGTAGCCTCGATTATCGCCCAAGGGAATGCGTTGCAATATATGCAAATCTTTTAGCGGGGTACTGATTATATTAAAGCGTGCGCTCATGCTTGTCTTGTTGTTTCATATGCGGTTATTTGCTCAAGGCATATTTTGGGCATATTGCCATCTTGTTTCCAGGCTTTGTGCCAGTTGATAGTGTATTCCAGTGCAGTTATCAAATTCCAGCGAGGATGCCAGTTAAGCTTTGTTTTGGATTTCGAGCTGTCCAATTTTAACATGTTGGCTTCATGGGGTTGTTGATTTTTATCGTATTCCCAAGTCGCTCCAGGTATTTGCTGGCAAAGATGTTCGACAATCCATTGAACGGGTCGGGTATCTGCTTCTTCTGGGCCAAAGTTCCATGCCTCTGCAAATGATTGACCTTCTTTGTAGAGTTTTTCTGCTAACAATAAATAACCAGTGAGGGGTTCCAGTACATGTTGCCACGGTCGGGTGGCTAAAGGTGAACGGATAGATAAGGTGTGACCTTTATCCAGTGCATTTAAAAAGTCTGGAATCAATCGGTCTGTTGACCAGTCGCCGCCACCAATCACGTTACCTGCGCGTGCACTGGCTAAAGCAATTCCGGCAGGTTCCAGAAATGATCGGCGGTAGGCAGCGGTAATTAATTCTGAACAAGCTTTACTGCTGGAGTAGGGGTCATAACCACCCATTGCTTCATTTTCACGATAAGGCCAAACCCATTCACGGTTTTCATAGCATTTATCAGTGGTGACATTAACCACGGCTTTAACGCTTGGGGTTTGACGTACGGCTTCCAGTAAGTTGGCTGTTCCCATGACATTGGTTTCATAGGTTTCAATAGGGTGGTTATAAGAATAGCGAACTAAAGCTTGTGCCGCTAGGTGCAGAACTATGTCAGGTTGGGCCGCATTCATTGCTTTAGTTAGTGCTATTGGATCGCGAATATCGGCAAAGGTACTGGCGTTTAAATGTGTAGGTAAATCGCAGACTGTAAAAAAATTTGGTTTTGTTGCTGGTTCAAGAGCGTAGCCGTAGACCTTTGCTCCCATATCTGATAGCCATAAGGTCAGCCAGGCCCCTTTGAAGCCGGTGTGTCCTGTTAAGAATACGCGTTTGCCATACCAAAAATTACGGTTCATCACCAAACTTTCCAAGGTGCTTTTCCTGTTTCCCATAACTCCTCAAGCAGGTTTTTTTCACGTAAGGTATCCATGGGCTGCCAAAAGCCTTGATGCTCGTAGGCCATCATTTCATTCATTTTTGAGAGTTGATGCAGCGGTGTTGTTTCCCAGCTAGTTTGGTCATTCTCAATAAGTTCAATACACTTAGGGGACAACACAAAAAACCCACCGTTAATGAGACCTCCGTCGCCCCTAGGTTTTTCAGTAAAGCCAGTAACTTGGTTGCCTGATCTTTCTAGTGCTCCGTAGCGGCCAGGGGGTTGTACTGCGGTAATAGTTGCTAACTTACCGTGTTCCTGGTGAAATTTGATGGAAGCACTAATATCGACATCGCTGACACCATCACCGTAGGTAAAGCAAAAAGCTTCTTCATTCTTAATGTAATCGGCTACGCGCTTGAGTCGGCCTCCTGTCAGTGTGTCATCGCCAGTATCTATTAAGGTGACTTTCCAGGGTTCAGCTTTCTGCTGGTGAACTTCCATGTGGTTGTTTTCCATATCGAAGGTGATATCGGACATGTGCAGAAAGTAATTGGCAAAGTATTCTTTGATAACATAACCCTTATAACCGCAACAAATTATAAATTCATTCACACCATGAGTAGAATACATTTTCAGGATGTGCCAAAGAATTGGTTTACCCCCTATCTCAATCATGGGTTTCGGTTTAATATGAGTTTCTTCAGAAATGCGGGTTCCAAGGCCACCTGCAAGAATAACTGCTTTCATGATTTATTATATCCAAATGTTTTGTAAAGTATTTAAATGATTTTTAATTAAAACATCTTAAATAAGTATATCCCGATTCAGTTTTAAAAAATGTTGGTATATTTGTATTCCTAAGGGTTGACCATTCTGTTTTTTTACAATTGGCACCAATGTTACTTTGCCCGCTTAGTTGTATAAGATCTACACGTTTATTATCTCCATTTTTTAACGTGCAATCTTCAAGTGTTGGATTAAAGCTAACGGCGTATTTCAACTCTGGAAATACAGCGGTTGTATAAGCTGGGATATTACAAACAGTATACCCTGATTTTTTTAAATTTTGAATATCACTACCAATGGTATATGCATTAGAGTTAAAGGCTATTAGGCTATAAATATCCCTGCTTAAACCTTGAAGTAACCCAGTTAATGCAAGTAATGCCGAAAATACAAAGGCTTTTAGTAGCAGCGGTTTTCTGTTTATCGTGTTAGTTGTTTCTACTAAAATATTTTCAGGGCTAAGCAAGTATAAAAAAATCGAAACATAAAGAGGTAAAATATTGTAAACGGTTGGCGGTGCTTTAAGACCATAGAAGTATATAACTGGTAATAGTAGTACAAAAGCAAGTCTTCTTTTTAGAACTAAACAAAATAAAATAAGAAATGTAAGTCCAAACAATGGAAAAAAATCACTACGGATATAATAAGCAAACAAACTACCGTCACTTCTACCAGATAAATGACTACCTTGTAGTAGTAAGCCTTTAATCAGGTCAATAATAGGATAAGGATAAATCACTATAATTAAGCAGTTAATGGCCAGTAACATCAGCAGGGTTTTTAATTTTACAAGTTCTTTAAAAAATGCTTTTGGCCCAAGTGTAATATTTAAAAATATAGTATTTATGATGAAGATAGTTGGCTGTTCCCAAGCTAGTAAAAAAAAGGAAACAAAAAATGCAGTCCATTTTTTTTCTCTTCTAAAAATATCAGCTATAACAATAAGTGATATAGCTAAAGTTTCTGGTCTAAATCCTTGTTTAATTTGAATGCAATAGACTACACAGGCGATTAATAGTGGAATGAGTTGACCAAACTTTTTTTGGTAGTAAGTAATAATTAATATTGTTGTAGCTAAACTAAGTAACGCATATTCAAGATAATAAACCCAATAAGAACAGGTTAAATTTAATGCGGAGTAAAGATAGGGCGATAAAAAACCATGCCAAAGCAATTTGTATTGTTGGGTATCAAACGGAAATGGAGCGATGGGTGTGCCCAAAATTCCGTTCGTACACGCATTAGCGGAGCTGCTTAAAAATATTATTGAGTCTCCCATGGGTGATGGGTATAAGTATAAGATTGATATAATCGACCGCATTGCAACTATGCTGTAAAAAATTAATTGCAGGATTCGACAAAAGTTACTTACTTTAATTTCTATGCCCATATGATCTTCTTTCACCCTAAAAACAAACCAGGCCTGAATAAAATAACTTAATATTGCCATGGGCAATACGATAATTGCCATTGCCCAAATTCTTCCGCCATACAGGGGAGAAAGCCATTCGATTAATTTTAGATTAATTACAAAAACAACCGCGTAGGCAATGAGAAAATTTGGTACTCTAGCTAAGCCCAAGTCACGAAAGACTAGGCCACCAGTGGTAAAAAAGTTGAAAGTAATTGCTGCTAAGTTTGATACGATCAAAACTGTCACAGTTGATAATTCTTTCAGTGCAAATAGTGTATAGATGGCAAAGCCAAACAATGTATTTAGTCCACCAACACCTAAAAAATGTACAAAACGATGCGATTTTAGTTTTGTTAATAGATCCAATTTAATCATTATTTGGCCGAAAACCAGCCGTTATGGTATTGCCGACATTGATACCCATTTTAAGACGTCCTACATGTGTGTGCATACTGATCCATTTCAAGCTCTGTTTAAGAATCCTTGGTAATGGAGTCAAGCGAAGCCAGTAATCCAGCGTATAACGATTAATAAAAGGAGCGGTTGTGATTTGAATATATCCGGAGCGGTTAAAAAGTTCATAAATACTGGGCTTTGAAAACAACTGCATATGTTCAATATCAATAATGGGTGATTTTTTCCCCAATAAACGATTGACCAAGCTACCATAGTCATGGGTTACCGTAACGAAGACTCCGCCTGGTTTTAATAATTGCCATGCTGATAAAGCGGTTTCCATAGGATTACGCACATGCTCCATTGTCATAAAGCAACAGATTAAGTCAAATGATGCCGGCTTGAATGCGCTTTCTTCAAATATTCCTAACCGTAGCCATTCATGACGATGTGTTGGAGCTGCGGCTATTGCTGCGGTTGATGGTTCTACGCCCACTAACTTTGTAAAGCCTTCATTTTTTAACAACTCTAAAAAAATACCCGTTCCAGCACCAATTTCGAGTACGCTTGTTTTTGTCTTTAATTTTGCAAGGATAGGGGTAATTGCTCTGATATAGGATAGTGCGGCATCATTGGCTTCTTGAGAGCTATCGTACTCGGCTATGTGGTAGGCCTGTGCAAGCTCCGATTGTTCCGGCGGGTTACTAGCATAAATCAATTTACATGTTGGGCAACTAACCAAACGATGACACATATACTCGGGTTCTTTACGAGAAGCATAACTGAAACCCGATATTAGGGATTGATCAATGCTTTCTTTCATAAACAAGGTTGCCGCTTCGGTGGAAGTATTACAGACTGGACAAGGGCGCGTTGTTGACATAAGTACTTTTTGATAAATGTTAAGGTTATTTAGGATGGTTTTTTGGCGGTTAATGCGTAGCCAAGCGGATCAATTTGTGAACCTAAGTTAAAGATTAACGAAATATGTGCAATTAGAAAAAAAACAAATGCACTTGGTAAAAGTATTAGCCCTAGTGGAATCTTAAAAAATAATGTTATTTTTTGTAGTGGAAAAAACAGGCCTTGAAGTAAACATAAAATTTTGTTGAATACTACGGCAAAGTCATTACCTCTTGCAATTATATTGATATCTATAAACCCTTTGTTCTTTAATATATGTTCTAAGGCTTCAGGCGTAAACCGAAAATAGTCATAAGGTAGATGATGTCTTCTGGCTGACCAAGGCACTGTCATTATCAATTTTCCATTAGGTTTTAAGCACCGGTAAATTTCGTTCACAAAAAAATCTGTATCAACAACATGTTCCAAGACCTCGACACAAAGAGCATTACTAAATTGATTCTCCAAAAAAGGGAATCCCCCCCCCAGGATAATATATGATGTCCTCATTCTTGAGCATGGCAAATTCGTTGGCGTTTTCGATATCCAATCCGGTGTATTTAATTCCTGGCTGTAAAAAGCTTTTCCATGGCGCATTACCGGCACCTATGTCTAAAATGTCATTTGTAAGTGTCGATAATTCTAAAACTAAAAAATCGGTTATAGTTTTCAGTTGCAAATCAACTAAACAACGAATAAAAAAAAGTAGCGGATTATCTTTAGGTGATGAAACCGGTATGGGCTTAAATAATTCTTTGTCGTTGTTTAAATATTTTTTGATTGTCATCATGGTGACCTTTTTATGGGGCTTGTTTTCCATCAGGTAATAACTCAGTTGATTTTCCATTGCGTATCAGTGCAGAACGAATTAATCTTGGACGATCTTTAACTTCTGACATTATCTTAGCGACATATTCCCCGACTAAGCCAATGGCAAAAAGATTTAATGAGCCAAACATTAACATGGTTATTAGCAACGTGGTAATACCTTGAGGTGCTACATTCGGGTAAAATATTTTTAGTCCTGCAACACCTATAGTCAATAAAAATGAAGCGACCAATAGAAATAAGCCCATTGATGTAAGAATATTTAAAGGGGTGTCGCTAAACGAAAAGATCCCTTTTTTAGCCCAATCAATATTTTTTAAAAAATTATTGGTTGATTTTCCAAACATCCGTTCTGGGCGAATATAATCAACGCCAGTTTGCTTGAAACCTACATAGGCACGTAAGCCACGCATAAACAAATCACGTTCTGGGCATTTTAACATCCAGCCGACTACCCGGTGGTCAATCAATGAAAAATCACCTGCATCTAAGGGGATTTTTATATAGCTGAACGCAGCGAAGACACGGTAAAAAAGTTTATATAGCAGTCCCCAGTGCCAAGGCATATCACGCTTTATTCGTCGACCGTAAATAACATCGTAACCTTGTTCCCATTGATCATGAAATTGTTCTATAAGTTCAGGTGGGTCTTGTAGATCACCGTCCAGTAAAACTACACCTTGTTTTGTCGACAGTTCCATTCCACTTCGAAATGCCATTTGCGATCCGAAGTTTCTGGAGTGCGAAATGCCAATGACATGGCTATCAGAGGCACTAAGTTCGAGGATAACTTCTGCGCTATTGTCCGGACTACAGTCATTAACAAAGATAATTTCGTAATCAATGCCAATTTTTCGGAAAGTATCGGTTAACCTGCGATACATGATGGGAATAGCTTGTTCATCCTTATAGCAGGCGATAATAGCAGAAAGACTCCTTTTTTTATTAAGGGAATTCTTTTTTGTGCCATTTTTGAATTCTTCATCACTAAGCTTACTGATCCATTCGGCAGTTTTGTTTAAGCCCGAACTTAAGTCATACTTTGGCGCCCAACCCAATATTTTTTTAGCTTTGTCCGGATTAGCATACCAGTCCTGTAGATCCCATGCACGTCCTTCCATCTTGCCATATTGGGGTTCTTCAGGTATTTTAAACGCATTACGTGTAATTTCTGCTAAATCTTTAATGGTTGTTTTAATGCCAGAGCCAATATTAAAGCTCTCACCATATATATCCGGATGGATTTTTGTTGCAGCCATGATAAAAGCCGCACAAACATCATCAACATAAAGAAAATCACGTGAAGTATTTGGATCAACAAAAGGAGGAAGTTTGCCAGCCAAGGCATGTCTTAAAAGATTAGGAATCAGCCGTGAAGAATCCTCAAGTGGGCCATATATCGAATAGAGGCGTAAACTAATAGCGGGGTAACTATGGTCCTTGCCCATATAGCGCAAATAGGTTTCAGCAGCAACTTTCGATACCGCATAGTGACTATTGGGTTCGCATCGATCTGATTCCAGCGGAGCGGCGCAATTAGTACCATATTCGGAGGAACTACCTGCGTGTATATAAGCCGCAACCGAGTGATCAGAAGAAAGACTAACAACATTAACCAGCGATTGAAAATTAGTCTGATATATAAGGGCAGAGTCTTCTTCAAATGAGTAAGCTCCATAGGCTACAAAGTCAAAAATTGTTTTTGGTTTAATGGAGTTGATTAAGTTTTTTGTTGCAGCTGAATCGTTTAAATCTGTGACAATAATGCGTTCATCATCAATGTCTGTTAAACGCCAACCCTTGTTTTGGCGGACAACTGCGTATACATCTTGTCGATATACTGCGAGCATTTTGAAAAGGTTTGCTCCAATAAATCCAGATGCACCTGTTACAAGAATGGGACCCTTTAAGGCAATAATATGTGCTTTGATAGACATGGCTTAATTATCTGTAAAATGAGGGTCTACTATAGACATTACACTCTGGATGTCGATATGTGATTTGGCTCGAAGAAAGTTTTGCGAGCCATAAGTAGTATAATGATGGGCGAGAGCGTATAAGTGATGAAAGTTACCTACATTTAATTTTTGTTTGAGTAATAAAAGTGCAAGTTGAGACGCCAGTCCACCCTGACGGACATGTTCTTCGACGATACAAAGATCACGAGCTGAATTCAATTGATCAATTAGCTCAAGTGGCAGCGGATTTTGCTCTAAAGGCAGTTCTGTAACAACCCATAGATTGGGACGTATTGCGGCAGGCAAGCATTGGAATGTTTTAATATAGGTGCCAACCAAAGGGCCAGCAACTATAACAACCATGCCATCCCCAGCGGTTAATTGACGCCAGGGCGCATAGCTTGGAACTTCAAAACCAGATGGAATTTCGCCGCGACCCAATCTTAAATAAGCGGGATTTTGCTCGTTGCCTGCTCGATCTATTACAGCATCTACATCTTCATCAAAGGCAGGAATATAAACCCGCATATTTGGGAGAGTAAGCATTATTCCGTAATCTTCAATTGCATGATGTGTTGGTCCCATCACGCCGTAACCATAACCACCACCATTACCTATCAATTTTACTGGAAGGTTGTGGAAAGCAACGTCATTTCTGATTTGTTCGAAAGGACGTGCATAGCAAAAAGGTGCAATGCTATAAACCCAAGCTTCCCAACCATCACGAGCCATTGCCGCTGCAACAGAAACCATGTTTTGTTCGGCTACACCTGCGTTAATGAATCGGTTTTGCATCTTCTTTTGTAAGGGTTCCAAGGCCATGAAGCCAAGATCTCCAGTAAGGAAGATCATGTTAGGATTGGCTGCACGGTTAACCAATGCGTCACAAAGCTGTTTTCTCATGCTGCTTCAATCTCCTGGATTGCTTGGTGGTATTGATCTTTATTGAGTGGTAGATAATGCCACTCCATACGGTTCTCCATAAAGCTAACACCATTTCCCTTGGCGGTTTCTAGTATAACTACACGACATTTGTCTGTTGGGCTGTCAAGTATAGTTCTTATCGCATTAATATCATGACCATTCACGCAGTGGACATCCACATTGAATCCAGCAATTTTATCTACAAGAGGAGACATTGATGCAACAGCATGGGTACTACCAAATCCTTGTAGATTATTATGGTCCACAAGTATTGTCAGGTTAGATAGTTGATGGTGGGATGCAAATATCAATGCCTCCCATGTAGAACCTTCTTGCCATTCACCATCAGATGTCAGACAAAATACCTTGCCGTTTTCCCCTTTAATTTTTAAGCTAAGTGCTGTACCAGCAGCAAGTGAAAAACCATGCCCTAAACTACCAGTCGCAAATAAAATATCTTTAATACCTCTTGCTGGTGGGTGTCCGGCTAATAAGGTGTTGTCTTTATGAAAGGTTGTTAGTTCTTCATCGGTTAAACTCCCAAGGCTCCATTGTACAATGTAGAGTGCTCCGACAGAGTGGCCTTTTGAAAGAATGAATCTATCCTTTGTGCCGATATATTCATGCAGGGTTAGCAACATTGCATCAAGACATGAAAGATTACCACCAATATGTCCCACACCGCTTTCATAGTGCATTTTCAGTAGTCTTTTGCGAGCTTTTTTAACTGTTTCGTTAGAAATTTTCATCTTTTTTAGCTAGCTAGGTAATTTGGTTGATATTGCGAATTGTGTGATGGTGTTCATAACTAATACCTAAAGGAAATTATACTAAAATCATCTAATTCAGTGCCCAATTTTGCAATGCTCATGATTTTATTTATTGGCGTCATAGATTTGTTATCAATTTTGCTCGTTAAAAAAACTATCGTATCAAATAGTTTGATGACATCAAATTCCCAGTTTTTTTTGCAACAGTTCAGAAAAAAAACGCGCGGTACCCTTAGCAGAAAGCGGCTCAACCAAAGGCCTATTAATTTGCGCATGTTTGTTAAACAATTCAGGTTGTTCTATATAGCGTTCTATTCGATTCAAAAATGCTTCTATTGTGGGTTCGCAGTTGTACCCATTTTTTTCATCTTCTATTAGCTTTCCAATGCCCAGCACTTTGTCGCTAACAACAACGCCCATGCCAGAAGCCATAGCTTCAAGAATGGTAAAGTTACCGTTGCTAAAATAGGCAGGCAGTATGAGAATATCACAGCGCACATACACCTTATGCAATTCAGTCCATGACGTAAGGTCGGTAAGGAATTCCACAGAATCCCTGATGCCTAGTTCTGTAAGTCTGTTACGGCATAGTTCACCTAATTCACCTGCTGCATTTATCACAAGTTTGGAGCCGGGATATTTTTTTAAAACGGTATTGAAGATTTCTATTGCACCTATTGGGTTATAGATTTCTGTCATCCGGTTAGCGAACAGATAGGTGTAGGCAGGCTTTGCTACACGAAGAGGATGTTCAAAGTAGGCATCCAGATCAGCCGCATAACGACCTACCAAAACTTTGTCACCAAAACAAAATTCATCTCGAAATTGTGGCAATGCATCATTTGCACACACTATCACAGCATCAATATCACGATATAACCAGTGTAACAACCGCCACGCTAATCCTCGCTTACGCAAATTGCCTTTATTGTCACGAGAACGTTCGGTAAATACAATTATTTTTTTGCCTTTTCTTCGTGCCCATCTGTAAGCCAAGTAATTTCCGGGAATAGAAAATCCACCTAGCATAACGATGTCTGGATCAAAATGTGCTAAATCTTTATTTATTCCTGGGGCTATGTAACGTGCTTCAAAAATACCGGACTTTGCGAATAATACAGATTGCAATATCTTGCAGTAATCACCCATATTAGTTTGCCACCAACTGCCACGAGTGCGAACTGGTTTTTCATAGAACCAAAAACGCGCATCAAAGTAATCTTGCAATGCATTACAAAAATTAATTTGATGTGGTACAGCAATTGAACTGATATAAACTAATTTTTTTCGATGTTTCATGGTGTGTTACTTGATTTCAAAATATTGATTAAAATAATATGTCGCTACTGTCTTGGGTGCATAACGTTCGGCATTTTTAAAACCTGATTTCACGATATGACCTCTATACTCATCATCATGGATAATTTTCAGGATACCAGTACGAATTGAATTGATATCTAATGGGTCTGCCAAGTAAGCGCCATGCCCTGCCGCAACGGACATTGGCGGTATATTGGCAGTAATCAACGGTCGGCCCACAGCTTGCGCTTCAATGATAGGTACGCCAAAACCTTCACCAATGGAGACAAAAGAGACCATGTCAGCACCAGCATACTGTCTGAATAATTCTTCCTGACTGATGCCGATATAATTTTCAAATTGCACACCAGTTTCTGTCAACGCAACTGTGATGTCAGCATCTAACTCACCGATCAAGATCAGACGACAAGGGATATCTTGCAAGGCTCGAATTAAGCGAGGCACATTTTTATAAGGCTTAGTACCGACCTGAAGAATGCGAGGACAGTTTTTATTGAAGGGTTGGGGTATCGATTTATACTGGGAACTATAACAGTTATCTATCACAACTATGTTTTTCGCAGATAGCCCCAAATATTCTACGATATGATCACGTGTTGCTGAAGAAACAGCTGTCACCCGTCTAGCTAGACGCATAGGTAATAACAGCCAAAGCCATTTGTAAAGCCACTTTTTCCATCCAGTAAGACCAAACAGGAAATGACCGATGTCATGCACCGTCAGTACAGTATTGTGCCAAGGTAGAAACAGCACCAAGTAATTTACATCGCCGGTAACATGGTAGATATCAGCATCCAGTTTTCGCAACGCCCTAATGTCGGAAAGCAAATGCGTGCGTGGGCCAACCTCATATTCAATGATTTCTTCTCCAAGGTTTCGGAGTTCATCGGCCAAAGTATGAAACAGATTTTCGATACTGTAAGCACCTACTTTAGGTTGACGGTGGATGATTACTATTTTCATAGAATAAGTGTTAGATGGTAAA